>ERZ1645192.162-NODE-162-length-48692-cov-7.158110_pt1 | contig 48692 bp, 45 predicted proteins | sample MGYA00575354_ERZ1645192 | MGnify/ENA primary metagenome ERZ1645192 (study PRJEB40844, sample SAMN11349763) | freshwater sediment metagenome | isolation source: river sediment | host: Sediment | place: India: Faizupur Khadar , New Delhi | collected 2017-02-21 ... | reverse complement strand
GCCGTGTAATGTTGTTAACTATTGCGCTGCAGATATTGACAGGAGGATCGAAGAACATGAAAAGCGCGAGCACACAACACACAAAACTTCTTCAGTGGGTCGACGAGATGGCGCGCATGTGCAAACCTGACAGCGTTTACTGGTGCGACGGTTCCAAAGAAGAGTATGACCGCCTCATGGCAGGCGCGGTGGAAAGCGGGTCCGCCACGCCGCTTAAGAAGCGGCTGAACAGTTTTCTCTTTCGTTCACAGCCGTCGGACGTGGCGCGTGTGGAGGACCGCACGTACATCAGCTACCGCGACCGGGAAGAGGCCGGCCCGACGAACAACTGGATCGAGACGGATGAATTGAAGGCGATCATGCGCGGTCTGTACGACGGGTGCATGAAGGGCAGGACCATGTATGTCATCCCGTTCTCCATGGGCCCTCTCGCATCACCGATCGCAAAGATCGGTATCGAGATAACCGACAGCCCCTATGTCGTTTGTAATATGCACATCATGACGCGGGTTGGAACGAAGGTGATCGAAAAGCTTGGCGCGGACGGAGAGTTCATCCCGTGCCTTCATTCCGTGGGCGCGCCGCTGGCGCCGGGGGAAAGGGATGTCCCCTGGCCATGTGCGCCGATGGAAAAGAAATACATCAGCCATTTTCCCGACGAGAACCTTATATGGTCGTATGGTTCGGGTTACGGCGGGAACGCGCTCCTCGGCAAGAAATGCCTTGCGCTGCGCATCGCTTCAGCAATGGCCCGCCGTGAAGGCTGGATGGCCGAGCATATGCTCATCCTGCGGCTGACGAACCCGGAAGGGAGACAGTACCATATCGCGGCGGCGTTCCCGTCGGCATCGGGGAAAACGAACCTCGCCATGATATACCCGACCATTCCCGGCTGGAAGGCGGAGTGCATCGGTGACGACATCGCGTGGATGAAGATCCGGCCGGATGGAAGGCTGCACGCTATCAACCCGGAATCAGGTTTCTTCGGGGTAGCCCCCGGGACGTCGTATTCCTCGAACCCGGCAGCCATGGACAGCATCAAGGAGAACTGCATATTTACGAACTGCGGCCTTACCGATGACGGCGACGTATGGTGGGAAGGTATGACGAAGGAACCGCCGGCGCATACCATCGACTGGCGGGGACAGGATTGGGCACCGGATTCCAAGGAGCCGACCGCGAATGCCAACGCGCGTTTCACCGCTCCGGCCGGTCAGTGCCCGATCATCAGCCCCGATTGGGAAAAGCCGGAAGGCGTTCCCATCGACATTTTTATATTCGGCGGCCGCCGGGCGTCCACGATCCCGCTCGTCCATGAGGCATTCAACTGGGAACACGGCGTTTTTATGGGTGCAACCGCGTCATCGGAAACGACCGCTGCGAACATCGGAGCGATCGGGAATGTCAGGCGCGACCCCTTTGCCATGAAACCTTTCTGCGGGTATCACATGGGTGACTATTTCGCCCACTGGCTTGCAATGGGCAAGCGCCTGGGCGATAAGGCCCCCCGGATCTTCTATACGAACTGGTTCAGGAAGACTGAAGACGGACGATGGCTCTGGCCGGGTTTCGGTGAGAACAGCCGCGTCCTGAAATGGATGTGCGAGCGTGTCGACGGCAAGGCAGGTGCACAGAAGACGGCGATAGGCTATATGCCATCCGTCGAAGACCTCGATCTCGCAGGCCTTGACGTGCCTGTTGAGGACGTAAAAGAGCTCTTACGTGTCGATGCAGCCGGTTGGAAGGAGGAGGCGAAGGATATGCAGGAGCACTTCGCCCAGTTCGGTGACCGTCTGCCCGGAGCGCTGGCGACGCAATTGAAGGAGCTTCTTTTGAGGCTCGGGAGTTAACGCCTGAAGGCCTTCTGAGCTTTCAAAATGAGAACGATCGTCCTGTGCCTGACCGCATTTTTTGTTTGGTCTGCGGCCCTCGTCTTCATGGAGGGACCGGCAGGGGCCGCATGCCTCACGATCGCATCCGGTGACGGGCATAAGACGGTCTGTTCCGTTCCCGTGAGGGACGGGGCCGTCATTTACCTCGATTTCATCAATCCCGCAGATCTTGCACCGGTGCGGGAGACATTTCAGTACAGGTCCGGTGAGGGACTGCGGATGACGCAGGTCCGCAGTCCCTCGGCCGGTGTCCTGCAATCCTGCGGGGCCAGGCCGGGCCCGGACAATTCGGCGGTCCTTGACCGCCGCCCCGGCCCCTTCGGCCGCAATGAAGAAGATGTGGACGCCCTGGAAGGAGAAGGGCTGAAAAGGTTTGGCATACCGCCCGTTTCGATCGATAGCGGTGGTTTTTTCGGAGAAAGGGGAATACTCGGGGAGCCTATCCGGGCGCAGTCGGGGGAAAGGCTGGAGGTCCGGTGGGAGGGTTTCTTCCCCCGGTACCGTCTTTACTATTTCCCGTCTGGCAGGCAGCAGGGAGTGGTCATCGGCGAGTGCCGTTTTCCCGACGGCTGCAATAACGGTTTTTTTTTCGGGCCGGACGCCGACGGCGACGGATTACCCGACAGTTTCCGGCTTGTTCAGTGGGTAAGCAGCGATTACGGCAGGGATGATGAGGTTCCCGGCTATCTTGACCGGTACAGGTATATATACGACGTCCGCCAGGACAAATACTATCTGTGGCACGACCTGCTCATCTACCGGTGCGCTCCCCCTTTAAGCGTGCCCCCGGACACGTGCAGGACGACCTGCGATCCTCCCTACGAGGTAAGGACCGTCGGGGACAAGACGTATCCCCGCATATTCAAGACCGATCTTATCGAGGAAAGGCACCTGCTGGTCCAGGAATAATTGATTTGTCTTTTCGTGCCCGTTGAAATAATATCTCTTATAACGTTTGCTCGCAGGTAACGTTTGTCCGGGAGAGGGGCATGGTAAGGAAGTTCTGTTTTCTTTTCTTTTTTTCTGTTGCGATAACTGCAGCGCAACCGGCTGGACCGGGGAATATCTTCGCGGGGCCGCCGGAGGCGGTGGGCACGGCGAAGCCATGTGTTGCGGAACTGCGTATCGGGAAGGCGACGAACCCTTTCAGGGCATGGGATTCACAGATGGCAGGGTGGCAGGGAAGGCCCGTCAGGGCTGTTGACCTGAAAGGTGGGGATTACGAAGCGGTCCCGCCGCTCGGCCCCTATGGAACGGCGGGACATGGGCTTATGGGTATTGACAGGAAGACGCAGGAGCCCGTCGTGTCGTCACGATATTTTTCGCCTCTGGCACGCGTCGATGCGACCAGGATCGAGCCGGGGCAGGAGAAGGAGATCGGGACGTTCCTCGCTATATCCTTGAGGCCGGTTACATTGCGCGACATAGTGCTTTTCCTTCTGGAATCGCAGGTCGTGACTACGTACTGGCATGTGGAGTCCATCCTCTGCCTGGTATCGGAGGATAATTCCGCAGGCCTTTACAAGGCCCGTTTTCAGGGTAAGCACATTTATTATACGAATCGATACAACGAAGAAAAGCTCAACTTCTTCCTGACCGTCGACACGACATCCGGCCGCATGGTCCTTTTAGGCGGCGGCCCATAGACAGCGGCCGGGCAAGATATATGCTCTAGACTATGTCTTTCCCGGTGCTCGACATGCTGAGGGTGCCGTGTTTGATGCCTTTGATGGCCTTGAGCATCTCCGCGAGCTTCCGCACTTCCCTGGCCTTGCCTCTGACAGCGATGATCTCGAGGCAATTGGCGTGATCGAGATGGACGTGCTGCGTCGATATTATGACTTTTTGATGATCGTGCTGCAGGTCCATTATCTTGTCCAGGAGCCTCCTGTGATGATGGTCATAGATAAGGGTGATCGCGCCGGCGATCTGCGTATCCATGTCCCATTCCTTTTTTATCAGTTCCTGTCGTATGAGGTCCCTGAAGGCCTCGGAACGATTGGAATAGTTCTTTTCCTTTCTGTACCGGTCAAATTTCTTCAGAAGCTCATCATCGAGGGAGACGCCGAATCTGACAAGTTTTGGCATTTTTTACCTGCAGTACCTTTTTTTGCAAGCATAACACGATAGGCGAAAAAATCAAGCCATAATATCGGGACCTGCCGTGAGGCACGCTGATTGACATTATCACGGGGCGGCGATATGATTCTATGTCTGGCGATCATGGCCGGGTGCGGCTGCAGGGCGGTGTTCGTGTGCAGCTCAATGGCGCGCGAAAGAAGGGTTCCTTTAAAAACGGGAAACGGGAAATGGAAGAGAACGGAGATTTATTGATGATCATCAACGCGGTCGAGAAAGGCAGCATGGCGGAGCTCACTGAGCTCATAGCCTCCGGCTCCGATGTGAATGTGGCGGAGGATACCGGATGGACCGCTCTTATGCTGGCGTGCCAGGCAGGCAGGGCCGACATGGCCCGCGCCCTCATTGCGGCCGGGGCGGAGGTCAATACGGCGGACGAACTCGGCGTCACGGTGCTCATGGCGGCGTCTTCGGGCGGTTTCATGGATATAGTGCACATGTTGATAGAGTCGGGGGCTGATATTCATGCGCGCGACCACCGGGGTACCACTGCCCTGATGTGGGCATCGACGGAAGGGCACAGCGATGTGGTCCGCACCCTGCTTGATGCCGGGGCCGATGTCAACGCACGGGGTGAAAGCGGGTACACGGCCCTTATGGATGCGTCCGGCAAGGGCCACACAGATGTTGTCCGCATCCTGGTCGCGGCGTTTGCCGATGTGGACGCCTATGACAAGAACCATTTGACGGCCCTGATGCTTGCCGTCATGACGGGCCGTACGGATGTCGTAAGGGTGCTTATAGATGCCGGGACCGACGTCAACATAAGGGGTGACGGGGGTTACACGGCGCTCATGGAGGCCCGGGGCCATGGACGGAGCGATATAGCGCACCTTCTCGAAAGCGCGGGAGCACAGGACTAGCGTCCTGTGCGTCTTATCGAGATATTTTCAGGAAAGGAATGTGCCATGAAAAAGTCTTGCCGGGCATTTATTTTACTGGGGATTATTTTTGCCGCAGGGTGTTCCACGGTGAACTGGCCAGGGTATGAACCCGTGGATGTCCCGCTGAATGCAGGGGTCAGGGACACTGCTTTTCTTACGTCGGGCGAGCTGGAGATCGTGCACGATATGATAAAGGCACGGTCAAAGACGGGTGATGGAACGCTGCAGCCCCTCAGGCTGTCGAAAGGTCTGTCGTCCGCGGCCAAACAAAGGGCGGTTGAACTCGCAGACCGAAGCCGGAAGGAGGGCGCTTCCGGCCCCGAGGCGCTCATGGCCCGGGTCCGGAAATTCGGCAAGGTTAAGGGAAGGGTTGCTGAGCTTGTGAGCCATGGGTTCCCCCCGAGGGTGGTCGTTGGCGAGCTTATGAAAGAGAATAAGGTAACGGAGGGCGGACGGCCGGATGTTTATTTCCTCGACCCTGAGTACACGATAACCGGCGTGGGATGCTCGGGTGATTTCTATCCGATCTGCGTCCTCATGTTTGCAATGGAATTCGAAGAAGAGTGAAAGGAAAGGCTATGGGCTATGGGCGATGGGTAATCGGTGATGGGGGATGCGGGCCCGTGGCCATTGGTCCCTGAACAAAGGAGAGGGCATGGAAGAGCTGGTGAAGCGTGTTGCACGGATGATCGGCAATGCGAAGAAGATCGTTGTGTTTGTCGGTGCGGGGCTGAGCACTGAATCGGGGATACCCGATTTTCGCAGCCCGGGCGGGGTGTGGGACAGATACGACCCGGAAGATTTCTATTTTCAGAACTTTATCTCGGACCGGTCAAAACGGGAAAAATACTGGGAAATGGCGACCGAGATGTATGACGGGATGAAGGACGCGAAGCCGAATGCCGGGCATATGGCGGTCGCAGAGCTCGAAAGGCTGGGGAAGCTCGATTGCCTGATCACGCAGAATATCGACGGCCTGCATTTCAAGGCGGGCAATTCAGAGAATAAGGTACTGGAACTCCACGGCACCGCCATGCACGTCGCCTGTCTTGACTGCCGCAGAAGGTACGAAAGGGCCGCTATCCAGGAGCGCATTACCGCCGGCGACAGGGCGCCGCAGTGTGATGCGTGCGGCGGCCTGCTGAAACCTGCCACGATATCCTTCGGACAGGCTATGCCCGAACGTGAGACCGCGGAGGCGTTCCGGCGAAGCGCCGACTGTGACCTTTTTATCGTGATCGGGTCATCGCTCGTTGTCTATCCGGCTGCACAGATGCCTGTTGTCGCAAAACAGGCGGGCGCAAAGCTCGTCATCGTAAATCGGGACGAGACCGCATGCGATAACCGGGCTGACGTGATAATAAGGGGACAGGCAGGGACGATCATGGGAGCAATTCTAGATGAGGTAAAAAAGGCCAATCAGTCGTGAAACGTAAAACGCGAAACGCAAGAAGTTTAATATTCTTTCCCGTTTTGCGTCTCGCGTTTTACGTTTCACGGGGGTTAAAGTGAACATTCAGATCTTTGGGGTGAATAAATGCCGGGATACCAGGGCCGCCCAGCGGTTCTTCAAGGAACGGGGGATCAAGTTCCAGTACGTTGACCTTGACATGAAAGGATTGAGCAAGGGCGAGCTGCACAGCGTCAAAGCAACGATCGGGATTGAGAACCTGATAGACACGGAAGGAAAAGAATACGCGAAGCTGAACCTGAAATACCTCACGCATGACATCGAAGAGGAGCTCCTCGAGCACCCCCTTCTTTTCAAAACCCCCATCGTCCGCAACGGCGGGAAATCAACGATAGGCTATCAACCCGACATCTGGAAGGAATGGCTGAGGACGGGTTGAGAAAACGTTCTGCGTTCTACGTTCCGCGTTCTACGTTAAAGACATCAAAGCCGCCGAAATGACGAATCTTCCCCGTATTTCCCATGAATGAAACAACGTAGAACGCGGAACGCCTTACGGTTTTTGGTTGGCTATTTTTGCCCGTTTCCGTTCCAGCCCGTCGAGGATCGTTTTCCGCAGCCTGATGGATCTCGGGGTTATCTCCACGAGTTCGTCTTCGTTGATGTAGGAGATGCAGTCTTCGAGGCTCATGTTCCGGGCGGGGGTCAGGATGACCGCGTCGTCGGAGCCGGCGGCCCGCATGTTGGTGAGTTTCTTCCCTTTTGCCGGGTTTATCACGAGGTCGATCTCGCGGCTGTGCTCCCCGATGATCTGGCCTCCATAGACCTTTTCGCCGGGGCCGAGGAAGAGTTGGCCGCGCTCCTGGAGGTTGAACAGGGCATACGCCACGGTCGTGCATTCTTCCATGACCACGAGGACGCCGTTGTTGCGGTTCTTCATTTCACCGGCATACCGGTCGTACCCGTCGAAGATGTAATTCATGGTGCCCGTTCCTTTTGTTTCCGTCAGGAACTGGGAGCGAAAGCCGATGAGCCCGCGGGTCGGGATACGGTAGCTTAAGCGTACAATCCCCTTACCCTGGTCCATGTGGACCATCTGGCCTTTGCGTTTCCCGAGATTTTCGATAACAGCGCCTGCGAACTGTTCATCGACATCTATGGTGAGTTCTTCGTAGGGTTCGAGGGTGCCGTCTTCGGTTTCATGATAGATGACCTTCGGTCGGGTGACCTGGAACTCGTACCCTTCGCGCCGCATCTTTTCAATGAGGATCGACAGGTGAAGTTCGCCCCGTCCCGAGACCTTGTAGCCGATCGAATCGTCAAGTTCCTCGACGACGAGCGCGACATCGGAAAGTGTCTCCCGCAGGAGCCTCTCCCTGACATGGCGGGATGTGAGAAAACGCCCTTCTTTTCCCGCAAAGGGCGAGTCGTTCGGGATGAAATTCATCGATATCGTGGGCGGGTCGATATCGATGCCGGGCAGGGGCGCCGGGTTTTCCGGGTCGGTCAGGGTCTGGCCGATCGTGATGGAATCCATGCCCGCCACGGCGACGATCTCACCCGTGCCTGCGATCTGCGTCTCCTCCATGGAGCTTCCCTTGAACCGGTACACCTTCGTGATCCGGGCGGGGGAAGAGGGCACACCCTCCGTCGCGACGATAACGTCTTTGTTCAGGTTGAGCACCCCGGATGTTATCTTGCCGATCGCGAGCCTGCCGAGGAACGGGGAGTACGACAGGGAGCTGACGAGCATCTGGAGCGGGGCGTCCGGATTGCCAATCGGAGGCGGGACGGCATCGATGATCATGTCGAAAAGCGGGAGCATCGACGATGTGCAGACCTCGTGATCGAGCGTTGCATATCCGGCCTTTGCAGAGGTATATATGATAGGGAAGTCAAGGATGTCATCGGGTGCGTCGAGCTTGACGAAGAGATCGAATACCTGGTCCACGACCCAATCGCACCGGGCCGCGGGCTTATCGATCTTGTTTATCACGACGATGACAGGCAAATTAAGGCCGAGCGCCTTTTTCAGGACGAAGCGCGTCTGGGGCATGGGCCCCTCCGCCGCATCCACGAGAAGCAACACCCCATCCGCCATTTTCAGCACGCGTTCCACCTGTCCGCCGAAATCGGCATGCCCCGGCGTGTCAATAATGTTGATGAAATGGTCCTTGTAAAAGAACGAACCGTTTTTTGACGAGATCGTTATACCGCGTTCACGTTCGAGGTCCATCGAATCCATGAGGCGTTCCTCGACGATCTCATTGTCGCGGAACATCCCGCTTTGCCTGAAGAACTGGTCCACAAGCGTGGTCTTCCCATGGTCGACGTGGGCGATGATCGCAATATTCCTGATCTCATTCTGTTCCATACAGATGTGGGGGGATTGCAAGGCCCGGGATGTGTCCGGGCCTTAGATAGCCTGGTTAAGTTTTACGCCTTTGCCACGTTCGATGCGGCGGGGCCTTTCGGGCCGCTCACGACATCAAAAGTGACTGCATCGCCTTCGGAGAGTGTTTTGAAGCCGCTGCCCTGAATGGCAGAGTAGTGAACGAACACATCTGTGCCGTCATCACCCGTGATAAAACCGAAACCCTTGGACTCGTTGAACCATTTCACAGTTCCTTTTGCCATACTAATGAAACCTCCTGATAGAATGTGGAAGAAGAAGGAACTGTGCTACGGACAGACAACAAAAATGAATATTCCTGCGGTATGTGACGAACAGCGTGTTCCCTTCCTTTGTTCCGGGGTCGATTATCGCATAAAAATCAGTCAGGTGCAAGAAATAATTGCGGCCCGGCATGCAGAAATAAAGAAATATCAATGTTTCCGCTTGATATGAGGCAGCGATTTCCCTTAGTCTTTAAGCATGGGTATGCTGTAGAACGCCGCACTGAAGGGGTTTTAGGGATATGGTCGACTTTGACAGGGGACTCGCATTATACGACAGGCCGGAGGTCCTTTATCGCCTCTTTTTTCCCAGGCGGGAGGTGGCCCCGGACACCGGTAAGGCGGTGAACCATTACGTGGATGCGGCCCCCGGGGTCCCGATCTGCTGCCGGTTCTTCACGGTCCGCAATGATTCCCCGAATATTATTTACTTTCACGGCAATGGAGAGATCGCCGCGGACTACGATCATGTAGCCCCCGTTTATGCCCGGTACGGCTTGAATTTGTTTGTGGCGGATTACAGGGGATACGGGGGAAGCGGCGGTCAGCCGACATGCACAGCCATGATAAAAGATGCCCACCCTCTTTTTCAATATTTCCGGAAATATCTGAAAGAGGCCGGGTATACGGGCAACCTCTTCGCAATGGGACGTTCGCTGGGGAGCGCACCGGCAATTGAACTTGCGTTTCATTACCAGGATGTGCTCAGGGGCCTTATTATAGAAAGTGGTTTCGCAAGCGCCCGCAATCAGATCGGCCGGCTCGGCGTCGAGCACCTCTTTGATGGTGACGAAGAACCTGTCGGTTTCGGGAATGACCTGAAGATAAGGGATGTGAGGATACCGGCCCTTATCATCCACGGGGAGCGGGACGAAATAATCCCTGCAGCGGAGGGTCGAAAATTGTACGAGGTCTCGGGCTCGCAGGAAAAATATTCGCTCTTTATCCCCCGCGTGGGCCATAATGACATTATGTATTACGGAATGGAGCAATATATGGATGCAGTCCGGTCATTTATAAATAAATACGAAAAGTAATTAAATTTGTTATTCACAAACTAATTACAAATAATTCTCTTGATATACGAATAAGAATATGTTTTCTATTATTCATTCAGATGAACAATTAAATAGTGGGGCGGAGTTAAAAAAGGAGGGATTATGGCGAACAAACCAGTAGAGATCGTTCAGTTGGCCGGCGATGCAGGAAAGTACAAGGCTAACCTTACTCCGGGCAATTACCTGATACGCAGTTTTATGGCGGGCCTTTTTATCGCTGTCGGAGGCGCGTTGGCCACAGTATGCGGGACCGGTCTTGACACCTTTATGGGGGCCGGCTTCAAGTCGATGATAGCCGGGGCTGTCTTCCCGGTAGGCTTGATCGCGATCGTCCTGACCGGCATGTCCCTTTTTACAGGCGACACGATGTTGATCCCCATGGCGGTTTTTCAGAACAAAACAACGTGGGGCAAGGTAATGAACGCGTGGGTCTGGGTTTACATAGGCAATTTCATAGGGTCGCTTTTCTGGGCATATCTTATGACGGTCGGGCCCTTCAGCAAGGGCGGCGGTCCGGAGCTGACCGCGTTCGGGCAGAGTGCAGTAGCGATCGCGCAGGCAAAGACATTGCCGTACATGGCAAACGGCGGAGCCGGGTTGTGGTCCGCGTTCATGAAGGGTATTGGCTGCAACCTGCTCGTGAACCTCGCTATCCTTCTCGCGCTGTCGTCAAAGAACATGATCGGAAAGTTCTTCGGGATCTGGTTCCCCATAATGGCTTTCGTCTCTTCCGGTTTTGAGCACTGCGTCGCCAATATGTATTTCATCCCGGCAGGCATTATGCTTGGCGCCAAAGTTACCTGGGGACAGTTCTTTTACTGGAACCTCATCCCCGTGACGATCGGGAACATCATCGGCGGGTTCATCTTTATCGGGGCGGTGTATTTCATCTCCTTCAAGAAGGAGCTCTCTTCGATCTCACCTACCTGACAGAAGGGAAAACAAAAAAACCCCCGGGGCAGCGGCCCCGGGGGTTTTTATTCAGAGATCGTTATTTACCTGCAAAGCCGCGCTTCTGCGGCTTCAAGCGTCGCCAGTTTCTTTGCGAATGCAAAACGGACCATTTTCTTGCCCATTCCCTTCGTTCCGTAGAAACATGACCCGGGGACTACCGCCACACCGAGATTTGCCGGCAGCCAGCGGGCGAAGGAGTAGTCATCGCCGTCGAAATCCCAGTTGCTGAAATCGGCCATCACGTAGTAAGAGCCCTGTATGGGTGATGCACGGAACCCGGCCCTGTCGATGATCGACATCATTTTTTCGCGTCTTTGCGTGTAGTCGGCCTGAAGCTGTGTATAATATGAGTCGGGAAGCTGAAGGACTGCCGCGCATGCCGCCTGGAGGGGGGCGGGGGCGCAAATGGTCATAAAGTCATGGACCGTGCGGAGGATCGTGCTCAAGGGGTTCAGGGCGCAGGCGTATCCAAGGCGCCAACCCGTCATCGCGAATGTCTTGCCAAGTCCGCTGATCGTCACTGTCCTTTCCGCCATGCCGGGTATCGCGGCGAGCGGGGTATGCGTAAGGCCATCGTACGTTATATGTTCGTAGATCTCGTCGGTGATCGCGACAACGTTGAATTCCTGGCACAATTCGGCTATCCCCTCCAGCTCCTCACGTGTGAAGACGTGACCGGTGGGGTTGTGGGGCGTATTGACGATGATCGCCTTTGTCCGTTCGTTGAACGCATTGCGAAGCCGGTTGAGGTCGAGGGTGTAGTCCGGGGATTCAAGCGGCACAAAGTGCGGTATGCCGCCCGAAAATACGACGGCGGGAAGGTATCCCTCGTGGTAGGGCTCGATAATGATAACCTCATCGCCCTTGTTGATGGTCCCCATCAGTGTGGCAAGGATGGCCTCGGTGACCCCGCACGTTACCGTTATATGTTCGTTGGGCTCGAATGCGAGTCCGTACCATTTGCTCATCTTGGCGGCAATGGCCTCGCGGAGCGGAAGCGTTCCCCAGGTGATCGTGTACTGGTTCCCGCCTGACGCAAGGGCCTCCTGCGCCGCCTCGATCGCCTCACGCGGCGGATCGAAATCAGGGAATCCCTGCGACAGGTTGATGGCATTGTGCGTAATGGCGAGCCGCGTCATTTCCCTGATGAAAGACTCACGTATCATGTGAAGGCGCTGCGCGCCGCCACCGTGTACGGGGTCAAACCGCATGCCGAAAGGCGATATCCCGTCACCTTCCAGTATGTCCAGGACCCTGGTGTCCTGTGCCTTCATTTCTTCCCGACCTTTCATGACTTTCCTCCTCCGTTGTTTCTTGAATTTGTGTTCATTTCCCTTTTCCTTTCTCGACATAAAAAAGGGCCATGGATCCTGTCCATGGCCCTGAAAGCTTTAAGGGCCATGGGTTTTGCACCCATGGCCCCTTTCTTTACCTTATCAGGAGAAAGATCGACACGAGTGCCCGGGGGAATAATAATAGTAATAGTAAGAGAAGGTCCGGATAGATGTGTCGATTCTCAACATATTGGCAAGAGTTTATCGGAGCGGGGATACGTTGTCAATAGAAATATTTGCCGTGATTGCGGCCCGGCAGGCCTGTTGTCCTATTTGAGGGGCATAAAGAGCACCGTCTGAAGGTCTTCCGGGGATGTCGTACCGGGGTCGTTCAGGTAGAATTCGTAGCTTTCCCCTGTCGGTTCGTAACCGTTCTCATTCATCCATTCGGCAAGCGCGACGTATGCCGATTCTATTTCCTCGTAAGGCCCCGTGTGCACCGTGGTGGCCGCATTGCTGATCGCTACCTCGCGGCAGGTGATATCCGTGCTGTCCGGGACCATCTTCGAGACGGGCAGGCACATTGCGACATCGGTTTGGTCGGACAGCATGTCGTGATAGATCGCGAACGGAGGCCCGGAGATGCCTTCACCGGTCTCCTCGAGATATGCTATGAGGCGGGCAAAAGATTCTTCGAATATCTCCGGGAGGTCTTCTGCTTTCGCACGCGACCTGATCATGATCACGGGCTGAGGGTCTATACTGCTGAGTTCACACGTATATGACATGTTGCCTCCATGAAAGATGTCTTTGCTCATCAAATTTACATGATGCAAGACCTGAAAAGCAATGTAAAATCTTTGCGACCGGGGGTGCGTATGGCAGGGGGCCGGGCGTTATTCAGCCTTTTGCATATCGTTGAGCTTCTTGACGAAAACGTCCGGCAGGCGGCCTACCCTGTGCTCCGCGTAGTTGAACACCACGATCCCCGTTTCAGCGAGGGCGATTAAGGTGCCATTGCGGACCATGCGCTGGAAAATGCGGAAATTGCCGGTGCCTAATTCCGCGATATGGGAATCTATGCGTATCTCATCGAAGACGTAGCCTTCAGACCTGTAATTTACGACCAGGTCAGACATGATCGTGCCGTTCTCCCCATCCCCGAGATCACCCTCACCAAAGCCCATCGCGTGGTACATCCCCGCCCGCGCACTGCCGAAGAGAGCAACGGTCGCATCATTCCCAAGATGCCCTCCATAATTGATATCCCGGGGCATTAATGTAGTATGATATGAAAATTCGTAGTGCGGCTGTTCGATAAGCTTTACTCGAGGCATAATAAAATCCGGCCAACGGTTAACGGCTTACGGCTAACGGAAATATCATAATGTCTTTTTCCGTACGCCGTACGCCGTTATTTTAACTTATTCTTTTTAGCCCATTTCGCGACGTCGATGGGGCTGTCGAGGACGGCGACGCCGGCATTCTTCAGGGCTTCATGCTTGCCGGCGACGGTGCCGGTGCTTCCGCGGACGATGGCGCCGGCGTGGCCCATTTTCTTGCCCTGCGGGGAGTAGCGCCCTGCTATGTATGCGGCGACCGGTTTCGTCATTTTCCGTGAAATGAAGCCTGCCGCCTTCTCTTCCTGCTCCCCGCCGACCTCTCCGACGATGATCACCGCGTCGGTGTCCCTGTCGTTTTCAAACAGTTCGAGGATGTCGGCAAGGTTCCTCAGGACGACGGGGTCGGCGCCCATGCCGACGACCGTGCTCTGCCCGACCTTGCTCTCGGACAGGATCCCGGCAAACTCGTAGGAGAGCGTTCCGCTGCGGGATATGATGCCCACGCGGCCCGGCTGAAACAGTGATGCAGGCATGATGCCCATCTTTCCCATCCCGGGAACGAGGATGCCCGGTGTCGTCGGGCCCAGTGCGAAGACGCCTTTTTCGAGGGCATAGCTGCGCATTCTCAGGACATCCTTGACCGGGATATGCTCGGGAACGATGACGATCAGCTTTATCCCTGCGTCGATGGTCTCGAGGAACGCATCGAGCACCCCGGCGGCGGGGACAAAGAATACGGATGCGTTCGCCCCTGTTTCTTTTACCGCTTCGAGAACGCTGTTGAAGACCGGGACGCCCTCGACCTCCATTCCGCCTTTTCCCGGGGTGACCCCGCCAACGACCCGCGTTCCGTATTCGAGCATCCAGTGTGTCTGGGCGCTTCCGATCCGGCCGGTGATGCCTTGCACGATGACGCGTGTGGAATCATTCATCAATATGCTCATAGGGAAACCTCGTTCATTTCAATTATCAATTCTCCGTGGAGGGAAGTTCCTTCCATGGCTTTTATTCTAACGTAAGCTTTTTGCCGCGGGCCCCTTTTCACCCGGCCCGACAAGTTTGTACAGGACATCGACCGCTTTTTCCGTGGCCGCTTCCGTCACCACGTGGACGCCGCCGGACTTGAATATTTCCCAGGTCTCTTCCTGCCGGTTGCCCAGGGCCTTTGCAACGACGGGGATCTTCACGTTGTGTTCCTGCATATACCTGATGACGCCCTTGGCCCCTTCGTGGATGGGATTGATCCCGCCGTACACATTGATGAAGATGCCCCTCAGGTCGGGTTTCATCATGATGAGCTCCATGCAGCGGTAGAGCAGGTCGGCCGTGATGCCCCCGCCGGTTTCGAGGAAATTCGCGGGCCGCATTGTCTGGCCTATGATGTCCATGGATGCCATACCAAGCCCGGCGCCCGAAGATATGAGCCCGATGTCGCCGTCGAGGTCGACGTAGGTGACCCCGATCTCCCTCCCGCGTCTCTCGAGAGGGTTTTCGATGCGGTCAACGCGGTCGGGAAGAGGGAACCGTATACGCGACAGTGCCGAGTCGTCAACCTCGAGCACGGCATCGACCGCCATGAGCCCGCCGTTCGTCAGGACGACGAGCGGGTTGATCTCCGCGATCAGGGCCTCGTACCGTGTCGCGATATGGTAAAGCTGGCCTATGATGTCGCTCCACGCGGTGATCATCTTCTGCTCGATCCCGAGCATGCGCAAAAGGCCCCGTGCCTGGTACGGGTAATATCCGAAGGAGGGCTCTATATGTATCGCCGCGATCTTTTCGGGTGATGTTCTGGCGGTCTCCTCGATGAGCACACCGCCCTCGGTGCTTGCGACGATGACCGGCTTGCCGGAATACCCGTCGATGGTCATCCCGAGGTACAGTTCCCTGGCGATGTCGACCTTCTCACAGACGAGGACCTTACGGACGGGCATACCTTTCACCTCGGACATGAAAAGCTCGTCCGCGGCCTCTTTCAGCTCATCCTCGTTCTGGGCCGTCCTGATGCCGCCCGCCAGGCCGCGCCCGCCGACAAGCACCTGCGCCTTGAGAATGACGGGGTATCCTATCTCGCCGGCGACGTGCAGGGCGTCGTGCATCGTACTGACGAGCTCGCGCCGGGGGACGGGGATCCGGTTCTGTTCAAAAATGTCCAGTGCTTCATATTCGTGAAGTCTCATACGATAACATCCCTTTGGTGTTGATTTGACTCCCTGTGCACTGCGGGATGCCGCAGCGGCAACACGCAAGTATAAATTGCAATCGCGTTTGATGTCAACGTAATTGATTAATAATATGATTAAAAACAGGCGATAGGCTATAGGCGACGGGCAGCAGACAATGGGAAAAAATAAAACAGGCTATGGGCGATGGGAAATACCGGGAAATCGTTCATCGTCGGGCCTATAGCCTATTGCCCATGGCCTATAGCCGGGTGTTTAAAAATTTAATTGCATTTTTAATTATATTGATGTAAGTTTTCACGCATGGCACAGATAAAGAAAAAATCAACGAAACAGACAGAGGACAGCAGTCAGGTGGCATACCAGGGTATCCGGCGCATGATATATGCGAAAGAGCTGGTGCCGGGTCAGAAGATAGCCTACAGGGATTTGGCTGAAAAGCTTGACTTGAGCCCCACGCCCATCATTCAGGCACTGAAAAGGCTTGAGCTTCTTGGTTTCGTCAGTCATGAGACCAACAGGGGTTTCTACATGTCCCCGTTCAGCTTGAAAGAGGTCGAAGAGATCTACGAGATGCGCGAGCTCATCGAGCCTTCCTTGCTGGCCGGCACGGTCCAGAATATCGACAAGAAAGGCCTCGCGGAACTTAAAGCCGCCCTGGAAGCGCACCTGTCCGCTGAACGCGACTTTTACCTGAAAGACAGGCTCTTTAAGAACAGGGAGTTCCACCTGACGCTTGCCGGGCTTTCACAGAAAGAGACACAGATACGGATCCTTCGGAATTTGTTCGATATCCTGTTCCTCAAGTACAGCGACCTGCCGCGGTCGTCACTCGTGGCAACGGACCAGGAGCACCAGGAGATATTTGACGCCGTCTCCTTAAGGAGCCTGGACCGCGCACAGACCGTTCTGAAAAACCACGTGACCAATGTCAAGGTCCAGGTCCTGACGAGCGTGCGCAAGATGCTTGCAGAACAGGAACGCTCTGAATTCTAAGAAAGACGTCCTGTACCGATCACACTTCATAAGGAGGCTAAGAATATGGGCATCAAGACTAAAGACGAATATATCGAATCACTGCGGTCCCTCAATCCGGTAGCGTACATGTTTGGAGAAAGGCTTACCAATATTGTCGATAATCCGCGCCTGCGCGCCGGTATAGAGGCAACCGGGGCCACGTATGAAATGGCACAGCTTGACCCGGGCCTGATGATCACGACAAGCCCGCTCATCAACGAACCGGTCAACCGTTTCACGCTTCCCCCGTCGACCCTTGAGGACCTTGTGGCACGTGTCAAGGTGAACCGCAAGCTGGCCAATTACGTCGGGACATGCCATCAGCGCTGTACAGGGCTCGACTGCCTTACCGCTCTTGCGGTTGTTACGTATAATGTGGACCAGAAATACAATACCGAGTATTTCCCGAGATTCCAGGAATTTTTGAAATACATGCAGAAAAATGACTTTACGGCCAATGCAGGCGTGACGGACGTCAAAGGCGACAGGTCGCTTGCCCCGCATGAACAGGTGGACAAGGACATGTTCGTCCGCGTGGTCGAGCAAAAGGCAGACGGCATCGTTGTCCGCGGGGCCAAAGCCCACCAGACGGGCTCCCTTTCCGCCCATGAGATCATCGTGCTTCCTTCCCGTGCAATGGCGAAAGAGGATAAGGATTATGCCCTTGCGTTTGCGGTGCCTGCAGACACGAAGGGGCTCATCCATGTTGTCGGCCGGTCGACCCTTGATATGCGCGAACTTGACGGCTGCGACATAGGGAACCAGTACTACTCAAAATACTGCCAGACCCTTATCTTGGACGATGTGTTCGTCCCGTGGGAAAGGGTGTTCCTGTTCGGTGAGTCGGAATTCGCTCAGGACATGGTCGTCAAATTCTCGGCACTCCATCGCCAGAGCCACGGCGGGTGCAAGGCAGGCAAGATCGACTGCATGATAGGCTGCGCCCTGACGATGATGGATTTCAACGGTACATCCAAGGTCGGCCACCTGAAAGAGAAGGTCATCGACATGATCCACAGGGCGGAGACCCTTTATGGGTGCTGCCTCGCTTCCTCTTACGAAGGAACGAAACAGCCTTCGGGCACGTACTACATAGATACGGTCCTTGCGAACGCCTCCAAGATCCATGAGGGCAAAGAGATGGCCGAAGCGACCCGGCTCATGATCGACGCGTGCGGCGGCTTTGTCGCGGACCTGCCCTCGGACCGCGATTTCTCGAACCCCGAGGTTGGTGATCTCCTGAAGAAGTATCTCAAGGGCGTGGACAGCATCCCGGTCGAAAAACGGATCAAGATGTACCGTCTTGCCGAAAAGCTGGCCCTCGAGAGCGCCGACACGATCTCCGATATCCACGGCGGCGGTTCTCCTGCGGCCCACAGGGTCACGATCTTCCGGGAAACGAACGTCAATGACAAGAAGAAGGCGGCGAAGAGGCTTGCAGGTATAAAGGAATAGGATATACCCCCCTTAGTTTCATAGATTGAAGGCCGGTGGTGCGACCCACCGGCCTTTCATTTTTTCTAATTTACGAGATTTGACAGGATAAGCACGGTCCAGTACGGCGAGAACATGAGAAGTATGATGGACACGATATACGCCGGGACGTAGTAGAACGCCCCCCTGAATACGGTTGCGAGCGGGATGTCCTTTGCCATGCCCGCGACAACATAACAGCATATCCCGATCGGCGGCATAATGGAGCCCATCGTCGTAACGATGCATATGACCTGCCCGAACCATATCGGGTCATAGCCGAGCTGGGTGACGAGCGGGTAAAAGATGGGCAGGGACACCAGGAGAAATGCAAGGGCGTCCATAACGCATCCTCCGATGATGTAGCAGAAGATGATGAGCCACAGCAGGACCCAGTTGGGAAGGGCAAGCCCGCTGATCCATCCCGCGATTTCAAAAGGAAGCCGCGTCACGGTGATAAAACGGCCGAATATGACGGCCCCGGCCACGATCATAAAAACGAGGCAGGATATCCGCAGCGTATCCACGATCGATTTCATGAAGCCGTCCCACGAAAGCTTTCTCCGTATGAGGCATATGATGAGCCCCAGCGTGCAGCTCGCAGCCGCGGCCTCGGTGGCGGTCACGACGCCCGTAAAGAGTGCGTACATGATGATCGCGAAAAGGATCAGGATATCGATTATGTCCGGCAATGCCCTGAAGCGCTCGCGCCATGTGCTCTTTTCCGCCTTGGGCCCCCAGTCGGGATGCCGCCAGCAGATGTAGCCGACGGTCGCCGCGATAGCGACGGTCAGGATAGCGCTCGGGATAACATTCCCGAAGAACAGCTTCCCGATCGATTGGCCCGTGTACAGCCCGTAAACGACGAGAACGATGCTGGGCGGGATAAGAACGCCCAGGGTGGCGCCTGCCGCCACGGAGCCGGCATTGAGCATGGGGTGGTAGTCATATTTTTTCATCTCGGGGATCGCCACGGAGCTCATTGTCGCCGCTGTCGCGGTATTGCTTCCGCTGATCGCGGAAAATGCCGCACAGGCCATGATGGTCGTGATCGCAAGACCGCCCTTGTAGTGCCCGAACCATTTGTGCGTCGCATTGTAAAGGCCGTTATTGTAGCCCGCATAGTGGACGAACTCACCGACGAGGATGAACATGGGTATGACGGTCAACCCGTAATTGGAGAATATGCTCCACATGTCCCCGCCTATCATCCCGAACGCCGCCTTGAAATTCGTCACATAGGCCACACCGAGAAAACCGATGATCGCCATCGTGAAACCCGCAGGTATCCGCAGGAGAAACAGGGTGGCGAACATGATGATGATGCCGTATACACCGACGATAGGTCCTTCCATCCCTAGTCCTCCTCGTGGAACAGGTTTTTGAGAAACTGGATAAATGTCGTGAACGCAAGCATTATAAACCCGGCGGCGGTCATGAAAATGTAAGGATGGAAGATGATCTTCAGTGTTTCGGAGACCTCGGACGACTCCATGATCTTCATTCCCCAGACATAGAGCTGCCATGCCACGATGGTAAAAAATATCGTCATCGCAATGTACGCCACTTTGTCGATCGTTTCTTTTATCACGTCGGGGAACTTGTCGGTAAGGATATCGACAACGATATGGTCTCTCCTCTTTTGCGTATAACCAAGGGCAAAAGCGATAACGACGGCCCCGAGAAAAGAGACGATCTCGTATGTTCCCCTGAACGGCAGGTGAAAGATCCTCAGGACCACGTTGCCCGTGGCGAGCAGCATGAGGGCAAGGACGGCTATGCCGGCCAGAAAAAGCATGATCTTGTTGAAGAGATTGTTGATCATGTCAAGGTACTTCATGCACCCTCCTCGTATCCTAATCCGAATGCAGAGTATACTGTATACAGCATGAACAGGCTCGAATAAACCGGGGCCATACGTCACGGCCCCGGTCGGATTTTGTCCCTATTTGCCCTTGAACTGTTTCTCGTATTTGTCCCTGAGCATGTATGCGTCCTTGATGATCTTATCGCCGGGGAGCCCCTTGGCGCTGACGCGTTTGATATAGTCGTCGATCATGGGTTTCGTCAGCTTCGGGATCTGGGCCATTTCGGCTGCGGGAAGCTTGATGACCTCGAGTTTATATTTCTCCTTGGACCATTTAATCGCGTCGTTCACGTGGTCATCAACGTATTTCCCTGTCCATTCGGCCTGTTCGCGCCTTAAGTCATCGAGGACCTTCTTGACGTCGGCGGGGAGAGAGTTCCATTTTTCCTTGTTCATCACGACGGCGAAGGTCACGACGAAAAGGTTCGTCTCGGTTGCATACGGAGTATACGCCGCGAAATTGAAATCCTGGAGTATCTCCATCGAGGATACGACACCCTTTACGACGCCTTTCTGCAGGGCCTCCGGGGTATCGGACTGCGGCATCGCGATCGGGATGGCGCCAAGTCTCTTGACGGCTTCGGCCCCCGTGCCGGACACCCTCAACTCCATCCCCTTGAGGTCCTTCAGAGACCGTACCGGCTTCGTTGTCATGAAGTCCGCCGGCGGGCAGGTGAAGACGGTGAGGAGCTTGACCTTGTCGAACTCCTGGGGATATTTTTCAAGGAGGTCATACAGGGCGCGGCTCGCCGCCTTTGAGCTTGTGAAGCCGAGCGGCAGGTCGATCGCCTCGGACACCGGGAAACGGCCCGGCTGGTAGCTCATCGCGAAATTGCCGATATCGGCGGTCCCGGCGATGACGCCGTCAAAGATATTCTTCGCAGGCAGGAGCGTACCGCCCGGGAATGTCTGTACCTTCACCTTCCCGTTCGTTCTCTTCTCGACCTCCTTCGCCCAGCGCTCCATCTGGACGCACGGGAAGGTCTTCGCCGGCGGAAAATTGGCATAGGTCAGCGTTATTTTCGTCTGGCCCTGCAGATTGCCGCTGCAGATAACGAATGCCCCGAACAATAAAACAGCTAAACCGAGAACAAACAGCGATCTTTTGCCCTTCATAACAACCCCCTTCATGTTTTTGCGGCCCGCATCACGGGCCGATACAATAAAAGTCAACTCAACCTAAAGGTTACGATGTGCGTGTGAGCGTGAGATAAGAGACCAGAAATGCAGCCGAGCGGAGAGCGAGAAACGAGTGTCCGGTCCGCGATGATCGACCTGTCCGGGTACCAACATTCCCCTTGACACCCTGTGGCCATTTCCATGAACAGAAACCGTGCCCTTCACAATATTTCCCGAATTGTTACCAGCACATACCGGTTAAATCCCCGGATTCCCCGAAAAGCTTATTCTACTATTGTATACAAAATCCCGAAAATGACAATCGAAAAAATATAAAAAATATCGCTTGACACCGATTTCTTCATTTATTATCATTGAGCATAAAGAGTATACTGTATACAAAACAGTGTTTGTGTCAAGGGAAAAACGATCTGCATATCATTGGCCGGCTGGGCGGGGTTTCGATGCCGGCGTCAGCATACATTGAAGGAGGGTTCGATGGATGTTTTCAGGCAAATGACGATGCTGTCGTTGGAGCAGGCGACCGTTCTTCCTTATCTCAGTTATCGCCTCGCAATGGACGGAATGAACATCATCAGGCTCGAGCACCCTGTGTACGGGGACCCGAACCGGATGATCGGGGAGAACCGGCTGGGTGAGGAGAGGATGAACACGTATTTCATGGCCATCAATTCCGGCAAGAAGTGCGTTACCCTTGATCTGGGGTCGCCGGAGGGCAAGGATATCCTCAGGGACATGGTCCTCAAGCTCAATGTCGATATCTTCGCAACGAACCAGCTGCCGAGAAATTACGAAAAGCTCGGCATCGACTATGCCACATTAAAGTCGATCAAGCCGGACATCATATGGGTCGGGCTCACCGGTTTCGGGCCGGACAGCAATGAGGCGGCCTACGATCCGATCCTTCAGGCGCGCGGCGGCCTTATGGAATTGACGGGTGAGGCGGGGAAAGACCCTCAGGTCGTCGGCGTTCCGCTTCCCGACATGGGAACGAGCGAACACGCCTACGGCCTTATTATGAAGGCCCTCGCAAAACGGGCAATGACGCAGCAGGGCAGCCGCATCGATGTGTCGATGTTCATGTCGACGACGTCGTGGCTCGCGGTGCCGATCACCCTGACGAAATCATTCGGCAACAAGATCTCGCGCCGGGGCAATACCCATGAGTTCTTCGCGCCCGTCTCGGTCTACGAGACGAAGGACGGCTATGTCTACATCGCTGTCGGGAACGACCGGCAGTTCGCCTCGATGGCCCAGCTTCCCGGCTTCGAAAAACTGGCCAGGCCTGAGTACGAAAAGAACAAGGGGCGCATTGCCGACGTCAGGAACCTCAACGACATGATCAACGAATGCACACGGTTGAAGACGACCGCCGAGATGATCGAAATGTGCAACAGGGCCACGATTGCCATATCGAAGGTCAATACGGTTGAAGAGGTGATCGAGGACGAATACGTGAAGCAGGCGATGCTTTTCGCAACGGACCCGAGAACAGGCACGAAGATCTGGATGGCGCCGCCGCCGTTCATGACGGAGTTCCTGAAGGAATCGAACCGCGAGATGACATTCCCTCCCAGGTTCGGGGAGAACAACGCCGAGATATATGGAAAACTTGGATATCCGGCAGAGAAACTGGCCGGTTTAAAAGAAAAGGGAGTCATTTAGCCTCAATTTCTTATGAAGAGGCGTGCATGGGCATCGTCGATGACATCCTGGGCGGGGACGTAAGGAGCGCGGCCCGGTTGATCACCCGTATAGAAAATGGTGATACGGGTGCATACCGGGACCTCGCCGTTCTTTTTTCCCGTGCCGGCAACGCGCACATTATTGGCGTGACGGGCCCGGCTGGCGCGGGCAAGAGCACCCTCGCCGGACAGCTCGCGGTGGAGATGGCCCGCCGCGGGAGGCGTGTCGGGATCATTGCGACCGATCCTTCGAGCGTGAGCGGGACAGGGGCGTTCCTCGGCGACCGCGTGCGCATGAAAGGCGCCGAGGAGCAGGACATATTCATCCGGTCGATGGCGCACCGTTCATTTCCCGGCGGGGTTGCAAAGGCGTCCGCTGCCGCGGCCTACGTCATGGAAGGCCTCGGCAAGGACTGCATCATCATGGAAAGCATCGGCGCGGGCCAATCGGACAAAGACCTCTTTTTCCTGTGCGATACCGTGATCACGATATTCACCCCCGAATACGGTGACGACATACAGCTTTTCAAGGCCGGGCTCATGGAGATCGGGGACATCATCGTCATCAACAAATCCGACAAGCCCGGTGCGGACGATGCTGCACGGGAGATCGGCATCGCGGCTGACCGCAATGCCAGGTCGAACGGGTGGCACGTCCCGGTGCTCCTTTCGCGGGCGGTGAGCGGCGAGGGGGTCCTGGATCTCGCGGACGCAGTGGAGGCGCACCGCCAGGCCGTGAAAGGGCAGGAAAAACTGGCCTCACGCAAGGCGGAGCATCTCGAGGCGTTCCTGACGGCCCTCCTGAAAGAAGAATTGTGGCAGGCAGTATCCTCCAGAATAACAGGGCACGATGTTTTCAGGGAATTTTCGAATGAGGTCCTGTCCGGGAGGATGGACCCGTACAGTGCCGTTCACATTATACTTGAAAGATTGGGATACGAAAAATAGCAATGGGCAATGGGCAATAGGGAAAGGCGACGGGTTGGAGTGTAGATGGACTTTTCGTTGACTGAGGAGCAGAAGTTTTTTAAGGGGCAGGTGTCGCGCGCACTCGAGCGTATTGTGGCACCGTTCGCGGATTCCATTGACAAAAGTGATGCGTTCCCGGGGGAGCTCTTTCGCGAGCTCGGCGCCCTCGGGTACTACGGTATACGCTATCCGTCGGATGTGGGCGGCATGGGCGCCGACTGCATATCTTTCACGATACTGGCTGAAGAACTTGCCCGGGTGTCGATCGGGTTCGCGGCCATCGTCACGATGCAGTGCCTGATGGGAACGGATTTCATATACCGGTTCGGCAACGCCGCGCAGAAGAGAAGATGCCTTCTCCCGGCAATAAAGGGCGAAAGGATCGGCACGATCGCGTTTACGGAGCCTGACTGCGGTTCCGACCTTGGCGGGATCAGGACGAGGGCTGTGCGCAACGACAGGGGATATATACTGACGGGCCGCAAACTCTGGATCACGGACGGGGACGTCGCCGATTTTGTGACGGTCGCGGCAACGACCGATCCGGAGAAACGGCTCGGCGGGATCGGTTTCTTCCTCGTCGAAAAGGGCACACCCGGTTTTTCGACGGGACAGAAGATCGAGAAGATGTCTGCCCGCGGCGCGGCCACGATGGAACTCATATTCGACGAGTGCCAGGTCCCCGCGGATAGCCTCATGGGTGAAGAGGGAAAGGGCGCAAAATATCTCAATGACATATTGAGCGAGATCAGGATCATGATCGCCGGTTTGGGCCTGGGCCTTGCGAAGAGCGCCTTTGTGGCGGGCCTTACCTATGCCCGTCAGCGTGAGGCGTTCGGGAGGCCCATCGGTAAATTTCAGCTTATCGAAGAGAAGCTGGCCGAGATGGATGTAAGGATAAAGGCCGCGGAGTTTTTGACGTACCACGCGGCATGGCTCAAGGACAGGGGAAAATTGACGGCGAAAGAGTCCGCCATGGCAAAGTTCTACTCGACAGAAACAGCATGCTATGTCGTTGACGAGGTGTCGCGGATACATGGCGCGTACGGGATCGCTCAGGAATACCCGGCGCAGCGTTATTTCCGGGACGGCCGGTTCCTGCTTTTCGGCGGCGGGACGTCGGAGATATTGAAGTCGATCATCGCAAAGGACATAATGAAAAGATCCGATTTCGAGACCAACTGAAGGAGGGGTGTATGAATTTTGCTTTTACGGAGGAGCAGGAATTCTTCAAAAAGATCATAACGGACACGGTCGATAAGATGGTCGTGCCAAAGGCGCGCGAGATCGACGAGAAGGACGAGTTCCCCTGGGAATTGTGGAAGGATTTTACGAAGCTCGGGTACCTCGGCCTGCGTTACCCCGAGGAGATCGGGGGGATGAACGCGGACCCCGTGACGGCGATGATTTTCTATGAGCAGATCGCGCGCGGCTCTGTCGGTTTTGCCCAGAGCGTCATCATGAACATCCTGATGGGGACGTACTTTGTCTACCGTTTCGGGTCGCAGGCGATCAAGGAGCGCTGTCTCTTCCCCGCCATGAGGGGTGAGAAGGTCGCGACGATGTGCTTTACTGAAGACCAGTCCGGCTCCGACCTGGCGGCGACGCGCACGACGGCGGTGAAAGACGGCAGCGAATGGATCATCAACGGGACGAAGATGTGGATAACGAACGGCCCCGTTGCCGATTTCGCGACCGTCCTCGCGACGACGGACCTCTCTCTCGGCGCAAAGGGCCTCAATTTCTTCCTGGTGGAGAAGGGGACCCCGGGGTTTTCCCCGGGCCAGGTCCTCGATAAATTGGGCTGCCGGGGCACCGTGACGGGCGAGCTTGTCTTCGACAACGTCAGGATACCCGAGGAGAACCTCCTCGGCATCGAGCTCAACAAGGGTGTCGAGTACCTCGCCGAGATCCTCGACGAGGTCCGTGTCATGACGGGTGCGATGGCAATGGGTATCGCCCAGGCCGCCTACGACGAGGGGCTCGAATATGCCCGCAAGCGGATAGCCTTCGGGAAGCCGATCGGTAATTACCAGCTCATCAGGGCAAAATTCGCGGATATGGCCACGGAGATGGAGGCGTCGAGGCTCCTTATCTATTCCGCGGCGTGGAAGATGAAGGAAAAGCTGCCGAGCCGCATCGAGGCCGCCATGGCAAAGATGTTCGCGACAGAGACGTGCTGCAAGGTCGTCGACGAGGTTACCAGGATCTGGGGTGCCAATGCGTTTGCCAACGAATACAATCCGGCGCGCCATTTCAGGGATGCGCGCTTTCTTCTGTATGGAGGCGGCACGCACGAGATACTGAAGGATTTTATGGGACGGCTCCTTATCGGGAAGGCGTAAGCATGGGCTGTCCGCGTGAAGGATGAGCGAGGTTGCGTGATATGAATATCATAGTTCTGGTAAAGCAGGTCCCCGACCCGGAGGCGCTCGTGGAAATAGCGGCGAGCGGGAAAGATCTCAATATCGAGCCGAAGTTTGCAATAAACCTTTTCGACGAGTTCGCGCTGGAAGAGGCGCTGCGGCTCAAGGAGAAACACGGAGGTCCGGTCAAGATCATCTGCCTCGGCGGGCCGAAGGCGATAGAGGCCCTGCGCACGGCCATCGCCATGGGAGCGGACGAGGCGGTCCTCATCGAGGATGAATCGTTCGCGGCGCGTGACGGGTACGACACGGCCCTCGCACTGAGCCGGGCCTTGCAGAAAGAGACCTTCGACATCATCCTGTGCGGGCGGCAGGCCATAGACAGGGACCGGGCCGAGGTGCCGCAGATGGTTGCCCAGTTTTTGGGCCTGCCCCATGTCGGCGTCATAGTCAAGCTCGATATCGCCGACGGGAAAGCGACCGCGGAATCCTCTCTCGAGGGCACAACCGAGGTCATAGAGGTGGGGCTTCCTGCAGTCTTTACGGCACAGAAAGGGCTGAACGAACCGCGGGTCCCTCTCATTACCGGCGTCATGAAGGCGATGAAGGCCCAGATACCGAAGCTTACGATAGACAGCCTCGGCGTGTCGAAGGACGCCGGAGAAAAGACATCCGTCCTCAGGTACCTGCCGCCGAAGAAGCGCCCGGCCGTGCAGTTCATCGAGGGAGAGCCCGCGCAGGCAGCGGCGGAGATCGTGCGGATCCTCGCCGACGTCGAGCGGGCCATATAGGGGAGGCGATATGGACACGATCATTATATTCGTCGAGACGAAAGGTGATGAGATCAGGAAGGCCTCCCTGGAGCTTTTATGCGAAGGGGCACGGGTTGCCGCCGGCGGCAGGTTCGCCGTGGAGGCCGTGTGCTGCGGGGCGCTTTCGCAAGGGGCAAAGGAGAGGCTCCTCACCATGGTGCCTAAGGTCGTCAATCTTACCGATGCCTCTCTCGCCGCATACAGCCCGGAAGGATATGCATATGCCGTTGCGGGTTACGCGAAGGAGATTGGGGCGAAGATCGTCATGGCAGGGGCAACGGGCATCGGGAGGGATTTCCTTCCCCGCGTCGCGGTGATGCTCGATGCCGGGATGATATCGGACGCCACGCAGGCCAACTGGGACGGCGATCCGATGACATTCGTGCGGCCGCAATTCGGCGGGAAGGTATTCGCGGAGGTCTCGTTCCGGGCACCGGTTGTCGTCACAATGCGGCCGAACAGCTTCGGGCTGGATATGCCCGGCGGCATACAGGGAGAATACGTTGAAAAGCCGGCGGGGGTCCCGGAGGGCACCGTCCGGACGAAACTCTTGCGCCGCGCCGAAGCGAAGGAGGGTGCGGTCGATCTCACGGAAGCCGACCTTATCGTGGCGGGCGGACGCGGCCTCAAGGCTGCCGAGAACTTCAAGCTCCTCGAGGACATGGCGGCCCTTATCGGGGCGACGGTCGGGGCGACCCGTTCGGTCGTCGACGCGAAATGGCGCGATCAGGCGGACCAGATCGGCAAGAGCGGGAAGACCGTATCGCCGAAGCTGTACATCGGCGCGGGCATATCGGGGGCGATCCACCACATCATGGGAATGGACACCGCGAAGGTCGTGGTTGCGATCAACCGCGATGCGAACGCGATCATCTTCAATTACGCCAATTACGGGATCGTCGGCGACCTCTTTGACGTGCTGCCGGCAATGACGGAAGAAATAAGGAAACGCAAGGAAAAGGGATAATGGATAAAATAGATGCCATCGTGGTCGGGGGCGGCCTTGCCGGCCTCTCGGCCGCATATAAGCTGGCGGATGCAGGAAAGCAGGTCATCCTGCTCGAACGCGGGGATGCGCCGGGGAGCAAGAACGTGACGGGGGGACGGATCTACGTGGGCCCCATCCGGAAATACCTGCCCGGCATCATCGATGCAGCCCCGTTCGAACGCCATGTCGTAAAAGAGATGATTACGGTCCTCGACGACGCGGGTGCGGTCTCGTTCGAGTACGCGAACGCGAAATGGCGGCAGGAGCCGTACATGAGCTACACGGTCTTACGGGCGAAGTTCGACAGCTGGTTTGCCGACCAGGCGGCCGCCAGGGGCGCGTTCATCATCCCCAGGAAGAAGGTGGAGGACCTGCTGTGGGAAGACGGCAAGGTAGCGGGCATCCGGTCGGGTGCGGAGGAGATCGGCGCGCACGTCGTTATTGCGGCGGACGGCGCCCTGTCCTTCATGGCGCAGAAGGCCGGGATGCGCGGGGCTCACAAGCCCGGGGACCTGGCTGTGGCCGTGAAGGAAATATACCAGCTTGACCGGAAGATTATCGAAGACCGCTTCGGCCTTGAAGGCGACGAGGGTGCCGCCGGCCTCTACATGGGCTCCCTCACGCGGGGAATGTTCGGCGGGGGTTTCCTCTATACGAACCAGGACACGCTGTCGCTCGGCCTCGTCATCGGCATACACCAGCTTGCGCTCAACGAGAGCGGCCTTGACGCGCCGTCGCTCATGGAGTCTTTCACGGCACGGCCCGAGGTTGCACGCTATATCAGGGGAGGGGAGTTAAAGGAATATTCGGCCCACATCATTTCCGAGGCGGGGATCGGCACGATGCCGAAGCTCGTCAGGGACGGCATGCTCATCGCGGGTGATGCGGCGGGCTTCGCGCTTAACCTGGGGCTTACCGTCAGGGGCATGGAATTCGCCGTCGCATCGGGCGTCCTTGCGGCCGAGACGGCCATCGAGGCACTCAATAAGAACGACACATCGGCCGGCGCTCTTGCGGGATACGAGAAGAGGCTCAAGGAGAGCTTTGTCCTGCCCGACATGGAGACGTTCCGGAACGCCCGGGAGGTGCTCGACAACAAGCGCCTCTTCACCGTGTATCCCCGGTTTATCTGCGAAATGTTCGACGAGCTGTTCACGATAAGTGACAGGCCGAAAGAAGGCCTGTACACATCGGCGAAGCGTGTCGCGAAGAAATATGTCCTCAATATGGACACGATAAAAGACCTTCTTGCCGCGAGGAAATTATGACAAAGAAAGTTGAGGAAAAGATTGCCCTCAATGCAATAAAGAACGACGTCAAGAGCCATATCCAGCTCAATCAGGCGATATGCGCGGGCTGCAGGGAGCGTATGTGCGTAAAGGTGTGCCCGGCCCATCTGTACTCGAAGAACGAGGAGACCGGTGAGATGGTGGTCGAGTACGCCGGGTGCCTCGAATGCGGGACATGCCTTGTTGCCTGCACCTATGGCTCGATCGTGTGGGATTATCCTTCAGGGGAATACGGGGTCCAATACAGGTATGGATAATACAGGGGAGCACGGGATGGAGAGTTCGAAGAAAGCACCGGCGAAGGCAGGGCAGCTCAAAGGTATCCGGGCCCTCGGCAAACCACGTTCCATGGGTGACATCGCTTACGATTACCTGAAGCAGGCGATTGTCAAGGGAGATATCCCTCCCGGGCAGAGGCTCATCGAAAACCAGCTTTCCTCCCTTATGGAGGTGAGCAGGGTGCCGGTGCGCGAGGCGGTCAAGAAACTGGAACAGGAAGGCCTCGTCGAGCGGTCCGGCGTGCGGGGGTTTGTCGTCAAGGGCTTAAGCCGCAAGGAGATCGAGGAGACCCTCGGGATAAGGGCCCTGCTCGAGAGCTATGCGGCATACCTCGCGACGGAGCATATCGATGATGAGATATTGAAGAAGCTCGAAGACAGCATCCGTGCGTACAGGGCGGCCCTGGAAAAAAAGGGAAGCAATACCGATAAGCTCATGCAGCTGAACAGCCAGTTCCACGAGATCATATACAGGGCGGCGGGAAGCGAGAAACTCTACTCCCTCATCAACAGTTTCCGGGACGCGATCCATCGCTACCGCAGGCCTCTTCTCACGTCCGAGCATTATGCACAGGTCTCGCTTCACGACCACGAGGACATGGTCAGGGCGATGCGCCTCAAGGACAAGAAGAAGGTGGAGCAATTGGTCAAGAAACATATTCTCCGGGGGATGGACCTGATCATCCAGGAATTGGATGCGGGCAATACGGTATGAAGGGCAGGGGAACAGGAGAGATACACGAAGGAGGCATCCGTGAACAGAAGGCCCATTAAGATCTTAGTAGCCAAGCCGGGTTTGGACGGACATGACCGCGGTGCGAAAGTGGTGGCCCACGCATTGAAGGAGGCGGGTATGGAGGTGATCTATACCGGGCTTCACAAGACGGTCGATCAGATCATACGGATAGCGGTCGAGGAGGATGTCGATGTGATCGGGCTGTCCATCATGAGCGGCGCGCATATCCCTATCACGGAAAAGCTGGTAAAGAAAGCGAAGGAGGAGGGCATCGGCGACAAGATGGTCGTTGTCGGCGGCGTCATACCCAACCGGGATATCCCGAAGCTGAAAGAGCTCGGAGCCGGGGGAGTGTTCCCCGGCGGAACGCCGTTCGCCGAGATCACCGGTTTTATCACCGCAAACGTGAAGTCCTGAGGAGGCATCCATGGGTGTAGCCAGATATACGAAGGATGAAAAGGATCGGATCACCGATGTTGAACTGCAGTCCGGCATACACGTCAAGGCGTGTTACGGGCCTGAAGACTTAGAGCGTGTCGGGTTCTCCTACGAGAAAGACCTCGCCCCGCCGGGGCAGTACCCTTTCACGCGCGGCATCCATGCGGAAGGTTTCCGCTCGCGGGCGTGGACCACACGCCAGTACACCGGGTTCGGGACCCCCGAGGAATCGAACGAGCGCTTCAGGCTCATGATATCGCACGGGCAGACCGGGCTCAACGTGGCCTTCGACCTGCCGACGCAGATGGGGTATGACTCGGACGACCCGATGGCGGAGGGAGAGGTCGGAAGGGTCGGCATGGCGATCGACTCGCTGCGGGATTTCGAGATAGCCTTCAAGGGCATCAACCTCGAAAAGATCGGGTCAGGTCTCACGATCAACGCCGTAGCGTCGATCATGCTCGCCATGTACCAGGCCGTTGCGGAAAAGTACGGGTTCGACCCGAAGAAGATATCGGCGACGCCCCAGAACGATATCCTGAAGGAGATGATCGGCAGGGGATCGTGGATCTTTCCCGTCGAGCCTGCGGTGAACCTTATCGGGGACACGATAGAGTACTCGATGACGACACTGCCGAGGACGAACCCCGTCAGCATCTGCGGGTACCATATCCGCGAGTCGGGGGCGACGCCCGCCCAGGAGATAGGTTACGCGATACTCATCGCCAACGCCTACATCGACAATGTGCTCAAACGAGGGTACGACGTCGATGATTTTGTCGGCCGGTTCTCGTTCAACCTCAATGTGTTCGGGAATATCTGGGAGCAGGTGGCAAAGTTCCGCGCGGCCCGCAAGCTCTGGGCGCGCAACCTGAAAGAGAAGTACGGCGTCAGGAAAGATTCGAACATGTATTTGAGGGGCCTGTTCGGCGGAGGCGGCTACGGCTTGACGAAGGCCCAGCCCGAGAACAATATCATGCGCGGCGCATACTACGCCCTGTCCGCCGCGCTCGCCGGCGCGCAGACGATCGCCCTGTGCAGCTACGACGAGGCGTACACGATCCCGACACCGCATTCGGCCATCATATCGCTTCGCACGCTCCAGCTTCTTATGGACGAGATAGGCCTTCGCGACACGGTCGACCCGCTTGCGGGAAGCTACTTCATCGAGACCATCACGAAGGAGATGGAGCAGAAGATCGAAGAGGAGATGGAGAAGATCGAGAAGATCGGCGGGATCACTCAGGCCGTGGCCACGGGATATGTCCAGCGCCTCGTATCCCAGCAGGCGTACGAGTACGAGAAAGGGCTCCAGTCCGGGGAACTGAAGAAGGTCGGCCTCAACATTTACACGGAAGGAGAGCCGATGGAGGTCGAGCTCCATGAATATACCGGCGAATCCGCCGAGAAGCAGATCGCGGCATTGAAACAGTTAAGGCGCGAACGGAGCGACGCCGACGTGAAACGCACACTTACGGAGCTGGAGGCGGCGGCGCGGGCAGGGAAGAACGTCATGCCCTCCCTTGTCGAATGCTGCAAGGCCTACACGACCGTTGGCGAAATGGCCCGCGTCTTCCGCGACGTCTTCGGCGAGTTCCAGGAACCGGGGCTGTTTTAACAGGGGTGCGAGTGGAGGGCCTGCCGTGGAAACCCAACCCGTCATCCCGGCCGGACATCCTTTGGACGCTGGAGTCCAGGGTATTCACTCAACCCGTCATTCCGGTGCTTGACACCGGAATCCAAGGTTTTGCTGTTATGAGGTATTGTGGCCATATTGTTAAACATATTAAGGAATAATTTGGAAACAAAACGATACAAGAAAACCAGGACCTTGGATCCCGGTGTCAGGCACCGGGATGACGACAGGGGGTTGCGTCTGGAAACGCAACGGATGATTCTCGAAGGGGAGGGGAGTTGCGACGTAGTCCCCAGGGGATGGACGACGGACAAGGAACGGGACACAAGAGAACATACTTGTAGCTGATGGTTTAAAAAGGGGGAGTTATGCAAGAGAGGTTTTACCGGCTCGGGTGTGATATAGGCGGGACATTCACCGATTTCGTTTTGCTCAACGACCAGACCGGGGAGATCATGACCGGCAAGTGCCTGACGACGCCGCGTGACCCGTCGGACGCGGTCGAAGAGGGGATACGCGCCCTCGAACAGGTAACGCCCGACTTTGTGGGGAAACTGGATGAGATCATCCACGGGACAACGCTTGTCATAAATTCCATTATCGAGAGAAAAGGAGCGCGGACCGGCCTCATCACGACGAGGGGCTTCCGCGACATCCTGGAGATCGGGCGGGAGATCCGGTACGCACCGTACGACATCTTCGCCGAATTCCCTGAACCGCTCATCCCGAGGCAATACCGCCTTGAGGTCGACGAACGCATCCGCAGCGACGGTACGGTCCTGAAACCGCTCGATCCGGAAGACGCACGGAGGGCCATCAAGAACCTCCTCGATATGGGTGTCGAGTCCGTCGCCGTGTGCCTTCTCAATTCTTTCGAGAACCCCGCGCACGAGCGTATGATCGAAGAGATGATAGAGAAGGAGGCGCCGGGCATCTCAACATCGATCTCGTACCACGTCCTTCCGCAGATCAAGGAATATGAGAGGACGAGCACCACCGTCACGAACGCGTATGTGAAGCCCCTCACCGGCCGGTACGTGGCGAAGCTGTCGGGGCGGCTGCAATCGATCGGCTTTACCGGAAAGCTCTTCATCATGCTGTCATCGGGCGGTGTCACGTCCGTCGATACGGCCGCGCAGTTCCCCGTGAGGATCATCGAATCCGGCCCCACCGCCGCCGTCATAGCAGGCCAGTACTACGGGAAGCATTTCGATATCCCGGAGATGTTCTGTTTCGACATGGGCGGGACGACCGCGAAATCGTGCCTTATCCAGAAGGGCGTCGCGGGCGTCGTGCCGACCTTCGAGGTGGGCCGTGTCCAGAGGTTCATGAAGGGAAGCGGGCTCACCATCCAGGTCCCGGTCGTCGACCTCATGGAGATCGGTGCGGGAGGCGGCTCGATAGCGAAGGTGAGCAAGCTCGGCACGCTCCAGGTGGGCCCCGAGAGCTCCGGCGCCGACCCCGGTCCGATCTGCTACGGCAGGGGAGGGACGGAACCCTGCGTCACCGATGCCGACCTTCTCCTCGGGTATCTTGATGAGAATTATTTCCTCGGCGGCACCATGAAACTCGACAAGGAGGCTGCACGCCGCGGCGTCGAGGAAAAGATCGCAAAGCCGCTCGGGGTTTCCTTCATCCAGGCCGTCTGGGGCATCCACGACCTGATAAACGAAACGATGGCCGCTGCGGCGAAGACGCATATCGCCGAGAAGGGGGGCAACCCGAAGATCGTCACCATCGCGGCGTTCGGCGGTGCGGGCCCGGTCCACGCCTACGGGCTCGCGAGGAAACTGGGGTCGCCCCGGATGCTGATACCTCCCAATGCGGGTGTCGGGTCCGCGATGGGTTTTTTCACGGCCCCGCGCGCGTTCGACCTCTTGAGGAGCCACAAGGTCTCGCTTGCGGATGCGTCGTTTGCGGAGATCGAGGACATCTTCAGGAAGCTCGAGGCCGATGCGGCGCAGATATTGAAGAAAGAGGCGAGCGGGGAGGTGATCCGGTTCGAAAGGACGGTCGATATGCGGTTTGTCGGCCAGGGCTCCGAGATGAACATTGCCGTTCCTGACGGGGACTTTGCAAAGATAGAAAAAGGCGCGGTCAGGCGCTATTTCGACCAGGCCTATGAGAGACTGTACGGCCGGACGTACCCGGATTCCGAGGTCGAATTCATCAACTTCAAGGTGAGGGCGAGCCTTCCGGAAAAATTGCTGCAGCTGCCGAAGATGGACGGGGCGGGGAAGACCCTCGACCGTGCGGTCAAAGGAGAGCGGCTCGCGTATTCGCCGATATCGAAGGGTTTTATCCCCTTTACGGTCTACGACCGCTATAACCTGTACCCGTCGGCCATGTTCCCCGGCCCGGCGATCATCGAAGAGAAGGAGTCGACCCTGATCATCGGGGAGGGCTCCCACGTCCGGGTGGATGATTACGGGTTCCTCTGGGTGGATATGAAGGAGGTGATCTGATGGCACGCGCATTCGACCCTATCACACTCGAAATATTGTGGCGGCGCCTCATATCGATCGTCGACGAGGCGGACGGCAGTGTTGCGCGTACGGCTTTTTCGAGCCTCCTGCGCGATGCCCACGACTACACCTGCATGTTCACCGACCGCTTCGGGCGCGAACTGGCGCAGGGATCCTTTGCCACGCCCGGCCAGTCCGGGGCGATGGCCCTCGGGATCAAAAACCTCGTCAATAAATTCCCGGTCGAATACTACAACCAGGGCGACGCGTTCATCACGAACGACCCGTGGGCGCTTGCCGGGCACCTGAACGATGTCTGCGTCATGAGCCCGATCTTCTACCGGGACAAACTGGTTGCGTTCACTGCCTGTGTCTTTCACCATTCCGACATCGGCGGTCGCGTGGCCTCCGACAACCATGACGTCTTCGAAGAGGGGCTCTTCATACCCCTCGTGAAGCTCTACGACAAGGGGGTGCTCAACGAATCGGTGCTCGACCTCATAAGGTGGAATGTCAGGACGCCCGACGAGGTCATCGGCGACATCCGCTCGCAGATCGCGGCGAACCACGTGTGCGGTGAAAAGATATGCCAGATGCTCAAGGAAAGCGGTCTCGAGAACCTCGACGACCTGGCGGACCAGATCATCGGGCTCACCGAGAAGAGCATGCGGGAAGAGATAGAAAAGATCCCCGACGGTGTTTACCGCACGCGCGGTGTCATCGAGCAGATGAAAGGCTCGAGCGATATCGTCATCAACGCGAAGGTGGAGATAAAGGGAAGCGATATCCTCGTCGACCTTGACGGGTCTTCCGGCCAGGTGAACTGGGGCGGCAATGTCGTCTACAACTTCACGTATGCGTATGTCTTCATGGCGATCAAGAGCATGTTCGCCCCCGATATACCGAACAATGAAGGCTGTGCGCGGCCCATCGTGCTGACGGCGCCCGAGGGGACGGTCATCAACTGCAAGTTCCCCGCGGCTGTGGCTGCCCGCATGGGGGTCGGCCATTTCCTCACCGAGGTCATCTACCGGGCACTGTCCGATGTACTCCCGGACAAGGTCATCGCGGCATCGGGCGGGACCCCGGCGGCGATGAATGTCTTTTACGGGAAGAGAAAGGATGCAAAGCCCTGGCACAGCGTCATCATACGGGGCGGCGGCATGGGTGCGGGGGCGCGCAACGACGGGAACTATGTCTACATCTTTCCGGCCAACGGCGCGAACACCCCGGTCGAGATATTTGAAAGCGATACGCCGCTCATCGTTGAAAAGCGCGAGATATTGACGGATTCGGGGGGTATCGGGAGAATGAAGGGCGGGCTCGGCAAACGGGAGGTCTTCAGGGTCCCCGACGACGAGTATTCCCCGATGCCGCCTGTCAACCTCGGCATACAGGCCGGGCGGTATACCTACCCGGCAGAGGGGCTTTTCGGGGGCAAGCCGGGCGCGCGGGCACAGTTCCTCGTCAACGGCGAACCGGGAAATTCTTACGGCCTGACGCAGCTCAAGCCCGGCGATGTCGTGATCATCGACGCCCCGGGCGGCGGCGGCTACGGCGACCCTCAGGAGCGCGACCCTGCGCTCGTCCTCAACGACGTCATCCAGGGCTATGTGAGCCTTGAGCGTGCGCGCTCGGAATACAGGGTCGCCATCGACCCGGAGACGATGCGGGTCAACGAAGACCAGACACGAAAATTGAGACAATAAGAAGGCGCATTGCCATCACAGGAGGAGATCACCATGGAACGGCCATTCGACAGTAAAGTGAAATCCGAAAAGGAGCTGAAGGAGCTCCAGCTCAAAGGGCTTAAATGGACGGTCGAACATGCGTACAGGGGTTCCGCGCATTATCTCAGGAAGCTCGACGAGGCGGGGGTCACGCCGGACAGGATCAAATCGCTCGCCGATATACGGAAGCTGCCTTTCACGACGAGCAAGGACCTTCAGGAAGGGTACCCTTTTCCCTTGCGGAGCGTCCCTTTTGAGAAGATCGTCCGCATCCACGCGTCGAGCGGGACGACCGGCAAGCGCAAGGTGCTCTGCTATACCGCAAACGATATCGAGGACTGGGCAAACATGTTCGCCCGGTGTTATGCATACGCGGACTGCACCCCCGAAGACAGGATACAGATCGCCGTCGGGTACGGCGTCTGGACGGCGGGATGGGGTTTCCAGAACGGCTGTGAGCGTTTCGGTGCGATGTCCATCCCCATCGGCCCCGGCAACACGGACATGCAGTGCCAGTTCCTCGAAGACTTCGGGACGACCGTCATGACGTGTACCGCGTCGATGGGCCTTCTCATGGCGGAGCTTATCGAGGAAAGGGGGCTGCGCGGAAAGATCGCCCTCAGCAAGATGATCTTCGGTTCGGAAAGGGCGAGCGATTCCATGCGCCAGAGGATATCGGAGCTCTCCGGCGTGGCGTTCGACCAGCTGTACGATATCCCGGGCATGACGGAGCTTTACGGGCCGGGCACGGGGCTCGACTGCAGGTACCACACGGGGATCCACTACTGGGCCGATTACTACATCCTCGAGATCCTCGACCCGGAAACGCTCGAGCCCGTTCCCGAGGGAGAGGTCGGCGAGATGGTCGTGACGACGCTGCGCAAGGAAGGGGCGCCGCTTATCCGGTACCGCACGCGTGACCTGACGAGGCTTATCCCGGGAGAGTGCCCCTGCGGAAGCCTCATGCCGCGCCACGACAGGATACTCGGCCGCAGCGACGACATGTTCATCTTCCGCGCGGTCAATATCTACCCGAGCCACATCGACCAGATACTGTCGCACATGAAGGACGTCGGGAGCGAGTACCAGATACGCCTTTACCGGAAGGAAAAGGGCGGGAAGGACCATATGCTGGTAAAGGTCGAGCGTGCGCAGGGGACAGCAAAGTCGCACGATGCGGACAAACATATCCGCAAGGCAATAGAAAAGGAGATCAAGAGGCAGGTGCTCGTAAGCTGCGACGTGGAGGTCGAGGATTACGGGTCGCTTCCGCGTTCGGAACGCAAGACGAAACGCGTTTACGACGAGAGAGACATATAAGGGTCCTCTGTTCCTTGAGGATCACAATAGGAGGGGTTATGGGGAGCTTCGAGTATTACAAGCCCGAAAGCGTTGCCGAGGCTATGGCCTTGATGGAGGGTTCCGGCGGAAAAGGCGTGTATATCTCCGGCGGTACGGATGTTATGGTCCTCATCCGGCAGAGGAAACTTTCTCCCGGGTGCCTTATCTCGCTGCGCAATGTGCGAGATCTTGACTACGTCGACACATCGTCCGGCCTTGCTGTCGGAAGTGCGGTCACGCATAATGCGATAGCGAAGAATGATCTCATTCAGAAGAGGTACACCGCCCTCTCCGATGCGGCAAGCAAGGTCGGGTCCCTCCAGATCCGCAACGTCGCAACGATGGGCGGGAATATCTGCAACGCGGCACCGTCTGCGGACACCGCGTGCCCGCTTCTTGTCCTCGATGCGAGCGTTGTGATAGCGGGAAAGTCGGGCGAGCGCGCGGTGCCGATCGACGAATTCTTCTTAGGGCCCAACAAGGTCGCACTCGGGCCCGGCGAGATCGTCAAGGGTTTCGCGATGCCCGCCTTCAGCGAGAAAACGGGGTCCGCATACATCAAGCACACGCGGCGCCAGGCAATGGACCTTCCGATGCTCGGCGTTGCGGCCCGGGTGACCATCAGGATAGACGGGAACGAGATCGGTTGCAGGGATGCCCTCTGCACTATCGATAATATCTCAAATGTGCTCAAAAGGTTCGAAGACGAAAAACTGGTCTGCGAGGATGCCAGGATAGCGTTGGGGGTAGTTGCCCCGCGTCCCATGCGTGCGAAGAAGGCTGAAACGGCGCTCAAGGGCAAGGTCATTTCGGAAGGTCTCTTTGAGGAGATCGGCGAGATAGCCGCCTCGGAATGTCAGCCGCGCGACAGCATACGCGGCGAGGCCTGGTACCGGCGCGACATGGTAAGGGTACTGACGAAGCGCGCAATATTGAGAGCGGTTGACCGCGTTATCAGGCCCGATGACACCATCTGGCCGGAAAGGCTGTGGTAAGGAGGGGAAAATGAAAAAAGAGATCACCTTCACCTTAAACAATGAGAAGATAAACATTGAAGCCGATCCCAAATGGACCCTTCTTTACGTTCTTCGGGAGGTCCTTGAGATGACGGGCACCAAGGAAGGGTGCGGCTACGGTGAATGCGGCGCATGCACGGTCATAATCGACGGCCAGGCGGTCAATTCGTGCCTGTACCCCGTCATGGAGGCTGAAGGCAGGAGTATCGTTACCATCGAAGGCCTTATGGCGAAGAATGGCGAGCTCGACCCGATCCAGAAGGCGTTCGTGGATGAAGGAGCGGTCCAGTGCGGTTTCTGCATCCCCGGCATGATCATGTCGGCGAAGGCGCTCCTCGACCGGAAGCCCAAACCGACGGACGAAGAGATAAAGGAAAGCATCGAGGGCAACCTCTGCAGATGCACCGGTTATGTGAAGATCATCGATGCCATAAAATCCGTTGGCGGGGGGAGGTGACCATGGAAGGCCTGAAATATGTCGGAAAAAGGATACCCAAGAAAGACGCACCCCTCAAGGCGACAGGCCAGGCGGTCTACATCCAGGACCTGAAGCTTCCCGGCATGCTGTACGGCAAGATCCTCTACAGCAAGTACCCGCACGCAAAGATACTGAGGCTCGATGTCTCAAAGGCGGCCGCCCTGCCGGGTGTAAGGGCCGTTCTCACCGGAGCGGACGTACCGAACAATTTCAAGTTCGGTTTCTTGAAGGACAACCCGCCGCTGAAGTCGGGCAAGGTGCTGTCGACGCGCGACGAGATCGCCGCAGTTGCTGCGATAACCCAGGAGATCGCCGACGAGGCCGTCGATCTCATAGAGGTGGAATACGAGGAATTGCCGGGGATCTTCGATCCGATCGAGGCGATGAAGGAAGGCGCCGCGCTGCTCCATGAGGAAACGAAATCGAATGTCCTCAAGCTTCCCTGGAAATTCGTCAATGGGGATGTCGAGGCGGCAAAAAAGGAATCGGCATTTATCGCCGAAGATTCCTATACGACACAGTGGGTGACGCATTGCTGCCTCGGTACCAGCGGGTGCGTAGCGTCGTTCGATGTAAGCAACAACCTCACGATATACAGCAATACGCAGATCCCGTCGCTCGCCCAGAACGACTTCCTCGAGGCCCTCAAGGTGTTCGGGCTCAAAAACAAGAGGGTGAGGGTGATCCAGAACACCATCGGCGGCGGTTTCGGGAGCAAGCTCGACACGTATGCCTACGAATATATCGCGATCCTCCTCGCGCTCAGGACGAGAAAGCCCGTCAAGGTCGTTTTCTCGCGCGAAGAGGAATTCCTCGCGACATCGCCGCGCCAGCCGACGATAACGAGGATATCGCAGGGATGCGACGGGAACGGGAAGCTGACGTTCCGCGAGATCGAGATGGTCCTCGACAACGGCGCGTACACGTCGTGGGGCGCAACGACGCCGTCCGTCATGATGGTGCCGATATCTTCCCTGTACAAGGTCCCGAACATCAAGTACACGGCAAAATGCGTCTACACGAACAACACGTACAGTCAGGCGTTCAGGGGGTACGGGAACCCGCAGGCAACGTTCGCCATCGAGTCGTGCCTCGATGAGCTCGCCATAAAGGCCGGGATCGACCCGGTCGAGATCCGGCGGATCAATGCGAATGAACCGGGGGAGGTGACCCCGCAAAACTTCCGCATCACATCCTGCGGGCTGAAGGATTGTATAGAAGAGGTGGTAAATCGTCTCGACTGGAAGAACAAGCATGGCAAAAGAAACGGAAGAGGCGTCGGGATGGCGTCGCTCATACACGTCGGCGGTGCCGCGCGCGTCTATAAATCCGACGGGTGCGGGACCATCATCAAGGTCGACGACAACGGCAAGGTCGACGTCATAACCGGGTCGTCCGAAATAGGGCAGGGTTCGGAAACGATAATCGCCCAGATCGTTGCCGAGGTCCTTGGCGTCGGTATGGATGATATCAACGTCATAAACAACGATACAGACGTGTGCCCGTGGGACGTCGGTGTTCATGCCAGCAGGACAACGTTCGTCGCAGGGAACTCGGCCCTCGGGGCGGCTGAAAAGATCAAGGCGCAGATCATGGAGATAGCGGCGAAAAATCTCGGTGAACCTGTAGAGGCGCTCGATATGCAGGACGGGGTCATATTTTCGAAGAACGACAGGGAAAAGAACATCCCCCTGGCAAAGGTGCTGCGCAAGGCGCATTATACCCTGGGTGGACGGATGCTCGTAGCGGAGAATTTTTACGACCCGCCGAACGAAAATTTTGACCAGACGTTCAGAGGCAACCTGTCCGTTGCGTATGCGTACGGCACGCATGGGGTCGAGGTCGAGGTCGACCGGGAAACAGGCCAGGTGAAGATCCTCAACTACATAGCCGCCCATGATGTCGGCAAGGCCATTAACCCGATGCTCCTCGAGGGGCAGATCTACGGCGGCGGCCTGCAAGGCGTCGGTTACGCTCTCGGCGAAAGGATGATCTGGGACAGGGGGTACCTGAAGAACGGCAATTTCCTCGACTACAAGATGCCGACCGTCCGGGACATCCCGCCCGTCCAGGCGGTCATTGTCGAATCGGATGAGCAGGCCGGCCCGTTCGGCGCGAAAGGCATCGGCGAGCCGGGCCTTGTCCCGACCGCTCCCGCCATTGCGAACGCCGTTTATGACGCGGTGGGGGTAAGGATAAAAGACCTTCCCATCACGCCGGAGAAGGTGCTGAGGGCCCTCAAGGAGAAAGAGGGACAGAAAGTCTGAAAAAGGGGGGAATATGAAGATCGAAAAGATCGATCATATATGCTTTGCGGTCAGTGACCTCGAGGAGACGAAGCGCGTGTACCGCGAGGACTTCGGTCTCATCCCTTCGTGCGAGTATACCGCCGAGTCGGAGATGATCAAGGTATCGCGCTACTACATTGGCGAGGTCGCGGTGGAGTTCATGGAATCGACCTCACCCGAGGGAGAGGTTGCCAGGTTCATTGAAAAGCGGGGCGAGGGGGTCTTCCTCATTTCGTACAAGGTGGACGACCTGACGAAGGCGATGAAGGAGCTTGAAGCGAAGAAGGTCGATCTTATCGATAAGAAACCAAGGGAATTGTTCGGGACGCGGTACGCGTTCGTCCACCATCCGAGCAAGCTCCACGGGGTGCTGACGGAACTGCTGGAGGGGGATTTCGACATCAACAAATAGGAGTTTATAAAGAACAAGAATGCATAACACGTCAATCCGGGAAACAGGGTGCGCTGCAATTGTAATTTTCACGTCATTCCGGCGCTTGACGCCGGAATCCAAGGTTTTTCCTTTAAGTCTTTTGAAAGGCTTGAAAGAGAAAACCTTTATAAAAACCAAACCTTGGATCCCGGTGTCAAGCACCGGGATGACGGATGGTGGGGGATCCCGGGTCGTGCCGGGATGGATGATGAGCAGCTGCAGATAATTATGGTATCCAAGGAGGGAGAATGAAGGTATTGGTTGTGGGGGGTACGGGCGGAATGGGGCAGGGGGTTGCGCGGGACCTCATCAAGCAGGAACGGATCGAGACGGTGACGCTCGGCGATATCAATATAGATCCCGGCAGGGTGCAGGAGAAACTGAAGGCGAGCCCGAAGGTGTCCCTTGTGAAGATCGATGTGAACGATCATGCCGGGATGGTCGCGGCGATCAGGGCGGCGGACGTTGCCGTCAACTGCGCCGGGCCGTTCTACAAGACGGCCGTGGCGGTGGCACGGGCCGCTGTCGAAGCGAAGGTCAACTATATCGATATCTGCGACGATTACGAGGCCGCCCAGATCCTGTTCGCATCCGATATCGACGCCGCCGCAAAGGCAGCCGGGATAACGGTCCTCACGGGAATGGGGTCCGACCCCGGGACGAACAATGTCCTCGTCAAATGGTATGCGGACAGACTCGACCGCGTGGACGAGATCTACCTCTACTGGGTCGTCTCGATCGCGGAGCTTGCCGGGGCGGCGTGGGACCACAGCCTCCACATGGTGCTCGGCAGGATACCCCAGTATATCGACGGGCAGCTCGTTGAGGTGGACGGAGGCGGAGGCGAGGAGATAGAGCACTTCCTCGAACCGCTCGGCGAGTGCCTCATCAGCTACGTCGGCCATCCCCAGCCGATCACCATACCGAAATACATTCAGGGCGTGAAGACTGTCGTTATAAAAGGGGCCCTGATCCCCGTGTGGGTTGACAGGCTCATCAAGGAACAGAAGGCCATGGGCCTTCTCGCCAACGAACCTGTCGACGTGAGGGGGAACAAGGTGGTGCCGTACGATCTGGCCCTCAAGCTCTGGGACACGATCCCGCAGGACAGGGACAACGGCCCCCAGGCTTCCGGCCTCAAGGTCATCGTCAAGGGCGAGAGGCAGGGGAAACAGGTGACATACACCGCGGACATCGTTGGCAGGATGGCCCCGGGAACGGGATTGCCGGCCTCGATAGCCGCGCTCATGATGGATGCGGGCGAGGTGACCGTGAAAGGCGTTGTCGCACCGGAAGGTTGTATCGATCCCGATATGTTCCTGTCCGAACTGCTCAAGCGCGGGGCGAGGATACACCAGACCGAGACGATACGGTCAATGTTCACTCTGTAAGCCCGTTGAAGGATTTTCAACCAAGGAGGATGATATGAAAGAGGTCCCGAAACTCAACATCACGAAGAGCCTCGCGCTTTTTGAGGAGGCGCAGACCCTGGTGCCCGGCGGGGTCCTCGGGGCGCGCAAGCCCGGCGATTTCATCATGGGGGAGTACCCGATCTTTCTCGAATACGGAAAAGGGGCCCGTCTCATCGATGTGGACGGCAACGAGTTCATCGACTATCTGTGCGGCTACGGGCCTGTAATCCTGGGGTACAGGGAGGACGAGGTCGACGATGCCGTGTTCCGGCAGATAAAGGAGAAGGGGTTCTGCTTCACGCTCACCCAGCCGTACCAGAACGACCTCGCGAAGAAGGTCCACGAACTCATACCCTCGGGCGAGCTCAGCATCTTTCTCAAGACGGGCTCGGATGGGACGACCGCGGCGATCCGTATCGCCCGCGCGTACACGGGCAGGGTCAAGGTCATGCGCTGCGGGTATCACGGGTGGCATGACTGGTGTGTCGAAATGAAGGGCGGCATCCCGGAGAAATTTTACGAGGATGTCTTTGAGTTTCACTACAACGACCTTGACATGCTGGAAGACCTGATGAAGAAGCACGGCGACCAGACGGCGGCCATCATCATGACGCCGTTCGGCCATCCGCTCCACCAGAAGATGCAGGAACCGAAACCGGGCTTCCTCGAAGGAGTGAGAAAACTGGCCGACAAATACGGGTCGGTCCTGATCTTCGACGAGGTCCGGACGTGTTTCCGCCTGAGGATGGGCGGGGCGCAGGAGCTGTACGGGGTGAAGCCGGACCTGACGGTGCTCGGGAAAGGCATGGCCAACGGCTGGGCGATCAGCGTCGTGACCGGCAAAAAGGACGTCATGATGGCGGCATCGTCGAAGCTCTTTATATCGTCGACGTTCTTTCCCAACAGCGAGGGGTATATCGCGGCACTGAAGACGATCGAGGTCATGGAGCGCGAAAAGGTCATCGATAATATATGGGACAAAGGAAACCGGCTTATGGGAAAGATACGGGGCATCATCGATAAATACCCCAATGCCGGCGCGGAATTGACCGGGGTTGCCCCGATGTTCATGATCACTTTTACAAAGGGCGACCCGAAAACGACGAAGGACCGCAGGACCGAGTTCTACACCCAGCTCATACGCCGGGGATTTTTCTTTACGCCCCACCATCACGCGTACATCTGTTTCAGGCACACGGAGGACGACCTTAACCTGACGGCGGAGGCGATTGACGAGTCGATGGCCTATATCAGCGAGAAATTCAAGGAGTAGGGGGTATCATGAAGAACGAACTCAACATAGTCGGACAGAGGGTCGCGCGGAGCGATTCCCTCGCCAAGGTCACCGGCGAGGCGCGCTATACCGCGGACCTCAAACTCCCGAACATGCTCGTGGCAAAGGTCTTGAGGAGCCCGCATCCGCACGCGAAGATCCTCAAGATCGATTATTCGAAGGCCCTCAAGGTGCCCGGGGTCAAGGCCGCTGTCAGCGGTTTCGACTCGTACGGGATAAAATGGGGGGTTTTCCGCTACACGCAGGACCATGCAATGCTCCACACGGACAAGGTGCGCTACATCGGGGAAGACGTCGCCGCCGTGGCAGCCGTCGACGAAGAGACGGCGCTCGAGGCGCTGTCGCTCATCAAGGTCGATTACGGGCCTCTGCCGGCCGTTTATGACCCCTTCGAGTCGATGCTGGACGGTGCCCCTCAGATCCATGAAGAGTACAAGAACAATATCAACATCCATATCCACATCGATGTCGGCGAGGTGGACAGGGCCATGGAGAAGGCCTTCCTTGTGCGGGAGGACACCTTCAAGGCCGCGGGCGAGGCATACGCGATGATGGAGCCGTACGCGGTGGTGGCCGTCTTCAAGAACGGTTTCCTTGACCTGTACATGCCGAACGCAGGGCCCCACGTACGGGCAAAGGCCCTGTCGAATATGCTGAAACTTCCCCTCAACAGGGTACGCATCCGCCATATCAATTCCGGCGGCGCCTTCGGCGGGCGTTCCGAGGTCGCACCGGGCGACCTCGTGGCGTCGCTTCTCGCGATCAAGTCCGGCCGGCCGGTAAAGCTCGTCCTTTCGCGCGAGGAGAACGCGACGGCCTCACGGCAGGTCCACGACATGGTGGCCACGATCAAGACCGGTATGAAGAAGGACGGTACGATCGTCGCCAAGGATTACAAGGTCGTCTACGACGGCGGGGCGTACAGCTCGACCGGGCCGATCGCGACATCAATCCCGTTCTATGTGTACGAAGAATGCTACCGTTTCCCGAACGTACGGTACAATGGGTACAGGGTGTTCACGAACAAGGGCATCCGCGGGATGTACGGATGCCACGGGCGGGCCTTCCTCGCGGGGAATGAGGCGCAGATGGACCTCATGGCAAAACAGCTGGGCCTCGACCCTGTTGATGTCAGGCTGAAAAACGGCCACAAACCCGGGGAGATAACGGCGACAAAATCGAAGATAACGAGCTGCGGCCTGAAGGAGACGATCCTCGAGGCATCGGAGAAGACCAATTTCAAGAGGAGATGGGCGAAACCGCCGAAACGCAAGGGCATCGGCATGGGATGTGTGGCCATCATGTGCGGGTTCCCGATGGGCTTCCGCTCCGGATCCTCGGCCTACGTAAAGATAAACGACGACGGGCAGGTGACCCTCGTGACCGGCCTTGTCGACAACGGGCAGGGCAACGAATCGATGGTCATCCAGGTCGCCGCCGAGGTCCTCGGTGTGCCGATGGAGGACATCAACCTCGTCTGCGCGGACACCGAGGTGACGAACCTCGACCCGGGCGCGTATTCACAGGCGGCGGCCTTCGTCGGCGCGAACGCCGTGCGGGTCGCGTGCGAGAACGCCCGGAAGAGGATCGTTGCGATAGCTGCGGAGAAGCTCGGCATCAAGGAGAACGACGTGGGCTTAAAGGACCGCGCGGCATATTCGATAAAGCATCCCGACAAGAAGATGCCGATATCCTGGGTTGTGCGGGAGGCCTTTTTCAGGGGGGAGCCGATCGTCGCGACCGGTTCGTTCTTCCCGAACATCGATTTCGAGAGGGAATGGGTCACCCGGCCGTGGGGCCAGATGGCCGGAACGTTCTCGTTCGGGACATCGGTCGCCGAGATCGAGATAGACCAGGAGACCGGCAAGATCACGATGCCCAAATTCACGTCGGCCCATGACTGCGGCCGCCCGATCAACCCGATGGCGGTGGAAGGGCAGATGGAGGGTTCCATCCAGCAGGCGGGCGTTGCGGCGCTTATCGAGGGGAACCTGTGGGACAGGGGACACCTTTTGAACCCCAACCTTCTCGAGTACAAGGTCCCGCTGGCATGCGACATGCCGGAGATGGACACGATCATCGTCAGTTCACGCGACCCCGCGGGGCCGTTCGGTGCAAAGGAGGGGGGCCTGACGGTACGCATGAACGCGTACAGCGCGGTCGCCTGTGCCCTGACGAATGCCACGGGCGAACTTTTCAGTGAATTGCCGTTCACGCCGGATAAGGTGCTGACCATTCTGGAACGCAAGAAGGGGGTGAAATAATGGTCCTGTCCAGGTTCGAATACAAGAAGGCCAGGGACGTCGCCGATGCGATCGCCCTCTACAAGGCCCGGAAGGGCAAGGCGGTATACCTGGCGGGCGGAACCGACCTGATACCGCTCATGAAACAGAAACTGTCGATGCCGAAAGCGGTCATCGACCTCAAGGGCATCGATGAGTTGAGGTCCGTCACGAGCAAGGGCGGATATGTCGAGATAGGGGCGAATGTTACGCTGTTCGAGCTCAAGAATAACGCCGTCATCAAGGACAATTTCCCGGCGCTGCACGAATCTCTCGAGGCCACGGCATGCGAGACCCTGCAGATGCGGGGGTCGATCGGCGGCAACATCCTGCAGGACACCCGTTGCCTCGAGCACAACCAGTCGCTTGAGTGGAGGACAGCACGGGGTTTTTGCCTGCGGTCGGGCGGAAAGGCATGCAACGTCGTGAAAGGTTCAAAGATATGCTTTGCCAATTATTGCAGCGACAATGCGCCCGCTCTCGTGACGCTCGATGCAGAGGCGCGGTTTGAGGGCCCGGAGGGTAAACGGGCGATAAAGCTCGCCAGCCTCTTTACGGGCGATGCCTTCAAGCCCTTCGCAGTCAGGGCGGGAGAGATCTTAACGCACATACGCATCCCCGTGAAAAAGACAAAGGGGGCGTACGAGAAACTGCGGGTGCGCGAATCCATGGATTACCCGCTCGTCGGCGTAGCGGTCTCCTCGTCCGGCCCCGGATGGAATGTCTGCGTTACCGGGGTTGGGCTCAAGCCTCTCATATATGAGGTCAGGAACACAAGCGAAGCCGGCATCAAGGAGATCGCCGATAAGGCCTCGTCCGATGCGAGGCCGGCCGCAAACACGGTGGTATCGCCCGTATACCGGAAGAAGATGGTCGGGGTGCTGATAAAGAGAGCGGTCAAAAGGGCCATCGGGGAGGGAAAATAATGAAGACGACACGGGTGAATTTCACTATCAATAACGAAACGGTGAGCCTTGACGTGCGTCCCTACGAAACCCTCCTCGAAACCCTCCGGGAACGCCTTAACCTGACAGGGGCCAAGGAGGCCTGCTCGATGGGTTCCTGCGGCGCATGCACGGTCATCATGAACGGGATCCCGGTCAGGTCCTGCCTTGTGCTCGCACCGGAGGCGGACGGGGCGGCGATAACGACCGTGGAGGGCTTGAGGCAGAACGGAAAACTGCACCCTCTCCAGCAGGCCTTCATGGAAAAAGGCGCCGTGCAGTGCGGCTTCTGCACGTCCGGCATGATAATGACCGCAAAGGCGCTCCTCGACCGCAACAAAAAGCCGACGAAGAAAGAGATAATAAAGACAATATCCTCCAACATCTGCCGGTGTACAGGGTACAAAAAGATCATAGAAGCGGTGGAGGACGCGGCGAAGAAGGTATAAGGCTAACGGCTAACGGCTAACGGCTAACGGCTAACGGCTAACGGCTAACGGC
>ERZ1645192.161-NODE-161-length-48709-cov-7.946356_pt1 | contig 48709 bp, 40 predicted proteins | sample MGYA00575354_ERZ1645192 | MGnify/ENA primary metagenome ERZ1645192 (study PRJEB40844, sample SAMN11349763) | freshwater sediment metagenome | isolation source: river sediment | host: Sediment | place: India: Faizupur Khadar , New Delhi | collected 2017-02-21 ... | reverse complement strand
CCCCCTCCAGCAATGAACAACACCGCCACATCGAAATAATTGACAGTATATCTATAGCATACTTACGGGCAAGAGAGTTGATATAATTCATTAAAATGCGGAAGTCAGTATGAAATCAAAGACCCTCGCCACGTTTGTTTCAAGAAGGAAGCCGGCATAGTTTCTTATAATATAGATGAGGAGTAATCCGCACAGACTGAATTTCAGGGGTGTAGTGGGGATGCCTGGGAAAAAGAATCCTTTCTCTTGCCTTCTTATGTCCGTTTTATAACCGAGACTATCGGGTTGTGGCCGATTCTTACCGACTCTTGCCGACACAAGGAAAACCGGAAAGCCCTTGATAGTACCTGATTTGTGAATGATTACAGCTTGCAACAGACAATGCGACATTTGCCGATTTATGCCCTTAGGATCCAGCGGGTTACACCATAGGGGTTCAAGTCCCCTCTCTCGCATTGTGTTAGAACTCTTCCCCGGAATCGCCCCGATATCGAGATGAAGGACGAACAGCATCCCGGCTGGCCCGTTTACCCGCTTGACACGTTACGTTCGGCCCTGTATAAATTTTGTTAACGCATGAGGTAAATGGTTTCTATGGAAATTTCTCTGCGCAGGTCCGGGTTGAATCGCCAGTCGGTGTTCGGGTATTCGTGCGGGCGCTGCCTGGTGTGCTGCCGTTTTAAGACCATACATCTCAATCCTTACGAGATAGCTCGTTTGTCCAAAAATCAAGGCGTTTCGACGACCGGGTTCATCGACCGGTTCACGACGAACGGAGGGACCGTACTGCGGTCGAAAGAGGATGGGGCGTGTGTCTTTCTCGGTGCCGAAGGCTGCGGGGTCCATGCAGACCGGCCGCTGGTCTGCCGTCTGTACCCGCTCGGGCGTCACGTCGATTTTTTGGGCGTCGAGAACTTTTCGCTCATGGAATGCGAAGAAGGGTGCCGGGGGACTTTTCACGAGAGGGGTACGGTCGAAGGCTACCTGGAGGAGCAGGGCGCCGCCGACTTCCTGCGCGCCGCCGACCTTTATTTGAACCTTCTGTGGAGCCTGCTCGAGGTGATCAAGGAGCAGGAGCTTGAGCCTTCCCGGTATGAAACCGTTCTCGACACGGTGCGTGCCGTTGCCGAAAGGCCTGAGGGTGGCCATGACCTGTCGTGGATCGACATGGACCGGGCGCTTGCCGACTATTCCACCCGGTCGGGCGCAACCATTCCCGAAAGCCTGGAAGAGAGAATGAGGATGCACATCAAAGCCGTCCAAACGTGGGCGGAATAACCTTACGGAGGAGATGATCATGAAGCCGGAATTGCAGAAACAGTCATCGGATGAAAAAAGCGGAGGTCGTCGTTCCATCACGAAATACCTGGCTGTTGCCACCATGGCGGCCTCTCTGGGCGTATCGCTGGGCGTCCCCGTGGTCGACGCCCTTGCCGCCGACGGCCCCGGGAGCCCGCCTGCCTACAGCAAGCAGGGCAAGTTTAAAAGTCAAACGGACCAGGAAAAAGTGAGGGGCTCGAAACAATACAAGGAGAGCAACCAGCTCAAGCTGCAGCAAAAACAAAGCAACCAGCTCAAGCTGAAACAAGATGTCGGGACCACGGCCGGTCAGGGCCAGGTGAACAAGTAAAAGGCCCCGCATCATCAATATTGGGACAGACAAACAGAAAACCCTGGGTCCCGGGTCAAGCGCGGGATGACGGTTCGGGAGGGGTTTGTGCACCCGGAGGGCCGGGCTTGCCCTCTGCGTAAAACGCGAAATCTTTTCCAAGCAATTCTTTGATCTCGCGAAAGGGTATGCGAGACCAGCAATTGTCATCGGTCCTTTTCACGCTCGCATTGCCCGGATGCACGAGCGCCGCACTGAACAGGTTGTCGGGAAGGACCGTGATCTTCGAGGTCAAGGCAAAACGTTTCAAGGACCTCAGGAAGGGGCACTGAGCGGAACGGCAATGAGCACACACAGCGATATAAGAGAGACGGATGCAAAGATCGGGGCCCTCGGGCAGACGGCCCGGGAGCTTCTCGACGCGGCCGGCGGGGTCGAGGCGGTAAGGCGCAACACCAAGAGGGTCCTTGCGAGCGTCAGGATGCTTGAGCTCAACATATGCGACCTGTACGAACTTGAGCACAATCAATGAGATAAAGAAAGGCGCCTCGTCGGCAACGAGGCGCCTGTTTTCAGGACTACAAGGAGGTTGTAATGCTGCTGCTGCCGAAATTTGATTACGAGGAACCAAAGAGCCTGCAGGAGGCCCTCCGGATACTTTCGGAACTCAAAGGCACCGCGAAGGTCATCGCCGGGGGCACTGATCTCATTGTGAACATGAAAAAGGGCGTCCTCGCTCCCCGCTGCCTTGTGAGCCTCAGGCGGATAGGTCCGCTCAGAGCGGTGGGAATGAAAAAGACCGCCGTCGAGATAGGGTCCCATGCGACCGTATCGGAGCTCGTCTCCTCCGGCGTTATAGCCTCAGCGGCGCCCGTCCTCGCCAGGGCGGCGGCATCGCTCGGCTCTCCGCTCATCAGGAACCGCGCGACCATAGGGGGCAACATCGTCACCGCCCGGCCGGCCGCCGACCTGCCGCCGGCCCTCATGGTGCTCGAGGCGAAGGTTGAACTCAAAGGCAGAGGCAAGAAAAGGACGGTCCCGCTCGATGGGTTTTTTAAGGGCCCCGGGAGCACGGTAATGAACGAGGACGAGGTCCTGACAAAGATCGTCATACCCGGCGTACCCGCTTTTACGGGCGCCGATTACGTAAAGCTCGGGCACAGGGCGGCCCTCGAGATAGCCATCGTGGCCGTCGCCTCGAGGATCACCCTCGATAAGCCCGGCGGGTCGATAAAGGATGTCCGCATTGTCCTGAGCTCGGTCGCGCCGAAGGCCGTCCATGCGGTTTCCGCGGAGAGCTTCCTCCTAGGCCAGCGCCCGTCGGACGAGCTTTTCGCCGGGGCGGCACAGCGGGCCATGGCTGACGCATCCCCCATCGACGATATCCGCGGCGGGGCCGCATACCGCCGGGAGATGGTGGGGGTATTGACGAAGAGAACGCTCCGCAGGGCATTTGAAGAAGCGCGCGGGCGCGAAGCGGGAGGTGCCTTATGAAAAGGCTGATAACCCTGAACGTGAATGGAAAGGAATACGAACTGGCAGTTGCGCCGAACAGGACGCTGACACAGACCTTGCGTGACGACCTCGGCCTTCTCGGTACAAAAGAAGGCTGCGGCGTGGGCGATTGCGGAGCATGCACGGTCATCATGGACGGCAAACCTGTCAATTCCTGCCTCATCCTCGCCGTGCAGGCGGCGGGCAGCGAGTTGACGACCATCGAAGGCGTCGCCGGGGCGCAGGGGCTGCATCCCATCCAGAAGGCTTTCGTGGAGCTCGGGGCCATCCAGTGCGGTTTCTGCACCCCCGGCATGGTGCTTTCCGCAAAGAGCCTTCTCGATGGCAACCCCGAACCGACGGAGCGCGAGATACGGCAGGCGCTGTCCGGCAATCTCTGCCGGTGCACGGGTTACCAGAAGATCGTCGAGGCAGTTGAGCAGGCCGCGAAGGCCATGAAGAAGGGATAAAGGGGAGGCGACCATGAAGACGTATAACGTTATCAATACACGGATCCCCCGGGTTGATGCCGCGGCCAAGGCGACGGGCGAGGCCCGTTATGCGGCAGACCTTTCCCTGCCCAACATGCTCTATGGGGCCGTCCTCCAGAGTCCCCTGGCACATGCCAGAATAGTGAATATCGACGCCTCGCGCGCAAGGAAGCTCCCCGGTGTTAGGGATGTGGTGACGGCAAAAGAAGCTCCCCCGATAAAATACGGGGTGAGCCCGGCACGCTATGACGAGACGATGTTCTGCATCGGCAGGGCGCGGTATGTCGGGGACGAGATCGCCGCGGTTGCCGCGGAGGACCTCGAGACGGCGATAGAGGCGATATCGCTTATCAAGGTCGACTACGAGCCCCTTCCCGCGTACCTCGACATCGAGTCGGCGATGCGCGACGGGGCGATCGCCATACACGAAGACTATCCGGGCAACATCAGCGCCGAGGTCCACCAGGAGTTCGGCAATTTTGACGAGGCGATCAACGAATGCGACATCGTGCGGACGGACCGTTTCGTCAACAAGAGGCAGGACGGCGGTTTTCTCGAGCCCCAGGCGTGCCTTGCCCACTTCGACCTTAACGGGAACCTGACGCTGCGTTCGTCGACCCAGTCGGTCCACTATGTCCAGCGCAGCCTCTCCATGGTGCTCGGCATACCCATCGGGAAGGTGCGGGTCATCAAACCGTACGTCGGCGGCGGCTTCGGCCCGAAAGCGGCGGTCAACACAATCGAGCTCGCGTCATCGCTTATGTCCATGCGCACGGGCAGGCCGGTGAAAATGGTCTTCTCCCGCGAGCAGGTCTTCCTCCATTCCCGGGCGCGCCACCAGTTCTTCCATGAATTGACGACCGGGGTGAAAAAAGACGGGACGATCGTCGCCCTGAAAAATACGTGCTACCTCGACGGAGGGGCCTATTCGAGCTTCGGCATCGCGACGATATATTATGCGGGCTCCCTTCTCGGGGCACCATACAAGCTCGCCCACATGAAGTACGACGGGTACCGCATCTACACGAACAAGCCCACATGCGGCGCCCAGAGGGGGCACGGAGGGGTCGCCGCCCGGGCGGCCTGGGAGCAGCAGCTCGATATCATCGCCGGGGAGCTCGGCATGGACCCCGTCGACTTCCGGCTCAAGAACATCATGAAAACGGGCGACGTGACCTGCAACGACTTCAACATGTCGAGCCTCGGAATGAAGGAGTGCCTCGAAGCGGTGCGCGACGGCTCCGGCTGGAACGGGAAGAAAGGGAAACTCCCCGGAGGCAAGGGGATCGGGGTCGCCTGCGGGTTCTTCGTATCCGGCGCCGGGTACCCGATCTACCGTTCGGAAACGTTTCATTCGACCGCAACCATCCGGCTCTCGGAAGACGGAGGAACGGCGAGCCTTTACACGGCGGCGGCGGAGATCGGTCAGGGATCCGACACGATCCTTTCCCAAATAGCCGCTGAAGCCCTGGGCGTTTCATTCGACGATGTGAAGGTGCACTCCGGCGACACGGATTTCGGGGTCGATCTCGGCGCATACTCGTCGCGGCAGACCCTTATGTCCGGCCATGCCGTCAAGGCCGCGGCAGAGGACGTCAAGCGGCAGGTGCTGGAAGCGCTCTCCGACGAGCTCAAAGTGCCCCGGGAGGATATGGACATAGAGAACGGAGTTGTGGTCTTCAAGAAAGGTGCGCCTGATTTCTCCGCAGTGCGGTCCGCCTACGCAAAGGAGCATCGCGGCTGGGAAAAGCCGTCGCTGCCTGCAGAGCTGACATTCAAGGAAGCGGCCCGTCTCGCATTTTTGCGGCACGGTGTCATAGTCGGGAACGGGGCGTACAAACCCGGCGAACTGGGCGGGAAATACAAAGGTGCCGCGGTCGGCACCTCCCCGGCCTACGGTTGTTCCGCGCAGGTCGTCGAGGTCACAGTCGATAGGGAGACGGGAAAGATCACCGTCGACTCCATGACGGACGCCCATGACTGCGGCTTTGCGATCAACAGGACGAACGTCGAGGGGCAGATGCAGGGCTCGCTCTCCATGGGCTTAGGCGAGGCCCTTTTCGAAGAGGTCAAATTCGACAAAGACGGCCGGGTGGCCAATGCGTCACTCGGAGAGTACCGCATCCCCACCATGCTCGACATGCCGAACGTGAAGACCATTATAATTGAGAGCGATGAGCCGAACGGGCCCTTCGGGGCGAAGGAGGTCGGGGAAGGCGCGATCATGCCCACCATACCCGCCATCCTCAACGCGATCTACGACGCGACGGGCGTCAGGATCAACGAACTGCCGGTAACGGCCGAGCGGCTCCATGCCGCAATGAGGGACAGGGCGAAATAGCAGGTCCTGCGCAATGCCGGAAGCCGACGAAGGCCTTTCGGCTCAGGGACGATCCGCCGCCTGTGTTTTTTCCCAGTCATTCTTTATGAAGTCAAGGAGCCTTGCGGCCCGGTCCGTATACAGATCGATCCCTTCCCAGTTCGGCCGCACCAACGCCTTCTGCATAAGAAAACCGTCCTCCCCGAACCAGCGGGGCAGGATGCCGCCGACAAAAAATCCCCTGGCCCTGAGAATGTCCGCGACCACACCTATCCACGGCCACGACAGCTTAAGCCACACCTGGATGAGTGTGCACTGCGCGGCACGCATGCGCTTTTCCTCCGCATCGAACACCTCCTCGAAGTCTGCGCCGGCCCCGGAAACGGTCACCCGCGCCAGTTGGGCGAAGTCAAACACCCGGCTGGACAGTCCTGTCTGTACACCGGACGGGAGGTGGTCTGCCGACACGCTCACCGTGCGGCTGTCGTCAAAACCGGCAAGCACATAGCGGCAATAGTCCTCGTACACGCCCGGGACATGGACGACGTGCGGTTTCCGGACAAAGGTCCTGAACATATTGAGGACGGATACCCGACCGGAGGCGGCCTGCTCCGCTTCATACGCCCCGGCAGGCATCAGGTCGATCTCGATCGCTGTTTCAATATGCTTGAACGTGACCGCCGCCCTTTGCGTGAACGTATGGTTGCAGACCGCTTCGCAAAAGAGCGCATCCAGGCCGGGGACCGTCGGCGCTATCTTTGCGCAGCGCCGGAACATCAGGCCGGCAATCGGTGTTCTTCGGTACTCCTGCAGAACGAGCGACAGGCCAACCTCGTAAAGCCCTCCGTGCGGCGCCGAACGGTAGAGTGATGTGTATCCCACGATCCTGCCCTCCGGCGTCCGGGCCACGACAGGGATGTAATCGCCGTTCTTGAAAGCGGACACGAGCTGCTCCGCATCGTAGACCATCTTGACCGGATACCCGTCCCCGTAGACATCCCTGAACAGCTGCGTCACCCCGGCAGCGTCGCCCGGCTTGAACATGTCTACCGTGTAATCACGTTTCGGGCCGTTCGTCTTCACCCGGCACGTCCTTTCATGGTCTGTTATCGAAGCTGCCAAAAAGTGCGCCCCGTGTACCGGGCACATCGTTCTCGAGCGTGATGCTGAGTACGCAACACAAGCCGGAGACGGCGCCCGATGAACCTGCTGTCGACGGCTGCTGAAACGCATTCGCCAACTATTGCCCGAACAGGTAACGCAAAGCCTGCCCGGCCTACCTGAATTCCGGCTCCGTATCGATCACGGATATAATCGACCGATAGCCGTCGTCGAAATACACGAGATGCTTCTCCTTGAGAAGATCGAGGGCGGCAAGCACGTGGCCTTCATCGATCCCGGCCTTCCCTTTGAGGCACGACCGTACAAGGTCTTCAGGGCCCGTCACCTTTGAATTCGTTTCCTTGAGGATATGATACCCGAGCGCTCCTATTTCAAGGCGGACAACGGGTTGGGAATCGAAGGATTCCGTGTAGATCACGCGTCCGTCTTCCCGGGAGATGGAGTAGCTGTACGCATGGTCGTAGTAAAAATCGTTGATCTTTGAAAAAACCTCCCAGAGGTCGTTTTGCGGCGCACAAAAATCAAAGAGAGCGAACCGGTCAACACCCTGTTTCACAGCCTCAGGGAGGAGGTGGAAAATCTCGTTCCGGTCAAACCTGGCCAGTTCTTCCCGCGGAAGCATCTGATAAAAGCCTGAATTGTTCGCGATCCTCAACGGGATGATGTTGTGCCGGAAAAGGCCCCTGTCATAATAGAAGCGGAGAAAATGGAGGTTGTCGATGCACTCGAGGATATCGACGTCCTCCTCGCCCACGGCGCCGCAGATTATGTTCGCCGACGGAAGCTGTATGCCGAACTTGCAGGCAAATTTAACGAAAAATATATTGTCCGAGAAATTCGTCTTCTTTCGCATTTTTTTCAGTAGACGTTCGGAAAGCGACTCGTAACCGAAATGGAGCCTGCCAAAACCTGCCCGGGGGAATTTTTCCATGAGCGTCACCGTGAGGTCCTTATGGATCACCTCGGCAATGAACTCAGCATCGTGGTCCTGTTTGAATGATATCAAGCCGTCGAGGACCTCCTCGAGCCGCCGGGTGTCGTTCGCGACAATATCGTTGTCCATGAAGGCAAAGTATGGCGTACCGTATTTTCTTGCGAGATGACCGATCTCTTTCAGCAGCACGTCCGCGTCTTTTGTCCGCGTTCCGTAGCCGGCGGAATACACGCAGAATTTGCAGGCATTCCACGTACACCCCCTGCTCGATTCAACGGGGAGCACTGCCGGGGCATCTGTCCTTCCCGATGCCTCACGGCAGGCAAAGTAATCGTCATAATCGGGGAATATCCCGCTGTTCATATCGAAAAACTCCCCGGTCTCGCTGTCGGACGACCGGACCGTGCCTCCCTCACGAAAGACGAGCCGGGGCACGCTTGAAAGGTCCGTCGCGTGCGCGTCGAGTGCCCGGCACAGCTCAAGGAGGGGGTATTCGCCTTCTCCCCGGATGGCGAAGTCAAAGTCACCGCACATTTTCAGCACCGACTCCGCCTTCTGGCTATCCCGAAAACCGCCGAGGACGATCCGGGAATCGGGAAAATACCGTTTTATGTGCCCCGCCAGCACGATGCCCGGTATCCATTGCTCGTATTTGCACGATATCCCGAAAAGGAGCCGTTCATCGCGGGAATACCGCGCAAACTCCCCTGCCACGGCCTCGTCGACGGCCTTCCCGGTCTCTGCCAGGTAGTCGCTCGCATCATTGAGGATATCATGAAGGGGAATTTGCGCTTTCATGTACGCATTCGCCTTCGCACAGGCGATGGCATCGTCGTGCCTCCCGGCGACAAGGTACAGGTACGGCAAAAGGTCGAGGTGAGTTACGTCTGTATTTCTTTCAAAGGCCGGCGGAAGCCCGTCAAGAAGCAGGTTCCAATAGATGATCTCGGTCTTCACGTCATGGTGGACCAGGAACGCCTTAAGAATGGAAAGAGGGGCCGACGGTGTGTCGATCCGGGCCGGTGGAAGAGCATTGAGAACAACCCTCATCTATATCACCTTCTTTCATCGCCCCGGATGAACCCGGGGTGGCGACGAAAATATACCGGATCGTCCGGGCCAATGGTACACAAATGTGAATAATTCCGGAAAAAGGAACGCATGCGGGCATCCCCTGAAGCAAAAGGCCCTTAAACCCGTATCAATCCTACCCGTAAAAGCCTGCAATTGTGTCACGAGAATACCGATAAGAAAAGGGGTGGAACGTCGGTTCCACCCCCACTTCGGTCTGATCTCAAGCGATCTTAAGCCTTACGGCTGCGGGGTACACTTTTCGGTCTGCGGGACGAGCTTAAGTGTTACAGTACCGTCCTTCTGGTTAGCCCCAAAGTTGATCTGGCACAACGGGTTCGGACCCGCCGCATGGCACTGGCCCACCGGATACGGCCCGCACTGTCTTACGTCGACCATTCTCCAGCAATCGCTGCACCCGTGCGGGAAAACGCCGAGCACTTTTTGATTGCCCGTCGGGCCGCAGGGCGGTCCGATCTTGAAAGAGGCGGTCTTGTTGGATGGATTGTCATACTGGACAACGATCTTTTCGTTGAAACCGTCGACGACACTGATGTTCGTTGCATCAGCCCCGGCCCCCGGCCTGTTGGCGTTGATCTCTGCAAGGGTCACTCCGCAACCGGGCGCCTTGTTGAAGGAAACGGTCATGTTGAGGATCTTGCCTGTCTGGGATATCTGTTTCTGCTGCCTGGCGGGCAGGTCGAAACCGCAGTTCAGGCCCCTCGGTTCCTGGTTGAAGAACGTGCACGTGAAGCCTATATTCTTCATGTTGATCTGGGAATCTGCGCCAAAGGATATGTACACTTTGGCCGTTGTATTTGTGTCGTTCTTGATAAACACCGTCTTTTCGGCCGATGCCGGCAACGCGACCAGCATGAACAACACCAGCGCGAACAGTGCTGCAATAAATCCCCTTCTCATTCCAGCCTCCTTAATAGACTTTAGTAATTGCAGAACAAATCTAACAGATGGAGATTGTTTCTACAAGCGGTTTCTTACAATGGATTACTTTATATTTACAAAAGGTAAGGAAGACCACGGAAGGGCCGATCGTTTTTTCGAAAGCCTTCCTGTGCATTCCCGCACGAAGGCCAATGCGTTTCAGGATGCTGTCGTGAAAGACCATCTTTAACGGGATATTTCTTTCCTTTCGGCTGCGCTCAGGTTCTCTTCGATCTCCTTCGTCAGATCGACCATCAGCGTCTGGCTTTCGGGGGTATATTCCGCGGTCCGGATCTCGCTGACTTTCTTCAGGGCCTCGATGATGCCTTCCGTTTTCGCTGTCTGCTCCCTGATCGCGTCGAGGGCCGCCTTCCTGTCGTCCTCGGAGCGCGCCCTTACGCTGCGCCGTGCCATGCCGCCGATCACCGTGTTCGCATTGAGGAGGTAGTGGGATAGTGTGACCATGAGCTGGCGCAGTGTCGTGAGCGCAATAGTCTTTCTCTCGTTTTCGAGCTCCACGAGCCTGAGCCTGTGTTTCTCCAGTTCCATCCTTTCCGTGATATCCCTGCAGATCCCGGCTATGGCTGCCGCGCCCTCGTACACGATCGATTTTACCCTATTCTCGGAATAAAGTTTGGCTCCGTCCCTGCAGAGCCTCATATAAACATACTGTTCCGGCGCGTGCCCCGTGGTGGTGCGTTCCTCATAGATCTTCGTGAGATCATTTCTTGATTCCGGGGCAACGAAATCCATGTAAGGACGACCGATGACCTCTTCGAGGGTATAGCCGTGCATATCGCAGAACGCCTTATTCGCGAAGGCCACCCTTCCTTTCCGGCTTACGAAGTACCCGTCGTTGATGTCCTCGATGAACATGCGGTATTTTGCCTCGGATTCCGCAAGTTCGCATGTCCTTTGCTTGACGGTCATCTCAAGTTGCTCCGCATGATCGCTGATCATTTTGTGGTGAAGAGACTCAAAGTGCTCGCTGAACCTGTGGATCGTGTACGACATGCAATTGTTCAGCTTTTCGAGCCCGTCCAGGACCTCAGAAGGGTCAAGCTCTTCCAGAAAGATGGGCGCAGTCACTGTCCTGTAAAGCTCGAAAGCCGCCTGTACCTCCGACAGGGCAAAGATCCCAAGACGCATCGCTGTCAGCCTTTCGATAAAAATGTCCATTTTGGACCGGTCATTTCTTATGAGAAAGGCAAAGTTTGCGTCGGTCGCCTCCGTTACGGTGCCTTGAAGCTCTTCAACGGGAACATGGGAATATCTTTCACTCAGTCCGGGGATCCTCATCACCCATTTTTCTATTATCTCATCCCGGTACGTTGCCAGCAAATGTTCGAGGTCCATTATAAAAAGCCTATCTTTGAAACGCTCATACGTCAAGAAAATGCCCGCAGGATGTCGAAACCCTTTAAAAGTGTGCTAAGATACTCTACGCGGCTTTAAGTGTCGCGTTTTTCACGTCCCGGACGTTCTGTGCAAAGCATCGGGGGTAATTGTATGAACATACGCGTATGGGCACGCGTGGTGTCCCTTGCGGCGCTTGTATTGTCCGGCCTTCTTTGGGGCGCGGCGGTCAATGCGGCCGGCGAGGCCGAGAACCTTCGTCAAAAATTCACGGCGCTCAGGCCGCATCTCGAGAACAACCAGTTCCAGCGGCCCCTCTATCTCAATTCGGCAGAACTCGATTACTCCATACGGGGGGACATATACGCGGTCGTCGATTACCCGTATCCTGACATCGGCAGGGCCTTTAATGACCCCGACAGGGGGCCCGCCGGCCTTTGCCAGATAATGATGCTTCACCCGAACACAAAATACTGCCGGGTCGTGAGCGGCAAACCCGGGAAAATGCTGAGCGCCAGGATTGGGAGAAAACATGAGCAGCCTGTAGAGGACGCATACGATATGGAGTTCAGCTACAGAAACAACAGCGTGCCCGGGGCCGGGTATACGCGCATTGAACTTAAGGCAGATACCGGGCCTTTCAGCACAAGGGATTACCTCATCGCGGTCAGCGTTGTGGGAATTGATGCGAACCGCAGTTTTCTTCACCTTTCCTACTCACTCGGATACGGCTTTGCTGCCCGGACGGCAATGAAGGTGTATCTGGGGACGTTAGGCAGGAGCAAAGTGGGCTTCACCCGGCTTGACAACCCTCCGGAACCCGAGCCGCGCTACATACGGGGCCTGAGAGGTGTTATCGAACGTAACACAATGCGGTATTACCTGGCGATAGAAGCTTTCCTCAATGCAACATACCTGCCCGCCGACAAGCAGCTGACGCGCAGGCTTACCCGGTGGTACGATGCCACGGAAAAATACGCGCGCCAGCTTCACGAGGTGGACCGGCAGGAATACCTCGACATGAAATATGACGAGCACCGACGCCTTCAAAACACAGGCGAACAGGCCGTCTTACAGGGCGATGTGAAAAGATAACGGTAAAATAGCGGCAATTATTGAACACCGGACGTTCGTTATGATATATAAAAGCAATGGATTAAAAAAAATCACGAGGGGAGAGACGGCTCATGGACGAACGAGAGATAACTGAACGCATTTGCAAGCTTTTCGAGGACACTGTACCGATCCTGCACAATATATATAAAGGGTTTATGGGCCAGAAGATCAACCTCCTCAAGGAGAGCAGGACAAAGTTCCGGGAGAATCTCGTCGCCACACTTCCCGGCGTCGAAAAGATCATCGAGGACCCGAACAAGAACGAGGCCGAACAGATGTTCCTCAAAGCCCTGCCCCATCTGCAGAGAATCGCCCTGGCCCTTGACAATCTTGTCGATAAAATGGAAGCCAAGGTCGAAAACAACCTGCTCTTTACCGACAAAGCCCTGGACGAGATCAAACAGCTGATGATCGCCGTCGCCGCGGAATTCGTAGACGTAAAAGATTATTGCTCCACGAGGAACCCCGTTCTCAAAAAACAGATCCAGGACAATCTGCACAAGGTCATAAACCTGATAAACGAATTTGACTCCGTCCACCAGAACCGGCTCATCACAGGTGTATGTATGCCGCAGGCATCGTACCTCTATATCGATATGACCGACTCTCTCAAGAGGATGTCCCGGGAACTCTCAGCTTTCGCGGAGCTGCTTCCGCCCCGCGCGTAAATGCAAATAGCGAAAAAAATGGCCCTGTTCCGGGGCCATTTTTTTTGTTTGAAGGTTTTCCTGATTTAGAGGACAATTCAAAAATATACCCGCTGTCCGGGGAGGCGACGTGAAGGTTTGCGACATCTTGCGAAAACAAGGCTGTATAGAAGAGGAGCATATTGAGAAGGCACTGAAGATCCAGGCGGGCAGTGCGAAACCTATCGGCGAGATCCTTGTCGAGATGGGAGCGGTAAAGAACGACGAGCTCAAAGGGGCGCTCACCCTTCAATCCGACCTCGAATCGGAACGTTTCTCGGATAAGGCTGCCTTCCTGGGATCCATCGACCCGTTTTGCGGACTCGACGCGACGGCCCTCGCAGCGATATGCGATACCATGGAGTGGAAACGGTTCGATCCGGGCGAGAGCCTTCAGAAAGAAGGGTCCCCGGGACAGTTGTTTTATATCGTCAAGGACGGGCTGGCCAGAATCTTTATGGAAAAAGACCACGAAGAGAAGGTCATCGGCTTTTTGGGCGAGGGCGATTTCTGCGGGGCTACGGCCCTCCTGTCCGACGGGATCAACCCGTCGACGGTCGTTGCGATCGAGCAGACCCTCTGCCTTGCTCAGGGCAAGGATGACTTTGCCGGGATGGTGCGGTCGCAGCCCCGTTTCGCCGCCTATTTCAACGAGCTCATCATCCGCCAGTCGAAGAGGGTATTCACGAAGCTTCTCGCAACGGGCACCGGGGCGGTGGCCCAGACCGAACCCTTTCTCTACACAAAGCGCGTGAAGGACCTTGTTTCACCGGTCCAGTTGTTCCTGTCGCCTGCGAGCACCCTGGAAGAGGCAGCCGGGAAACTGATCGGGAGCGGCGTTCGAACGGCGGTGGTCCTCGACGAAGGCGGGCACCTTCTTGGGACGGTAGGGCTCAAAGAACTTGTCGAGGCCTCGCTCATCAGGGGCAAAGACCGCCGGGAGGCCGTCGGGCCTATCGTCAGGCAGGACACCTCCGTTATCGACGGGGAAAAATATTTCTTCGACGCCCTGCACCAGATGATGAAACAGGGCAGGGAGACCCTTGTCGCCGTCGATGCCGGACGGGTGTCGGGCATTCTGACCAGCCTTGACCTTCTGAAATTCCGGGGGCGCGAGGTCCTCTCCCTCATACGGAACATAGAAGATGCGCGATCCCCCGCCGAGCTCAACGTGCTGCGCCAGGACGTGGAGAATGTCCTGCGCGTCCTCATGGCGGACGGGGCCCTTCCGTCGCACGCCTGCAAGATCATCAGCGAACTCAACGACAGGATAGTACGAAGGGCCATCCGGTTGTCGGAGGAAAAACGGGGCATCCCTCCCGTGCCGTTTGCCTGGCTCGGGCTCGGCAGTGAGGGGAGAAAGGAACAGACCCTGCTTACTGACCAGGACAATGCCATCGTCTTTGACCCGGGAGGGGCGGGCAGGGGCCCCTCTGAGATAGAGGGGTATTTCAAGGCCCTTGCGGAAACGGTCGTCGACAATCTCAACCGGTGCGGCTTCCCGCTCTGCAAAGGGAACATCATGGCAACGAACCCCCGTTATTTCGGGGACCTTGCATCATGGAAAGAGAAAACGAAGCAATGGATAAACGTGAGCGCGGAAAGGGGCGAGGACCTCGTTGATATATATACATTCCTCGATTTCAGGGCAGTTTACGGCAGCGAACCGCTCGACGAAGCCTTGAGGGCCCACATCGTCAGTGCGTTCGAACGCAACCCTGCGGCATTAAGGTCCCTCGCCCACCCGATCGTCGAGATCCCGGCCCCGCTCGGTTTCTTCAAGAACTTCGTCGTCGAAAAGAGCGGCAGGTATAAGAACACTGTCAACATAAAGGTAAACGGACTGCTCCCGCTCACGACATGCGTCAAGCTGCTTGCCTTCTATGCCGGGGTTGCCGAGGCAAACACCCTTGAGAGGATCAGAAGGCTTGTTGAAAGAGGAATACTACCTGTCGATCGTGCCGAATTTGTCGAACAGGCCTTCGAGACATTCCTTGGTCTCAAGATCCGCAACAACCTCAGCAACCTCGACGAGGGCCGGGACTTCAGCAATAATGTCAACCCGGGAAGCCTGACCACCCGGCAGAAACAACTGTTAAAAGATTCCTTTCTCGCCGTATCGGAGATACAAAAAATAACGAAGGATGTTTTCAAGGTGCCGTAGGGACCGCGTCCGGCAGGGAGAAGAGAATGGGGCCGGACAGAGGTAAACACCGGCATCTCCTCAGACGAGGGAGCCGTCTCAATTTTCAGGCCAAAGAGTGAATAAAAGGTGATGGTCTTTGCCTGAAACCTGACATGTTTTTTCTGCTTGGTCAGGTTGCTTCGATGAGGGCGATGTACAGGTCCATTACGTTGGTCCCCGTCGGCCCGGTGATCACAAGGCCGCCGGCCTGTTTAAAGAAGCTGTACGAATCGTTGCGCTCGAGATGGCCCCCCGGGTCGATGCCCATCGTGCGGGCACCCGGTATCGTGTCCGCGTCGACGATCGCGCCGGCCGCGTCGGTCGGCCCGTCCGTTCCGTCCGTACCGCCTGAAAGGAACGTTATCCCGTCAACCCCCGAAATCTTAAGAGCGAATGCGAGCGCCATCTCCGTATTCCTGCCCCCGGTACCGCCGCCCTTGACGGTGACCGTTGTCTCGCCCCCGTAGATAAAGCACATGCCCTGCCTGCCGGGGACCTCGAGCCTCTTTTTCGTCGAGATCGCGGCGTGCGCGATGCGTTCGGCTATTATCCGGGCCTCGCCCTCGATGTTATTCGCCGGGGCAACAGCGTAGTAACCGTGCTCAAACGCCCTTTGCTGCGCGGCAGCTGTTGCCTTCTGGTTGTTTGCGATAATAATGTTCCGGACATTTCCGAAAACAGGGTCGTCTTTTTTCGGCGTGTCCGGCATCTCCGACGAAGCCCCGGCATGTAAATGCCGGGCCACAGCTGGCGGTACCCTGTCAGGAAGGCCGTACTTTTGCAGGATGCCGAGCGCGTCACCGTACGTTGTCGGGTCGGGCGCGGTCGGCCCCGACGCTATGACGTCGAGGCGGTCTCCGATAACGTCCGAAAGGATGAGAGACATGACGTGCGCCGGGTACGCGGCCTTCGCCAGCTGCCCGCCTTTTACACGCGAGATGTGCTTGCGCACGGTGTTGAGCTCCCCGATGGTCGCCCCCGCCTTGAGAAGGAGGTCCGTTACGGCCTGCTTGTCCGCCAGCGATATGCCTTCTGCCGGCGATGCCAGAAGGGCGGACCCGCCGCCGGATATGAGGCACAGGACGAGAGCGTTCTCGTCCGCGGCGGCAAGAAGCTTGAGCATGGCGTCCGCAGCCGCATGTCCGGCCTCGTCGGGTATCGGGTGACCGGCTTCGTGAACCGCGACGGACGACGGGAACGAAGCTCCCATAACGTGGCCGTATTTCGTGAGGACCACACCTTTCACGGGGATACCGGCCGGTATCCCGTCTACGGCCGCCTTTGCCATGGGGACCGCCGCCTTGCCGAAACTGATGAGAACGATCTCTTTCAGGCCCTTCCCGGAAAAGGCTTCGAGGACATCCGGCATGAACTCGCGCACAGACGTTCCCGGCTCGACCGCACGGACCCCGGCATCAAAAATATCGCGTATCGCTTCTTTTCGTCCGGATGGGATCATGGATTACATTATACAACAGAACGGGCTACGGGCGATAGGCTACGGGCGATAGGGGCCTTTTCTTTTCCCATTGCCCCTGGCTGGCCTATCGCCTATTGTCTATTGCCGTACAGTTCGGTATCTTCTGTTCCTGTTCCGGCAGTTTTATCACGTCTGACGGGCAGGTGGATGCGCACAGGCCGCAGGCCACGCAGGAGTCTTCATTTATGTGCGCTTTCGGGATGCCGGTATTGCTTATCGGGCCAAAGACCGAAACCTCTGTATCGGCGACTTTTATTTCTATGGCCTTCTGGGGGCAGGCATCCATGCACGAACCGCAGCCGCTGCATCGCTCTTCCTCTATCGTCGGGTAAAGGCGCTCTTCTTCCCTGTCGAGAATGATCTCACCCACAGCGCCTAAGATCTCGCGCGGCTTCCAGCGTTTATCGCGCGGATGGCGCAGAAACCCGACGTGATATTTTTTGCGGCTCCAGCGCGTCGGGTTCCAGCGAAGCTGGGGCTCCGAACGATGGACGGAAAGAAATTCGCGTCCCGCGAAACTGCCGGCATAATCCTTGAAATAAATGATGTGGTCAGCGTCGAAAGCAAGGTCCTTTCCCCCGCCCGTGACCGCGAAACCGCCGTTTTGGGGAACAAAGGACTGGTTTTCCTCGAGGTTGATGATGACGACCCCTTCCCGGCGGGCCTTTTCAAAGGTCACCTCGTCGTACGACGGCATCACGATGTTCTTCGTTACGACATACACGGTCTTTCCGGCCTCGTTCAATGTCCGTGCCGCCTCGATGAAGCGCGCGGACATGTATTCGTAGAACATTGCTTCACCGGGGTCGTCGGTGCCGAGATAAAAGGCGCAGGACGAAAAAGTGCCCTGCGGCATCGTTATCCCCGGGGGGTCTTCATCCCGCAAGAGGCCCTGATCCCGGCCCTCGGCGATGAGGGCCTCGGCGTCACGGACGGCCAGCACGCCGGCGCCGAAGCCTGTCAGGATGGAATCCTTGATATTCATGGGCTCAAGGGCCCCGCCGCACGCGAACACACCGTCGGCATCGGTTGCGAGCGGGGACCTTTCCGCGGCGAACCCGTACTCGTTGACGGAGAAACCGAACAGGGCGCCCAGGTCCTTCATGCCCGGGTTCGGGCGCAGGCCTATGGCGAGGACGACATAGTTGAACCGCTCTTCCTTCAATTCCCCGTCGACGAAGTAGCGGACCGTGACGCCGGTCTCATCTTCCTCAAAGTAGCGGGAATTCGCCCGGACAAAACGGACGCCGGCGTCACGGTAGATCTTCTCGAGGTAAAATTCCTGCCCGAAGAGGCGCAGGTCGTTGTAAAATACGGCTATCTCCGGCTTCGCGCGCTGGAGCGTCCACTTGACCTCGCGTATCGTGTATGAACAGCACACAGACGAACACAGCGGGTATTCCTTCGACCGCGAGCCGACGCAGAGGAAAAACCCTATCTTTTCGAAATCCTCCGGCAGTTCACCGTTGCGCTGGTCGATCTTCGCGTCATATTCGAGGCTCGTCAGGACCCGTTTCCCCTTGTATTCCACGGGGTCATAGGGCGAAAGGCCGGCGGCCACGATGACCCTGTCGAAGCCTGAGGCTTCACCATTCGTGAGCGTCACGGAAAACCCGTCCCCGGCCTTTTTCACATCCGCGATAGAGGCGCCCCTGACAACGCGAAGGCGAGGGTCGTCCTTTATCTCGTCATAGAATGTCTTGAACCCGATGCGGCAATTGGCGATGCGCGCCATCGTCCCGCCGAGTTCGGGGGTGCTCTCGAGTATGACCGCGCTGTGCCCCTCCTTCAGGACGACCTTGGCCGCCGATACCCCGCTTATGCCTCCGCCAATTATCAGAACGTTCATAATGCGCCCTTCTCTCCCATAATATAAAGGAGGAGGTCCGTGAAATAGATGACCTTCCGTTCCCCCGAAAAGGTTTTCAGCGCCATGTGGCACAGGGGACAGAACACGACGAGCGTCCCCCTCGACTTCTCCAGGATGATGCGGGAAAGCTTCTCGGTAACGGATTTATCGATGAATATCTGGTTCCCGCCGCAGCAGCGGTCCTTTGCCGCCTCTCCGGCGACCTCGCCGCCAAACCGGACGATCGTTTCTTCCATGATGGTCTTGTTGCGTATCGCGGTCTCCTTCGGGCGCAGCAGGATGCACCCGTAATAGGGGGTGAAGACCTGCCCTGCAAGGTCCCGCGCCTGCTTCGTCCATTGGAAAAATGACTCGTCGAAGACATCGAGCGGGTGAATGACGCCGAACTCGTACGCCTCGTCCGCCTCTTTGAGGTTCTTATAGCACGCCGGGCACGGTGTAACGATATCATGAAAATGCCCCCGTGCCTTTTCGAGGTTCTTCTTCGAGAAATTGACCAGTTCCTTCCGGTCGCCGTACTCGAATGCGCCGCAGCAGTTCCAATCCGGGATCTCTTTCATCGTGTGCCCTGCCCTGGCAAATATCTGCCGTATGCCCTTATCAAGCTTGCGTGCCGACCCGGTAAGCGAACAGCCGGGATAATAACCGTATTCCATCTTATGTCCTTTTGACCCTGTGCGGCAGGTGAAATCCCATGTATTCCATCCATCGCGTTACATGCTGCATGTATCCGCCCCTGATGAGAAAAGGCACCGCTTTCATCAGGACATACGGCTCATAAACCCTGCCGAAGAGCGAGACCGATCCCTTGAATGCCTTTTCGAACGGTGATTCGACATTTAGCTCATGACGCAGCGCCCGGATGACATCCGGTATCCGTATCTCCCACGGGCAGGCCCCGGTACACCGGTAACACCCCGTACAGGACCTGACGAGCGGCTCATCGGCCGATATATCTTTGCCGAGGAATATCCTCTGGAGCATGTCCTGGGGATTTGTGTTCCCCGTAATGTCATTGACCGTGCACACGGACGCACAGATCTTGCATCCGAGGCACACGGAAAAATCCTGCCTCCTGTAATCAGTCAATTCTATGGCGTGATCAATCTGCGGCATCTTTCAATTCATCCTCAAGAAATGTGACGAACGGCAGAGGTTCTTCGGGGCTTCGCCCGGACATGTATGCAAACATTCCCTGAAGCCTCTCCGATACGCCTTTGAAGTATTTCGTAAGGGGTATGCCCTGGGGGCAGGCCTCCTCGCAGGCGCCGCACCCGACGCACGTCTGCGACACGTGGTACATCCTGATGAGGTGGAACAGGTCCCTGCCGCGCGGCATCTCGGTCGAGCCGGTCCGGAAGATCTTGTTGAAAAGCGCATCACCCTTCGGCAGATAATCGTCCCCGTTAAAAACACAATCGACGCAGTAACAGACCGGGCACATGTCCCTGCAGTTCATGCACATGATGCACCTGGAGAAGTCCTTTGCAAATTCGGCCATATCGACCTGGAAAACGGCCCCTTTCCCGGCCGCCGGGACCGCCATGTGCGCGCTCACTTCCTCTTCGGGGCCTTCGATAAGCGCAAGGAACGTGCCGCCCTTTTCCGTGTAGGGCAGCACCCAGTATTGGCCGTTCACATCCCGCCGTATCCCCGCATCGCCGACGACGCCCCTTCTCTCGCGGCAGTTGGCGCACGCAAAGCGCGCCCTGCCCGGGTCCTGTGACAGGACATCATATCCCCCGTCCACCGGGACATCGTCCGCTTTTGACGATATCGTCCCGGAACAGTCGACCGACACTGCGATGATGTTCTCCGCCTCGATCTGGGAGAGTTTTACCAGTTCCACGTACGACCGTATCTCGCATGGCCGAAGCAGAAGGATTATCTTCGCGCCCTTCGAAAAAAGGCGCCGCAGGTAAATTCCCCCGTTCAGGGCAAAGATATGGTTGGTAACCGACATGTTCTCGAGTGTGTTCTTGAAAACCCGGTGGCGCATTGCCGTGCCGTCTTTCTCGAAACCCAGGACAAGGCAATCGCCGGCGGCGAGAAACGTGTTGAGCGCACTTTCGATCTGACCGTTCGTGACCTTCTTACCCACCATTTTTCTTTTCCTTTATCTCGTTGTACATTCCCGTGACCTTTTCGATGAAACGCCGCGCCTCGGCGGCGCTTACCCAGAATAAACGGAGCCTGTCCTTCATTCCGAAGGCGTCGAGCATCTCCTTGAGGGCCGCGATTTTCCTGCGCGTGAAAAAATTGCCTTTTATGAAATGGCAGTCGCCCGGGTGGCACCCCGCGACAAAAACCCCGTCGGCGCCCTCCAGAATTGCCTTTATGACGAACGCCGGGTCGACCCTGCTCGAGCAGGGGACCTGGATGAGTTTGACCCCCTCGGGATACTTCATCCTCAGGCTTCCCGCCATCTCCGATGCCTTGAACGTGCAGTACGAACAGGCGAACCCGACGATCTCAGGGTTTTTTTCGATCTTTTCTTCCATCATAATACCTCTGCCGCTAAAGTCACATTGCCTCCAGAAGGCCGCTTATTTCATCCGCGATGACCGTATCCACATATCCCCTCAGGCTGATCGCGGATGACGGGCACGTAGCGTTGCACAATCCGCATCCCATGCAGGCCGCCTCTTCGACGTGCGCGATATGCTTTTCCTCGTCGAACTTGATCGCCCTGGCCACGCACGCCTGCTCGCACACCCGGCATCCGCTGCACCGCTTCGGGTCGACGACCGAGATGAACGGATCGACGAACGCATACCCGAGATTGAGAAAACCGTAAAGCTTGAGGGCCGACGCCCTGCCGTGGTTTATCGATTCCTCGACATCCTTGGGGCCCGAACAGGAGCCCGCTATGAAGATGCCTTTCACGGCCGTATCGAAAGGGCGCAGCTTGATATGCGCCTCGAGGAAGAAGTTGTCCTTGTCGAGGCTGATCTTGAGAAGGTTGGCCACCTCTTTGCCCGTGGCCGGCGCCGACATCCCAATGGACAGGACCACGAGGTCAAACTCGCGTTCAAAGACCTCCCCGAACAGGGTATCCTCGCCGCGAACCACGATGCCCTGCGGCTCGGGCACGATCTCCGCGATATTGCCGCGCGTGAAGAGAACGCCCTTTTCCTGCGTATCCTCGAAAAATTCCTCACCTCCCCGCGGGTGGGCGCGCATGTCCATATAAAAAGATTCCACGTAGGAACCGTCGAACCTCTCCTTGACGGCTTCCGCGGCCCGAAGGGCATTGATGCAGCATATGCGCGAGCAGTACGGCCTGCCGATCTGCTCGTCCCTCGACCCCACGCAATGGAGGACCGCTACCCGGGGGTTGTCGGGAAGCTTGAGGCCGTCACCCGACCGCTCGAGATCGAGGGTCGTCACGATACGCGGGTCCCTGCCGTAGAAGAGTTCCGGCTTTATCTGCGGGTCGAACGGTTCGAAGCCTATAGCGACGACCACCCCTCCCACCGCGAACCTTTCTTCGCCGTCCGGGGTAGCGACGGTCGCCTGGTAGTTCCCGAAAAAACCTTCGAAATTCGAAAGCTTCGACGAGGTGAAGACCGCGGCATTATCGCGGCCCCTGAGCTCATTTTCCATCCCGGCGATTATATCGGCCCCCGCCTTGCGTGAAGGCCATACGCTTTTGAGTTCCCGGACGCGACCGCCAAGTTCGGCCGCCTGTTCGACGAGATAGACCTGCATTCCCATATTGGAGAGAAAAAGCGCGGCACTGAGGCCCGAAACGCCGCCGCCGAGGATAAGGGCGGATTTGTTGACCTCGACCTGCTTCTCTTCCAGGGGAACGTAATGCGCGGAGCCGTAGAGCCCCGACAGAATAAGGCGTTTCGCCTTCTCCGTGTTCTCTTCGACGTCGTCGCCGACCCAGCTGCAATGTTCCCGGATGCTGACACGGCGCAGGAGGAAGGGGTTCACTCCCTTTTTCCTTAAAAGGTCCTTGAAAAGTTCGCCATGCAGGGAAGGGGCGCACGAGGCGACGATCACCCGGTCGAGGCCATGCTGCTCGATGCTGTCCGTTATCATATTCTGCCCCGGCTCGGAACACAGGAACGGGTAATCATCGGACACGGCAACATGCGGGTATTTCCTGAAATATTCGGCCAACGTCTCGACGTCGACCGTATGCTTGATATTGTGCCCGCAATGGCAGATAAATACTCCTATTTTCATGAACCGGCACCCTTCGCTATATATTCCATGCAGCGCGACGCGGCTTCTCCTCCCGAGGCGACGGTGTCGGGAACGTCCTTCGGGCCCGAACCCATGCCGCACACAAAGATGCCGTCAGCATTCGTCAGCGACGGCGTGACCGCATCCACCTTGATGAAGCCGTATTCATCGCGATCGATAGATAAAATGTCGCATAACACGCCGGTCGTTTTGCGCGGCCGTACACCCGTCGCAAGGACGACCATGTCCGCCTCTATCTCCCGCATCTCCCCCGACAGCATGTCTTCAACCCGAACAATGAGACATCCGTCACCTTCCACAACCTCTCCGGGAATGCCCCTGATGTACAGGGCCCCGTTCTCCTGCGTCGTCTTGTAGAACTCGTCGTACCCCTTACCGTACGCCCTGACGTCGATATAGGATATGTAGATCTCGGCGTCTTTTATCCGTTCCCGGACGATGCACGCATGCTTCGCCGTGTACATGCAGCAGACGCGCGAGCAGTACCGCGCGCCGCTCTGACGGTCCCGCGAGCCGACGCACTGGATAAAGTAAAAGCGTTTCGGTTCTTTCCCGTCGAGAAGTATGTCCCCGGCCGTCGGTCCGGTGACCGAGCAGATCCTTTCGAATTCGAGGCCCGTCACGACCCCGGGCAGGGTCCCGTAGCCCAGCTCCTGCTTCTCGGTCGGGTCATAGACGTCGAAGCCGGGAGCGAGAACGATGCTGTCGAAATACATTTCGAACTCTTCGCCCGTGTCATCGAAATTGATCGCGCCCGTTTCGCACGCGTCCATGCAGGCCTTCTTGCACTTGCCCCGGGAAACGAAGAGGCACCTTTCCGGATCGACGAGGTATTTCTGGGGTATGGCCTGGGGAAAGGGTATATAGATCGCCGCCCTCTTCCCGAGCAGCATGTTGAATTCGTGCGGCACCCTGCCTTTCATCACACAGGCCTCGGCGCAGGACCCGCAGGCGGTGCACTTATCCTGATCGACGTAGCGGGGATTCTTCTTTATCCCGACCAAAAACCCCGGGCCTTTGCGTGTCATGTGCGTTATCTGCGACACGCTCATGAGGTCGATGTTGTGGTTGAGGGCAACCTCCACCATTTTCGGTGACAGCGTGCATGTCGAGCAGTCGAGCGTCGGGAATGTCTTGTCAAGCTGGATCATCCTGCCGCCGATAGACGGGCCGGACTCGAGCATTGTTACTTTAATGCCGCACGAGGCGAGCTCGAGGGCGGCGGTTATCCCGCCGATCCCTCCGCCCACGACAAGCACATTTTTATCGCTATGGTCCATTACCCCACGATCTCTTTCAGTTTGTCCCGTACCTTATGGATATCGGCTATGATCCCGAAATGCGCGTACTGGAAGATCGGGGCCTCCGTGTCCTTGTTGACCGCTATGATGCACTCGGAATCCTTCATGCCGGCTATGTGCTGAAACGCCCCGGATATACCCATGGCGAGGTATACCTTCGGCCTGACGGTCTTTCCCGACGTGCCGACCTGGCGCGGCTTCGGAAGCCACATCTTGTCGATGACCGGGCGCGACCCGGAGAGCACCGCCTTGAGCCTGCCGGCGAGGTCTTCGTATGCCGGTATCTCTTCCTTGCTGCCGATGCCCCTGCCGACGGAAAGGAGAAAATCCGCCTTCGTGATGTCGACGTCCGCCTTCTCTTCCTCGACGTACTCGACGAACGTCCGCGTCTCGACGGGGGCAGCGCCCTCCATCTCCTCGGCCTTTGCCGCCTTGTCCACGGCAAACTCCTTGAAACTTCCGCTGCGGACGCTTATGACAACAGGCCCGCCGCTCGCCTTGAACTCGCCGAAGATCTTGTCGGAGTAATAGCTTTTGAGGAAAACGCCCTTTTCCTTATCGTACCCGCTGACATCGGTCACGACCGGGAACCCGAAGGCGCCCGCCGTGTATGCCGCGGATTCCATCCCGAAGGAGGAGTGGGTGAACACGATGAGGTCCGGGTTGCCGCGCGCGGCAAAGACCTGGCCCAGTATATTTTTCAGGTTGAGCGGGTTCAGGAAAACCTCTTCGGCGACCTTGACCTTCACGACGGTCTCGGCGATGTTCCCGGCCTCGTACGCCCCGTCGGGGATGAGCATGACCGCCTCCTTCCCGAGAAGGGCCGCAATGCCGGCCGAATCGAGGTTTCTCTCTTCGAACACGCCGCGCCGCACTTCAGCTATTATCAATGCGTAACTCATTGGAACACCCCCTTCTCCTTGAGTATGCCGAGAAGCTGGCCGCACACGGTGTCGAGTTCGCCGGTGAGCATCGTCGCGCCTCCCTTCTTCTCCGGGTACGTCCACCGCACGACCTCGATCCCGGCGGATGCGGGTGCCGCGTAGTCCGCAGCCTGGAACACCTTCCTCTCGACCTTGCTCGCCTTGCGGATGCCCATGATCGAGACATACCGCGGTTCGTTGATGCCGCTCTGTATCGACAGAACGCACGGGACCGCAATCTTCACCCTCTCCTGCAGGCCGCCCTCGAGCTCCCGCCGGATGATCATGTGGTCCTTCTCCACGGCGTCTATGCCGATGACCATCGAGGAATACGGCAGCCCGAGGCAGGCGCCCAGGATGCCGCCGACGCAGCCGAACTGGTCGTCTTCAGACTGGACACCGGTGAAGATGACGTCAAAGGGTATATTCTCTTTCCGGATAAAATTCTGAATGAGGCGGCTGCGCACGCCGGGATCGTGGAATATCTCCCCGGAGCTGACAAGGAAGCCGTCCCTGGCGCCCATGGCAATGGCGCGCCTTAAGACCTCGTCGGATTCGGCGTCACCGATTGATATCGCGGTGACCGTCCCGCCCGTCTTCTCGACGATCCTCACGGCCTCTTCGACCGAGTAATTGTCCCAGTCGTTGATCTTGAACGGCACCTTGGAGAGATCGACCGCGGCGCCCTCGTCGCGGATCCTCAGCTCCTCTTCCTGGGTTGCAGCAACCCTCTTCGCAAACACAAGGATATTCATTTTATAAGACCTCCATCAAGATTTCTGACAGCTCTTTGACAACGAGCCCTTTCTCGGTCGCCGGGTCCTCGAGCGTCATGACGCAGAAGGGGCACGCGGCGGCTATGATCTCCGCCCCCCGTTTCCCGGCGTCGATAACCCGGACCTCGGCGTTGCGCTGGTAGACGCTTTCGACCTCGAAGAACATCCTGCCGCCCCCGCCTTCGCAGCACAGCGACGTCTCGCGCGAGCGGGAGAACTCGAGGAGCTCGAGGCCCGGCACGGCCTTCAGGATGGCCCTCGGCTCATCGAAGATACCGTTCTGTTTGCCGAGAAAGCACGGATCGTGATAGATCACCTTTTTCTCGAACGATCCGGGAAACGACAGGCTGCCCTCCGCGATCATCTTCGCGAGCACCTCGGTGTAGTGGACAACCTTTATGCCCGTATCGCCGTATTCTTTCTTCAGGGCATTCATGCAATGGGGAGACAGGGCAATTATTTCCTGAACGCCATACTCAGTGAATGACCCGAGGTTCTCTTCCTGGAGTTCCTCGAAAAGCCCCGACTCGCCGATCCTCCGTATCTCGTTGCCGCAGCAGGCTTCCTCTTCCCCCAGCACGCCGAATTCCATCCCGCCGGCCTTGAGAAGGCGCGCCACATTGACCGGTATCACCATGCACCGGGGGTCATACGCCTGAATGCAGCAGACGAAAAGGAGCCTCTTGCTTTCCGTCCCGGAGACATGCGGGACCTCGAAATCGAGCTTCTCGAGCCAGTCGGCGCGCTTGTTGCGCGAGCGGCCCCACGGGTTCTTCTGAACAAATGTGTTCTCGAGCGCCTTCTGCAACGCCAGTGGTATATCGCCGTCCTCAACCAGTTTCGCCCTGAGCTCTATAACGACCTCGGACGGCTTAACATCCCGCGGGCACCTGATCGTACATGCCCCGCACGATGTACAGTACCAGGGGAGCGACTCTTCGATGTCCGATTTGAACTGGGTTTTTCTCATGAGCATCCTGACATTGAAGGGTGTCTTCCCGGATTCGGGGCATCCTCCCGTGCATTTGCCGCACTGGATGCACGTCAGGACCCGCGTTGCAGTCTGTTCAGGCATTATTTCCGACCCCCGCTTGTTTTGCGATCTTTTGCTGGATTCATGGCTTCAATGTGACATGCAATGGGGATACCAAAGCGGTGCTTCGATAAATACCAAGTCATTATCACACGTTACCATGTCCGTCCGGAAATTATAACTCTTTATTATATGTCTTTTTTGGTGACAAGTGTATCCTTTTGATACGATGTGGTGGTATACTCTCATGCAATGCCATCGAAACGTGCTGCCCCTCGACCGAAAACCGGCAAAAGCCATGGGAATGAGCGCCTGTTCAGGGACCTGGCTGAAAAATCACTTGTCGGCATCTACCTGATCCAGGACAAGCTCTTCCGGTACACAAACGAAAGGATGGGCCAGATCTTCGGATATTCCATCGATGAGATCATCGACAGGATGGGCCCCGAGAGTCTGGTCTACCCGGAAGATTGGCCGATCGTGGATGGAAATATCAACCGCAGGATAGCGGGCAAGCTCCCATCCATCCATTATGAGTTCAGAGGCGTCAAGAAGGACGGGGGCATCATCGACATAGAGGCCTACGGATACGCCACCACGTACAACGGCAGGTCGGCGGTCATCGGGACGCTTCTCGACATAACGAAGAAGAAGCAGTCCGATCTCATGATTAAGCAGGCGGAACAGCTCTATCGCGGCATCTTCGAGAATGCGATAGAGGGTATCTTCCAGACGACCGTCGACGGGAGGATGGTCGCCTCGAACCCGGCCCTTGCGACAATGCTTGGCTACAGCTCCCCCGAGGAGTACATCGCGTCCGTCTCCGACCTCAAAAACCAGCACTATGTAAACCCGGAGCATCGCCAGGTCTTCATCAATACCATTGAGCGCGAAGGTATTGCGCGGAGCTTTGAATGCCAGCTGTACAAAAAGAACGGCGACATACTCTGGGTCGTCATGAACGCCCGCGCGGTCCGGAACCCCGACGGCTCGACCAAGTATTACGAAGGGACGATAGAGGACATAACGGAGCAAAAAAGGGCGGCCGACAGGTTGAGGAGCCTCAACGAGTTCAACGAGGCGATCATCGAAAATGCCCCCGTCGCCATCTTCACTCTCGATAAAAAAGGCCGGTTCACGAGCGTCAACCCCGCGTTGGCGGAACTGTCCGGCCTCGGCGACCGGGCGGCGGAAAAACTCCTCGGCTTCAACTGGCTTACCAACGCTTACACCGTTAAGTCGGGGCTCGCAAAGTATATCAAGAAAGGGCTCAAGGGGGAGCCGTTCCAGCTCTGGGACTTTCCCTTTATGACATACAAGGGCGACCGGAGCATCTATATGGACTTCAAGGGCGTGCCGCTTCGCAGCCGGACGGGCGCCATAGACGGCCTCTTGTGCATCATTGAAGAGACGACGGACCGGGTGAAAACGCGCGCCAAGCTCATGCAGGACACAAAGATATCCGCGATCGGGAGGCTCGCCGCGGGGGCGGCCCACGAGCTCAACAACCCCCTTGCCACGCTCGTTGCGTTTGCCGAGATAGCGACGGACATGGTGCAGTCCTACAGGCAGAAAAGTGATGCACCCCTTGACGCGGGGCAGCTTGCCTACTGCCTCGATATCATCCAGCAACAGGCGTTCCGCTGCAAGAATGTCATCAACGACCTCTTGAGCCTGTCGCGCAAGGACGGCCTCGAGATCGTGAACGTCGATGCCAACAACCTGGTCGAGATCATTGTGGAGTCCGTCAATTTCGATTCACGCGGGATAGTTGTCCAGTGCGAACTGCTGCCTTCCCTGCCGACGGCCCGGGCCGACTTGAGCGCCTTGCGCCAGGTCCTCGTCAACCTGATACACAATGCGATGGATGCCGTGGAGGGGAGGATGGACGCAACGATCTGGGTGCGGACATATTTCGACGGCGGGATGATCACTATCGAGGTCGCCGACAACGGCATCGGGATACCTCCGACCATCCTTGAAAAGATATTCGAGCCCTTTTTCACGACAAAGGAGACCGAGAAAGGGATCGGGCTCGGACTGTCCCTGTCGTTCGAATTCTTAAAGAGCATGAACGGGACGATAAGCGTAAAAAGCGAACCGGGAAGCGGCACAACATTCACCGTGACGCTGCCGGCAGGCGATGACGGGGGATAACGTATGATCAAAGTGCTGGTCGTCGATGATGAATCGAAGCTTGTCGAGGCGTTCATCATGCAGCTCACGAAGGAAGGCATGAAGGTGTCGGGCGTGTACACCGCCGCGGACGCCATGGCAGCACTCAGGAAGCAATCGTTCGACGTGGCGGTCGTCGACATCAGGCTCCCCGACCTCGACGGCGTGAACCTTCTCCTCAAAATGAAACAGGTGGAGCCTGTCCTCGAGGTCATCATGCTGACCGGCTTTGCCTCGGTCGACACGGCCATCCGGTCGATGAAGCTCGGGGCATACGACTATCTGACCAAACCCTGCAAGATATCCGAGCTTGCGGCGATCATAACGAAGGCGGCGGAGAAGAAATCCCTTGCCGAAGACAACCTCGTCCTCAAAGAACACCTCATGCGGGTCGCGGCCCATGACAATTTCATCGGCGAAAGCAAGGCCATGAAGAAGGTCAAGGGATTGATATCGATCGTCGCCCCCTCGAGCACCCCGGTCCTGATCCAGGGGGAGACCGGAACGGGAAAGGAGGTCGCCGCACGCGCTATACACGATCAGAGCCCGCGTGCCGGACACCCTTTTGTCGCTATCAATTCGAGCGCCCTGCAGGAGACGATCCTTGAAAGCGAGCTCTTCGGGTACAAAAAGGGGGCATTCACCGGCGCACAGACAGACAAGCTCGGCCTTCTCGATATCGCCAACAACGGGACCCTGTTCATCGATGAGATAGGGGACATGGGGCTCACGATACAGGCGAAGCTCCTGAGGGTGCTCGAAACCGGGACATTCATGAAGCTCGGGGACACGAAGGAAACAAAGGTGGATGTCCGTTTCATCTTCGCGACGAACAAAGACCTCAAGGAAGAGATCGAAGAGAAGAATTTCAGGAACGACCTCTTTTTCAGGATAAACACGTTTGTTGTAACGATGCCGCCCCTGCGCGACAAAAAAGAGGACATAGCGCCCCTCGTTGACTATTTCCTCGAAAAATTCAGCGGCGGGGCAAAAAAACGTCTCTCGCGCCGGGCCTTCCAGACCTTCATGACATACGATTGGCCGGGAAATGTGCGTGAGCTCGTGAACATGATCGAACGCTCCGTTTTGATCAGCGGGAAACGGGCCGAGATAATCTCGGAGGATTTTGCCGACAGCCTGTTCAGGGAGATCCGACCCGAGGCCCTCACTGTCAGCCAGGCCCCACCCTCGGGCGCGGTGGACCTCTCCAGCATGGAGGACGAACACATCCGCAGCGTACTCGCCTCGGTTGACGGGAATAAATCCGAAGCCGCCCGGCTCCTCGGGATCAGCAGGAAAAAACTGTACAGCAGGATAAAAAAGGACAGCTAGGCCTGCCGGCTTTTTGGGGGCGGGCCCCCATCATATCCTTCTGCCCTTCATTCGCCGCATCGCATGAGCCGGGCTTAAGGCTATCGCCAGAGACAGGTGCAGGCGCCCCTCCCGGTACATGAGCCTCTCCGAAACAAGCCATTCCAGGATCTCGGCCAACGGCGGCGCCGTCTCCGGGAAGCGGCCGGCGATCTGTTTTTCCGTGCATATCTCCGTGCAGAAGAGGTAAACCAGGCGCCAGTCTCCGGGAAGCGTTACAGTCCTGCACCCGCTGCGCCTGTCGACTATCTCGAGAAAATCCCCGCCATCATGATAATAGAGGGGATACGGCACGGGGAAGCGATCATCTTTCCTTAAAGCCTCGTGAAGGTCGCGCCAGTCGGCACATGCCTTTTCGACAGGTCCCCAATCCACCGGTGCGGGCGCGTCAAAGGTGCGTTCCGCCAGGATAAGGGCATCCCCCGTCCCGGGCGGCAGGCCGCACACGTAATCAACGATATTGCGGACATTTTCGATCCCGTACCTCTCCCGGAACACGTCCACGGCACACCCCGGCGTAAGCTGGAAAGGGATCGTCGCTGCCGGCGGGTGGTACGCCGACGCGTACTCACGGATCACGGCCGCCGTTTCCTCCACCTCCGCATCGGTTGCCCCGGGAAAGTTGACGATCAGGTTCGTGTTGTTCCAGATCCCCAGTTCGTGGCAGGCCCTCAAGACCTGCAAGTTGCGTATTACCGTGGTACCCTTGTTGAGCCGGGAAAGGTATGCGTTCGAGAAGCCCTCGATGCCGCATTCGCAGCGCATCATCCCGGCTTCAAAGAGGCCCAGGATCTCCCGCGCCTTCGTGTTGGCCCGGAGGCTCATGAATATCGAGAACTCTCCCCTGCGCCTCTTAAGGGCCCGCGCCAGCTCCGGGATGCCCCGCGGGCGCACGGCATTCTCGCAGAATGCAACACGGACATTCCGATAGCGCCGGGTAAGCACGGCAACCTCGCGGGCGACGCGGGCGGGAGATTTGTCCCGGGGTTTCAGGCCCCCGTAGTTGCAGAAATAACACCGGTCGAGCGGATTGCCCGTCCGCGCCGTCCGGTCCCACCAGCATCCTCGCGACCCTTCCACGGGTATATTCCAGATGATGCTCAGGTCGTCGGCCTTTTGCGCATATTCATCGTAATCAGGGATGGGCAGAGAATCGAGGTCAGGCACGTCCCGGCGAACCTTCACCGGCCCGGGCCCCGGGCCGCTCAGCCGGGTCACGACGCCGGGTATCCCTGAAGCAGCATCATGGCCCTTTTCAAGGGCGGCCAACAGCCTTTCGAAGGGAATTTCACCTTCACCCTCTATGACGTAATCGACGAACGGGAATTCGGTCAGCACCGCGCGGGCCCGCATACCGTCGACCGCCGCCCCGCCGAGGACGATGCGCACGTCGGGTGATATCTCCCGTATGCGGCGGGCAAGTGAAAGGCTCGAAAACGTCTGGGCAAGACTTGTCGTGAGCCCCACGACATCGGCACCGTCCGCGAGGGCCTGCGCCGCCGCGTCCCGGTGCTCCAGGAGGCGGTCGCGAACGCTTTCAAAAACCTCCTCCCAGCACCGGCCGAATTCAACTGTCCCGGGTGTTTCGCCTTCCCCGGCAACGGCCCGTTCGACAAAGGCGCCTTTGACGGCTGCGCGGTATTCGGGAAAGAGGGTCGAGAGATAGAGGTCCTCACCAAGGACCCGGTTATTGCGGAAAATAAGGTACGCGTCAGCCCCGAGACGCCTGTATATCTCGAGATGCTCCGAGTGGCAGGCAAGGCCTATATGGGGCATCCGGGTGCGGATATAGGCGGACAAAGCCCCCAATGCGGCCGAGGGCATGCCAAAATCGCACCACGGCATTGAAACGAGCGCAACCTTCATTTTCGTTTCGTATGAGCTTTATCTCTTGATGAGGTACTGTGCGACCTCGCCTCCGGACGCGGCACCCGGCTTTACCGTGGGATTCGTTCCCTTCGCCGCGTTCCCTGCCTGGGCCGCGCCCACTTTTCCGCCGGGCGTCGAACCCTGCTTCACTGTCGGGTTGACCTGGCTGCCGAGTTCCGACTTTGTCGGTGTGGACGGGGTAGCTCCTCCCTTTATCTTCACATCGGTTGCCGTCGAACCGGAAACCGCGCCGCCCGGTGTGGCGTTCACCCTCACGCTTGTCGCTGCAGGCCCCTGTTTCACCTTCGGCTGCACCGTTGCGTCCGCGGTCCGGACGTTCTTCCCCGCTTTCGCCTGGCTGCCGGCTGCAGTGGCCGGCACCGCACCGGCCGTACCGACGGTGAGAGCGACCCCCGTCACAGCCAGAATGACACCGTTTATCTTCTTGCCCATGATCCCTCCTGTTCCGTGAACTTCTGTTGCATTTTCCGACAAATTCCGGGAATCAGTCAAGGTTAAATTCGAAAAAACGTGCCGGCCCCGGCCTGCCCGGCGGCATATATTACCTGCTTTTTCACGACACCCCGTCTGTTACCTGCTAACTGAACGAAAAAGCCCTCATCCCGGATGTGAGGTCCGGGATGAGGGTTATGTATGATCGGTCAGATCAACGGGATAAGAAAGACCTGACCTGCCTGTTAGGCGCGCTTCAGAAGTTCCGAGCCGATTATCGCCTTTTCCACCTCTTTTGACCCTTCGTATATCTCGACGATCTTGGCGTCCCTGTAAAACCGCTGGATGTCGTATTCGGCGATGTACCCGTAGCCCCCGTGGAGCTGAAGGGCCTTGTTGACCACCTCGACCGCGGTATCGCCCGCGTTCCACTTCGCCATCGAGATCAGCGCCGGGTCCGGGGCCCCCTTGTCGACCGTGTAGGCGGCGCGCCAGTAGAGCCCGCGTGCCGCTTCGATCCGTGTCGCCATTTCGGCTATGATAAACTGAATGCCCTGCAGACGGGACAATGTCCCGCCGAAGGCCTTCCGTTTTCTTACATACGCTATCGCGAGTTCCATCGCTCCCTGGGCGACACCAACTCCCTGCGCCGCGACATGGTTTCGAGTTTTGTTGAAAAAATCCATCAACTGGTAAAACCCGTTGCCCGGCTTTCCCACCAGATTTTCCAGCGGGGCCTCGACGTCGACGAGGCTTATCTCTGCCGTGTTCGACGCTCGTATGCCCAGCTTCCCGTGAATCTTGGTTGCCTGGAAGCCCGGCTGTTTCGCATCGACGAGTATCGCACTGTGCCTCTTATGGACGCTCGGGTTGTCCGGGTCCGTCACGCACAGCACGAGAAGGTAGTCGGCGAGGCACCCGTTCGTGATGAACATCTTAGACCCGTTGATGATCCATTTGCCGTCCTTCTGCTCCGCCCGGGTCTTTATGCCGGCCGCATCGCTCCCCGCGTCAGGCTCCGTAATGCCGAAGCCCATGATCGCATCTCCGCTCACGAGCGGGGGCAGGTATTTCCCCTTCAGCTCCTGGGAGCCGAAGGCCTGGACCATCTCGGAACCGAAGGTCGTTGAAAGGACAGCCTGGCCGCAGCCCGGGTCGACGCGCCAGAACTCCTCCGCGATGAGGGAATGGTCAAGAAAGCCCAGACCGTGCCCGCCGTACTCCTCCTTGATGAAGGTCCCGACGAACCCGTTCTCGCACGCCTTCTTCCATATCGAAAGGTCGAACTCTTCCTTTTCGTCGAATTCCTTCGCCCTTTCCTTGAATTCCCCTTCAGCAAATTCGCGCGCAGCCTGCTTGATGTCCTTTTGTTCCGAGGTGAGTTCCATTGCGATCTCCTCCGTATATTTTTTGAATCTGTGAACCTGGCACGGGCCCTTCCGAGAAAGGCAAGGGTTCAGGGGGTACGAAAGGGCCCGTTGCCGGTCACCATCTTTATTCCGTTGCCGAGGGTACCGGGCTTACCATCGGTTCCCCTCTCTCGGCTGCTGCCTCGGCTCTCTCTCTCGCGGTATGCTCGAGAAGGAAGTCTTCGATCTCGTCGAAGAATTTACTCTGCACCTCTTTCGAGACGGGGGCCGTCACGAGGCTGATACCTACATAGAGTATCGCATCGATCGCGAGAGGTACAATGATCGGGTGCATACCCATCAGCAGAGGCTTATAGAAAAATGATCCGACAATAAGCCACAGCACGCCTGTGAGGAGTCCCCAAATTGCACCGTGTCGGGTGCCCCGCTTCCACATTATACCGCCGATGAGGGGCGGAAGCCACAGGGCAAAACCGGGTGATGCGACATTGGAAAGCAAAAGCCCCAGTTCGGCGGGCCTTGCCATGGCAAGAGCATAGCTTCCAACGGCCGCTATGATCATACCGATCCTCGACCAGAGGATCAATTTCTTGTCGCTCACATTCGGGGATGCCGCAAAGATTATATCCCGCGATACGAAGATCCCGGCCACCATAAGCTGGGTTGCAACGGTCGAGATAGCAGCCGCGAGGACGGCAAGCAATGTCGCTGCGGATGCCCATTGCGGGAGGTACTGCGTGATCGCTATCTGCACGATGGCGTCGGCAGCCTTGCCTTTGAGGCCCGGCACCAGGATGGGGGCGATGAGGTATCCCCAGATTGCCGCGATGTTGCAGAAGACAACGGAGAAAAGGAGCATGTATATAATGGTCTTCCGCACGACCACAAGGCTTTTCGCCTGCATTGTCCCTATGACGACATGCGGCCATGCCAGTACTGTCATGCCCGCCATGGCGAGTCCCACCAGATTCCCCGGAGTCCAGGCATTAGCCGATCCCGGAACGCTCAGGAAGCCCGGCCGGGCCTGCTGAACATGCGCCGCCATATCCGAGAGGCTCGTGTTCCCTGTCTTGAACATGATCCAGAAGAGAAAACCGAAGAATGTTATCGTAAAGATAAGTCCCAGCAACACATTGAGCCACGCAACGGCCCGAGTCCCGCCGATGAGGCAGATGAATATCATGATCACGCACATGTACAGGGCGCCGAACCAGAACGGCAGGCCCGCTGCGGCCTTCATTCCGGCGCCGATCCCGACTGCCTGGAGCCCAAGGTACGGGAAAAGGAAGAGAACGAGGGACACGCCGAGCAGAACGCGCAAACCTGTCGACTGGTATCTCTCGCCAAGGTATTGCAGCGGGGACAGGTACCCGTATTTCCTTCCGCCAGCCCAGAGCTTCGGGCCGAGGAAGATGTAGAGAAAAGCGAATGACACGAAGGTAAAGAAGAGCATGAACCCGGGCCCGGTGTTATAGATGGTCCCCGGAAAACCATAGAATGTCCATGCACTGGATATTGCAAAATAAACGTAGAAAAACATTACGAAAGTGCCTATCTTCCGGCCGGCCAAAAGATAATCGGCTGCCGTCTTGCTCGACAGTTTGTATCCGTAGGCGCTTATAAGCACCAGAAGGAACCCCAGTATAACGACTAACCAGATCATATTGTTCTCCTCCTTTTCTTGCGGGATTGCCGCAGGTTATCTCATCTGTACGGCCAGTGTTTGCTCGTATAGATCCAGAACGCAATGGCCCACAGGAGCGTCTGGATGTTCCAGAATGCGACCGCCAGCGGCATCCAGCCGAAAAGGAGTATCTCTCTGCCCTGCAAGATAAAGGGAATGACAAAGACGTAGCATACCGCGCTTATCGCCAGTATGCCGATCAATATCTTTCCCGGCCTGTGACTCGTTATTTCCCTCATAACCAACCCCCTTTTTTTTGGTGTGGCCTTACCCCGCCTCAGGGTAAGGCCTCCAGCCTATGCAGACACCGACGCGAATTGCTCGCGCAGCTCCCTCTTCAAGATCTTCCCCGCCGCGTTCCTCGGCAGTTCGGGCACGAAATGGACCACCTTGGGGACCTTGTACCCGGCGATCTTCCCCTTGCAGTACTTCGTAATATCGGCCGGTTCGATCTCGGCCCCGTTGTTGAGAACGACTATGGCGGCTACGGCTTCCCCCCAGGTCGGGTGCGGGACGCCGATGACGCAGGATTCCTTCACGTTGTCGTTCGTATGAAGGACCTTTTCCACCTCGGCCGGGTAGACGTTCTCGCCGCCCGTTATGATCATGTCTTTCAGGCGGTCGATGACCCGTATGTAGCCCCTTTCGTCGATCGAACAGACGTCCTCCGTGTGGAACCATTCGCCCTTGAAGGCCTTTTCCGTCGCCTCTTTCTTGCGCCAGTAGCCGAGCGACATGCCGGGCCCGCGGATGATCATCTCGCCGATACCGTTGGGGCCGACCGGCCTGCCCGTGTCGTCGACAACGAGGATCTCCATGTCGTAGCTTGCACGGCCGCACGACTCGAGGATATTCCTGTCGCCCCTCCCATAGGCCTCCCTGATGTCGCGGACGGACAGGTTCGTCGTGACACCGGTCGATTCGGTCGTCCCGTGGTGCTCGCCGAGGATATTTCCGAACTTTTCGATGAATTTCCCGTACACGGCCGGGATGATGCCCGCTCCGGCAAACCACAGGGTCCTCCAGCTCGATACGTCATATTTGTCGATACCCGGTGAATCGAGCATCATCATGACCATCGGGGTCGCAAACATGCCCGCCGTGAGCTTGTGTTTTTCGGTCATGGAGAGGAACAGGTCGACGTCCCAGCGTGCAAAGATGTACGCCGGGCATGCCGTGTATATGCTGCCGAAGAACGTGTAATGCGCGGTGATGTGGTACATGGGGCAGACGATAAAAACCCTGTCATCCATGGTCAGGTCATTGTTCTTCGAACATACCCGGCCCGCATGATAAAAGTTGCCGTGGGTCTGCATGACCCCTTTCGGGAGCCCCGTCGTGCCGCTTGTGTACATGAGCATGGCAACGTCGTCCTCAAAAACATCGACCCCGATATCCGCCGATGAAGAATGCTCGATAAGCTCCTCATAATCGAACCACCCTTCCGGCCTGTTCGCGGGCGTACCGAAGTAGATCACCTTCTGGACGGACGGGATACCGGGCAGGATGTCCTGCGCGATCTTCGCAAACCCCTCCTGGACGATCAGGATCGAGGGTTCCGCATCGGACAGCACGGCTGCGATCTCGGGCGGTGCGAGCCTGAAATTGCAGACGACATATATCAGTCCTGCGTTCGGGACGCTCAACGCCGATTCGATGTATTCGAAACTGTTCTGGCTCAGGATGCCCACCCGGTCGCCCTTACGCGCGCCGAGAGCATACAGGGCATTGCCCATGCGGTTGACGCGTTCCTTCAAGTTTTTGTACGTGTATTCGCCGTGGCCCTCGACCTCTTTCATGGCGACCCTGTCCGGCCAGAGCATGGCATTCCTGTCGATCAGGGTCCGTATCGTTGAAAATCTCCTTTCTCCTCCCATGTGCGCCCTCCTTCAAGTGAATTGCCCCAAGATAAGGGCAATTTCGATGCCATCTTCCATTCATCCATGATTTCGTGATGTTGGAACTATGCCGCCCCTGGGTGGGACAACTGTGCATTTCCCTGGAACAGCGTGCCGGATGACGTGTTTCTAGCGCGGAATAGCGTATTTACTGGTTTCGGGTGTGATTTAACGGAAACCGATAAAAGTGTATCCCCAGGAAACACTGTTTCCTGGGGATACGGCGGGAGTATTCCCGGATGTCCGGGATATTGCGTGTTTTTTAATATATTCTTCGCAAGAGTTCGCTCGCGATGACAGCCTTCTCCACCTCTTTCGACCCTTCGTAGATCTCGATGATCTTGGCGTCGCGGTAGAATCTCTGGATATCGTATTCGGCTATGTACCCGTAGCCGCCGTGGAGCTGGAGCGATTCGTTTGCAACATAGACCGCGGTCTCCCCGGCGAACCATTTCGCCATCGAGACAAGGGCCGGGTCGAGCCTGCCGTTGTCGAGCAGGTATGCCGCCCGCCAGTACAGGGCCCTCGCGGCCTCGATGCGGGTCGCCATCTCCGCTATCTTGAACTGCACCCCCTGGAGCTTCGACAGGGTCCCGCCGAACGCCTTCCTTTTCTTCACGTGTGATATCGCCATCTCGAGCGCGCCCTGCGCGACGCCGACCCCCTGAGCGGCCACATGATTGCGCGTCATATTGAAAAAATCCATGAGCTGGTAAAAGCCGCGGCCTTCCTGCCCGATAAGGTTCTCCGCCGGGACCTCGACATCGCTGAAGGCTATCTCGGCGGTGTTTGACGCCCTGATGCCCATCTTGCCGTGTATCCTGGTCGCCGCGAACCCGGCCGTTGCCGTGTCGAGAAGGACAATGCTGCACCGTTTATGGACATCCTTCACGTCCGGGTCCGTCACGGCATAGACGAGCAGGTACTTCGCGGTGCACCCGTTCGTGATGAACATTTTGGAACCGTTGATGACGTAGCGGTCCCCTCTTTTCTCGGCCCGGGTCTTCACGAGCGTCACATCGCTTCCCGCGTCAGGCTCGGTTATCGCTGTCCCGATGATGACCTCGCCGGAGATTATCTTTGGCAGGTAAAACTGCTTTTGCCCTTCGGTGCCGAATGCCTGTATCATCTCGGCGCCGAAACTGGCCGAGCAGATGTTCTGCCCGCAGCCGGGATCGACCCTCCACATTTGCTCCGTAATGAGCGAGTGCTCGAGGAAACCGAGGCCCGCCCCGCCGTACTCCTCCTTGATGAATACGCCGACGAAGCCGTTCTCTGCCGCCCTCCTTACAATGGAAAGGTCGAACTCCTCTTTCTCGTCAAACTCCTTCGCCCTGTCCCTGAACTCTTTTTCTGCAAATTCGCGAGCGGCACTTACAATGTCCTTCTGTTCCGTTGTCAATTCCATGAGGTCCTCCGTACGCTATTCGGAACGCTGCCCCCTTCCGTCACGATGACGCGAATTGCTTCCTGAGCTCCGGTTTCGATATCTTGCCGGCCGGGTTCCGGGGCATCTCCTGGATAAAATGGACGATCTTCGGCACCTTGTACCCGGCTATCTTGCCTTTGCAGTACTTGATCAGTCCTTCGGCATCCACCACAGCGCCTTCGTTGAGAACGACGATCGCGACTATCGCCTCCCCCCACACCGGGTGCGGGACGCCGATGGCCGATGACTCGCGCACGGCCGGGTGCTCGTTGACGACCTTCTCGATCTCCGCGGGGTAGACGTTCTCCCCGCCCGTGATGATCATGTCCTTCTTGCGGTCAATGATGTAGATGTACCCCTTCCTGTCGATGTGGCAGATGTCTTCCGTGTAGAACCAACCGTTCCGGAAGGCCTTTTTTGTCTGCTCCTCCTTGCGCCAGTACCCGGCGGACGTGCCGAGGCCCCGGACCTTCATCTCGCCTTCCCCCGGGGCGGCCACGGGGTTGTCGTTGTCGTCGACGATGCACACCTCGCAGTCGTACGCATCCCTGCCGCACGATTCGAGTATCCTGAGGTCATCGGTCAGTTCCCTTGCGATGTCCGCCGCCGAGAGATTGGCGGTCACGCCTGTCGTTTCCGTCGTGCCGTGATGCTCGCCAAGGATGCATCCGAACGTGTCGATGAACTGCTTGTAAACGGCCGGGATGATCCCCGCCCCCGCGAACCAGAGCTTGTTCATGCTCGACACGTCGTACCGGTCTTTCACGGACGGCCACACATCGAGCAGCATCCGCACCATGGGCGTCGCAAGCATCCCCGCTACGAGCTTTTCCTCGTGGGCGGCCCTGAACAGGCCGTCGGGGTCGAATCTCTGGAACAGCACGCTCGAGGCCCCCCGGTAGAAAGGACCGAAAAACGACGTCGACGACGTGACGTGGTACATCGGGCATATCGTGAAACCGATGTCATCTGTTTCGACACGGTTGTTGAAGGCGCAGGTGCGGCCGCAGTGGTACATGTTGAGATGCGTCTGCATAACGCCCTTCGGCGCCCCTGTTGTCCCGCTTGTATACATGAGCTGGGCAAGGTCGTCGTCGAAGACCGGCTCTTTCCAGCCGTCCGGCCCGGCCCCCCGTACCACGTCCTCATAGCCGTGCCAGCCTTCCGGCCTATTCGCCCCGGGCCCTATGTGGACCCATTCCCGCACGGAAGGGATCTCGCTTTTTATCTCCTGTGCGGTGGCTGCATACTGGTCATCGACGAACAGGACGCAGGGTTCCGCATCGGACAGGACGCCTGCCATCTCCCGGCCCGCCAGCCGGAAATTCACGGGAACGAATATAAACCCCGCAGCGCTCACGGCCAGCGTCAGCTCCATGTACTCAAAGCTGTTCTGGCCCATGATGCCCACCCTGTCGCCCTTTTTCGCCCCGAGCGCAAAAAGGGCGCTGCCGATCTTCACGGCACGTTCCTTGAGCCCGGCGAACGTGCAGCTCCTGCCCGTCTCAAATTCCTTCATAGCCATCTTCGCCGGATACAGCGCCGCATTGCGGTCGATGAGCGTCCTTACGGTCTGGAAATCATTATTGTGGCCCATTCAAGAGTCCTCCTGAAGTTAATGGTGATAAAAACAAGATTTGAATCGCGGGCTACAGGCGATGGGCTACAGGCGATGGGGGAAAGGCCCTCCTCTTGCCCATTGCCCCGTTTACTTCATAAATACCCCCGGCAGATAGAGCGTCAGCTCGGGGAAGATAAAGAGGAGAATAACGCACAGGATCAGTGAGATCAGGAAAGGGTAGACCCCCTGGTAGATGATGTTCATCGGGACTTTCGTGATGTTCTTTACCACGAAGACGCACATCGCGACCGGCGGGATAACGGAGCCCACGCACACTGTGAGCGCTATCATGATGCACGCCCAGATCGGGTCGTATCCCATGCCGACGATGGCCGGGTAGAAGATCGGGGTCGCGAGGATCATAAAGGCAAGGTCGTCAATGAAAGACCCGCCGATCAGGTAGATGATAAATATAAGGGACATTATCAGGTGGCGGTTCAGCGGCAGGTTTATGACCCACGCCGCAACCTCGTTCGGAATGTTCGTGACCGCTATGAAATGGCCGAGAACGGTAGATGAGGCCACGATCACGAGGACCATGCAGGAGGTCCTCAGCGCCTCCCTGATCGACTGGCAAATCCCGCGGAACCCGATGTCGCGTTTCACGAGGCACAGCACGAGCACGGCAAAGGTGCCGATCGACCCTGCCTCGGTCGGCGTGAAGAACCCGTTCATCAAGCCGCCTATGATGATGAGAAAGATCACCAGGGGCCACATCACCTCGGGAAGGGTCCTCACGCGCACGGGCCAGGAGTATTTCTCACTCTTGGGCCCGATCGCCGGGTTTATACGCGCCCAGCCGAATATGACAAGGGCGAAGAAGAATGAGATCATGAGGCCCGGGATGAGGCCTGCCATGAAGAGCTTCCCGATCGACTGCTGCGTGATGAGCCCGAGAAGGATCAGGGTGACGCTCGGCGGGATAAGGACCCCGAGCGTACCGACCGTTGCCACGATGCCGGTTGACAGCTTCTTGCTGTAATTGTACCTGTCCATCTCCGGGACGGCAACGCTTGCGAATGTCGCGCTCGTCGCGACGATAGACCCGCACAACGCCTTGAACACCGTGGCGCCGGCCACGGTCGCCATGGCAAGGCCCCCGGGGATATGGCCCAGGAACTTGTGCGCGCTGTCGTAGAGGCGCTTTGCGATGCCTGCGTTGAACGCGATCTGCCCCATGAGGACAAAGAGCGGCACGACGGTGAGGCCGTACGATTCGAGTGAATCGTAAAAGTCGTTCGCGAGCATGGCAAGCGCCTGTCCGGGCCCGACCACGTAAGCATAGCCTGCCACACCCATAAGGGCCATGGCAAAGGCAAGCTCGAGCCCGGTGAGGAAAAGCCCCATAAGAATGATGACCGCTACGATCCCAACCGTTATTTCATCCATTGTTTTCACCACTCTTGAACAGGATAGCCATATGGAGCATAAGCACGAGCGCCTGCACAAACGCACAGAATGCCAATCCATACGCTACGGGGTAATAGGGGATCTGGAGCGTGAGCGACACGTCCCCGCTTCTGAAAAGGTGGTTCGCCTTCATGAGAAGGTACGAACCGAGCAAAACGAACAGGATTATCCCCATGAGCCGGTTGAAACACCCGAAGGCTATCTTGACTGCCCGTGACCTGTTCTCGAGCAGAAAATCGACAAATATGTGGGCGTTGTCCCACGACGTCTGAGGAATGGCGAACCCGATCACCACGGCCCCGGCCATTGCCACAAGTTCATATGTCCCGGTAATGGGTTTCCAGAATATGCGAAGGGCGACATCAACCACGGTGAGCATCATCATAAGAAATAATACGATGCCGGCCAGCCCGTTCATCCACCCTGAGAATTTCCTGATCGCCCCGACCATGCCGTCCATGTGATCCTCCTTTTGGAGCCGCTGCCGGGGCTCTAAAGACGACCCCCCGGCAGCGTATTATATGGGGGCTATTTCGTATTCTTTTTGATGTACTCCCGGACAAATTTGAGCGCCTTGTCTCCGGGAAGGTTTTTCTCTCTGGTCTTCTTGACGTATTCGTTGAAGAGGGGCTCGATCTTCGCCACCCATTTCGCGTTCTCCTGCGCGGAGAGCTTGATCACCTGGTTTCCCCTCCTGGTGGAGAACTCCTTGCCGTCCTGATCCATCTTGTCCCAGAGCTGGCCCTGTTTTTCGATAAATTCCTGGTTGATCTGTTCGATAATCTTTTGCGCATCGGGAGGGATGCTTTTCCATTTCGCCTTGTTCATGGCAATGACGAACGTGGCCGTATAGGCCGTGCCATAATTCTCCGTCGTCGACTTGACGACCTCGCCCAGTTTCCAGCCCTTCAATGCCTCGTACCCGCACAGAAGGCCGTCCGCCACACCTTTCGACAGGGCGTCGTACGCGTCCCCCATCGGCATCGCAACGGGAGCGGCGCCGAGTATCGACATCATTTTCGCATTCGAACCGAATGTCCGTATCTTCATCCCCTTAAGGTCTTCCAGGGACTTCACCGGCTTTCTCGTGTGGAGGATGCCCGGGCCCTGCGCATGGAAGAACATCACCTTGACGTCGTCGAATTCTTTTGCCTTGAACTGTTTGTAGAATTCGTTCGCGAGCCTCGTCGCCACGACCCCGCTCGGGTAACCGAGAGGATAATCCAGTATCTCCGAGAGCGGGAACTTGCCCATCGTGTACCCGAGGACACAGTTGCCAAGGTCGACGACGCCGGAAAGGATGCTGTCGTACGTCTGCTGCGGCGACGTCAGCGTTGCGCCCGGGAAGTGCTGCACCTTTACCTTGCCCTGGGTCCTTTTCTCGACTTCCTTGCACCAGTCTGCCGTGAGCTGCGCGTTGGGATGGCTCACCGGGAAAAATGTCGAAAAGCGAAGTTTTACCTGGGCGTTTGCGGGAACCGATACAAGGCAAAAAGTCGCCGCCAGAAAGACCACGACAAAAACACCGACCACAGACCGTTTCATAAACAACCCCCTTGAATATTATTTATCGAACCAAAACGAGCAATTTTGATGCCATCTCCGTTCAACTCTATAACGCCCTGTAATCCAAGGTGCTATACGACAATGAACCACCGCAATGTGCATAATTGATACATGTGTGTGTAAAAAAAGACCAATAAAGCGGTGAACGGTAAGCAGTGAACGGTAAAAAATACTTATTCGCACAGATGTTTACTGTTTGCTGTTTACTCTTTGCTGTTTGCTGTTGTCTTGAGGTAGAGCTTGCGCCGTGAGATCCCGAGCATCCTCGCCGCCTTGCTCTTATTGCCCTTCGCAAGATTGAGGACCCGCTCGATATGTTCCCTCTCTATGCGGTGCAGGGTGAGTTCGTCGGGAGAGAGGCCCGGGCGGTCAAGGTCCCGCTCCGTCGCCTTTCCGTCCGTCATGCTCTGGGGCATGTCCTCGGACAGGATCGTATCGCGGGCCGCGCTGAGCAGGACCGCCCGCTCCATGACATTCGCCAGCTCGCGCACGTTGCCGGGCCAGCGATAGTTTCTCAGGATGTCCATAGCTTCCCGGGACAGGAGCTTCTTCGGCGCTCCGCGCGCGAATTTGCCGAGAAAATAGTCAGCCAGGAGAGGGATGTCGTCCCTGCGTTCGCGAAGCGGGGGCAGGGTTATGATAAAGGTGTTGAGGCGAAAGAACAGGTCTTTGCGAAACCTCTTTTCCTTGACTTCGTTTTCCAGCGCCTTGTTCGTTGCGAATATGAACCTGACGTCGACCTTTGATTCGCGGGTATCGCCGAGCCGCCGGAAAATGCCTGTCTCGAGCGTCCTCAAAAACTTTGCCTGTATCGCCATGCCCATATCGCCGATCTCGTCGATGAAAAATGTGCCTTTGTCGGCCAGCTCGAGAAGACCGATCTTGTCGGACTGCGCCCCGGTAAACGCCCCTTTCTTGTAGCCGAAGAGCTCGCTTTCGAGGAGAGATTCCTGGAGGGCGCTCGAGTTGACGGCAACAAACTGGTTCGCCGAGCGGGGGCTCAAGGCATGGATGGCCCGGGCGACGAGCTCTTTGCCCGTTCCCGTCTCTCCCAGCACAAGGACCGGCACGTCCGATGGGGCAACGAGCCGTATGAGCCTTTTGACCTCGTTCATCGGCTCACTGGAACCGATAAAGGAATCGTGCGCCTCCACCCTCTGGAGCTGCTGTTCGAGAACGATGGTACGCTCCCTGAGGGATTTCTTTTCATAGGCCTTTTGAATGACATTGGAAAGCTCGGTCAACTTGCACGGCTTGCTCAGGTAATCGTAGGCCCCGAGCTTCATCGACTGGATCGCCGTATCGACGGAGGCATGCCCCGTGAGCATGATGATCTCGAGGTTGGGCTCATTCTTCTTTATGGATTTCAGGAGATCGACACCGTCCATATCGGGAAGCCTGATATCGAGGACGCATACGTCGAACGTATGCTTCCTCATCAGGGTGAGTGCCTCCCGGGCCGTGTATGCGGAGCTTACCGAGAACCCGTCACGCGAGAGCTTTTTCCTGAAAGCCTCGACGAGCTGCTCCTCGTCGTCGATGATCAATATGCGGATCAGGACTGCCTCCCTCCTTTCTTTGTTGTATTACCTCGCGTACCGGGGCAACACGACTTTGAAGACGCTCCCCCCGCCAAAGCGCGGGCTGACCTCGATCGAGCCCCCCATCCTCTGCAAGAAATCATAACACAGAGTCAGGCCCAGGCCGGTCCCTTTTTTTATGCCTTTTGTCGTGAAAAAGGGCTCGAAGATCAGGCTGCGGATCTTTTCGGGTATCCCGGGGCCGTTGTCCTCGATCAGGACCTCCAGGGTATTGCCCGAGACCTCGCCGGCCTTGAGCCAGATCGAGGCGTCCTCCACCCCTTCGACCGCATCCACGGCGTTGACGATGATATTCATGAAGACCTGCCGCGTCGCATCGAAATCGCCCTTGACCTTCGGCAGGCGCACCGGCACCTCTTCTATAAAGCGTACGGGAAGCTTCTGGAAGTTTATATGATCGAGTATGTCGTCCAGGAGCTCGTTCACATCGATGCTCGTCTTCCCGAGCTCCTTCTTTCGCGTGACATCGAGCAGGGTCTTTATCGTCCTCGTGCACCGAAAGGCCTGTTCCTCTATGACCTTAAGGCTCTCTTTGAACTCCTCAAGGTCGCGTTCTGTCAGTTCCCGGCCCCTGATGTTTTCGAGGGAATCGAGGGCAAGTTCAGCATTGGCCGTTATCGTCGCCAACGGGTTGTTGAGCTCGTGTGCTATCCCCGTCGTCAGCCGCCCGACAATGGACATTTTCGCTTCCTGCATCAGCTGGTCATTGGCCTTGACACGGTCCGTCGTCTCTTCGATGATGCACAGGAGCCTCTCGACCTTGCCGTCCTTGTCCTTGATGGGCACACCCTTGAAATAGATGTGCTGCGGGACGCCCCAATAATTGATGAACGGAAAATCCCAGAGCTGGAAGGGCTTGCCCTTCAGACCGTCCTTTATGTGCTCTGCCATGCCGCATTTTTTCGTATACGGGTTCTTTATCCAGTTGAAGCCGATGAGCTTCTCTTTCGCCTTCGCCACCGTTTCGAAGCCGGCGAGCGTCGCCAGCGCCGGATTGACGCTTGAGAACTCGCCTTGTCTATTAATGGTAAAGATGGCGACGGGGGCGTTCTCGATGATCTCGTAATTGAACTCGGCGAGTTCTTTGAGCTCCTCCTCCGCCCTGCGGAATGCGGTCACGTCCCGTATGACCTCGATCACCCCTTCAAGGCTGCGCCCGCCGCGGTCGGACACAGGGGCCGCCGTGAGCACATAGTACTGCGCATTGAACCGGTCTTTACCCACCCTGACCTCGAGCTGCTCTGTCTTGTGCGTCGCATATGCACGCAGAACGGGGCAGTTCGCGCACGGCTTGCGCCTGTTCATGATGGCCGCGTAGCAATGCCTCCCTTTCAGCGCGTCGGTGTCCCTTCCCCCCGACCAGCGGCGGCTCACGGAACCGACCCATTGGATCATGAGGTCGCGGCTTATCATGAAGGAGCCCCCGCATAAAAGCCGCATCACCGACTGCAGCGTGAGGGAGTTCTTCTCCGGGTCCATGTTCATGACTAAATAAGGATAGCAAATACGATGCCACAAAAAAAGTGGCGATGGCACGAGTACGGTTCGGAGTACGATACGGAAGTTTGGCCGCTGCCTGCCATAGACTGTCTTTCCTCTTGACTTTATATGAACATCCAAATATTATCTAAACAAAAATGTCTGTTTTGTTTCATATGTTGCTGTAAACAGGAAGCTGATTGGGTTTCATCAGTAAATTATCGGGTGTGTTTATGGGGTATGGGCACCGGATGAATGCTCAGGACATTCCGGATGCGAACAGCGCTTGTATCGGGCAGGGGAAGGCCGTCGTCCTGAGGCCTGCCTTCATCGCGCTTTCCGTGGTCCTTTTTGCATTCACCATTTCCTCTGTGTCCTGCTCTTCCGGCAGCAAGGCCCAGGGGGGCGGGCAGGATGGACCGTCCCAGGCTGCTCCCCAGCCTGCGCCGATAGCGAAGAGCGGGCCCAAGCCCGAGCAGAACCAGAAGCTGGCCGACCTTGGCCTCAACCCTGCCCGGCCTTACGCGGCGAAGGCCATCCAGATCCAGTACCGCGCGGACGAGAACCTCAACCGGTACGAGGACAAGCCCCACACGCTGACGCTCGTCGTATACCAGTTGGCCGATATCAAGTGGTTCAATAATAATATAAAGGATGCGGCGGGCCTCACGACCCTGCTTGGCGCCGAAAAGCCCGACCAGAGCGTACTCGCGGTCGACCGGTTCTTCATCGAACCGGGAGAGGTAAACGAAGTCGAGCTTGACCGCTACGAGAATGCAAAATGGGTAGGGATAGTCGCCGGGTACTATGACCTGACGCCCGGTCAGGTGACGCGGAGCTACGAACTGCCCGTTCTCATCGAAACGAAAGGGACTTTTTTCAAGACAAACCAGGCCAGGATGGGAGCCCTGGGCATGAACCTTTACTTTGGCCCGGGCAGCATACAGGAGGTGCCAAGCCCATGAGTCAGCCGACAAAACCCGTATTCTGGTACCAGGGGCTATTCCTTCAGTCTCAGCACTTCCAGCAGACGGACCTGTACCATCAATCGTCCCTCGCTCCTTTCCGGGATTATCTCCAGCCTTTCTTCTACGGGTCCTGCGGGCACACCGTCGATGAAGGGGCCTTGAGGGAGATGGTCTTTACGATCTCGGACGGGGAATTCGTGTTTCAGGACGGCACCTGGGCCAGGACTGCCGGGAACGCCGTCGTCAAAGCGCGTTCATTCAAGGACGCCTGGACCAACATGGAAAAACCCTTTAAGGTATACATAGGCCTGCGCCGCTGGGACCGGGGAGGGAAAAACGTTCTGGAGGAGGGCGCGCCGGACGGGCGGGCCCGCTACGGCATCGACGGGGAGACCATGAAAGACCTGTACCAGGGCGAGGCGACGGCAGACGTCAAGGTCCTCCATTATCTCCTCAGGCTGTTCTGGGAGAACGAGGTCCCCGATGCTGCCGATTACCATCTGATGCCGCTCGCGGTCCTCACGTTCAACGGGCAGGACGTGGTCCTGTCGCGCGATTTCGTCGCCCCGTCGCTGACCGTTTCCGCAGCCGAGCCCCTGCTCAAGGTCATGCGCAACGTCAAGGAACTCATCCTGTCGCGGTGCCGCATCCTTGAGGAGTACAAGAACCCCCGCGGCTTCCAGAAGGCGGAACAGCCGTCGCTCTCAAGCTCGCTCTTCGCCCTGGGCGAGGGGCCCCGGGGAACGCTGGCCACCGCCATCGCTCCGCTGGAGCTCTCCCGCTTCCTGGACGAATACGGCGAGGTGGTGTCCCTGGGACAGTTCGTCACCACGCTCGAGGAGATGACCGGCAAGCAGGTATCCGCCGTCAACGTGGTGGTTCAAAGCA
>ERZ1645192.160-NODE-160-length-48900-cov-8.423278_pt1 | contig 48900 bp, 45 predicted proteins | sample MGYA00575354_ERZ1645192 | MGnify/ENA primary metagenome ERZ1645192 (study PRJEB40844, sample SAMN11349763) | freshwater sediment metagenome | isolation source: river sediment | host: Sediment | place: India: Faizupur Khadar , New Delhi | collected 2017-02-21 ... | reverse complement strand
TGAATATAATGTACTTTTTTCTAACGTAGAACGCGGAACGCGGAACGTAGAACGTCTTTTACTTCCCCTTAAACACCGGCTTCCTTTTCTCCAGGAACGCCTTTGCCGCTTCGACGTGGTCATCGGTCTCCGACAGGAGTGACAATTGCGATGAGATGTAGTCGAGGTGGGCGCGGAGCGTGCTGGTCGTACCCTGGTAGACCGCCCGTTTCATCATGCGGACGGCCAGGGGAGGCATCCCGGCGATCTTTGCGGCGAGTTTCATAGTCTCTTCCATCAAGCTGTCGTGCGGGGCGACGCGGTTGACGATACCGAGCGATAACGCTTCATCAGCGTCGATGACATCGGCCGTGAGGAAAAGCTCGAGGGCCTTTGAAATCCCGACAAGCCGCGGCAGGAACCACGCGCCGGCGTCACCGGGGCATAATCCCATGAGAATGTAAGACTCACCCAGCCTGGCCCTGTCCGAGCAGACCCTCATGTCGCACATGATCGCCATATCCATTCCCGCCCCCATCGCTGCTCCGTTTATCGCCGCGATAACCGGCTTGTCGAGGTCTTCGAGCGTGAGGATTATGCGGTGCACGCCATCCCAGAGGAATCGCTTCATGTCCCAGGACCTGAGTTTTCCCTCGGCCATATCGCGGATGTCGCCGCCGGAACAGAACGTGTCCCCGGCCCCGGTCACCACGACGACGGTGACCCCGTCGTCCTTTTTCGCCTCTTCGAGGTATTCGCGCCAGAGTCTTATCATGTCGGGACTGAAGGCGTTGCGTGCATCGGGCCTGTTGATGGTCAGGACCGCAGTTTTTCCTTCCCTGGCATACAGCATGTGGGGCAGGGGTGTCGTCATATTCATTCTCTCCTTCGGTGTGGTGTGCCGTGAACCGCGCTTGCCCTAACAGTAAATCATTTCCCGAAGCCAGGTGCAAGTCGCCGGAAAACCCTTTGCTTTCCGCGTTCTTCGTTGACTTTTCGGGCATCTTAGGTCTATATATAAGGTCGAAAATGAAGAAGCAGCATACACGCCTTCCGAAGATTCGGAACATTGGTATTGCCGCCCATATCGATGCAGGCAAGACAACAGTGACGGAACGCATCCTGTACTATACGGGCCGGACGCACAAGATCGGCGAAGTGCATGAGGGCACGGCCGTGATGGATTACCTCCCGCAGGAGCAGGAGCGGGGCATCACGATCACGTCAGCGGTGACGACGCTCTACTGGGACGACCACGAGGTCCAGCTCATCGACACGCCGGGGCATGTCGATTTTACCATCGAGGTCGAGAGGTCGCTCAGGGTCCTTGACGGCATGGTCGCGATATTCTGCGGTGTCGGCGGCGTCGAGCCCCAGACCGAGACGGTCTGGCACCAGGCGGACAAGTACCATGTCCCCCGCATCGCCTTTATAAACAAGCTCGACCGGATCGGTTCGGATTTCTTCCGTGTCATCGACATGATCGCGGAAAAGTTCGGTGCCGACCCGATACCCCTTCAGATACCGCTTGGACGCGAAGACGGGTTTTACGGCATCGTTGACCTGATCACGATGCAGGCGATCGCCTGGGAGGACGATGACCTCGGCGCCACGTACCGTACAATATCCATACCTGCCGAGTACAGGGAACAGGCATCCGTGTACCGGGAAAAGCTTTTTGACAGGGTGTCGCTGTTCGATGACGAACTGATGGAACTCTATCTCGAGGGACTGGAAATAGAGCCGTCGAGGATCTACAACGCATTACGGAAAGGCACCATCGCCCTCAAGTGCGTCCCCGTCCTGTGCGGCGCCGCCCTGAGGAACAAGGGGATTCAGCCGCTCCTCGATGCTGTTGTCCGCTACCTGCCTTCGCCGCTCGACGTGCCGGCGGTGACGGGCGAAAACCCGGAAACACATGAACCGGAGGAGCGCAGGGCCAGCGATGATGAAGACCTTGCCGCACTTGCCTTCAAGATAGTGATGGAAGAGGGCAGGAAGCTGACGTATATAAGGATATATTCCGGATCGCTCAAGGTCGGCGGCGACGTTTATAACGTGAATCTCCAGAAGAAGGAGAAGATATCCCGCATCTACAAGATGCATGCCAATCATAAAGACAGGATCGAAGAGGCACGGACGGGCGCCATCGTCGGCATCGTCGGCCTGAAAGAAACCTCCACCGGCCATACCCTGACCGGGTCGAGACCGATACTTCTCGAGCCCATCGAGATCTACCAGCCCGTCATCTCGGTCGCGGTGGAAGCGGCCCGGAACGTGGACCAGGACAAACTGCTCCTTGCCCTCCAGAGGATAACCCAGGAAGATCCCACGTTCGTCATGAAAACGGACGAGGACGCGTACCAGACGGTCGTGTCCGGCATGGGGGAGCTCCACCTCGATGTCATCATGCACCGGGTCAGGGAAGAGTTCGGGATAGATGTCCACGTGGGCAAACCGCAGGTCGTGTACAAGGAGAGTATTGAAGGCGAGATTTCCCGGGAGCATACCTTTGAGAAGATCATCAACGGTGTTCCCTGCAAGGGTTGGGTATCGATCAAGATCGCGCCGAACAGGCGCGGCGAAGGCAATATCATCGCGTCCCGGATAACCGAGGAGAACCCGGTCTTCCCGCTTGTAAGCGCCGCAGAGGAAGGGATCGCGGAGGCCTCCAGCATAGGCGTGCTCAAAGGGTATCCCTTAACTGACGTCCGTGTCGAGATAATCAACGCCACGTTCAACAACCCGGAATTTGCCCGCCTCACTCTAAAAATGGCGGCGTACGACGCGTTTCGTGACGCATGCCTGCAGGCGGGGCCGGTCCTTCTTGTCCCCATCATGTCTCTCACGGTCACGGTGCCGAACGAATTTCTCGGGGACATAATTGCGGACCTCAATTCCCGCAGATGCCAGATCGCCGGTATAGAGACCAAGGATAAATACACTGTCGTCGAGGCCAATGCGCCCCTCACGAACATGTTCGGGTATTCCACCGATATCCGTTCACTGTCGCAGGGAAGGGCGTCATTCACAATGTATTTCTCCCATTACGACAGGATAGAGAATGGATAATCTCAGCGAAGCGCTCAAGGAACTGCGCGGGACCGGGGGGTTCATATCCGGCGATCATATCGCCGGGAAGCTGGGCGTATCGAGGACCGCCGTGTGGAAGTATATGAACCAGCTCGAGCGCCACGGGTACAATATCGATAAATCAAAAGGCAAGGGATACAGGCTCGTCAGCACACCCGACAGGCTTTATGCGTGGGAGATCGACCGGTACCGGACATCTGCAACGATCGGGTCAAAGATAATACACAGGGACAATCTCGACTCGACGAACAGTCTCGGGTTCGCGCAAGCCATGGCCGGTGAGGCCGAAGGCACCTGCGTTGTTGCGGAGTCCCAGAACAGAGGACGGGGCAGGCTCGGCCGCAGATGGTCGTCGCCTGAAGGAAGGAACATCTACCTGTCCGTCATACTGCGGCCTGCGGTTCATCCGTCGGTGGTTTACCCGATAACCTTCCTGTCGTCCCTCGCGGTGTCGGATACGATAGTGCAGTTGACGGGCCTGAAGCCCACGCTCAAATGGCCGAACGACGTGCTGGTCGGCCCGAGGAAGATATCCGGAACGCTCATCGAGCTGTCGACAGAGGCCGACATGGTCCGTTTTGTCGTGATCGGGATCGGGCTCAACGTCAACATGGAAATGAAGGACATGGACAGAGAGATCAAGGCGAAGGCGACATCTTTTCTCGTTGAGACAAAAAAAACGTATGAAAGGCCGCGCGTGTGTGGTATTCTGTTGTCCAATCTTGAACAATATTATGGGGTTTTCAAAAATGACGGCCCTCGGGCCATATGTGATATCTGGGAGCAAAAAGCGCAGATCCGGGGCAAATATCTCGAGATCAACCAGATGGGCGAGGTGTACGCGGGGGTGGCCCAGGGTATTGACCGGGACGGCGCCATCCTCCTCGATATAGACGGCACCACGAAAAAAATTCTTGCAGGAGACGTGAACTTCTAATGCTACTCGTCATTGACATCGGAAATACCAACATTGTATTTGGCGTCTATCATGAAGGCAAGCTTGTCAACCACTGGCGCCTGTCGACCGCCATGACAAAGACCGTCGACGAATACGCCATTCTGCTCAACAGCCTTCTTTATATTGAAAAGATACGGCTCTCCGAGATACACAGCGCCATATTGTCGTGTGTTGTCCCGCCGCTTCTCATTCCCTTCGAGATCGTGTGCAGGAAATATATCGGTATCATGCCGATCGTTGTCGAGCCCGGCATCAAGACCGGCATGCCGGTCTTGTACGAAAACGCAACGGAGCTCGGCGCAGATAGGATCGTCAACGCGGTGGCCGGTTACGACAAGTATAAGAAAGCCCTCATCATCGTGGATTTCGGCACTGCCACGACATTCGACTATATCACGCCAAAGGGGGAGTATGCCGGCGGTTCCATAGCCCCGGGTATCCTCATTTCACTCGACGCCCTCTTCGAGCGCGCGTCAAAGCTGCCGCGGGTCGAGCTTGTCCAGCCGAAGGCGCTCATAGCCAAGAACACGGTCCAGGCGATGCAGGCGGGTATCACTTACGGGTATGTGAGCCTCGTCGACGGTATCATCAAGAGGATGAAGCAGGAGGTCAGGACCGATCCCATGGTCATCGCGACAGGCGGGCTTTCAAGCCTCATTTACAAGGGCTCGGAAACGATAGACGTGGTCGATGAGTTCCTGACGCTCGAGGGGCTCAAGATATTGTACGAGAAGAACAAGGACCATCACAAATTTAAATGACGAAGAAGGGTATTCTTGCATTCATCTTTGTATGCGCTGTTGCCGGCGTGTGGGGGTGTGCGGCATCGGTGGGCGTGGGTACGGGGTATTCCGTGCTTGATACTATCCCGCCGAGCGGTGCGCCGATGCCTGTGGCACAGGGGGTAAGACCGGTTGTTGCGGTCGGTCCCATCGGGGTCCCCGGGTATATCATCCGGGCGAACACGATCATGGAATCCACGGTCAGCCTGGCGAATGTTTCTACGGCCGACCAGAACGATGCTTATCTGGCAAGGGAGATCCCCCGGGTCATCACGGTCAACATCGAGCGGCTCCTCATGCCGAAAGGGCTTGCTGTCATATCGAGCGGGACCGGGGCAAAGGCGGATTACAGGATCGCTGTTGATATAAGCACGCTCGATGTCACACAGTTCAGCACCCTTGAAACGAAAGGGCAATGGGCCCTGTATAAAGGCGCGGGTACAGCACCTGTCACGGTGAAGGACATTTCCTTTTCCACGCCGGTCGCAGGCAGGGACGCCGCCGCGGCCCGGACGGCAATAAGCCGGGCGCTCGCAGATGTCGCCACGATGATTGTCAGGGATTGTGAAGGGTTCCTTGGAACGAAGTAGTTCCGGCGGAAGATCGGACTATTTGTCGATTTTTTCGTCTGTTTTGATCTTTTTCTTTTTAAGGCGTGTTTTGCCTGTCGATCCGCGCCATATCTTTCCTCTTTTCGTCCGTTTATCGCCTTTACCCATACGGTCTGTCCCCTTTCCTGGATTTATTGCTCTGATTGATGAGCAGCTGGAATCTTCTTAGCTCAGGAGACGGGGAAAAGTCAACCATTTTTGCGGGCAGTGCCTTCCCGGGAACGCGCCTCCGGTCCTGAAACCTTACGTGGCGCCACCGGCTGTGTTGTGGTAATCTTTTCCGGACCGTCAACGATATGGACCAGACCGCAAGCCTGAAAAGAAACGCACTCCTCGCCGCTGTCCTGAGCTCATTCCTGGGGCCTTTCGTTGCTTCGTCGATCACTGTCGCGCTGCCGGCGATAGGTTCCGACCTTTCCATGGATGCCATATCGCTCGGCTGGATCGCGACAGCCTATCTTCTCTCGGCGGCAGCCTTTCTCGTACCCGTAGGGAGGGCTTCCGACATATACGGCCGCAAAAAGACCTTTATCTGGGGAATGGTTATCAGCATAGTCTCCTCGGCCTTCGCGGCGTTTTCCACATCCGGTGCGTGGCTCATCGTGTGGCGGGTCATCCAGGGGGTCGGCAGTTCCATGATCTTTGGCACCGGTATAACCATCGTGGCCTCGGTCTATCCCGCAAACGAACGAGGGAAGGCCCTCGGGATAACCCTGACGTCGGTTTATGTCGGCCTTTCCGCGGGCCCTTTCATAGGAGGGGTGCTCACGGCGGTCCTCGGCTGGAGAAGCCTCTTTATCTTGAATGTCCTGATAGGGATGATCGTCGTTATCGTGACCCTGTGGAAGATAAAAGAGGAATGGGCCGAAGCCCGGGGCGAAGGGTTCGATATCATCGGTTCCGTATTTTATACCGGTGCTTTCACCCTGGCGATGTATGGCCTCACGGTCCTGCCGTCCGTACCCGGTTTTTCCTTCCTCACGGCCGGATGCGCGGGACTTTTCATCTTTTGTCTCTGGGAGCTCAAGGCCCGCCACCCGGTCCTCGAAATGCGGCTTTTTTTAAACAACAGGGTGTTCCTTTTTTCCAACCTGGCGACACTCATCAATTACAGCGCGACCTTCGCCGTGACATTCCTGATCAGCCTCTACCTGCAATATACAAAACAGCTGAGCCCCCAGGCTGCAGGCCTGATACTCGTCTGCCAGCCGTCGATGCAGGCGGCCCTCTCGAGTTACACGGGCAGGCTTTCGGACCGGATAGAGCCGCGCATCGTTTCGTCGTGCGGGATGGCCGCGCTCACGATCGGCCTTATCATTTTCGGTTTTATCGACAGCGGTACGCCCCTGCCGCTTGTTATCGGCAATCTCCTTTTCCTCGGTTGCGGGTTTGCACTTTTTGTCTCGCCGAACACAAATGCGGTCATGAGTTCGGTGGACAGGAAGTTTTACGGGGTTGCGTCGGGCACCATGGCAACGATGCGGGTTGTCGGCCAGACCCTGAGCATGGGCATCGTGATGTTTGTCTTCACGGTCCTTATCGGAAAGGTCCAGATCACTCCTGAGCACTACGGCCCGTTCCTCAGCAGCGTGCGGACCGTCTTCTTTATCTTCGCCTTTCTGTCATTCCTCGGTATCTTTGCCTCGCTCGCACGGGGAAGGATCCGCACCGGCACCTGACACGTACCTGTGGACTATCTGGTCAGGAGCACCGGGCAGTGGGCCTTTTTCAGCACATTTCTCGCCACGGAACCGACAAAGTATTTTGCGAGCCCGCTTTTGCCCAGCGATGCTATGACGATAAGGTCTATCCCCCTGTCTTTTGCCTGTTTGAGTATCTCTTCGTAGGCGATCCCCTTTACGATGTCGCAGTTCACCTCAATATCCCCGGACCCCGGACTCCGGGCGATCTGCTCCTTCATGCTCCGGGATGCCCCTTCGAGCTGCTGCTTTTCGAATGCCTCGATCGCCTGCGTGGGTATCGCATAATCGGCCAGCGCATAGGAGAGGTCGAGGGGTATAACGTGGAGCAGGTGAAGCTCCGCTTTATACTGCCGTGCGATATCGATCCCCTGCTTAAGGGCTTTGTCCGAGGCTTCAGAGAAATCTGTCGGCACGAGGATTTTTGCGGGCCTGAGCATGGTTTCCCCCTTCCGGCTGCTCGCCGGCATGGCGCGTTTTACCCCTTGGTGAGAAGGACGGGGCAGGTGGCGCCTTTCAGAACGTTGCGGGCGACAGACCCTGTGAAGTATTCCGCGAGGCCGGTATGGCCCAGCGAGGAGATCACGATGAGGTCAATCCCCCTTTCTTTCTGGTACTTGAGTATCTCCGTGACCGGCTCCCCCTTGATGACTCTGGGAAAAACCTTCAACTGTTTACCCGTGCCTATCTGGTCTTTGAATTCGATCATCTTGCCTTCCGCTACACGTATCCTCCTGTTCTCAAGGTCCTTTATACCTTCGGGGGATGCCTCTTTTCCTGCGAATTCATATTCGTACATCGTATGTATTCTCATCTCGACAACGTGAAGTATATGCAGTTCAGCCCCGTATTCTTCTGCGATATCAGCCGCCTGTTTGAGCGCGATATTGGAGTAACGTGAAAAATCGGTGGGTACCAGGATCTTCGTAGGTCTTAACATGGTGTTCCAACCTCCTCTATGCGGATTTGGCTCCTCAACGATAATTATACCACAAGAAACCGGGTAGGAGGCGACGGGCGATAGGCTACAGGCAATGGGCGATAGGAAAGACTAACCGGAATTTGTTTTTCCCGTTGCCTATCGCCCGTCGCCTGTCTTCAACACGTCTGCTGTGTCCGGCAGGAGAGCACCTGGGAGTCGCGGCTTGTGTCGCGAAAGACGGTGATCCCTTTCAGCCCCATTTCCCAGGCTTTGAAGTATATGGACCGTATGTCGTCCGGGGCCGCCGCCGCCCCGAGGTTGATCGTCTTCGACACAGCGTTGTCGACATGGTCCTGGAAGGCCTTCTGGACGGCTAAATGCCATTCCGGAGCGACGTCGCCTGCTTTTCTGAAAAGCGTTTTCAGCCGGTCCGGGCCCACGATACCGTTCATTTCCTTATAAAGAGGGTCGGTCACTTCCACGCGAAGGCCCCCGAAAAGCATACGGGAGTATGCGATATCGTAAACAGGTTCGATGCCGCTCGATGTCCCGGCGAGAATGCTCAACGTGCCGGTCGGGGCAATGGTCGTTGTCGTTGCGTTCCTCAGGGGGAGGCCCTTTCTGTCCCAGATGCTCCCCCGGTAATTGGGGAACACGCCGCGCTCTTCAGCCAGTTCCCGCGAAGCCGCCTTGGATTCGCTGTTTATGAAGTACATCAGATCGCGCGCGGCAGTTACGGCCTCGCCGGAATCGTACGGGATGCCTAGCTTGATGAGCATATGCGCAAAACCCATCACGCCGAGCCCTATCTTCCGGTTCGCCCGGGCCATGTCCCGGATGGCCTCAATGGGATATCGTCCGGCGTCGATGGTGTCATCGAGGAAACGCACCGCGTCATGAACGATGACCTTCAGCCTGTCATAGTCTATCCTGCCGAGCCGTACCATTTTTGCGCAGTCTATGGAGCCGAGGCAGCAGGGCTCGTAGGGAAGGAGGGGCTGCTCGCCGCACGGGTTCGTTGCCTCGATCGGGCCGAGATGGGGTGTGGGGTTCGCCCTGTTGATCGTGTCGATGAAGATGAGGCCGGGTTCTCCCGATGCCCAGGCGCATTGCGCGATAAGGTCAAGGAGGCTGAGGGCCCGTACCGTCCGGACGGTTTCGTTGTTTCGCGGGTTGACAAGCGGGAAAAGAGTATCTTCCCGGCAGCTGCCGAAAAACGCGTCGGTCACGGCGACGGAAAGATTGAAGTTCGTCAGCTCGCCCGGATCGGTCTTGATGGCTGCAAATTCTTCTATATCGGGATGGTCTACCCGCAGGATGCCCATGTTCGCACCCCTGCGCGTGCCCCCCTGTTTGATGACCTCCGTCGCCATGTTGAACACCCTGATAAAAGAGACCGGGCCGCTCGCCGCTCCCATTGTCGACCGGACAATGTCGCCCTTCGGGCGCAGCCGGGAAAAGGAGAACCCCGTGCCGCCTCCGCTCTGGTGGATCTTTGCAGTGTCGCTGACCGATGCGAAGATCGAATCGAGCGAGTCTTCCACCGGGAGGACGAAACATGCCGCCAGCTGGCCCAGTTCGCGGCCGGCGTTCATCAAGGTCGGTGAATTCGGCAGGAATTCGAGATCGTTCATCATCCGGAAATATATATCGGATATCCTCCCGCGCGATACCTCGTCGCGGGACCTGTCCGATCCGGCAACATGGCCGGCCACGCGGCGGAACATGTCCTCCACCGTCTCTACGGGAACTCCCGCCTCGTCCCTGGCGAGATATCGCCTTTGCAAAACCTTCAGGGCAATGTCGTCGATCATCGCGCTTTTCCTGATACATAGTACGAAGCGGTTGAGGGAGGTGTCAAGCCTCGCAGTGCTATTATTCATCATATGGTTTTGCCAAAAATGTCCTGCTGTGGTATTCTCTGGACATTAAATACAATCCACCGGAGGCAGCCATGAAAACTATTTTCCTGATCGCGGCAGCGGTATGTTTGGCCCTGGGCCTCGCGTTGCCATCCTTCGGTGCGGACCCGATCAAGGTCGGCATCGTCGACACATATACCGGGCCGGCGCTGACGTATTCGCAGGATGTCCTGGACGGGTTCAAGCTTGCGATCGATGAGGTCAACACCAAAGGCGGGGTGCTCGGGAGAAAGATCGAATTTATCGTCCGGGACGATAAATTCAAACCGGACATCGCCCTTACCATGGCGAAGGACCTTGTCCTGAAGGAACGGGTCGACCTCATTATCGGCACGACGAACAGTGCGGCCGCTCTTGCCATATCGGATTTTGTGAAAAAAGAGAAGGTCCCGTTCATCGTTACGGACGCGAAGAGCGAGAAGATAACCGGCGAGAAAGGGCACCGGTATGTGTTCAACACGAATGAAAATACAGCCATGATCGGCAAGGCGACGGCGATAGTCCTCGCGAAGAAACCGTACAAAAGGTATTTCATCTCCGGCGAAGACTATGAGTTCGGCCACGCGTGCGCGGACGGGGTGTGGAAGAACCTCAAGGCCTTAAAGCCGGATGTACAGCTTATCGGCCAGTCGTGGCGAAAGGTCGGTGAGGCCGATGTCGTCCCTTACCTGACAGCGGTACTGCAGGAGAAACCGGATTTCGTGATCCATGCATCGGGCGGAAGCGGTGTTGTGAACCTTCTCAAGACGATAAAGAGCATGGGCTTTAACACGAAGGTCCCTTCATACCAGCACAACGCCACGGAACTCGCAGCCCTTGCGCCGCTCGGGATGGAAGCCCCCGAAGGGATAATGGGAACGAGCAACTACCATTACTATTTTCCGTCGACACCCGAGAACAAGGCCTTCGTTGCAAAATTCCGGAAGGCGTACAAGCGCTACCCCCGGTCGACCGCCCTCTACGGGTACATAACCGGCCAGTTCATCGCGAAGGCTTACGAAAAGGCAAAATCGGCGAACCGCGAAAAATTTATCGATGCGCTGAGCGGACTTTCCGTCAATTCACCGGTCGGCAGGATCGAGATGCGCTCGTGCGATCACCAGGCCACTTTACCCATGTTCTTCGGCGTGACGAAAAAGGCTGCCGGGTATGATTTCCTGATAGCCTCCGATATCATCACCATTCCCGGGAAGGACTATCTGCCCACATGCGATGAGGTGCTGAAAACGAGAAAATAGATATCAGATATCTTTGATCTTTACGTTTGCCGGGGACCCGTCCGTATCCTGGAACAGGGCCCTGAGCGACAGAGCCGACGCATCATTCTGATCAATGGGAAGGCCGCCCATCTGGGCGGTCTTTTCGTATGCATCGACGACTTCTCTGACCGTGGTCTCGCTGACCACCCGCGCCGGCTGATATGCGGGCATCCGCCTCGGGCCCCCCTTTATTTCCGATACAAGCCGGACATCCGCAAGGTTCAGAAGGATGTGCCTGACAAAACGGTCGGGGATGGCGAGCTCCTTTGAGATCTGACCGGACGTCGCCGGAGCCTCGCCCTTTTCGAACCTCATCGCCAGCAGGTGGAATATGCGCAGCATGATAAGCCGCCTGCCCGCTGCGCCGATCCGTGAAAAATCGGGATGAAAGCCGTAGGTTTCGTAATTTTCCACCGCACTGGCCGTTTCCGCTCCGAACAGGACGATGAGCCAGCTTATCTGGAGATACGCGAGGAAGAGCGGGATGGCTGCGAAACTGCCGTAGATCGCACTCTGGGTTGCGACACCGATCTGAAATCTTATATATGCCCATTGCACGATCTGGATGAGGATGCCGGCCACGACCGCGGCCACGACCGCGGAACGGAACGATATCCGGGTATTCGGCATGACAAGGAACAGGATCACGAGCAGCAGGCAGATGGAAAAGTAGGGAAGGAGCCTCAGGAGAAACAATACAGGCCCCCCCAGGAACGCGATGTCGCTGAAAAATCCCTTGACCTCGCCGGCTATCAATATATTGACGCTGCTCCACAGGGCAAATAATACAGGGGCCAGAACGACCATGGACAGATAATCGGTGAATTTCCGGACGATTGTCCGGGACTGCCGCGCCTCCCAGATCGTATTGAAGCTTTCCTCGATCCGGCTCAATATCGAGATCACTGTCCAGACGAGGATGACGACCCCGAACCCGACAATGACCTCGTCTTTTGCATTTGCAAGAAGCGAGCGCGAGGAATCCACGATCCTCAAGGTAATGTCACCCTGCCAGTTGAGGTCCTTTCCTGCCTGTACGATCTGGCGGACAATGAGCTTTTCGAGGCCGAATCCCTTGGCGATCGCGAAGAGAACGGCAAAGAGTGGGACTATGTTCAGCAGTGAATAATATGTCAGGGCGGATGCGCTGCGCTGACAGTCGTCCTTTTCGAACCTGACTGCCGCCATGATCACTATCCGTAATATGCGCAGGGGCCACGCCTTGATCGCTGGGTATTTTTCGATGTCGGTCTTCCATATGCCGTTCTGCAAAAAATCCACGATCCGTGCTATCATGACGTACGCCTTCTTACACAATGTTCCACTTGCCGGGGTTGCAGTCAAGCGCGGACCGGCGGTGCGGCCCGGTATCCAACTGATCTGTTCTACGATAATATTGCGATCAGTTCGAGATCGAAGACAAGTTCTTTCCCGGCAAGCGGATGGTTGAGGTCAAGCGTGACGAAGCTTTCCGTTACATCGAGAACGAGCGCCCTGGTCGATGCCCCCCGGGATGACTGGACATCGAGCTTCATGCCCGGCCGGACATTGATATTGACGGGGATCCGCGACCGTGCGATGACAGCGCAAAGGTCCTCCCTGTGGAGGCCATAAGCATCTTCGGGCTGAATGGTGACCGTTTTCTTCTCGCCGGTCTTCATTCCGATGACGCTTTTCTCAAAGCCCCGGATGACAGAGCCCTTGCCGATGATAAAAACGAAGGGTTCTTTTCCCAGGGACGTATCGAAGACGGTCCCGTCCCGCAAGGACCCCCTGTAGTGGACCTTCACCCTGTCATTGGCCTTAGCCCGCATTTAAGCCTCCGTTGACGATGAAAAAACTGCCCCGGGCACGAGCGGCGCGCCGCTATTATCTTTGTAACCCAACTGGATTATTGAAGTCAATCACAGGACAAATTTGTCTCAGATGATCTCCACGAGCTCTATCTCAAAAATGAGGTCCTGACCTGCCAGGGGATGGTTCAGGTCAAGAGTGACATCCGTTTCGGTAAGGTCGCGTACCATGGCACGGGCGATCTGTCCCTCAGCCGAGCGGACATGGAGGGGCATCCCGACTTCGAGCTCCAGTTCCGGGGGTACCTGCGAGCGCGGCACAACAGCGACAAGGTCGTTATTGTACTGGCCGTATGCTTCGTTTGCCGGGATGGACACCTTTTTCGATTGCCCTACCTCCATACCGAGGACCCCGTCCTCGAACCCCGGTATAACCATGTTCTGCCCTATGGTAAATTCGAGGGGTTCGCCCCCGCGTGAGGAATCGAACTGCGTATCGTCGGAAAGTGTTCCCCTGTAGTGCACTTTGACGGTATCGCCTTGTTTTGCAGCTGCCATAGCGGCCTCCCTGTTCGTGTATTCGTGCAGCGTATACATCCGCCTGTCATGTACAGATATTTCCCGTGAGAAACGAAGAGAAGAGAGGGAAAACCCAAAAAAAACGGACCGGGGCCGGCCCCCTGGAAAGAGACCCGGCGTATATCCTTATCATAAAACGCTTTGCAGGCATTGACAAGGGAAATGTATTTCTTTACGATGTAGGAAAACCAAGGCCGGAGGGGGTCCCTACATGAAAAAGATGCGCGCGAGATCGCACGTTCTGCTCTGCATGATCGTGGTGCTGTGTTCACTGGTCCTTGTCCCGCACAATGTTTCGGCAGACGATAAAACACAGGCGAGGCATCTTGTCGAGAAGGCCCGGATGACCCTGGAGTCTTTTGCGAACGCCCCCGAAATGGGGGCCTTGCGGGACCTTCTGAAGAGCGCCCGCGGTGTTTTCATCTCCCCTCAGATATTGAGGGGCGCCTTTATCATAGGCGCATCGGGGGGCAGCGGGGTTTTCCTCGTTCGTGATAAGCATAAAGGAGACTGGACGGGGCCCGCTTTTTATACCATCGGTGAAGCCAGCTTTGGTTTGCAGATCGGCGGGGACGCATCGGAGGTGGTCCTCGTTGCCATGACGGAGCGCGGTGTCAATGCGCTCCTTTCGAGCAGTGTAAAACTCGGCGCCGATGTGGGTGTCGCCGTCGGGCCGGTTGGTGCCGGGGCCGAGGCGTCGACGGCCAACCTGAGTGCCGATATTATAAGTTTTTCCCGTTCGAAAGGGCTGTATGGCGGGATCTCCCTGGAAGGTGCCGTCATAGCCGTCCGGGAATCTTTGAATACGGCATATTACGGGCGGAACGTTTCCCCCTCCGATATACTGATCGCACGCGTGGTCGGCAGTTCTCACTCCATACTCCTTCGTTCGGAACTGGCAAAGCTTGCAGGAGGGCACATTTAAAAATCTGTAAAGATTTACCGGTCTTGTGGCGATAAGATCACAATAAGAAGGGGGGTAACGGTATGAGATCGCGTCACATTCCATTTATCCTCGCAGCAGCATTCATAGGGGTCTTTGCGCTGGCGGTTTTCGGTCACCCGGCCATAGACGCCGCCTATCAGAATGGTCTCGACGGTCTCAAGGCAAGCCTCGAGCAACAGGGGTTCACAGCCGAAGAATTGACCGGTATCTTTTCGGACAGCCGTTTTCAGTTGTACCCCCATATTCTCGGGAGGACCGGTAAAGGGATGAATTACATGAGCAGGAGGTTCGGCCTGTTGTCGAAAAGCTCGATCAGGCGCGGCAAGAACATCCTGGTGCGATACAGCGCTTCATTGAAGAATGTCGAACACGCCTACGGGGTCCAGAAGGAGGTGATCATTGCCATATTGAGGGTCGAGACAAACTTCGGTTCCGCGACCGGGGCATACCCGGTATTGAACAGTCTCGCGACGATGGCGATCATCGAGAACAGGCGCATCGAGTGGGCGCGCAAGGAAGTGGCCGAACTGTTGAAACTGTGCAAGGCCCAGAACAAAGACCCTTTTACGATACGCGGTTCCTGGGCGGGTGCGTTCGGAATATCGCAGTTTATCCCTTCTTCGTATGTAAACTTCGCGGTTGACGGGAACGGGGACGGCACAATAGACCTTCTGACCATGTCCGATGCGCTGGCAAGCGTGGCCAATTATCTTAAATCGCACGGATGGTCAAAGGACGATGCGGCCGGGAAATGGCAGGCAGTCTACGCATACAACCACTGCGACAATTACGTCCGCGCCGTCTTCGCCTACGCCAGAGCGCTGGCAAAATAGATACCAGGAAACCCTTCCCGCCATCTTCGGCCTCGTAGCGGCAGGTTGGGGATTGAACCGGTTGGCGCAATTTCTTACTCTCGCCCATAGCCTCTCGCCCTTAATTTATGCTATCGTTATCAAAAGCCGAAGGAGGGGTCAATGGTACGGAGCAAAGATATACTTTGTATCGCGATCATCGCGTCTTTTCTGTTCGTGGGATCTGGCTGCGGGGATCCCGGGAAGCAGGATGCGGCCCCGGCGGGAAAAACTCCTGCGCCGCAGGTGGAAAAAGCGGGCGGGTTTGTGGTGCCCTCCGACGGGACACCGGGCGAGCGCGTGAAGAAGCTGTGGGAAAGCACGTCGCCCGTCATCCGGGCAGACGCGAAAACGGCACTCGGGGACAAAGAGTACCAGGAGAAGAGAACCGCCCTTTTCTCCCCCTGGGTGATGCTCCAGGGAAAGCTATCGCTCGCCGAACCGAAGGATGAGAAGGTCCAGAGGACGATCCCCGAGATCTTAAAACTGATCGACAATGTCTATGGTTTTCCGGGGTATGACGAGGCCCGGCGCGAGAAAGACCGTCAGACCGCGAAGAAATATTTCGATGAGCGGTTCCAGAAACTGGACCGGCAGATAAAGGACCTGAACTAAATCGTAAAACGGGAACGGTGATACAAGGCAGGTAGATATGAAAATAAAATTAATCTTTGTTTTGTGTTTTTTGATCTGTATGGCCTGTGCGTGTTCCGGTCACAAGGGCGCATATGAGGATCTGCAGGCCTCCGATCGGCCGCCGGCTGGTGAGTTCGCGGATCCTTCCCGGACGATACGCGTCAAACAGGGGGACAAATTCGTCATAATCCTCGACTCCAACGCGACAACCGGCTATTCCTGGCAGGCCCCGGGGACGACGTCCTGCGTGTCCCTCAATTCCCATCGCTACGAGGCCCCCCGGTCGGCGCTCGCAGGGGCGCCCGGAAGGGAGCATTTTGAATTCACCGCACGGTCGGTCGGCAAAGAAAGCCTTACCTTTCACTATCGGCGCCCATGGGAAAAAGACAACCCCCCGGTAAAAACGATAACATTCAACGTGGAAGTGATAAATAAGGAAAAAGCGGGTAAGTGAGTGATGGAAAAAAGGCGATGGGCTATGGGCGATGGGCTATGGGAAAACCGGGAAAATTCCCCCATTGCCTATAGCCCATAGCCCATCGCCTGTCTTATCTCAATCTGAACCGTTGTATCTTCCCCGTTGAGCTTTTAGGCAATTCATCGACAAATTCTATCCAGCGGGGGTATTTGAACTTGGCCTGCCTGTCGAGCACCCATTGTTTCAGTTCTTCCTTGAGGGCATCCGAGGGTCCGTGGCCGTCCCTGAGCAGGACGAACGCTTTGGGTTTGGTCAGGCCCTTTTCGTCGGGTGCCCCGACGACGGCGCATTCGAACACGGCAGGGTGCTGGCTCAGGGTGTTCTCCACTTCAAGGGGCGATACCCAGATCCCGCCGACCTTCAGCATGTCGTCGGCGCGTCCGGCGCACCAGTAATAACCTTCTTCGTCGATATAGTATTTGTCACCCGTGTTGACCCACTCACCCTGCATGGTTATCTTGGTCTTTTCACGCTTGCGCCAGTATTGCTGCGCGGCGCTGTCGCCCTTCACGTGCAGCGTGCCGATCTCTCCGCGGGGCACCTCCTGCCCGTTCTCGTCGACAAGCTTCAACTCGTATCCCGGGACAGGCTTTCCTGTGGAGCCGGGCCTTATGTCGCCGGGACGGTTGCTCAAAAAGATATGGAGCATCTCGGTCGAGCCGATGCCGTCAATGATCTCGATCCCGAAGCGCTTTTTCCACCGGTCGAAGATGTCGGTCGGTAATGCCTCACCGGCGGAAACGCATATCCGTACGGAGGAAAGCTCATGCTGATCGTTGGGATTGCCCTCGCGCCCGGCCTCTTTGTCCTGCCTCGCCTTATATTCCAGCATCTGGCCGTACAACGTCGGGACGCCGAAGAATATGGTCGGGCGGAACTTCTCGAGATGTCTGAAGACATTTTCGGGGCTCGGCGCGTTGACATTGAGGACGGCCGAGGCGCCGACGGACATCGGGAAGTACATCCCGTTGCCGAGGCCGTAGGAGAAAAAAAGGCGGGCCGCCGAAAAGACTATATCGTCCTCCTTTATGCCAAGGACGCCCCTGGCGAAAGATTCCGAGGTCACGACCATATCGTACTGGGAATGAATGGCCCCTTTCGGTGAACCGGTCGAGCCGGAACTGTAAAGCCAGAACCCCACGTCATCTTTCGTTGTGTATTCTGTTTTGACGACGCTCGATGCATGGCGGTACTTCTGCTTGAAGGGGATATGGGCACCCTGCACCTCGGATATCACGATGAGGTCCCTGAGATATAAAAGGTCGCCCTTGATCTTCGCGAGGACCGGGAGAAGCTGCTCGGATATAACAAGGACCTTTGCCCGGGAATCGTTCAGATAGTATTCATAATCCTCGGGCGTCAGCATTGTGTTGACGGGGATAGGAACGGCCCCTATCTGTATGGCCCCCCAGAATACGGCATAGAATTGAGGGACGTCGAGCATGATCATCATGATCCGGTCGTCCACGGTCATTCCAACCTCGCGGAACGCATTGGCGGTCTTATTGGTCATTTTCTGGATGTCATTATAGGTGTAATGCCGGTACTCGGTGTAGACGGCGATCTTATGTCCCCGTCCCTGGCGAATATTGCGGTCCACGAAATAATCGGCCGCGTTGAAGAAATCGACGGGTAATCCTGTTGTCATGAGACCTCCTCTGAATTCTATTAAGGGTACGGTGCCGGACAGCCTTCCGGCCCCATTTCATACATATATGATATTGATAAGCTTTCCCATGGACTTCAGTCTTTCCGCGAGCAGCTTGACGATCACCTCGCGGGGGAAAATCCCCATCTGCCTGAACACGATATGTTCATGCCCTGTGTTCGCCGCGGTCCCGACGAGAAAATTTATCGTGTCGGCGGCATGAAAGAACCTGTACAGGTCGGAAACGGACGAATCGGGCTCAAGTTTCTCCGGCGCCTCCCCCAGGATGTTGTAGACCTGGTTGAGGGTTATCGCGCCCTCTGTCGCATAATCGATCCCTTTTATGTAATAGGAAGGCGGCTTGTGGTATGCGTTGGAGATCGTCTTGATCTCGATGGGCCTTCCGAGGCTGCGGGCGACAATCTCCGAGGTGGAAGACCCGCAGACGACCTTCATGCCCCGCATCGCAACGAATTCTTTCACTACCTTCTCATCGCTCGTTTTTCGCGCCGGGGGCCCCGTAAGAACATTGAGGACCTGCGCCTCGCGGCACAACAGAAGGCTGCAGCTCGTGTCATCCCCGTACGTGGTCCCGGATATGTCGCGGACGTTTCCGACGACCTTTTTCGGAATGTCCCGTATCCGCGTCCCCTGTGCGAGAAGTCCGTTGATGAAATCGCAGGCGCCCTCAATGCCCCACCCCATCCGGTATTGCTGACCGAGGCCCGCCTGGCTCACACCGTCGCTGACCATTATGATCCCGTCGCCGTACTCCAGCATGCAGTTGACCTCGCCTATCATCTCGAGCCCCATCGGGAAGACCCTCTGTTTGGGGAGGTACGCAGCCAGCCGGTTGTTTATGAGGACCGGCGACGGTATCTCGTATGACATGACCGTGGCGTGGCCGCTTACGAGGACACGGCACACGGAAAAGGCGGAAAAAGGGATGTCGGTCGTGCGGGCGGCGTGCATGGTGTCGATGATCTTCCGGCATGTCTCGCGAAGGGTAAAACCCACGCGCAGGAGCTCCATGAGCCGGGATGCGCACATGACGGCCGCGACGTGCGCCTTGATGCCGGTACCGATACCGTCCGCGAGGACCGTCGTCGTCGCCTCGGCCGTTCTCTCGGTTATAATATAGTCGCCGCATATCCCGCCCGGCTTCTTCGCCGCCTGCGAATTTACGGTCTCGACATATTTTCTCGGTTCATCGGGGGCTGGTTTCATCTCCCTCGCTCAGGCTCATAAGTTTTCTGACAAGTTCCTCACCGCGGGCAGTGCTCTCCCCGAGGAACTGCGCGATCTTTTGCGCCATCTTTATCTGGTGCTCGAGGAGCTCGTGCGCCTGCTCGACAGTCTGGGAACGGATCTCCTTCAATTTCTTTTCGTGTTCCTGCTGGCTCGTTATGTTGATAAAGATGCCGACGATCTGCCTCTCGTCCTTGAGCATGTAGAGGAGCTCCCTGCACAGGAGGTTGTAGGGACGGTGGAAGATGGTGATGTCAAGGGTCTCTTCCTGGCCGGATATCAGCTTCTCGAACGGGGCCGGGTCCATGAGGTACGATATGTGCCGGCCCAGTATCACGTCGCTGCACGAGAAGAATTTCTTGAACGCCGGGTTCATTCCGATGATGTTGAGCTCGTCGTCAAGCATGATGACCCCGTTCGGGGTCGTCCCGAATATCTGGTCCGTGCGCCTCTCCGCGAGCCGGCGCATGTACGGTATGCACATTTCCGGTTCCGCCATGCCAAGGGCGACCGCTATCGCCTTTTCGCGGCAGCTGTCGTACCCGCACGCCCCGCAGTTGAGCTGCTGCTCGGGGTCCTGTTTGCCCGTCTGGGCAAGGATCTTCTGTATCTCTTCCTCGGTTACGTCGAGGGGAGACGGGCCGCTATCCGCTTTGCCGAACGATGCCGTGAAAAGGCTCCCGTCCGCGGGCTCGGGCGTGATGGCGGTCGAGCTTATCGAATTGTGATACTCTATGAGGTCGCGCCTGCGCTCGAAGAGGTTCTTCCCGGGGTCTACGCCCGGACCGTTGATGCACCCCTGGCTGCAGAAAAGAGGTTCGATGATCGCGTGGTCCGAGCCCTCTTCGATCCCGTTCAAGAGCTCGCGGACGCCCTGGATACTGTCCACCTTGAGGAGTTTCAGGTTCAGGCCGTCGTCTTCAAGCCCCGCCGTTTTGATAAGGCCGCCCGGCAAAGGGTACAACTGTGCCTCATGGACCGGTTTCTCATCGAAGTTGCTCTCTTCACACATAGACAGGTCGATGCCCCTCTGGGCAAACCATTGATTGAGTTCTTTGAACGTAAGCACGCAGTCCACAACGCCCTGGACCTCGGGCCTTGTCAGCTCCGATTTTTTCGCGACACAGGGCCCTATGAAGATGACCTTGATATCCTGTCCGAGCTTTTCCCTCAAGAGACGTGCATGGGCGGCCATCGGGGAGACGAGCGGCAGGAGATGCTTGACAAGCTGGGGCCGGTATTTCTCTATATAGTTTATCAGGGCCGGGCAGGCAGTCGCTATATGCGGGCCGCCCTCGGTCTTTTCCTCTGCGATGCGCCTTGACTGAAGGGACACCTGATAGGCGCCGTGGGATGTCTGCCCGACATACCGGATGCCCAGGGCGCGCAGGGCCGACGGCAGCCGTGAGAGCTGCCAGCTGTTAAAGACCGCCGCAAAGGACGGCGCGATGCTCGCTGCGACGAAATGGCCTTCGTCGATGAGGCGTTTCGCGATATCGATATCATTCCTGAATGTCTTAGCCTGCTGCGGACATTCCCGGATGCAGGTCCCGCATGCGATACAGCGTTTCTCGTCGACGTACGCCTGCCCCTTCTGCATGCGGATCGCCTTTACGGGGCATGCCCTGAGGCACCTGTAGCAGTCGCGGCACCTGGCGGTAAGCGTAAAGACGATTTGCGGTTTTTTTATATCGAACATTCTGCAGTACCTCTTACGAGAGGCCCATGCCCTCGCGCTTGATGGCCTCGATGGCCTTTTCCGTGGTGCAGCCCTCGATGATCCTGCTCCCTACCTTGATCGTCGGCCCTTTGTCGCATTTCTCAAAACAGAAGGATGCCTTAACATTTATCCTGTCGTCAAGCTCTTTCACGTTGATATATTCAAGTATATCACGCAGCAATTTCTGCGAACCTTTCAGGAAACAGCTTGTGCCGAAGCAGACGCTGATGTCGAGGCTTTTCTCGGCGCCGGAGCTGATGCTTAAGTCCTCGTCGACGATGCGCTTGCGTGAAGAATAGCTCGTATGCAGGAGCTTGTGTGCCCGGGGACTGCCCGCTTCACCGAGGACGTTGTCGTAGAGTTCGGTGATGTAAGGGTTGTCCTGGGACTTATGGAGCTCGAGCATGCGGTCGCTTTCGTAGAGGCCTTTGGTACGCTGCCGTTTTACGAGCGGATCGGTGAACACGGGCTGGCCGGCGCCGCCGATGCACCCGCCCGGGCAGGCCATGACCTCGACAAGGTCATAATGGACCTCGCCCGACTTGATGTTTTCGAGGACCCGGCGCGCGTTCCCGAGGCCGCTCACAATGGCAAGCGTGAACTCGCTGCCCGCTACGGTGAGCTTTGCCTCACGGATGCCCTCCTCGCCGCGGACCGATGCGAATTCGTATGCGTCGTGCTTCTGGCCGGTCAGCTTCTCGCTGACATACCGGAGGACGGCCTCGCTCACGCCGCCCGAGTTGCCGAAGATAACGCCGGCCCCCGTCTTGAACCCGAAAGGCAGATGGAACGATTCCGGCCCCAGTTCCTTGAAATGGAGGCCGGCCTCCTCGATCATGCGCCCGAACTCCTGCGTTGTCAGGACATTGTCGACATCGCGCACGCCGTCGCTTTCGAATTCGGGCCTTTTTGCCTCGAATTTCTTCGCGGTGCAGGGCATGACGGACACGACGACAATATCCTCCCGTTTTACCTTGAGATCGCTGGCGAGCATCTCCTTCGCAAGCGCACCGAACATCTGCTGGGGGGAACGGCAACTCGACAGGTGGTTCACAAATTCGGGATAATACTGTTCCACGAACTTGACCCATGCCGGACAGCAGGACGTGAACTGCGGGATCCTGTCGCCGGCTGTCACGCGCTTGATGAACTCGTTGCTCTCTTCGATGACGGTAAGGTCGGCCGTAAACGAGGTGTCATAGATCCGGTCAAACCCGATGGCCCGAAGCGCAGCTGCGATCTGCCCCGTTGTGGTCGTCCCCGGGGGAAGCCCGAACATCTCGCCGATGGCGACCCGCACGGCTGGCGCCACCTGTGCGACAACGACCTTCGACGGGTCGTGGATCGCCCTCCAGACCTCATCGACTTCGGACCTGGGTGTTAAGGCCCCGGTAGGGCAGATGCGCGCACACTGGCCGCAGTTGACACACTCGACCTGGTCGAGCGCCTTTCCGAAAGACGGGATGACAACGGTCTGGGCGCCTCTGTATGCGAAATCGATGGCGCCGACAGTCTGCACCTCGGAGCAGATCCGGACACAGTCGCCGCAAAGCACGCACTTGTTGGGATCGCGGACGATTGACGGAGATGATTCGTCGGCCGGCATTTCCTTGAGCTGGTTCTTGAACCGGACATGTGTTATGCCGAGGCGTTTTGCCAGGGCCTGGAGCTGGCAGGTCGTGCTTTTCTGGCACGTCGGGCAGTTCTGGCTGTGATTTGCGAGAAGAAGCTCGACGATGATCTTGCGCATCCTGCGTATCTCGCCGGTGTTGGTCCTGACCTTCATTTCGGGGTTGGGCGGGGTGGAGCATGCAGGCACGAGGCCCATGCCGTCGACCTCGACCATGCACAGGCGGCACGCGCCGTAAATACTGAGCTCGGAGTGGTAGCAGAAGGTCGGCAGGTCTATCCGCGCCTTCCTGATGAGTTCGAGGAGGTTCTGTTCGTTCTCGATAGGGATCTCTTTGTTATCTATGTAAACGAAAGTGCCGTTCATCGTCATTCTCCTTTGATCGCCTTGAATTTGCACGCTTCGACGCAGATGTAGCATTTTCTGCAGGTCTTGTCGTCGATGCGGTGCGGTTTGCCCTTTTCGCCGGAAATGGCCCCAACCGGGCATTTGGCGGCGCACAGCGTACAGCCCTTGCAGAGCTCTTCGTCGATGACAAGTTTAACCAGCGCCTTGCATTTGCCGGTCGGACATCTCTTGTCCCGGACGTGGGCGATGTACTCGTCGCGGAAATGCTTCATCGTGGAGAGGACGGGGTTCGGGGCGGTCTTGCCGAGCCCGCACAGCGAGCCCTTCTGGACGGCCGCCGCCAGGTCCTCGAGGAGGTCGAGCGTTTCCATCGTTGCGCGGCCCTCGATGATATCGTCGAGAAGGGCCAGCATCTGTTTGGTGCCCTCGCGGCACAGGACGCATTTCCCGCACGATTCGTGCTGGGTGAACTGCATGAAGAAACGGGCCACACTGACCATGCAGGTGTTCTTGTTCATGACGACAAGCCCGCCGGAGCCGACCATCGCCCCGACGCTCTTTAAAGAGTCGAAATCGATCGGGAGGTCGAGGTGGTCCTTCGTGAGGCAGCCCCCGGAAGGGCCTCCTATCTGAACGGCCTTGAAACCGTCGCTCACGGCCGTGCCGGTATCGGAGGTCATACCGCCGGCGACGCCGTAGATGATCTCGCGCAGCGTCGAGCCGAAGGGCATCTCGATAAGGCCTGAATTGGCGACATGGCCTGTCAGTGCGAATGTCTTGGTCCCCGGGGAGTCCTTCGTCCCGACCTTCCGGTAGCCTTCCGGGCCCATCTTCAGAACGAGCGGCACCTGCGACAGCGTTTCGACATTGTTGATTATCGTCGGTTTTCCCCACAGGCCGCTGACCGACGGAAAGGGCGGTTTCGGTGAGGGCATCCCGCGCTTGCCCTCGATGGATGCGATGAGTGCCGTTTCCTCGCCGCAGACAAAGGCCCCGGCACCTTCCATGATGTTGAGGTCGAAAGAGTGTCCGGACCCGAACAGGTCCTTTCCGAGAAGCCCCACGCGGTACGCGTCTTTTATGGCTTTGCGCAGCCTTTTCACGGCGAGGGGGTACTCTGCCCGGACGTATATGTACCCCTCGTCGGCCCCTATGGCACGGGCGGCAATGGTCATGCCCTCGATAACACTGTGAGGATTGCCTTCCATGATGCCCATGTCCATGAACGCCCCGGGGTCGCCCTCATCGCCGTTGCATATGACATATTTCTTCTCATTCACTTCGCGCCGGGCAACATCCCATTTCCTGCCCGCGGGGAAGCCGCCGCCGCCGCGCCCCCTCAGGCCCGATGCGAAGACAAGTTCGCAGATCTCTTCCGAAGTCATCTCGAGATGTGCACGTATGGCCTGCTGATAACCTCCGGCCGCTATGTATTCATTGATATCCTCGGGGTCGATGGCGCCGCAGTTGGCAAGGACGAACCGGTGCTGCCTGCGGTAAAACGGGATCTCGTCTTTTGTGCGGCACACCCTCTGGCTGTCCGGTTCGACGTAGAGAAGCCTGTCGACCACGTCGCCGTTTTTGACCGTCTTTTCGACTATCTCGCCGACATCGAGCGGTTTTACCCGGGTATAGAAGATGCCTTCCGGCTCTATGGTCACGAGCGGCCCTATCTGGCAGAATCCCTGGCATCCCGTCCGGGAGACGAAAACGCCCTCTTCTTCTCTTTTTAACTCGGCGATCGCATTGAGGCCGCTGTCCTTGATGGCTTGAACGAATGCCTCGTACACCTTGAGCGACCCGTTGACAAGGCATCCGGTCCCCGCACAAACGAGGACCCTGCGGCTGGCGGCCTGCGACCGGGCGATAAAGTCGGTCTTTATTTTATTAAGCCCCGTGAGCATCAGATTCATTGTGAGCCTCCTTAAGAACGATCTCGTCGATTATGTCGGACACCCTCTGAGGCGTCAGCTGACCGTATACCTCATCGTTGATGACCATCGCGGGGGAGAGCCCGCAGGCGCCAAGGCAGTTCACCGTTTCGACCGTGAAGAGCATGTCGGAGGTGGAGTCTTCACCTTCCTTCAGACCGAGTTTCTTCACGATGGCGCCATACAGGCCCATCGATCCCTTCACGTGGCAGGCGGTCCCGTTGCAGACGCGGATAAGGTATTTACCCTTTGGTTTTAAGGTAAACAGGGAATAAAATGTCGCTACCCCGAAGACCCTTGCCGGCGATATGCCGAGCGATGTTGCGACAAACGTCAATATCTCTTCGGGCAGGTACCGGTATTCCGCCTGTACCGCCTGAAGGATAGGTATGAGCCGTGCGGCGCTCCTCTGGTTCTGGTCGATGATCTCGAATACTCGTTCAAATTTTCTTATCGTTTCCATTATTCACCCCATCCTGCGATTGAGTTGTTCTTGCCAGTGTCAGTTTCTTCGAAAGCACAACGAGGGACGACGCCAGGTTCTCGTGCTGGACAATGATGTCCGGCGGGACCGCGACCTTCACCGGGGAAAAGTTCCAGATGGCCTCTATGCCGGCGTGCACCATCTCGTTCGTCAGGTCCTGTGCGGGCGCCGACGGGACGGTGAGGATCCCGATCTTGATGCCCATTCTCTTGACCATGTTGTCGAGCTTTCCGATGTGGAAGACCTTCACGCCGTGGATCGTGCTCCCGACCTTTTCCCTGTCGATGTCGAACGCGGCTATTATGTTGAGGCCGTATTCCTTGAACCTTTCAAAGCCGAGCAGGGCCGTCCCCAGGTGCCCGACCCCGACGAGGTATGCGTCCTTCGTGTTGTTCCATCCAAGGAAATCCTCGATGATCGCGATGAGCTCGTCGATGGAGTACCCGAGCTTCGGCTTGCCCACCGCGTCGGTGACGCCGAGGTCCTTGCGCACCTGGATCGGAAGAATGGAGAGGGCGTTGCCGATCTGTGTACACGATATGAAATCGCTTTTCTTCTCATCCCGGATCTTTTTCAGGTATTGATAGTAAAGCGGGAGCCTTCTCAGAGTGGGTTCGGGAATGGCTTTGATCACCGGGTCCTTCGGGGCTTCGACCTTTGGCATGTCAGGCCTCCATGGTATTCGATAATGCGATATCTATAAATTAATATCGATAAAAATATATCGAATAAAGGAAGGAGAGTCAATACTTTTTTGCCGTTAGCCTTTCTTTGAAAGGGGGTTGCCCCCGGGAGGCGACCGGGGGCAATTGTTAAAACGTATAAGGGGGGGGTGATGGTGTCAGTATGTCAAAGCTCATGAGAGCTTTTGGATGGTAAATTTTGTGAGTCGGGGACATGACCTGAAAGACGGGTTCGAGATCCTTCCCTGGCAACGGTGGTATCGTGTGCCAGCAGGCGAGGGGTGAAGTAGGAGCGTGAACGTGTACGGGCAGATTGAAGAGAGGGGGATGAGCATATTCCGGCGGTAGCGGCGAAAACGAGAACGAGAATAAGAGCATTGAGTGTCAGATCGAGCATTCCTTCACGTCCCTCGACTCACGGTTGGGAAGGAAAGGCGAGGGATTCTGATATCCTTCGCATTTCCTTCCCCGTGTCGTATATTCAAAGGCATTCATCCCGTCACCTGCCCGCCATTTTTACCGCTCACGGCTTCCGTGAGCCAGACGGTGTGGTCGAGAATGCCATATTTCCTTAACGTATCGGCTATCATCAGGCCGACCTCGCTTTCGTTGAACAGTTCCTGGACCGTGTTCCACACGATGTGGAGGCTTATGTCGCCCGGGATTGCGGAATGAGTGTATATCTTTGCTTCATCAAGTCCGGGGGTTCCGTTCATGCTGCCGATCATATCTTTCAGCCACCTTATAACAGATGCTTCAACATCAGGTTGCGTCCTTAAGCGTATAATCTCTATCCATTCCATCATTTCTTAGTTTTCATTAAGCACATTGCGTGCCAGAAAAATTTATCCTGTATTTTCCTATAGTTGAAAAAACATAAAAAAATGTCTGACAAATATGACGGAAACTACTGGCATATTTGTCAGTTTTACCATATACTATCGCATACGATAGTCACACATTCGTGGCAGGAGACCTGATGATAGCCGACGAAAACGAATTCTTTCGAGAACTTACGTTAAGGATCTGCGGGACCCTTGATTTGGAGAAGGCCCTCTGGCAGTGTTTCCTGTATGTCAGTACCATCATGCCGGCCGACGACCTCGACCTCATTACCTATGACCCTGCGCTGGGAACGATAGATGTCGTGACAACGGCGAATGCCTCCGGGGGCCTTACCCGTACGGACAAGACCCATCTTCCCCCGGAGCTCCGGCAGGAGATAGAAGAAGCGTACCGGCACCCCCGTGTCCGGGTGGCTGATAATGTGTTTGACGACCCGATACTGGGCAGGATAGCGAGGAATGTCGGGTGGGGGCTTTGCTCGATGATGCTCGGCAGGCTCATCATCGACGGGAAGTACATCGGGGCGCTCGGCGTCAGATCGGCCGGCACCGGCCGGTATAACGAAGACCATGTGCGGCTGTGGTCGCTCGTCAATGAACCGGCCGCGATCGCTCTTGCCAACAGCCGCCGGCTTCGCGAGGTGATCGACCTCAAGGACATGCTGGCGGATGACAACCGCTACCTGCGCGACGAGCTTCGCAAGAACAGTGTCGAGATCGTTGGTGCGGACTTTGGTTTGAAAGACGTTATGGAAGACGTCCGCAAGGTCGCCCCCCTGTCGAGCCCCGTTCTCCTTATCGGCGAGACGGGAACAGGGAAAGAGGTCATCGCGAACGCGATACACAACCTGTCCCCGCGGTACAACGGGCCGTTCGTCAAGGTCAACTGCGGGGCGATACCGGAATCGCTGATCGACAGCGAGCTCTTCGGCCACGAAAAAGGGGCTTTCACCGGTGCGCTCGCCCGCAAGAGGGGGCGCTTCGAACGTGCCCACGGCGGCACCATATTCCTCGATGAGATCAGCGAGCTGCCTCCCCATGCCCAGGTAAGGCTCTTGCGCGTGCTCCAGGAAAAAGAGATCGAGCGGGTGGGCGGGACCGAGCCCGTCAAGGTCGATATCCGGATCATCTCCGCAACGAACAGGAACCTTGAAAAAATGGTCGAACAGGGTGATTTCCGGGGTGACCTGTATTTTCGTATCAAGGTTTTCCCCATCGATGTACCGCCCTTAAGGACCCGAAAAAACGACATACCGGCGCTTGTCCAGCATTTCATCCGTAAAAAGAGCCGTGAAATGGTCCGGCACACCGTTCCCGTCCTCGCTCCCGGGGCAATCGACGCGCTTATGATGTACGACTGGCCGGGGAATGTCAGGGAGGTCGAAAATGCCGTGGAGAGGGCCCTCATCCTGTCGGACGGGAAACCGTTGAAGTTCGACGGCCTCCTGGGTGTTTCGAAATCGGGACGGGGGATAGCCGCACCGGTCTTGGGTGCGGACCTGTCCGTGGTGGCGCTCAGGGATGTCGAAGCGGACCATATCCGCCGTGTTCTCGAGACCGCCGGGGGCAAGATAGAGGGACAGGGGGGTGCCGCGGATATCCTGGGAATGAATCCCGGGACGCTGCGCCATCGTATGCGGAAACTGGGAATACCATTCGGCAGGAAGGCGCGGGCCCGGAGCAGCAATTAATGTATAGTATTTCATGGCAATTTTCTGCAGTGTCCTTTTGACTTCGGGTCAAAAATTTATTATACTGAACACACAACACTTAACCGAGAAAAGATTTCAAGTAGTAAACCTGTTTGTCAATGGTTGTAGTCAGTTGGGATCATTTCAGGAATGGGACCGCAATACAGCCATAGTGTGACCGCACCCACGTGAGGTTTCTTCATGACGTTGAAGGAAGTCCAGACGCTTCTCGAAGCAAACATACTTTGCGGGGACGACGAGTGCCTCCAGCGCGAGGTACGGATCTGTTTTGCCTGTGATCTCATCAGTGAGATGCTGCTGTACCTCAAGCCCCACTCCCTTCTGATCACCTCTCTGACGAATGCCCATGTCATTCATACAGCACAGGTAATGGATGCGAAATCCATCCTTTTTGTCGGGGGCCGGAGGCCGGACCCGTCGGTCATCGCCAGCGGGGAACAGAATAAGATACCTCTTCTCACCACGCCGCTCCTCACATTTGATTGCTGCGGCAGGCTTTATGAGAACGGGGTGCGGGGGGAGAAACATTAGCCGGTCAGGGGACCTAGCCCATGGTCGATAGTTTAACGTATACACCGAAGATCACGCTTGAATTTGAGATTGGTGAAAAAGACTTTTTTATTGCCGGGGAGTGTGCCTCCCGTGTTAAGAAGACGCTTCAGCAACTCGGGCTCAAACAGGACGTTATCAAGCGGATCGCGATCATCATATACGAGGCGGCAATGAATGTCGCCATTCATGCTACCTCGGGACGGCTTATCGTCCACGTCGATCCTGATGCGATAACGATCCTGACACAGGATATCGGGGCGGGCATAGAAGATATCGACCTTGCGATGAAGGAAGGCTATTCGACGGCGACCTACGAGATCCGGGAAATGGGTTTCGGGGCCGGCATGGGGCTCTCGAACATAAAGCAATGTTCCGATGGCCTGTCCATAGAATCGAAAGTGGGCGTCGGCACAAACCTCGAGGCAAAGGTCTTTTTCAGGAACGAGAAGAAGGCCGTTGAGGATACATGAAACAGTATTTTCACTCCGTCACCCTTGATAAGGAAAAATGCAAGGGTTGTACAAACTGCATCAAGCGCTGCCCGGTCGAGGCGATCCGGGTGCGTGACGGCAAGGCGCTGATCGTTCAGGAGCGCTGCATCGATTGCGGCGAATGCATCCGGGAATGTCCCAACCACGCAAAAGTGGCCGTGACGGACACGCTCGAGAAGCTGTCGGACTACTACTACAACATAGCGCTCCCGGCCCCCTCCTTTTTCGGCCAGTTCAAGGAGCAGGTCAATATCGAGGACGTGCTCGCCGCGTTTGCCGGGATAGGGTTTGACGAGGTGTTCGAGGTTGCGCTTGCCGCGGAGATCGTTGGCCATGCCGTCCATGAGTACCTGGCGCATTACAAGGGCAAACGGCCCATATTCTCTTCGGCATGCCCGGCGGTGCTGCGCCTCATGCAGATAAAATACCCGGAACTTCTCGAGCAGGTCGCGCCATTCCTGACGCCCATGGAAGTTGCCGCACGGCTCGCGAAGGAAGATGCGGCACGCAGGATCGGCATCCCGTACGAGGAAATAGGGGCGTTCTTCATATCTCCCTGCCCGGCCAAGGTCACCGAGATGAGAAACCCGATGACAACGAAAACCTCTGCAGTCGACGGTGTCATAGGGGTCAACCTTATATATAAGGACATTATAAAGCACCTTGGGGACAGGAACCTGAGCGGGGCGACCGAGAATCTCCAGCGCGCCACGAGACTGGGCATGGCATGGGGCTATGTCACCGGGGAATCGCACAATATCGCAGTCTCGACGACGCTCGCGGTCAGCGGGATCCACAACGTCATCAGCCTTCTCGAGGAGATAGAGAGGGGCGAGCTGAAGGACGTCGATTTCGTCGAGCTCCAGGCATGCACCGGCGGGTGCGTCGGCGGCCCCTTGAACATTCAGAACCTGTTCGTGGGAAGGATACGGCTTCGCGACCTTATCAAGAGGTTCGGTTCCCGGGAGCGGTATTTTACGGAAGAAGAGCTTTCGGCGCTGTGCCGGGACGACCGGTTCCGCTCTACGGAGCCCATCGAGCCAAGGGCGATCATGACCCTCGATGAGGATGTTTCGCGTGCCCTTATGAAGATGGAGCGGCTCGATCAGATAACGAACGAACTGCCGGGGCTCGACTGCGGCGCCTGCGGGTCGCCGAACTGCCGTGCGCTCGCCGAGGACATCATCCGGGGCATAGCCTACGAGTCGGATTGCGTCATCAAGCTCCGGGAAAAGGTCAAGACGCTCGCGGAAGAGATCCTTGACCTTGCGCGCATCGTCCCGCCGTCGATGAGTGACGGGTCGAAAAAGAACGGGCCCAATTCAGACGGGCATTAGACGGCGGGAAATGTGATCCGGGCACACGTGATGCCAGAATATAAAAAAGGGGGGAGGAGAAGATGACCGTTAAAGAACTCGCCGGGACCCTCGGCCTCGAGATACTTACGGGAGATATCAATCTCGACAGGCAGGTGGGTTCAGGGTACACATCGGACCTGCTTTCCGACGTTATTGCCAATATCGGGGATGATGCCGTGTGGATCACGATACAGCGTCATGTCAATATTCTCGGTGTCGCGAAGCTCAAGGACGTTTCGGCGATCATAATACCGCGGAACCTCGGTCTCGAAGAGGCGTTCCTGAACAAGGCGAAAGAGGAAGGGATAGCGGTGCTGAGAGGGGCGCAGTCCGCGTTCGAGCTTTCCGCATCGACATACAACGAGATGAAGCGAGGACGGGGGGTTGCGTGATTTTGCCTGTGACCTGCATATACATTCTATCCTGTCGCCGTGCGGGAGCCTTGACATGTCGCCAAGGGTCATCGTCGAGAAGGCAAGGGAAGCGAGGCTCGATATTATAGCGGTGACCGATCACAACATGACCGAAAATACGCCGTATGTGAAGGAGCTTGGCGAGCGCCTGGGGCTCGTCGTCCTCGCCGGCATGGAGCTGCAGACGCAGGAGGAGATCCACCTTATCGCTGTCTTCGATGATTATGGCCGGGCCCGCGAGATGCAGTCGATGATCTACGACCTTTTGCCCGACGTTCCCAATGATGCGGAGTTCTGGGGCGACCAGGTTGTCGTCGACGCGGAGGATAACATCGTCCGGATGGAGGACCGGCTGCTGATCAACTCGGCCGCCATCCCGGTCGAGGAAGCGGCGTCCTGGATAAAGGCGCATGGAGGCATTGCGATCGCATCGCATATAGACAGCCCCACGTTCAGCATAATCAGCCAGCTGGGCTTTATCCCGGAGGGCATCGCCCTCGATGCCCTGGAGGTCCGCAATATCGAGAGGGCCGGCGAGCTTGCCCCTTTTATAATGAAACGGGGTATACCGTTCGTGACCTTCTCCGATGCGCACTATCCGGACGATATCGGGAAAAGGCGGACAGTCCTGACAATGGACGCACCCGATTGCGCAGGCATCGAAAGCGCCTTGAAGCGCATGGGCGAAAGGAATATGCGGGCTTGAGAATGGCCCGCCTCATGGACGTGCGATCATGATGGAGGACCTTTCATCCCACATTATGGATATAGTGATGAATTCAGTGACAGCCGGAGCAAAACATATAGCGATAACCATCGCGAAGGATCCGCAGACGGCCATCATGAGCCTTTCGGTCTCCGATGACGGCCGCGGTATGGATGCTGAAATGGCACAGAAGGTCCAGGACCCGTTCTTCTCGACAAAAACGGGAAGAAAGGTGGGGCTCGGGATACCCCTATTGAAAGGCACGGCTGAGACGACCGGCGGGTCATTTGCGCTTACGAGCGAAAAGGGGGCCGGTACAAGCATCACGGCGACCTTTGATTCGCGGCACCCGGACCTGCCGCCTCTCGGCAACATCCGGGACACGTTCTTTGTGCTCATCGTGAGCCACCCGGAGATCGATTTTGACCTGCGCTACGCGGTCGACGGGAAAGACTTTCTCCTCGACACCGCCGAGTGGCGCAGAGAGCTTGACGGGGTGCCGCTCAATCACCCGGAAGTCATTGGATTCTTGAGCAATTATCTTGACGAACATCTGTGATTTTATATAGATTGTTAACACAAAAGGAGGCGATGAGATGAATCTTGAAGAGCTGAAAAAAATAAGGGAAAAAGCGCAGAAAGATGTCGAACTGAGGCAAAAGCAGGCCAGGATCAGGATCGTTGTCGGAATGGGCACGAGCGGGATCGCAGCCGGCGCACGGGATGTCCTCAAGACGTTCGTCGAAGAGGTGGGGAAGAGGAACCTGACGGATGTTGTCGTCACGCAGACAGGCGAAAAGGGCCTGGCTTCACAGGAGCCGATGGTCGAGGTGTTTGAGGAGAGTAAGCCTGCCGTTGTCTATGGCAATATGGATCCGGAAAAGGCAAAAAGGGTGGTCGTGGAACATGTCGTTAACGGGCAGCCCGTATCAGAGTTTGCTATCTGAGCAATCACAAGGAGGCCGGCTTGGACAGAGAAGCTATTCTTAAGAAGTTTGAACCTAACCTGAGCAACATTCTCTATATCATGCACGATCTTCAGGACAATAACCCGCAGAGGTACCTGGCCAAAGAAGATATCGAGGTCTGTGCGGAGTACCTGAATGTTCCTTATAGCTATGTTCACAGTGTCGCGAGTTTTTACACCATGTTCAGTCTCAAACCGCGCGGGAAGAACATCATCCGGTTGTGCGAATCCCCGCCATGCCATCTCATGGGGGCCAGGTCGCTTCTCGATTACCTGAAAACCTCGCTCAAAGTTGATGTTGGAGGCACGACGAAAGACGGCGTGTTCACGCTGGAAACCACAAGCTGCCTTGGTGCGTGCGGTGTTGCGCCGGCCATGATGCTAAATGATGAGATGTTCGGCAATCTCACGGCTGAGAAGGTCGACTCCATCCTTGACCAGAGGAGAAAAGAGATATGAACCTCGTAAGAAACCACGTACTGATCAGCATTGACGCAGGAACCATCATGGCGGGAGCCAGGGCCGTCGAGAAGGCGCTGGTCGACGAGATCGGCAAGCAGGGCCTTGCGGGCGAAATAGCCGTACTCGAGACGGGCAGTATAGGCGCCACGGGACAGGGCGTTGTGATCGTTGTGTACCCCGAGGGGCTTTACTATGCGAACGTTGCGCCCGAAGATGCTCACGAGATCGTTGAGGAGCACCTTCTCAAAGGGCGGCCTGTCAAGCGGCTTATGATGACCGAGATGCCGAAGCAGCAGGTCATCCGCAAGGGGAAGACAGGCCTTTTGAAGGAACAGCCCCGGATCGTGCTCAAAAACAGCGGCGTGATCAATCCTGAGAATATCGACGAGTATATAGCGGCCGGCGGGTATGAGGCGATCGAAAGGGCCTTCACCGAACTCAAACCGGCCGGTGTCATAAAAGAGGTCAAAGATTCCGGCCTTGTGGGCAGGGGCGGCGCCGCGTTCACGACCGGCATGAAATGGGACTTTGCGAGCAGGGCTCCCGGCCAGCCGAAATATATCATCTGCAACGCCGACGAAGGCGAGCCGGGGACGTTCAAGGACAGGCTGATCCTTGAAGGCGACCCGCACAAGCTGATCGAGGGCATGATGCTCGCGGCATACGCCTTTGGCGGCTCGAAGGGCTTCATCTACATCCGCGGCGAATATGCCCTGTCTATCGAACGCCTCGAAAAGGCCATTCAGCAGGCCCGGGACTACGGGATCCTCGGCGATAACATCCTCGAGAGCGGCTTCAGTTTTGACCTTGCCGTGATGAAAGGCGCAGGCGCCTATGTGTGCGGCGAGGAGACGGCGCTTATCGAATCGCTCGAGGGCAAGAGGGGCCATCCCCGCAACAAGCCGCCATACCCGGTGACTGAGGGCCTGTGGGGGAAACCGACCGTCGTCAATAACGTGGAGACGCTGGCAAACGTGCCGGAGATCATCCGCCATGGCGCGGCGTGGTACCGGGGATACGGGACTGAGAAGTGCCCCGGCACGAAGGTCTACACCATCATCGGGAATGTCGCGACCCCGGGGCTTATCGAAGCCGAAATGGGCACGACGCTCCGCGATATCATTTATGAATATGCGGGCGGCATTAAGGCCGGCAAGCAGTTCAAAGGCGCGCTCGTCGGCGGGGCAGCAGGTGCCTTCCTGGGGCCCGAGATGCTCGATGCGCAGATGGATTTTGTCAATCTCAGGGAATATGCGGCAGTCCTCGGTTCCGGCGCGATCCTTGTCATGGACGAACACACGGATATCGTCGATATGCTGCAGAGCGTGCTTCACTTCTTCAAGCACGAATCGTGCGGCCATTGTGTCCCGTGCCGCCTTGGCACGAAGGAGCTTGTCGAGATAATCGACCAGATCGCCGACGGCAAGGGAAAGGCCGGGGATATTGAAAAAATGGTCAAGATATCGGAGGTAATGCGGGACACGTCGTTCTGCCCCCTGGGGCAGTCCCTGAACCTTCCGATCTCCAGTGCCCTCAAATACTTTAAAGATGAAGTGTACGGCCGGGTACCGGCAGCGGTGTAAACACATCTCAGGAGGCGGTTGATACCTTATGATAAGAGCGACAATTAATAATGTTGAGATAGAGGTGCCCGAGGGTACGACGATACTCTGGGCGGCAAAAAAAGCGGGCTTTACGATACCTACGCTGTGCAATCATCCCGACCTTCCGCCGGGGGGGCAGTGCGGTATCTGTGTTGTCGAGATAGAAGGCCTGCCGGGCTTAAAAAGGGCGTGCATGACCCCCATCGGTGAAGGCTTCAAGATAAAGACGCACACACCGAGGATCCAGGCGACACGGAGGCAGCTCGTGGAACTCATCCTGTCGGACCACGATACAAGCTGCCTGACGTGCGTCAAGAACAACAATTGCGAGCTGCAGCAGCTCGCGGCGACGGTGGGCATCAACACGGTCGACTACAAGAATGAATCCAGGAAAAAGCACCCGATCGACCATTCAAGCGTGGCGATCGTCCGGGACCCGAACAAGTGCATACTCTGCGGGCGGTGCCTCACGGTCTGCAGCCAGGTCCAGACCGTCAATGCCCTTGCCGTTAATCACAGGGGATCGGAGACGCTCATCTCGACCGCCTTCGACGCGGGGCTCGGCAACAGTGTCTGCATCAATTGCGGCCAGTGCGTTGTCCATTGCCCCGTTGGCGCATTGTATGAGAGAAGTGCGACGGAGGAGGTCTGGGAAGCGCTCCATGATCCCGATAAGTTTGTTGTGGTGCAGGAGGCCCCCGCCGTCCGCGTCATGCTCGGCGAAGAGTTCGGCATGCCTGTCGGGACGCTCGTGAGCGGCAAGATGCATGCGGCGTTGAGGAGAATGGGCTTTGACGCCGTCCTCGACACGAACTTTGCCGCCGACCTGACCATCATGGAGGAGGGGACGGAGCTTATCAGCAGGCTTACCTCCGGTAAGAACCTGCCGCTCATAACATCCTGCAGCCCGGGGTGGATAAAGTTCATGGAAACATTTTTCCACGACATGATACCCCACATGTCAACGGCAAAATCGCCGCAGCAGATGTTCGGCGCGCTTGCCAAGACATACTATGCGAAAGAGAAAGGGATCGATCCTGCGAAGATCGTTTCCGTTTCGATCATGCCCTGCACGGCGAAGAAGTTCGAGTGCTTAAGGCCCGAGATGAACGCCAGCGGGTACCGGGATGTCGACTACGTCCTCACGTCCCGCGAGATAGGCAGGATGATGCGTGAAGCGGGCATCGATATGAACGAAATGCCCGATGAGCACGCCGATCCGATCCTGGGCGAGTACACGGGTGCAGCCACCATCTTCGGTGCGACGGGCGGCGTTATGGAAGCGGCCGTCAGGAGCGCCTACGCGCTTGTCACCGGGAAGGAACTGGAGGATGTCGAGATCACGCCGGTCAGGGGCCTCAAAGGGATAAAAGAGGCCGAAATAGATATCGAGGGAACAAAGGTGAAGGTTGCCGTCGCGCACAGCTGCGGCCACGCAAGGGCCCTGCTCGAGAAGGTGCAGGACCAGATGCGTAAGGACGGCAAGTCCGAGTACCAGTTCATCGAAGTCATGGCCTGCCCCGGAGGGTGCGTGGGCGGCGGCGGCCAGTCATGGGGCAGCAATATGGCGAAACGCGCACGGCGCGGCGAATCCCTTTACGCAGAGGACAGGAGCCTGCCGATGAGGCGTTCGCACGAGAACCCCGAGGTACAGGCGGCATACGAAAAATTTCTTGAGAAACCGAATTCGGAGAAGGCCCACAAACTTCTCCATACACATTACTTTAAGCGGAGTGCCGTGGACGGCAAGATTCTGCCGGGCTAATACGGGATAGAAAAGTCACTCTGAGGGAGGGATTACGATGTCGGAAGAAAAACAATGCCAGTGCGCCGAAATTCAGGAGGAGGAGCTCTATCCCCGGCTGGAAGAGGTGATAAACCAACACAGGGGTAAAGGAGAGGACCTGATCATGGTTCTTCACAAGGCGCAGAACCTGTTTGGTTATCTTCCCAGGCGTGCGCAGGAAATGGTTGCCGAGGGGTTGAATGTCTCCCTCAATGAGGTCTATGGCGTCATAACGTTTTACAACTTCTTCTCTACCGTGCCCCAGGGACGCAACAGCGTCAAAATATGCCTCGGCACGGCATGCTATGTCAGGGGGTCCCAGGAAGTCCTCGACAAGGCCCAGAAGGAACTCGGGATCAAGGTCGGCGGGACAACCGAAGACCGCCGGTATTCCCTTGACGTTGTGCGCTGTATCGGTGCATGCGGCCTGGCACCGGCAATGCTGGTGAATGAAGATGTGTACGGGCGTGTGAAATCGCCGCATCTTGTCGATATACTCAAAAAGTACGAGTAAGGAGGAAGGTTAATCATGGAGGTATCTCGCGCTCACATATTGGTATGTGCAGGAGCTGCATGCGTTTCATCCGGCTGTCGCCAGATCAGGGACGCTATTGTTAATAAGATCGTCGAGCAGGGTCTGCAGAATGAGATCAAGGTCATCGAGACAGGCTGTATCGGTTCGTGTGACCTGGGCCCTCTCGCGCTTGTCTATCCCGAAGGCGTCCTGTACCAGAAACTGAAACCCGAAGATGCAGAAGAGATAGTCACGGAGCACCTGCTTAAGGGAAGGATCGTCGACCGCCTGCTGTATAAGGAAGCAACCACGGCGAAAACGATACCGTCGATGAAAGAGATCGATTTCTTCAAGAACCAGATCAAGATCGTTCTGCGCAACTGCGGTGTGATCAACCCGATGAACATCGAGGAGTATATCGCCCGGGACGGCTACATGGCCCTCGGCAAGGCACTCACCTCGATGACGCGGGAAGAGGTCGTCGACGAGGTCCTGAAATCGGGTTTGCGCGGCCGCGGCGGCGGCGGGTTCCCGACAGGCCTCAAATGGAAATTCGCACAACAGTCACCGGGCGACGTGAAGTACGTCGTCTGCAACGCCGACGAAGGCGATCCCGGCGCGTTCATGGACCGCAGCGTCCTCGAGGGCGACCCGCACAGCGTCATCGAGGCAATGGCCATAGCGGCATACGCCATAGGCGCCCAGCAGGGGTACGTCTATGTCAGGGCGGAGTATCCCCTTGCGATCGACCGGCTCAACTGGGCCATAGGGCAGGCGCGGGAATACAAATTCCTCGGCAAGAACATTTTGGAGACAGGTTTCAACTTCGACCTTGAGATCCGCATCGGCGCCGGCGCGTTCGTGTGCGGCGAGGAGACGGCCCTCATGATATCGATCGAGGGCAAGCGCGGCGAGCCGAGACCGAGGCCTCCCTTCCCGGTCGTCAAGGGCCTCTTCGATGCACCGACGCTCCTCAACAATGTCGAGACTTACGCCAATATAGCGGCGATCATCAATAACGGCGCCGCCTGGTACGCCCAGTACGGGACCGAAAAGAGCAAGGGAACGAAGGTATTCGCCCTTGCCGGCGCGGTCAACAACACGGGCCTCGTGGAGGTCCCCATGGGCACGCCGCTCGGCGACATCGTTTTCAACATCGGCGGAGGCATCAAGGGCGGCAAGAAGTACAAGGCCGCACAGCTGGGAGGCCCCTCCGGCGGCTGTATCCCGATCAACCACCTGAACGTCCCGGTCGATTATGAATCGGTTGCGGAGCTCGGCGCGATCGTCGGCTCCGGCGGTCTCATCGTTGCGGACGAAGATACATGCATGGTCGACTTTGCCCGGTTCTTCCTCGACTTCATCCAGCACGAGTCGTGCGGCAAATGCCCGCCGTGCCGTATCGGTACGAAGAGGATGCTGGAGATATTGAAGAGGATCACCCACGGTGAAGGAAAACCGTCGGATATAGACGATCTTATCGAGCTTGCGACACGGATCAAGGATGCCGCACTCTGCGGCCTCGGCCAGACGGCGCCCAATCCCGTCCTGTCCACGCTCAAATTCTTCAAAGATGAATACATGGAACATATCGAGGACAAGCACTGCCGCGCGGGTGTCTGCAGCGCCCTTTTCGATGCGCCGTGCCAGAATGCATGCCCCGCGGACCAGAATGCATGGGGGTATGTGACACTCATAGGCGAAGGCAGGATGAAAGAGGCCATCGCGGTCATCAAGGAAGCGAACCCGTTCCCGGCCACCCTGGGCAGGGTTTGCGTCCACCCGTGCGAGGCGAAATGCCGCCGGGCGCAGATAGATGCCCCGGTGTCGATCTGCTCGCTCAAGCGTTACGCGGCGGACGTCGACATGGCCTCCTACCCCCGTTATAAACCGCAGGTGGAGCAGCCGAAGGGCAAGAAGGTTGCCGTGATCGGCGCAGGGCCTGCCGGTCTTGCGGGCGCATATTTTCTCGCCCTGAAAGGCTACGGCGTGACAGTTTTCGAGTCTCTGCCGGTCGCAGGCGGAATGCTGGCGGTCGGCATCCCCGATTACCGGCTCCCCCGGGATGTTCTCAACAACGAGATAAAGTCCATCACGGACCTTGGCGTCGAGATCAAGTACAACACCGTGTTCGGAAAGGACATTACGAGCGAAAAGCTCTTCAAGGATGGCTACAGCGCGATCCTCATCGCAACGGGCGCGCACAAGGGACAGAAACTGGGTGTTCCGGGTGAAGAGGTAAAGGGCGTTGTCGACGGCGTGACATTCCTGCGCGATGTGAATCTTGACAACACCGTGAAGGTTGAAGGAAAAGTCGTTGTAATTGGCGGCGGCAACGTCGCCATCGATGCCGCACGGTCGGCTTTGAGGCTCGGCGCAAGTGACGTATCGATCCTGTACAGGCGCGAGAGAGCGGATATGCCTGCCTATGTCGAGGAGATTGACGAGGCGGAAGTCGAAGGCGTCAAGATCCATACACTGGTGGCACCGAAGTCCGTCGTGGAGAAAGGCGGCAAGGTTGCCGGGATCTCATGCATGCGGATGCTGCTCGGCCAGTTCGACGCGGGCGGCAGGCGCAGGCCCGAGCCCATCACGGGGTCGGACTTCGTTGTCGACGCCGATATGATCATCGCAGCGATCGGCCAGGTCCCCGACCTGTCATGGGTGAATGGTGACGGGGTAAAGGCGGACAGGGCAGGGACAGTTGAAGTGAACAGAAAAACCCTCGCCACGGGGGCTGAAGGCGTATTTGCAGCAGGCGATAACGTCCGGGGCCCGGCAACGGTTGTCGAGGCGGTCGGCGACGGCAAGAATGCGGCAATGGCAATCGATGAATTCCTGGGAGGCGACGGCATAGCGCCGAACGCGTTCCGCGATGAGCTTGTCAGCATGACCGTGTCGTATGATGAAGCGGAATACCAGAAAGAGATCGGCAGGGCAAAAATGCCTCACCTGCCGGTATCAAAACGTGAGCGGAATTTCAATGAGGTTGTCCTCGGTTACGACAATAAGGCGGCCGTTGAAGAAGCAAAACGGTGTCTCCACTGCTACGTGAGGACAAGCGAATAATACAGGATGAATTAAGGAGCGTGTCTATATGAAGATCAGCCTTACAATTGACGGGCGTCCGATAGAGGTCGAAGAGGGAACCAGCATATTAGATGCGGCAAAGATGGCAAATGTCCACATACCGACACTGTGCTACCTTCCTGAGGTCCAGGCGATCGGAGCATGCAGGGTTTGCCTCGTTGAAGTCGAGGGGAACCGTACGCTTCAGGCGGCCTGCGTTTCACCGGTCGCCAAAGGCCAGGTAATATACACAAATACCGACAGGGTTCGCAAAGCGCGGCGGTTTTCCGTCGAGATGCTCCTGTCGAACCATCCTTTTGAATGTTTGAGCTGTGCCAAGAACCTCCATTGCGACCTGCAGTCCCTCGCATATGAGCTCGGCATCCGGGAACTCAGGTTCACCGGGGACAAGTCAGGCGGAAGGATCGATGAGTCCTCGCCTGCTATACGGCGTGACCAGAACAAATGCATCCTGTGCAGGCGCTGCGTAACCGTTTGCCAGGAGATACAGTCCGTGACGGCCCTTTTCACGCAGGGAAGAGGCTTCGACACGCGGGTCGAGCCCGCGTTTGACCGTGATATCAACGATGTCGCGTGCACCGCCTGCGGACAGTGCTCAATCGTCTGTCCCGTGGGGGCGATCACGGAAAGAGAATATATCGATGAGGTGTTCGCGGCCATTTATGATCCCACCAAGTTTGTTGTCATCCAGGACGCGCCGGCGGTCAGGGCTGCCCTTGGCGAGGAGTTCGGGTATCCGCCGGGCACCCTTGTCACCGGGAAGATGCTGGCGGCAGCCCGGAAGCTGGGTTTCGACCGGGTTTTCGATACCAATTTCGCCGCCGACCTGACCATTCTCGAAGAAGGGACCGAACTCTTGAAGCGCGTAAAGGAAGGCGGGGTCCTTCCGATGATCACGAGCTGCAGCCCCGGCTGGATCAAGTTTATCGAGCATTTCTACCCGGAGCTCCTCGACCATCTATCCACCTGCAAGTCCCCGCACATGATGCTGGGTGCGTTGGCGAAGACGTATTTCGCCAAAAAGGCGGGTGTCGACCCGAAGGATATCGTGGTCGTATCCGTTATGCCCTGTACGGCCAAGAAGTTCGAATGCAACCGGCCGGAGATGTACGACAGTGGTTATAAAGATGTCGATTACGTCCTGACGACCCGGGAATTCGCCAAGATGATAAAACAGGCGGGTATTGATTTTGAGGGCCTGCCCGACGAAATGTATGACGACCCGATGGGTGAATACACCGGGGCCGCCACGATCTTCGGCGCCACCGGCGGCGTTATGGAGGCGGCGTTGAGAACGGCCTATGAGGTCGCGACAGGCAGGGTCCTCGAGAACGTCGAATTTGCAGCGGTGCGCGGGCTTGAAGGGATCAAAGAGGCGACGGTGCCGGTTGAAGGCATAGGAGATGTCAGGGTCGCAGTCTCCCACGGGCTCGGCAACGCCCGCAAGCTGCTTGAGAAGATCAAGTGCGGTGAGGCCGACTATCATTTTATCGAGGTCATGGCCTGTCCGGGCGGGTGCGTTGGCGGCGGCGGTCAGCCGGTCCCGGTCGACAACGAGATCCGGACCTTAAGGGCTAAGGCCCTTTACACCGAGGACGCACACCTGAAGTACAGGAAATCCCACGAGAACCCGTCGATCAAGAAGATCTACGAAGAATTCCTGGGTGCGCCGCTGGGCGAAAAATCGCATCACCTGCTGCATACCCACTATACACCGCGAAACAAATTCTAGAGCGGCCTGAAAACCCCTGCGCTTCCGGTCATCAAGGACCGGAAGCGCAGGGTATGACACCGGTGCTATCTGATCTTCGCTGCTCACGCAGCAACTTCGCTACTTGATCATGACAAGGAGCATTTTATAACGGGTTACCGCTTTCAGGGCATGAGGCTTATTCGCCGGCATAATGATCATTTCCCCTCCCTTCACGGTGTGCGGCTTGCCGTCTATCGTTATCCTGGCGTCGCCTTCGAGGATATAAACGGCCGCGTCGAACGGGGCGGTATGCTCGCTCAGACCCTCACCTTTGTCGAATGCGAAGACGGTCATGGTCCCGGATGGTTTCCGGACAATCTCCCTGCTCACGACCGAATGCTCCTGGTATACGGCGAGGTCCTGAAGGCCGAACGGCCGCGTTTCTTTGTCGAGTGCGATAAAGTTTTCGCTCATGGCATCCTCCTTCTTTATCTTCTTATCATAAAACGGATGAACCCGGATGTCATTGACGCAGGTCAATTTTTGTGGTTTGTTTGCGTGGTAGGGTCTATAACAAGGGTACGGGTGTGATGATCAACTTCAGGACCGAAAGAGACATGCTGGGCGAGATGGAAGTGCCCGTCGGGGCCTATTGGGGCATCCATACGCAAAGGGCGATGAAAAATTTTGCCGTTTCTGCCTTCCGCGTGCCCGGCGAGATGATCACGGCGCTCGCAGAGGTCAAGGAGGCCTGCGCACTCGCGAACATGCGTGCCGGGCTTCTCGATAAGGGGACCGGTGAGGCGATTGTCGCTGCGGCAAAGGAAGTGGCGTCAGGGGCGCTCGCCGACCAGTTTGTCGTCGACGCCTTTCAGGGCGGGGCCGGGACCTCGACCAACATGAACATGAACGAGGTGCTGGCCAACCGGGCCATCGAGGTCCTCGGGGGGCAAAAGGGCGATTACCGGCTCGTTAACCCTCTCGACCATGTGAATCTCTCCCAATCGACCAATGACGTGTACCCGACCGCCCTGAAGGTGGCCGCGGTGAGGCTTGTCATAACCTTGAGCGAGAATATTGCCCGGCTTCAAGGATCTTTCCAGGACAAGGAAAAGGAATTTGCGGGGATCTTGAAGCTGGGGCGGACCGAGATGCGCGATGCCGTTCCCATCATGCTGGGCCAGGAGTTCGGTGCGTACGCGGAGGCGTTTGCCCGCGACAGGTGGCGCCTCTTCAAGGCTGAAGAGCGCTTAAGGCAGGTCAATCTCGGCGGAACGGCCGTCGGGACCGGCCTTAATGCACACCGCGAATATATCGCGTACGCTATTGAAGAATTACAGAGCATCACCGGCCTCGGCATTGCGCGTGCGGAGAACATGATCGATATCACTCAGAACGCCGATGTGTTCGCCGAGGTCTCGGCGCTCGTGAAGGCGGCGTCCGTGAATCTCGCCAAGATCTCGGCGGACCTGCGCCTTCTTTCCATGGGCCCCGGGGGCGGCCTCGCGGAGATACGGCTGCCCGTTCGCCAGGAAGGGTCCTCGATCATGCCCGACAAGGCAAATCCCGTCATCAGCGAGATGGCGTCGAGTGTGGCCTTTCAGGTCATGAGCCTTGATCATGCGGTGACCCTTGCGGCATCTTCAGGACAGCTGGAGCTCAACGCCTTCATGCCGCTGATCGCTTTCAATCTCCTGACCGCGCTTAAGATCATGGTCAACGCGGTATCCATCTTCCGGACGGAGCTTGTCGACGGGATAACCGCGGACGAAGGGCGTTGCAGACAATGGCTCGAGGAAAGCCTGTGCCTCGCCACGGCCCTCGCCCCCTACGTCGGGCACGAAGCGGCATCGGAGATATCGAGGACGGCGCGCGCTGAAGGCAAGACGATCGGGGAGGTTGCCGCGGAAAAAGGGTATTTTTCCCCCGAGGAAATAGGGTCGATCTTCGCGTCCCGGGAACTGACACGGCCGGGCATAGCGGGATCGAAAAAGGTAAAGAGGCAGGAAAAAGAAAAATGACCGACACGCTTAACCAGACACCCCGGGGCAGCCGGCTTCACATAGCGATCTTCGGAAGGCGCAATGCCGGAAAATCAAGCCTTATTAACGCGCTGACAAACCAGAACATTGCGATCGTTTCCGATGTCCCCGGTACTACCACGGACCCGGTCTATAAATCCATGGAGATACTGCCGATCGGGCCGGTCGTCATCATCGACACGGCGGGTATCGACGACACCGGCGACCTCGGCAGGCTCAGAATTGAAAAGGCCCTTGGCGTTCTCAACAAGACGGACCTCATGCTTCTCGTGGTCGACCCGGCCGCCGGTTTCGGGCGGTTCGAGGAGGACATAATCAAGAAGGCCGGGAAGAACAGGGTGCCCGCCATCATCGTTGTGAACAAGATGGACCGGCATCCCGGGTATGACCCCGGTGAGGCGGCCCGCTTAAGTGCCCGGCCCGTGGTCGCGGTAAGCGCGCTGACCCGTCAGGGCATCGACGAGCTCAAGATGGCCATGATCAAAGAGGCCCCGAAGGACTTCATGAACCCGACGATCCTGGGGGACCTCATCTCTCCGGGTGACACGGTCGTTCTTGTCACTCCCATCGACCTTGCCGCCCCGAAGGGAAGGCTTATCCTCCCCCAGGTCCAGACGATCCGCGACATACTGGACAACGAGGCGATGGCGTTCGTCGTGAAGGAAAGGGAGCTGAAAGCAGCCCTGGCCGCGCTTAAGGACAGGCCGCGCCTCGTCGTTACCGACTCCCAGGCTTTCAACAAGGTAGCCGCGGACACGCCTAAAGATGTTCCCATGACGTCTTTTTCGATACTCTTTGCACGGCTGAAGGGCGACCTCACCATGCTTGTGGAGGGTGTGCGGGCCATCGATGATCTCGAACCGGGCGATAAAGTGCTCATCTCGGAGGCGTGTACCCATCACAGGGTTGAGGATGACATCGGAACGGTCAAGATACCGCGATGGCTGAACCAGATCGTGGGAGGGCCGCTGGATTACGCGTGGGTCAGCGGCATTGAACTGCCCGGGGACATCTCGCAGTACAAGCTGATCATACACTGCGGGGCGTGTATGATAAACCGCAAGGAGATGCTTCACCGCATAATGGTGGCGCAGCGTGCCGGGATACCGATCGTGAATTACGGGGTCGTGATAGCGCACGTGATGGGGATCCTCGAGAGGGCCTTAAAGCCCTTTCCCGAGGTCCGGGGGGTGCTGGGAAATGGAGAAAAATGAGGGCGTCGCGGCCGCTTTACTTTTCGTGAACCGCGCAATATACTTACGTGACGGAGGCCGCACATGAATAAAAAAGATCAGGCACAGCGGGCCGATTTTATTGATGAAGCAAAGATATATCAGGCCCTTGAAAAAGCGAAGGGGGCTTCGGTAAAGGAGGCCCTCGATATCATAGAGAAAGGGCGGGAAGCGAAGGGCCTTGATCCATACGAAACGGCGGTGCTTCTCCATGCCGCCGAGGGAGATGCGCAGGATGCCCTTTTCAAGGCGTCGCGCGAGGTCAAGGAGAAGATATACGGAAAGCGCCTTGTTCTCTTTGCCCCGCTTTACATAAGCAATTACTGCATCAATAACTGCATTTACTGCGGGTACAGGCAGCATAACGAAATTCCGAGACAGCGCCTGACAATGGAAGAAATAGAACGCGAGGTCATTGCCCTCGAGGCCATGGGGCACAAGCGCATTGCCCTCGAGGTCGGCGAGGACCCGAAGAATTGCCCGATCGATTACGTCCTGGAGGCAATGAAAAAGATCTATTCGGTCAAGGAGTCGACGGGAAGCATCCGGCGCATCAATGTGAATATAGCGGCGACCACCGTCGAGGATTACCGCAGGCTCAAAGAAGCGGGAATTGGCACATACATCCTTTTTCAGGAGACATATCATCGTGAGACGTACAAAAAGTGCCACCCGTCAGGCCCCAAGGGGGATTACGACTGGCATGCGACGGCAATGGACCGTGCTATGGAGGCCGGTATCGACGACGTGGGTTTAGGCGTTCTTTTCGGACTCTACGACTATAAATTTGAGATCCTCGGATTGCTGCTCCACTCGCTTCATCTCGAGGAGCGCTTCGGGGTCGGGTGCCATACCATATCGGTCCCCCGGATGAGGCCGGCAGAAGGGGTAAATTTCGAAACATTCCCGCACCTCGTGAATGACCATGATTTCAAGAGGATGGTATCGATCATCAGGCTTGCCGTCCCCTACACCGGCATGATCCTTTCGACACGGGAACCGCCGGGCTACCGGGACGAGGTCATAGCCCTCGGCATATCGCAGATCAGTGCGGGGTCCTGCACGGGCGTCGGCGGCTACCACAGGGACATTGAAAAACCGGAAGAGACGTCATACAAGCAGTTCCAGGTGGAGGACCACCGCACGACGGACGAAATGCTCCTGAGTGTCTGCCAGTCGGGTTACCTTCCCAGTTTCTGCACGGCGTGCTACCGCCAGGGAAGGACCGGCGACAGGTTCATGGCGCTTGCAAAGACAGGGGAGATCCAGAATATCTGCCAGCCGAACGCGATACTGACCTTCAAGGAATTCATCCTGGACTATGCGTCGCCCGGGACCAGGGCGGCAGGCGAGGAGATTATCCGCATGCATCTCGACATGATACCCAACCCGAAGATGCGTGAGGAGACAAAGAAGAGGCTTGCAAGGCTCGAGGCCGGGGAGAGGGACCTCTATTTTTGATAATTTAAGTCAAAATGGCCTTGCCTGCATCCGGGTTTCTTTATATACTTAAGTTAGACAGGTTGTTGAGTTGTAAAGGCTAAATAATTTTAGGGGGCTTTGGGATATGAAGACTGCACAGGAAATTCTCAAGAATAAGAACAAGGAAATCTGGTCCGTAACGCCCGAAAATACCGTTTTCGAAGCGTTGGCACTGATGGGTGAAAAAGAGATCGGCGCTCTGATGGTCATGGACGCCAAAGGGAAGGTATACGGGATCATATCGGAAAGGGACTATGCCCGGAAGGTCATCCTGAAGGGCAAATCATCCCGCGACACGAAGGTAGCGGAGATCATGACCCCTCTCGATAAAATGTTCACGGTAAAGCCGGACACATCCGTCGAAGACTGCATGGTCCTCATTACCGCAAAACGTATACGCCACGTCCCGGTATTCGACAAAGATAAATTTGTCGGCCTTATCTCGATCGGCGACGTCGTAAAATCGATCATTTCCGAAAAGGACATGCTGATCGAGCACCTGTCGAACTACATATCGGGACGATACGTATGACGTAAAACGTAAAACGCAAACCATGAGGTGTTCAAAAACCAGGGGCCGTGAATTTCTTCACGGCCCTTTTATGCATCACTTTCTGCATCCGGAACGAGACGCCTTTGCTCCTTACGTCTTGCGTCTTGCGTTTCACGAAAGATGGATCGCCAGCCAGATGGTCGGTTGTTTTTTGTCTGTGCGGATTACCCTGTGGCGGGTGAAGGCGGGGATGAGGACGTAGTCGCCCGGTTTGAGGGTCATGGGCTGCGGTTCATCTTCAAAGGTTATCTCCGCGATGCCCTTCAGGAGTATGACCCATTCATCGTGGTCCTGGTCGTACCAGCTATCCTCCGGTGTGGTATGACCGTCCGATATGATCCGTTCTATCTTTATGCTCCCGCTTAGAACGATCGTTTCGAATATTTCATCGGGTATGACCTTCGGGACCCGCGAAAAGATATTGTCCTTTTTCATCTCCTGAGCTCCGATTTCAGAATAACGCCGCATGATGCTTTTTCATAGTACCGTGTTCATGGGTGGGTTGGCAATACTTTACAAAAAGGGGAGAATTTGAAGGATTTTTGTTCGTATGGTATCCTGCGGATATCGACCGTGTCTTTCGGTCGATCTATCAGGCACGGAAGGAGGATCTCATGTCGATAATATACGATGTTTACGCGCGGGAAGTGCTGGACAGCCGGGGGAATCCGACGGTTGAGGTTGAGGTTGGACTCGAGAGCGGTGCGATGGGCCGGGCGATCGTGCCCTCCGGGGCGTCCACCGGGGCAAGAGAGGCCCTCGAACTGCGTGACGGCGACGCGAAGCGGTACAAGGGCAAGGGTGTGCAGAAGGCTGTCGAGAATGTGAACAACATCATAGCCCCGGAGGTCGAAGGTCTTGACGCTCTTGATCAGGCATATGTCGACCGGGTCCTCGTCGATACCGACGGATCGGACAACAAGTCGACGCTCGGCGCGAATGCGATGCTGGGCGTGTCCATGGCAACAACACGGGCGGCAGCCGATTTCCTGGGGATGTCACTGTACCGGTATATAGGCGGGGTCCGCGGACGCGAGATACCCGTCCCGATGATGAATGTCATAAACGGCGGCGCGCACGCGCAGAACTCCCTGGACGTCCAGGAATTCATGATCGTTCCGGCAGGCGCGGGATCGTTTACCGAGGCGCTGCGTATGGGCGCAGAGGTTTTTCATACCCTGAAAGGGATCCTGAAGG
>ERZ1645192.159-NODE-159-length-48990-cov-11.384633_pt1 | contig 48990 bp, 42 predicted proteins | sample MGYA00575354_ERZ1645192 | MGnify/ENA primary metagenome ERZ1645192 (study PRJEB40844, sample SAMN11349763) | freshwater sediment metagenome | isolation source: river sediment | host: Sediment | place: India: Faizupur Khadar , New Delhi | collected 2017-02-21 ... | reverse complement strand
AAAGTTTTTGGCCAAAAATTAAGCAAATTGGAAACTTTATCAATTTACGTCATTACTTCGGATATGGAGTTTGAAAAAATATTTGGCAGAATTGCGGATAGAAGAAGAAAACTATATAACGGCAGGATTGAAACGGTATATTATCAATTTCATGGAAAGAATCCAAAAAAAGAAGCGACTACATAGCTATGCTAAAGTCGCTTTTTTATTTAACAGTAATTCTTGTGTTTGGTCGATTAGAATTGCACCTAGTGGTGCTGTGATAAAAATTGAAAGAACCGAAACCCCTAATATTAACTCACCTGCAGGCATGCCAAGTTGTAAAGGTATAGCGCCAATGGCTGCTTGTACAGTTGCTTTGGGTAAATAGGAAAAGAAGATAAATAATCTTTCTTTAAAGTTGAAGTTTAGTTTTGTTGTCGAAATCAATACGGCAATAAATCTTACAATTATGGCCAAAACTAATAGTAAGACGAAACTGAAACCGACATTACCGATTACGGTTATATTCACTAAAGCTCCGATGAGTACAAAGAGAATCATTTCAGAAAATACCCATATCTTCGAAAATTTGCTAGTGAGTCTTGCGGCTAGTATTGGATAAGTTTTAAGTATAGTCAAGCTCATCGTTATGATTGCCAGTAAAGATGAAAAAGGTAGGATATTCTTGAGTGAACTTTCTAAAAAATCCAAAACAAAAGCAATTCCAAAAATAATCAACACTTTGATTGTGTCCCGCATATGAAACTTTTTAAATAGGTACTGCATTGCTATACCGAATAAAATACCGACTATGACTCCAAGTATAATTGATACTGGCATAAGTAATATGCTTTGAAAATCAAAAACACTGGTTTCATAAAATTGAATGAAGATTGTGAATAGAACAATTGCATAGATGTCATCCAGTGAACTGGCAGCTAAAACCATTTGAGGAATCGACTTTTCAGTTCCTCTTTTCTTCTCGATTAAAGAAATCATTCTTGGAACTACAACAGCTGGTGATACAGCGGCTACAACGCTACCCATTATTAATCCTTCAATTATTGTCATGTCGAAGAATAATTGCGAAATGAATCCAATGGCAATAATTTCAAATGTTGCCGGAAGGAAACTTAAGAGTAAAGCTCCTCTACCAACTGATTTCAGATCGTTAATATCTAATGTCAACCCTGCCCTAACCAGAATGACGATCAATGCTATTTTTCTTAAATCAGAAGATATGTTTAATAGATCAGGACTTATGAGGTCCAAAACATATGGACCAAGAATGATTCCGGTAATAATATAGCCTATCAAACTCGGTATCCTGAATCTAGAAATTATTGAATTTAGTGCCAGACCAAGCAATATAATAAGTCCCAAACTTAAAAGCATTTTTATCAGTCCTTAATATTAATTTAGATATAAACCAAATAATCTTTCAATTTTATTGAAGTCAATAAATCTTGATTCTCTGAGAATCTCTTTTTCATTACTGAAAACCAGAATTGTCGGAACTGTAAAAACAAGTTGTTGACCCTGAAACATTTCTACATCTTCGATATAAAGTTCATAACTTGGAATTTGCGGATAATCATTCATGAAATTCTTCAATTTTTCTGAGATTGGTTTACAGACAACACAGGTCTTAGTTTTGGCAATAACAATAGATATATCAGATTTAATTATCTCTTGGAATTCTTCGTAGGTTTCAATTTTCTTCATATGTTTACCTCACAATGATACCATTATACTACAAATAATATAAAAAATTAATGTCATGATTTTTATTTTGTAAAAACTGTTATAATTATAATTAAAGTATATTTGTGGAGGGTAATATGAATGAAATTGAAGTTTTAGAACAAAAGATATATCGGCGTAACAAATGGACTTACAGTGTTAGTGGTATCGGTAGAGACATGATGTACACTTTGGTTGCTTCATTCTTAATGACCTATATCCAGTTCTCGGGTCTAGGATTAACCGAAGCCGAATTTTCAGCTATCGGCATCATCCTTGTTTTAGGTAGAATTTGGGATGGCATAAATGATCCAATAATGGGATCGATAGTTGAAAATACCAAATCTAAGTATGGAAAATTCAAACCTTGGATTTTGGTTGGTGCGGTTCTGACAAGCATTTCAGTCTTATTAATGTTCAATTACAGACCAAGTGGCACAGCATTTGTCATATTTTTTGCCATCATCTATTTTGTTTGGGAAATTGCCTGGACCTTGAATGATATCCCTTATTGGTCCTTAATACCTAATCTTTCACGAACCAAGAAGAAAAGAGATCAAATAGCCTCTTTAGTAGTTGTTTTCGCGGCTGTTGGTGCATTTTTAGCTAATGCTATTGTTCAATTCTTCACTGTCGGCAATGCGATAAGAGGTTATAGAATAATCTCAATAAGCTTTGTTGCTTTCTTTTTGTTATGTACATTGTTGACAGTTTTTGGCGTTAAAGAACCTAAGGACACAGTGCAAAACAACGACGAGAAAATTAGTCTTAAACAAATGTTTTTATCGATAAAAAACAATGACCAACTTCTGTGGATTACGCTAGCATTATTACTTTATACGATAGGAAGCGGAATATTAGTAGCTTTAGGATACAACTTTTTCTATATGGAACTAGGCTATAGCGGGCTGACTGTTTTGATTTTCATTGCTACTTTCGGTGTCGTAACAATCCTCATCCAAAGTTTTTATACGGCTTTGGCAAAGAAGTTTACCCGGGCATCAATGATGAAACTTTCGCTTGTTTCCATAGTATTCGGTTATATCATGTTCTTTTTGATGGGGTACATCAAATTCATTCCGGTAAATATTGTCACTGTCTGTATTTTTGGAACTTTCGCTTTTGCTGGACAGGCGATAATGTATATGACCTTAATCATTAATATGACAAATACAATTGAATATAATGAATATAAAACTGGGAAGAGAAACGAAGCTATCTTATTTTCATTGCGTCCATTTGTCGTCAAATTAGCCAGCGCCATCCAACAAGGGATAATGACTTTGGTATTGATTATTTCGGGAATTTACATAATGAGTCAAAACGTTTCGGAACTAGAAGCACAAAAAAATTATTATGATAACATGACCATTGCTGAAAAAATAAATTATGAAGCAAACATCGATTCAAGGACAACTATTCTCGATAACTTGGATATTTCCGAAGAAAGAAAAGAAGCTATTTACGACGCGTTGCAAATTGTAGATTACGAGATTAATGAAAAGACCGGAAATAAAGAGATGGTCATAAATGAAGCTGCCGATTCGACGTTCAAAGCAAAGGCAACACCTTCGATGAAATTATCGCTCAGATTATCGATAACAATCTTGCCGATTATATTGGTTGGATTGTCTTATGTAATAATAAAGTTCAAATTTATCATTAACGAAGAATTTTATGATAAAATGATAAGTGAGATTGGTGATAGACATAAAAACTCTGAACCAGCCTTATGATATTGACATATGCCAATATGAATAGTAGAATATTTAAGGAGATGTAAAAATGTCAAGACCACAAAAGCCAAGGTATGTATGCCATGTACCTGAGTACACATTATACGGACCTAAAGGAATCAAAACAAAAAAAATGGAAACGATCGGTTTGCTCGTTGATGAATTAGAGACAATCAGACTTATCGATTTATTGGAGTATACTCAAGAAGAAGCGGCTGCACAAATGAATGTTGCTAGAACCACTGTCCAGAGAATTTATAATGGTGCCAGAAAAAAAATAGCTTCATCTATAATTGAAGGTAAAGTCCTTGTTATTGATGGAGGAGAGTATACATTGTGTGATGATGGTTCAGGTAGATGCAGTATGCCTTCTCGCTTAAGAAAAAGACATAATCAGAACAATTGAAAAGGAGATTTTATGCATCTAGCCATAGCTGTAACAAATAATATGGTTGCCGAACATTTCGGTCACGCCCAAAAGTTTGTCATATTTCACATCGAACACGCTAAAGTCGTTGGAAAAGAAGAACTGATAAATCCACCTCATCAAAAAAACTTCCTGCCGGGATTTTTAAAAGAATCAAAAGTAGATATTTTGATTGCCGGAGGTATAGGCAGCATGGCAGTTGAAGGTTTAGAAGCAAACCAGATAAAGGTCTATTGTGGAGTCAGCGGTAATGTGGACGAAATCATCAATTCTTATCTAGGTGGAAAACTCATTTCATCAAATGAAGTGTGTGTTGAAAACCACAGTCATAATCATTGAGCACTTAGTTAGATATAAAAAATTAGAAATGTTATAATTTTATTAATATAATTAAGGAGGAAATAAAATGGAAGAAATTAAACAAGAAGTTTATTCAATGCCACTAATCGGTGACAAAGCACCAAGTTTTACGGCAGTTACCACGCAAGGAACAATCAATTTCCCTAAAGATTATGAGGGAAAATGGGTAATTCTCTTTTCTCATCCAGCGGATTTTACCCCAGTATGCACAACTGAGTTCATGACTTTTGCTAGCATGATGGATGAGTTCACAGCTTTGAATACCCAACTCATCGGTTTATCGGTTGATTCGCTTTATGCACATATCGCCTGGTTAAGAAAAATCAATGAATTAGAGTGGAAAGGTATGAAAAATATTGAAGTGACCTTCCCACTAATTGAAGACATCAAGATGGATGTTGCCAGAAAATTCGGTATGATTCAACCTAGCCAAAGCACAACACAAGCGGTTAGAGCGGTTTTCATAGTCGATCCAAAAGGATTCATCAGAACTATACTTTATTATCCTTTATCAATGGGTAGAAACTTTGATGAAATCAAACGTATTATTTTAGCTTTGCAAAAAGCTGATCGCGACCACGTCGCTACACCAGCGGATTGGCGTCCGGGAGACGATGTAATCATCCCAACTGCCGGATCCTGTGGTACTGCAAAAGAAAGAATGGAATCAAAAGACGAAGACAAATATTGCCTCGATTGGTTCATGTGCTTCAAAAGAGAAAAGAAATAAAAAGTAAATAAAAGCGGACTTTTATCGAATTAAAAGTCCGCTTTTTTATTGAGATATTTCCTTACAAGATTCTCGATATATATCGGTTGGGAAATGTAATAGCCTTGTATCTCATCACAACCACTGGTTAATGAAAAATCAACTTGTTCCTTAGTTTCGGTTCCTTCGACCAAGACGCCCAGGTTCATATTTTTTACCAAAGATACAATGGTTTTGAACATGGCTCCGTCATCTTTCTCTGGGTAGTCCTTAATGAATGAACGGTCGATTTTAACTTTATCGATGTGAATGTTTTTCAAAACTTCCAAAGAAGAAAATCCTGTACCAAAATCATCAATAGCGACCGATATTTCTTTACTATGCAAGTAGTCGATGATGGCATTGGTTTTATCCTGATTTTCCAAATAACCACTTTCAGTAATCTCAAAACAGAAATTCTTAGTTGGAATAATACTTTTTTCTATGATGTCGACGAGATTATGGATGATATAGTCATTAAAGAAGTCGAAATACGTCAGGTTTATCGAAATTCTAAAATCCTCATTGATATATTGTGCATAAGGTGTGAAATCCTTGATTACTTTATTGACGACCATGATGCTCAGTCGATTGATATAAAAACTGTTTTCGATTATGCTGATGAATTCTCCGGGCGATATATTGCCCAAAAGCGAATTGTTCCATCTCAACAATGCTTCAACACCGGTGAATGAGTTTCGTTTTATATCTTTTTGGATTTGGTATAATAAGTAAAATTCATCGAAATTAAACCCGTGATCCAGTTGTGCATAAATATCTTTTTCTCTTTTTATTATCTTTTTTATTTCATCTGAATAAATTAAATGCTTAATATTCTTTCTGGTCTTTGACATCTGTAAGGCAATAAATGCATTCTCGATAATATCAGCTTTAGTTATCGTTTTGTTATCTGCCAAGGCGATGCCAAAATTGTATTCCAAGTCCGAGTTGATGTTTGGTTGATGTTTGTATTTATCAATCAAATTATCGATGAAATCAATAGTATCCTGTAAAGTTTCTTCGATAAGTTCTAAAGAAACATAGATCATCACATAACTTTCTTTTGGTACGGCAATCTTGAATTTTGGTCCAAGATTGGATTTCAAGAAATCCGCAAAAGCATATGGGCTACCATTATTTTTATTTAAACTAGTGAAAAGTTTTCGATTTTTTTCGTTGAAAGTTCTGATAACCATGACTGCAGATTTATTAACTTTCAATTCCTCATTTTCAAAAGCTTTGGCAAATAGTTTATAAGTTTCAATTGCATCGAAGTTTGAGGCAAACGCTAGCGATTCGACTTCAACTTGAGGCGATGAATATATTGCCAAAAAGTGTTTGATATTGCCGTTAGCATTAGTTTCTGGTTTTATTCGCAAGTGCTTCAAAACATAAATACCTTTATTGTTAATATTCCAAACATTCTTGGAAAATACCTGTTTGGATTTCATCACAGCGCCTTTAATGCCAAAATTTAGATTACCAAGAACTTTACTTGGTTTTTGACCTTTTACCTTATCCAGCTTATAACCGTAAATATCTTCAAAAGCCTCATTTGTATAGGTTATTTCACCTTTTTCGTTAGTAATTAATACACCATCGTTATTCTTGTCTGATAGATACATATTGGCATTCAGTAAGATTCTATCGTCACCTTTACTCTTTAACAACCAACCAAAAATATATATGATGATGAATGATAAAGCATTTATAAAGTAGATAAGGAATGGATTTCTGACAGCAAAACCGCCGTATTCTTTGAAAACTTGATCAAAATCCACGACAGCGAAAATTTCATAAAAATTATCAGAGTTATAAACCTCAATGTTGGATATGCCTGAGAGATTGACGAAGCTTCGGATGATTGAATCGCCATAAATTTCCAAATTATCATAAAATTCATTGTCTACAGTGTCTCCCAATCCCAAAGCCTCATTAAAACCAGCGGTAATACCCCAAACACTGTTTTGATTTATTACCCCTAACTCAACAAATTCAGATTCACCGCTAACATAGGTTTCAAAGACGGATAGAAGATAATTTGCATCATAATCAAGAACTATATAACCACTTTTAACCCCTTCATTGTCAAAAACGCTGACAATAAGAGTTGTAATTGGCTTAGTTACAGTGATATTGTTGATAATTTCGGTTTCCATATATAACGGAACTATATATAATTTTTTGTCAGTAATCGTGCCAATATGATCAAAATAACTTTCTTCAGACCTTGATGATAGTTCAGCAGTTGGGATAATCGTCAATTCTTGATTGATCCGACTTAGCAAGATCAATTGATCACCATCCAAATTCAGAAATTCCACACTGGAGAATTGTGGCTTGTTATTGGTAATGCGATAAAATAACTGCTCTACAACATCAAGATTCACTTCTTCTGGATTTTCCAAATAAAACTGCATTTCGTCAGCATCGCTCATTACTTGCATATCAGTGTATGTGTTTGTCAAAGCATTGGAAATGATAAAATCAATGATATTTATCTTTTCATTAGCTAAAGAAACCTGCTGAGATTCAAGTGTTGTTTTTTCAGCATTTACAACCGAAAAATAGCTCCAGTTCACCAGCGCTAGAATTGGAACGATTACAAGCGACAACCATCCATAGTGGTTGAATGTCGAAGATACGTGACGCCAAAATTTTGTTAGAAAAGATTTCATTGAAATCACCTTTGATGTTCACTATTAATATTTATTATATCATAATAAAAAACACATTTTCCATATTCACGCTAAAAGAATTCCAATAATTAGAATTATTGTTCGTGTTTTTTAAAATGAGGACAAAAAAATACTCATTCTTGTCCTATTTGTTAAGGGTTTAGGAATGAGTAAATTTTTCAAAAATTTTATTAACCTATGAAATTGATTGTAATCTTGACGGGGTTATGGTCGCTATAGACAAAATTCTCATCAAGGGTTTCAACCGTGTCAATATTGAGATTATTGGAAACGATGAAGCCGTCAATTAAGTAATACTGATTATTATCGGGATTTTCCGTATCATAGGCTTGATGCAAAAGTCTACAACTCGGCGTGGTTATGTCGACGCCAAAACTAAAGTCGTTTTCCTCGAACCAAACACCGTCCATAGGAAATGCTTGCCAAAACTCATCATTTTTTAATTCAAACAGATATTCGAAATCACTTTCGCCATTTTCTATTATTGCTTGAGGGAAAGTTTGATTGAAATCTCCCCCAACGATAACGTAATTTCCCTTATCATACTCTTCAAGCATCAAAGTTTTTAAAGCTTCCATCTCTTCCAGTCTCATTGTGCCATCATCATAAGCGGACAAATGGACATTGATAACAGTGAGATATTTGTCGCTATCCTTGATGGGATACTTGGTAATCATCATTGCTCTTTTCAGGTTTGCAAGGCTAATTGGCCAATTAAAACTTCCGGGGAGTTGATGTCTTTGTGCTGATTCACCATAAAAATTGCTGAATGTCACTATTCCTGAGTTGACTTTACCCATCATCTGCGAAGGATTGGTATATGGGAAAGGAACGAATATACAGCGGTAATTGTAAGCTAAAACTGAACTCATTTCCAAAAATGTATTGAAATAATCAAGTTGGTTGATGTTGTAAGAACGATGGCTATCGATATCAACTTCCTGAAACAAATAAATGTCAGCGGGATTACTTTCTATTATTCCTTTAATTCCCAGTAAATTTGCCTCAACTTCAGCTTTTGAATCCATTCTTCCCTTAGTACCACCATCCATAGCGAAATCTTCAGTCTGACTTAAAGATGCATAGCCGATATTAAATGTCAAGATTGTCAGAGTTTCATTAATGTCCACGTGGAACTCATCGCTATCCACAGGGTTATTTTCAATTGACAGTTCGGTTATATCTTCAGGGCGATATTCAAAGATTTGCAATGTTAAAATAAAGCCAACTGAAAAGACAATAATTACTATAACAAATATCATAAGGATTTTTAATGCTCTCTTCATTCTAATTACCTCACTTTTTACCATTATTATATCTCATTTATTGAAAAAATACTTATAAAATCAGTATAATGGTGTATAATTTTTCATAGGAGGATTCTTATGGAAAGAACAATTATCAAAGAGATTTTTAGTGAGAATTTAAAGAGAAATAAAAAAATAAGAGTTATTTTACCAGTGGATTATTTTGATTCTTCAGTTAAAAAATATCCAGTACTATACATGCATGACGGTCAAAATTTGATTGACCCATCACCTTTCAGCAATCATTCTTGGGAAGTTTTGAAAACAATGGATGAAATGTATCAAGAAATCGGTGGAATCATTATTGTGGGCATTGACAGCGATGAGTTCAGAATCATGGAGTATTCAAATTATTTGAGCAACTCATCAATTAAAAGATTGAAAAAACAAAAAATTGAAGATATCCACCCGGAAGGTGATCAATACGGTCATTTTATTATTGAGGAACTGAAGCCTTTAATCGATAATGAATTTAGAACAAAAAAAGATCGAATCAATACATTTCTGGCTGGTAGTTCCTGTGGCGGCAACATCAGCATATATCTAGGACTAAAGTATCAAGATACATTTTCATGTATTGGCGCTTTTTCATCAGCATACTATTTGGTAAAAAAAGGTCTCTATGATTTTTTGGATCAAATCAACTATCGAAAAGATTTTTATGTCTATCATGACATGGGTACAAAAGAAACGGGTATGTTCAGCCGCATATATTTTAATGAACAAAAAGTGTTCCAAAACTTTATTTCAGCTAAATTGCCAAAAGAAAATATTTACCAAGTGATAGATGACGGCGCAACTCACTCGGAAGAACATTGGGCAAAAAGATTTCCTAATTTTTTAAGATTTTGTATTAAAAAAACTTCTTGATATTTTTTCCAATAGGTGTATAATTTAAAAACGGCGATATGAGGAGATGAATTTATGAAATTAGTTATTTACGTCATGACACAAACCAAGATACTGGAAGAATTTCTGAGTGAACTCAATGCAAACGGAGTCAAGGGAGCCACCATAATCAGCGCTACCGGGATGGCTAGAACATTAGCCAAAAGCGACGATATGCATATGTTCGGGTCACTGAAATATCTGTTCGAAAACCAAAGACAGGAATCAAATGTCATATTAATGGCTTTACCGGATGAAAAAGTAAAGACAGTCTATAAAGTCATTGATACTGTTTGTGGCAATTTACAAGGACCTGATTCGGGGATTGCCTTTACAGTTCCAATTGAAGATACGGTAGGTTTCAAACTATAAACATGAACTATACAGTATTACTATATACAGCTCTCATAATCGCTACAGGTTTGTTGTTTGGAAAAATAGCCAAATATCTTAAATTGCCAAATGTAACTGGCTATTTAATTGGCGGTCTTTTGATTGGGCCGTCAATATTCAATTTAGTTAAAGAAGAAGCTTTGCCGGGATTGGAAATAGTTTCGGTAGTAGCTTTGGGGTTTATTGCTTTTACTATCGGTAATGAACTTAAACTTAAATACTTTAAAAAAGTAGGGGTCAAACCAATTGTTATCGCTTTTTTTGAAGCGACAATAGCCGTTGTTTTTGTTTTTGTCGGACTTTTGCTTTATTTTTTGATAATTGGTCAACTAAACGTACAAAATATTCGTTTTGCCTTGGTGTTATCTGCCATAGCTGCAGCGACCGCACCGGCAGCGACATTGATGGTCATCAGACAGTATAGAGCCAGAGGTCCCTTGACTGAAACTTTATTAAGCGTTGTAGCAATAGATGATTCTGTTGCCGTTTTGTTATTCGGGATTTTTGTGGCGATTGCCAATGCCTTAGATCCCACTAGAGAAAGCGCTTCGCTTTTTTTGCAAATAATGCATCCAATATTCGAAATTCTGATATCAGTTGGAATTGGTGGTGTCATTGGATTAATCCTGGTTTTTGGTTGCATTTGGTTCACCGGAAGGGGAAACAGAATATCATTGACAGTAGCTTCGATAATAATAACTGTCTATCTGGCTCATCTCTTAGGTGGTTCTTCGATACTGGCAGCTATGGTCATGGGTTTTATCTTTACTAACTTTTCGAGTCAACAGGAAAAGGTCAATGAATTGATTTACTTCTTTACTCCACCAATCTACGTCATGTTCTTTGTACTAAGCGGAGTAGAACTAAAATTGTCAGTTTTGATAACGGTGGGAATATTAGGTGTGTTGTATGTAATAATTAGAGTTGTTGGAAAAATTGTTGGTGCATATATTGGTGCCAAAGTCACAAAAAGCGATGAGAACACCAAAAAATATCTTGGCTTTGCACTTATTCCCCAAGCGGGTGTGGCAATTGGTCTCAGTTTAGTTGCGACCACTACATTAAACCCTGAATTAGGTGCACAAATCCGAGCGATAGTTCTGTCAGCAACTGTTATCTACGAATTGACTGGTCCTCTTATTACTAAAATTGTTCTAAAGAAGGCCGGAGAAATTACGGCTTCATTATAAAAGAAGGAGAAATCCTTCTTTTTTGTTAAAAAAATTGATTAATAGTGATATAATATTACTAAATTAAAGATAAGAGGTTGAGCTTATGGAATATCTTAAAATCGCCGAAATAAAGGCAACTAGAGGACTTAAAGGTGAAGTCAAAATAAAGTCTTTGACCAATATGCAAAATAATAGATTCAAAATAGGCAACGAACTTTTCGTTATTGAAAACGGCGTATATAAACCGATGATTATAGTGGGTTATCGAGTGATTAAAGATATAGATATTCTTACCTTTAAAGGTTATGACGAGATCAACAAAATCGAGAAATACGTTGGAAGCGACCTCTTTATTGAAAATGTTAAACCTGAAGATTTGGAAGATAATGAATATTTGATTGAAGATATCATCGGCTTGAAGGTATTTCAGAATCATATCCATAAAGGATATGTCAAAGACGTAGTAACTTTTCCTCAGGGAGATTATCTGGAAATAGAAACAGAAGATGGATTGAAGCTCGTTCCTTTTAGAAATGAGTTTATCTTGAAGCAAACAGATGAAGAAATTACGATTATTGAAATGGAGGGATTACTATAAAAATTACGATTTTAACACTCTTTCCCGAGATGATAGAACCGATCATAAATGCATCTATTTTAAAACGAGCTCAAGAAAATAAACTGATAGAGTTTTCCATCGTTAATTTCCGTGATTTTTCTACAAACAAGCATAAAACAGTCGATGACACTCCCTTTGGTGGCGGTAGCGGTATGGTTCTGTCTGTAGAACCAATCTATTTGGCCTTAAAATCCATTGCCGGAAACACTCGTAAAATATTGATGTCTCCTCAAGGGAAAACATTTAATCAAAATAAAGCCAAAGAATTGTTGAAAGAAGAGCATTTGGTCTTTGTTTGCGGCCATTATGAAGGTTTTGACGAAAGGGTTTATGAATTTGTCGATGAAGAGATTTCCCTTGGCGATTTTGTCATGACTGGTGGCGAAGTAGCGGCATTGGCAATGATAGACGCAATAGTGCGGATGATTCCAGGTGTCTTGGGTTCACAGGAATCTTACGAAAAAGATTCGTTTTTCGACAATTATTTGGACTATCCCCAATATACGAAACCAAGAGAATTTATGGGACTAAAAGTCCCTGAAGTCTTGCTGTCCGGTAACCACGCCGAGATAGAAAAATGGCGAAATGAAATGCGTGAAAAAAAGACTAGTGAAAAACGTCCCGACCTATTAAAAAAATGATGTATTCAACGGAAAAAAATATTTGCTTTAAAGATTAGCATATGATATAATACTTATCGCTGAAAAGAATATACCGTGCCTATGTTCCGCTAGATTACTATGAACACCGGCCTAAGAAAAAGGAGTTGACCAAAATGTCGCAGCAATTGATTAAAGATGTCACACAAGAGTTTGTGAGAAATGACATCCCTGAATTTCGTCCTGGAGACACTGTAGAAGTAGGTGTCAAAATCAAGGAAGGAAACAGAGAAAGAATCCAGATTTTCGAAGGTCTTTGCATTAAAAGACAAGGTGGAGGAGTAAGTGAAACTTTCACAGTAAGAAAAATTTCTTATGGTGTTGGTGTAGAAAAAACTTTCTTGTTGCATTCACCGTTAATCGACAAAATCAATGTAGTTCGTCGTGGTAAAGTTAGAAGAGCCCACCTTGGATACATTCGTGGATTATCTGCTAAACAATCAAGAATCAAAGAAAAAAGATAAGTTTAAAAATAAAGGCGAGAAATTTCTCGTCTTTGTTTTTTTAAACAAATGTTTAGATTTATGAAAATTTTTCATAAAAGCGATTGAATACCTCAAAATATGTGTTAAAATATATTCAATCAATACCTTAAACAAGGAGGTTTTTAGTATGAGCAAAGCCACAATATACAATGTTGCCATTAAAGCTGGAGTATCTTTAGCGACGGTTTCTAGGACATTAAATAATCCTGAAAAAGTTAAACCTGAAACTAGAGAAAAAGTAATGCAAGTCATCAAAGAGTTGGGATATAAACCAAACGCTTATGCTAAAGGTCTTGCAAGCAGAAAATCGACAGCTGTCGCTTTAGTTGTCCCTGATATGTCTCGCTCTTCTGTTGCAGAGATGGTAAACGGGATTGCCATAGAAGCAAAAAAATACAATTATTCTTTGATACTTTATGTTCTTAAAGATAAATATGATGACGAAACGGAATTACTCCAAGAGGTTGTTGCTTCACAGGCAGACGGCATCCTTTATATGAATGATGAAATCAACGAACAACAATACAAGGCCCTGACAATCATAAAGGAAGAATACGGAATCCCTGTTGTTTTAGCCAATACAGTATATCCGTACGATGATTATTTGACTACAGTTTCCATTGACTACTACAAAGCGGGATATGAAATAACGAAAAAACTGGTTGATGAAGGAAGAAAAAATATTTACTTGCTGACAACGGCACGTAAGTATATGGTTAATGATCTTAAGGAAGCTGGATATCAAAAAGCAATGGAAGAAGCATCACTACCAATGAACATTTTCCGCACTAGTGGTGACATAGTCGTCAACACAGTTCACTTCAATGAATTGTTTAGAGAAAAAGGTCACAAAATCGATGGCGTAGTTGCTGTAAGGGATTCAATTGCGGTTTCATTCATCAACTGCATGATTGAAAAAGGTGTTAAGATTCCTCAAGACATTTCCGTTTTTGGTTTTCAAAACACCAAGTACGCTTCATTATCAAGACCAAAATTATCTTGTGTAGATATCCCAATTATTGATATCGGAGTAAAAGCTATGCATTTGTTGAAGTTGGAAATTGATGGACAAACCATCAACGAAAAATTCAACGAATTACCTCATAACATAATTTTAAGAGAAACAACTAAATAGACTGCGATTGAGCGAGAAAGATAACCCTATTAAATCAGAGAGACGACGGATGGTGAAAGTCGTATTAATAGCTATCATTCACTACACTCAGGAGTCTTGCCATAAAGGCACGGTAAATCCGTTATCTTTACAAGTGCGCTTTTTAAAAAAGTGAATTAAGGTGGTACCGCGGTATTTAATCGTCCTTTAACAAAGGGGCGATTTTTATTTTGAAAAGGAGAAAATTAGGATGAATTTATTTGAAGATTTAAAATGGAGAGGATTACTTTACCAGCAAACTGACGATGATTTGTCAGATAAACTTAATAAAGAAAGTTTGACTTTTTATTTGGGAGCTGATCCGACAGCAGATAGTTTGCATATTGGTCATCTTTTAGCCTACCTTGTTGCTAAAAGATTAGAAAATAATGGTCATAAACCAATTCTTGTCATCGGTGGTGGAACTGGTCTTATTGGCGATCCCAGTTTTAAAAGCCAGGAAAGAAAATTATTAAGTATTGAAGATTCCTTAAAAAACGCTGAGGGTATAGCGAGACAAGCGCGACATCTATTGCCTGAAGCCACGATAGTGAATAATTATGATTGGCTCTCATCATTGAACGCCATTGAATTTCTACGAGACATCGGCAAACATTTCAATGTTGCCTACATGATGAGCAAAGATTCTGTTAAGTCCAGAATTGAAAACGGCATATCTTTCACCGAGTTCTCTTACCAAATCATCCAAGCTTGGGATTTTGAACACTTATACCGAAACTATAATTGTGTTTTACAAATCGGAGGCCAAGATCAGTGGGGTAATATTACTGCCGGCATGGAGTTAATAAGAAAAATACATACAGTTGATGCAAAGGTATACGGAATTACTTTCCCATTAGTAACTAAAGCTGACGGAACTAAATTCGGCAAAACAGAATCTGGTGCAGTTTGGTTGGATAAAAACAAGACTTCAGTCTTTGAATTTTATCAATACTGGATAAACACTGCCGATCAAGATGTCATAAATAGGCTGAAACAATTTACTTTTTTAACCAAAGAAGAAATAGACGAACTTGAAGTATCGATTCAGACTGAACCCGAAAAACGTTTGGCACAAAAAGTTTTAGCCGAAGAGATTACAAAAATCGTTCATGGTGAAAATGAATTGAAGAAAGCTCTTCGCGTTACGGAAGCTTTATTCAGTGGCGAAGTCAGCAATCTTGATCTTGAAGAAGTTGAGATGGGTTTCAGCAATCTTGATTCAATGGAAATAACCGAAGACACACTATTGGTTGATTGTTTAGTGGACTTGAATCTCGCCTCTTCAAAAAGACAATCCAGAGAATTAATTACAGCAAATGCCATTACTGTCAACGGAATCAAGGTTTCTGATGTGCTAATGGCAGTCAGCAAAAAAGATGCTCTGCACGGTAAATACACTATTATCAGAAAAGGTAAAAAGAAATACGCCGTCATCAAACACAGATAGTAAAAACCTCTCGAATTTTCGAGAGGTTTTAATTTATTCGTTCAGATATTTTTTTTGGTATATAACTCTTAAAGCGTTCAAAACACAAAGGATTGCCACTCCAACATCAGCAAAGATTGAAAGCCACATCCACATTAAACCAAAAGCAGACATCACCAAAAATATAATTTTTACAACCAAAGAAAATATGATGTTTTGAGCGGAAATATTTCTTGTTTTTTTAGCGATTCTAATCGCTTTGTCCAATAATCTAATATCATTGTTGATAATTATGACGTCACTTACCTCAATGGCCAAATCAGTTGCGCTTCCTAAAGAAACACCAATATCCGCGTTCTTTAATAAAGGCGCATCGTTTATTCCATCACCTACAAATAAAGATACTGAGTTTGTCCTGATGTCATTGAACTTACTTAATTTCTCTTCCGGAAGTAATTCAGAGTAATATTCAATTCCACCCAATTGCATTGCAATGTCACGAGCTGAATTTTCATTATCTCCAGTCAGCATGACTGTATCGTAAGTTTTCGTGAACGTTCTGACAGTCTCCATTGAAGTTTCCTTCAACTCGTCTTTTACGACAATATAACCAATGTATTCGCCGTCAAAAGCTACGAAAGTAAATGAGCCTATCGGTAATTTTTCTTGAGTGATTTCGATATTTGCTTGTTCCATCAATTTGCGACTGCCCGCTAACAACACTTTGCCTTCAATTTCACCACTGATACCATATCCTGGGATTTCTTTGACATTGTCAACCTTATAAACGGGGAAATTATTGAATTGAACAATCGCTTTGGCAATTGGATGATTTGAGAATCTTTCTATTGAAGCCGCAAGCATCAATGTCTCCATATTGCTATATTGCTTGACAAAGAAGTCGCCATGGGTCAGTGTGCCAGTTTTATCAAGGGCAATCAATTCTACTTCAGTAATTGCGTGCAAGTAAGCTGAACCTTTAAATAAAATTCCATTCTTAGCCGCTGTTCCTATACCGGCATAGTAACTTAATGGAACTGATAATACTAATGAACATGGACAGGAAATTACTAAGAAGATGGCAGCGCGATAGATATAATCATCGATGTCAACTCGATGCCAAATCAATCCATAAATGACTAATAAAGCAGCTAAGCCTACAACTATAGGTGTATAAACTTTAGCGAATTTGGTAATGAACATTTCTCTCTTTGACTTTTTATTTGTTGCATTTTCGATTAAATCGATAATTTTTGCCAAAGTTGAATTTTCATATTCTTGAGTTACTTCAATTTGGACAACATCGCCCACATTAATATTCCCCGACAAAACCTCACTGCCGACATTAACGGTTTTAAGTTTCGCTTCTCCAGTCAATTCTGAAGTATTGAGTGATGTTGACCCCACTATTATTTTTCCGTCCATAGGAATTCTTTCGCCATTTTTAACGATGATTACATCGCCAATTTTGACTTGGGAAGGATCTTTGATTATTACTTTGTTATTGACAAGAACATTTGCGTAATCAACTTTTAAATTTATCAATGATGAGATTTCATTTTTTGATTTTTCTACAGCTCGATTTTGTAAATATTCTCCCAAAGAATAGAGGATTACAACAGCTACGCTCTCTTCATATTTGCCTATCCACATTGCCGCAAAGGTAGCGATAATCATTAAAGTATTTTCGTTGAAAATATCAAATTTTCTTATCCCTTTAATTTGGATGAAAAGAAGTTTAGAAATCAGGAATAAATATCCAATCCAATAGAGGATATCTTTAGTGAGTCCTTTTATATGGGCAAGGTCAGTGTTAAGGGTCTGGTTGACAAAAGGAATGATTCGATATGAAGAAAATGTGAATAAAATCAATAAAACGCCAAAAAGAACGAACTTGTACTCAAAGAAGAAATTAGTTTTCTTGATTTCGACTTTTTGTTCGTAATAATGCGTAATAATATTATCTTCTAATACATCGACAATTGCTTTGATTTCTTTCAAAGCCTTGTCTTCATCATAATCATCTTTAAAATCAACCAGTAAAATCTGTTTAGCATAGTTGAAAGATGCTGAGTTCACGTAAGGTAGTCTTGTTGTACGTCTTTCAACTTTAGCGATACAGTTGGAACAGGTAAGATTTTTCATTTCAATCTTTCTAACCATATTTTCAACCTGCATTTCTAAAATAAAACTTAAGTTTTATATTATAATATTATACTTTAACTAATCTTATTGTCAAATAAATCTATATTTATCTCATATTTCTAGGTCATATTCTTTAAAAATACCTTTGCTTATGGTAAAATATTTCATGAAAGGGTGTGAAATCTATGGATTGGTTAGAGATCGCAAGAAAGTATCAAGATGAATATGTTAATTTAGTTAAGAAGTTACTGAAAATTCCCACAGTTTTGGAAAAATTTGAGCCAAGCAATAAACAGGCTCCTTTTGGCAAAGATATTAAAAAAGCTTTGGATTTAATGTTAAAGACAGCCAAAGATGACGGTTTTATTGTCAAAAACATTGACAATTACGCTGCGCATATTGAAATGGGAGACGGTGATGAAGTCTTGGGCGTTTTGGGACATCTTGACGTTGTACCAGCTGGAGGCAAGTGGCACAATCCTCCATTTTCGGCTTATGAAGCAGATGGGAAAATTTATGCTCGTGGTGCAATGGATGATAAAGGCCCTACGATAGCTGCATATATTGCCATGAAAATGATTAAAGACGCAAACATCAAATTAAATAAAAAAGTCAGGTTAATACTGGGATGTGACGAAGAAAGTGGCATGAGATGTATCACGCGTTACCTGGAAAATGAAAAGATGCCTGATTTAGGATTTGCTCCTGATGCAGAATTCCCTTTGATATATGCGGAAAAGGGAATTTATAGTTTTGATCTTGAAGGCGAGTTCGAAGATGATTTGATTGAATCTTTAAAAGCCGGTGAAAGATATAATGTCGTACCGGATGAATGCGTGGTCGTAGTAAAAAATAATTTGCAAAAAGAATTTATAAAATATCTACAAGATACCAAAACACACGGAACAGTATACAAGAATACTTATACGGTCTTTGGTAAGAATGCTCATGCAGCATGGCCGCACTTAGGAAACAACGCCATTTATTTGATGGTAAATTTCTTGAAAAATCATACAAAGAATCCTTTGATTCATTTCATAGACAAATATCTTAATGCCGATCATTACGGCAAAAAATTAGGTATCGAAGTTTTCGACAGAGAAATGAAGGAATTGACGCTTAATACCGGTTTTGTCGTATACGATGGACTAAAGGCAAAATTAGGCTTGAATATCAGATATCCAAAGAATTATGATTTTAACAAGGGAGAGGCGAAAATCAAGAAGGCAGCTGGGGAATTCAAACTTTCCTATAGTTTGACCGGAAATTCAACACCTCATTATGTATCACCTGAGGATGAATTAGTGAAATCGCTCCATCAGGCATATAAGAAATATACAGGCGATCATGATTCCAAGATTATGAGTATTGGCGGTGGAACTTACGCGAGAATCCTTAAAAAAGCTGTAGCTTTTGGACCAAATTTGCCTGGCAAAGAAGATTTGGCACATCAACCGAATGAATATTTGGAAATAAAGGATATGATAACAGCTGCGGCAATTTATGCGGAAAGTATAGTGATGTTAGCGGGGGCTTAATCAATGCGACTAAGAAAAGTACCTTACGCTACGGAATTGCTTTCTGAATATCCCGAGTATATTGTAAAAGAACCCAAAAGACATTCCGGTATCTGGAATAGTCTATTTGATAATGAGAATCCGATAGAACTGGAAATAGGCTCTGGCAAGGGTAAATTTATTTATGAAAAAGCAGAAAACAACGTAAACATCAATTATATTGGTATCGAAAAGTTTGATTCTGTAATAGTAAGAGCTTTGGAAAAAATGATTTATAAATCTCTTCCGAATCTAAAACTAATCAGATTTGATGCTCAACATATTGACGAAATTTTTTCAAACAATGAGATCAGCAACATTTATCTGAATTTTTCAGATCCTTGGCCAAAGAAAAGACAAGAAAAACGAAGGCTTACCAGTCCGATATTTTTAAGAAAGTACGCAAAAATCTTGAAACCTTTTGGAGCAATTCACCTTAAGACTGACAATTATTGTCTATTTGAATATTCAATGATGTCTTTGAATGAAAGTGAAGAATATATCATTGAAAAAATAGTGTTGGATTTATACCAAGATTTACCTATTGATAATGTTCAAACTGAATTTGAGATGAGGTTTATCCAACAGAATAAACCTATTTACTACATAAAAGCAAAATTTAAAGGAGAAACTGAATGAAAAAGTACTATCGAGATTTAGTTGATTTGCCTGGAGTTTCTGGACAAGAAAAGTATGTCAGAAACTACATGAGAACAGAATTGGAACGATTGGCTGATGAAGTTGTTGAAGACAATTTGGGTTCGATATTTGGGGGAATAAACCTGGATTATGACGGACCTACAGTTATGATTGCCGGACACATGGATGAAGTTGGAGCTATCGTCAAAGAAATAACCAAAAATGGCATGATTAAACTAATTCCTATTGGCGGTATCAGCCCAACGGTGGCAATCTCGCAACATATGAATGTTGTTTTGGATGATGGCAGTTTCGTGCCAGGAGTCATTGGCGCTAAACCCCCTCACCTGTTAAGGGACAACAAAACCCAACAAGTATCAAGCTTTGATGATTTCTTTTTGGATATATGCGCAAATGACTATAATCACGCAAAAGAAATGGGAATTAAAATTGGTCAACAAGTTGTCTTTGAAAATAATTACAAAGAATCCAAAGATGGGAAAAAGATTTTTTCCAAAGCTTGGGATGATCGTTTTGGTTCAGCGATGGCATTGGATATTTTGGAATCAATTGATAGAAAAGATTTAAAATGTCGTTTGTACGCTGGTGCAAATGTTCAAGAAGAAGTGGGCTTAAGAGGTGCTACAACCTCATCTTTCAAGCTGCAACCAGATTTATTCATCGCCGTTGATTGTTCACCGTGTTCGGATACATTTGAACCAAGCGAAGTCGGTGGCACTTTGGGTGCTGGTTTTATGGTAAGATTCTATGACCCAAAAGCTTTATTGCATCAAGGTATGAAAAGATTCATTGAAGAAACTGCACAAAAAAATAATATCAAATTCCAGTACTATAACTCCATGGGTGGAACTGATGCAGCTGCAGTTCAATTGACAAGAGAAGGAGTTTTGGTGTGCACGATAGGTATGCCATCAAGATATATTCATTCAACTACCTCAATAATCCATAAAGATGATTACGAAGCGGTAAAGAATCAGATACTGGCAATGCTGAAAGAAATAGATTATAATAAGATTAAAGAAATAAAAAGCAACGTATAATTGAATATTAATTAACTTAGGAGACCACTTTAAGTGGCTTGGAAAGGGAAAAAATGAAAAAAGAATTAACAAAACGAGAAAAAACTCGTCAAATGACTATTTTGTCAATGTTTATTGCGATAGTCGCTGTTTTGGGATTAGTGCCAAATGGTTTAGGCGGCACATTGGGATTTATTAAAATCGCTCCAACTTTGGAGGCTACAATCATTCACATTCCTGTTTTGATTGGAGCGGCACTCTTAGGCCGAAAATTCGGTATTTATCTAGGATTGGCTTTCGGTGTAATATCGAATATAGCTGCTTTCATTTATGGCAGTCCGTTATTTTATTATCCTTGGGTTGCGATTTTGCCGAGATTCATCTTTGGACTATTAATTTATGATGTAACCATGTTTTTTGTTAAGATAACGAAAAACAAATTGATAGGCACTGGCATTAGTTTCTTTGTAATGACACTTTTACACACTCTAATGGTTTTAACGATGATGCTTACATCTTATTCAATGGTTTTTGGTTCAGGAAATATTATTGAAGATTTTATTCCTTATGTAACCTTACTATTTGTGCTCAACGTTCCATGGGCTAGTCTGATTGAAATGACAATTGCGGCCATAGTTGGTGGAATTATTGTGGTTCGGTTAGCAAAATATTTGTCTTATTCGGAAAACTCCGCTTATAGCGAGGAAATTTCAAATGAAGATAACTATTGATATCGGTAATACGACCATTGCAATCGGATTATCTAAGACAGGAGAAACGATAGATAAAATCTATCGAATCAACACCGAGAAAAACAAATCTTCAGATGAATATTCACTTTTGCTCAATGATTTTATCAAGGATTGCAAAGAGGTTATAATTTCATCGGTAGTTCCTGAATTAAATGAAGTATTTCGTGATTATTTTTGGGAAAGATTTAATATTGAGGCATTGTTTGTCGGAACTGGCGTAAAAACTGGACTAAAAATAAATTCCGACAATCCTAAGGAAGTTGGTTCAGATTTGATAGGTAACAGTGTCGCAGCAATTAATATCTATTCAGAGACTTGCCTTGTCATTGATTTAGGTACAGCGACTACATTTACATATTTGGAGAATAAAATTCTTAAAGGAGTTGTAATTGCTACTGGTCTTACAACCAGTAAAAACGCTCTGGTATCTCAAACTTCACTACTTCCTCAGGTTGAATTGCAAGCACCAAAAAGAGTGTTGGGCACCAACTCGGTCGACTGCATTAAATCAGGTCTTATTTTTGGACATGCATCAATGATTGATGGAATGATCAAAAGAATAAAAGCTGAAACCAACACACCGGACTTAAAAGTAATCATTACTGGTGGACACGCAAAAATAGTGTATCCTTATTGTACAGAAGAACTGATAAAAGATGAATCATTGATATTAAAAGGACTTTTGATTATCTTAGAAAAGAATAGAAGACATTAATTAAAATGCACTGTCCAAGTGCATTTTTTCTATTAATATGGTAAAATAAATCACGCAATATACAAGAGGTGAATACATGGGAAATAAATTATTGTTAGTTGATGCCAGTAATCTACTGTTCCGTTCCTACTACGCGACAGCCTATACTGGAAATTTAATGCAGACACAGGAGGGTTTATATACCAATGGCATTTTTGGTTTTGCTCATGCCATGACAAAGTTGTTGGAAAATGGATATACCCATATTCTCGTTGCGTTGGACACGGATGGTAAAACTCATAGACATGAAATGTTTGAAGAATATAAGGGTACTAGAAAAGACACTCCAGTGGAATTAATCGAGCAATTTCCTTATATGAAAGAATACCTTGAAGCTCTTGGCGTGTATTTTTATGAACAAAAAACAATGGAAGCCGATGATATCATCGGCTACGTTGTAACTCATTTCAAGGATCAGTTTGAGGAGATTACAATATATTCAAATGACCATGATTTAGTTCAACTATTGGATAAGAATGTTAATCAGATTATATCTCGAAAAGGCCTAAAAGATATAGAAATTTATACTCCTGAATACGTGATGGAAAAACTTGGGTTTTCAACTTCACAAGTGACAGATTACAAAGCTTTGGTTGGTGACGCATCTGATAATATTCCTGGCGTTCCGGGAATCGGTGACAAGACAGCCGTTAAACTTCTATCGGAATATAATAACATCGAAAATCTGTATGAACGCATTGAGGAGATTGGTGGAAAACTGAAAGAAAAACTTTTAGAGAATAAAGAAAAAGCTTTCTTTTCAAAGAAATTAGCTACAATAAAAACAGATTTTTCAAACTGTATCGATATTAGTAAAAGTCGATATACTGGAGCAAACGAAGAGATGTTGGTCAAGTTTTATCAAAAGATGAATTTTAATTCTTTTATAAAAAACATGAAAAAAAATTCAGAAGTCACTGATAATGAATATTATATTCTGGATACTGTCGATAAAATCGATAAATTGAATTATAAAGAAGCTTATTTGCATTTAGAAATTTTTGGTGAAAATTATCATACTGATCCAAAGATTGGCTTCGGATTATATATAGACAACAAAGCCTATTACCTTCCATATTTGGCAGCCTGTAAATCCAACAAATTCAGAAACTTCCTGAACGACAGGAAAATCAAAAAATATGTATATGATTTGAAAAAAATTAAAGTCGCACTCATGTGGGATGACATTTCTATTGATGGAATTGTTTTTGATTTGTTGCTGGCGGCGTATTTAATCAACCCAGCCATTAAACAAGACGATTTTTCCTTGGTGGTACAAAGTTTGGATTATAATGAAGTAATGTCAGATGATTTGGTTTATGGCAGGGGTGCAAAAACTTCAATGCCGGAAGACGCAACACTTGTTAAACATATAATTACAAAAGTAAAAGCGATTAAAGACCTAAAACAGATAGCTTTAGATAAAAACGAGGAATCTGATCAATTGCAATTGTTGAATGAAATTGAAATTCCTCTTGCCCATCTTTTGGCAGAAATGGAGTATAAAGGAATCCTAATTGATCAAGACATTTTAAATGAATTTGGTGAAAATTTATCGATTCATTTAAAACAATTGGAAGCAAAAATATATAATTTGGCTGGACAAGAATTTAACATTAATAGTCCGAAGCAACTTGGTGAAATTCTATTCGACAATCTGAATTTACCAACTAATAAAAAAACTAAATCCGGTTATTCAACGGACATTTCAGTCTTAACCAAGTTGAAATTCATACACCCAATAATTAAGGAGATAATTTCATATAGAACCTACAGCAAATTATATTCTACTTACTATATCGGTTTATTAGAATCCCTTAAAATGAAATCTGATTCAAGAATTCATACCATCTACCAACAAGCTTTGACAAAAACTGGCAGGCTTTCATCAAAAGAACCGAATTTGCAAAATATACCTATAAAAACAGAAGAAGGCAAGGAACTTAGAAAAGTATTTATTGCCAATAAAGATAATCTTTTATTGTCATTTGACTACTCGCAAATTGAACTGAGAGTAGTTTGTGAACTAGCGGGAATTAAGAATTTACAGATAGCTTTTGCCAATAATCTCGATATTCATTATGAAACTGCCAAAAAGATATTTGGGAAAGAGAACATTAATGACTATGAAAGGTCAATTGCCAAAGCCATTAATTTCAGTATCATCTACGGAAAAACTGCCTGGGGTCTTTCTGAAGATTTGGATATTACTCCAAAAGAAGCAGAGAGATTTATCAATAGTTATTTTGAAACTTATCCTGAAATCAAGACATATATGGATAGACAAATTGAGTATGCTGAAAATAATGGCTATGTAAAGACCTTGTTTAACCGCAAGACATATATACCGGAAATGAAATCTAACAACTACATGACTAGACAATTTGGCAGAAGAATAGCGATGAACGCTCCAATTCAAGGTACAGCGGCTGATATATTGAAAGTTGCAATGGTTAAAATAAGGGAAAATTTCTTGAAGTCAAATCTTAAGTCACAAATAATTCTGCAAATCCATGATGAAGTGGTTTTGGATGTCCATCCCGAAGAATTAGAACTTGTGACAAAAATAACAAAAGAAACTATGGAAAAAGCAGTACCATTTAAAACTAAATTAGTCGTGAATTATTCTAGCGGAAAGAATTTATTTGAGGTGAAATAGTATGCCTGAACTTCCAGAAGTAGAAACGGTTAAAGAAACTTTAAAAATTCGTTTGTTAGGGCTAAAAATAGTTGATGTCATCGCTCCTTACCCCTTGATAATAAAAATGGATTTCACAGAATTTAAATTTATGGTAATTAATCAGACATTTCGCGATATTAGGCGTTACGGCAAATATCTTTTCTTTGTCTTGGATGATTACACCTTGGTGAGCCACCTTAGAATGGAAGGAAAATATTTCTTGAGAGAAAATTCGGATCAACTAACAAAACATGAGCATGTAGTTTTTTCATTGAGCAACGGTCTGAAATTAGCTTATCATGATGTCCGGAAATTCGGGACGATGGAATTAGTGAAAAAAGGAGAAGAATTCACGCTTTTGAGCGTTAAAAAATTAGGGTTGGAAGCCAATGATCCGAGCATAGATAAAAATGAGATTTTTGAAAAAATTTCTAAAGCACACAGACCGATAAAATCGGTTCTGCTCGATCAATCGATTTTGACCGGTTTAGGAAATATCTATGTTGACGAAACTTTATTCCGATCAAGAATTCATCCTGAGGAGTTAGCGGCAAATCTGTCTGAAAAAGAAGTGTTTGAAATTATAAACAATGCCAAGATTGTCTTGAATAAAGCCATCAATCTCGGTGGGACGACAATTAGAACATATCAGTCAAGTTTTGGTGTGGATGGCCGCTTTCAAAACGAATTGAAAGTTCATACCATGGCAGGAAAACCGTGTCAGGAATGTGGAACGACAATTGAAAAAATCAAGGTTGGAGGCAGAGGTACTTATTTTTGCCCTAAATGCCAAGTGAGGAAATCAATATGAAAGTTATAGGTTTGACTGGAGGAATCGCATCAGGTAAATCTTTGGTCAGTCGTTTTTTTGAAAAAGAGAACGTCGTTGTTCTAGATGCCGACAAAATCTATAAAAATCTATTAAAAAGAAATAAAATAATGTATAATGAAATTAAGAATGCTTTTTCACTTACAGAACTTGATTTGAAAACATTATCTGAGATTGTTTTTAGCAATGAAGAAAAATTGAAGGTATTGAATTCAATAGCTCATCCTTATGTTAAAAAGGTAATGATTGAGAGAATTCAAAGACTCAAAAAGACTGAAAAGCTTATTGTTTTAGATATCCCATTGTTATTTGAAACTAAGATGGAAAATCTTTGCGATAAAATAATCTGTGTTTATGCGGAAGAAAAAGTTCAGCTTGAACGTTTACTGAAAAGAAACGCTTTATCATTAGATTCAGCATTAAAGAGAATAAATTCTCAAATGCCTTTAAAGGAAAAGTGTAGATTAAGCGACTACATAATAGATAATTCCTTGGATATGGATAATACATACCGACAATTCAAAATTATATTAAGTAAAATTAAGGAGTAAAGTGATGTCACTAAAAAGTTTTTTTGCCAATACAGTGGAAACCAGAGAATTACATCCTGATCCATCACTAAGAACAAACTACTACCGAAACAATTATACTCAAGTTACTGAAGCGTTAAAAAAAATGGCTGAAGAAGAAAAATTAGAAGTCAGAGATATCAACAGAGTCCATCGAGAAATTTATATGTTGGGTAATGGATATGACGTAATCGTCACGCTCTCTGAATTTACTCCCGTCGAAATCGGTGTTGATTTCAAGGTAAATTGGTTTGGGGGCTTTGGTTATAATCGACCAAAGAAAAAAGTTCAATCATATTATGCAAAACTTAAAGAGGCTTTGAGATTTAAAGGCATCTCACTTCATCCATAGGAGGATTTTTTTGGAAACACTGAGAAGAAGCGATACTTTTATTGTTTCGGGGGAAGGCTTATGTTCCGAAATTGATTATCAAGTATTATCATTACTATACCAACCGATAATCGGACAAAGCGCTTTTACCCTATATATGACGTTAATGAATTTAATGAATCGTCAGGATTATATTTCCGATGAGTATTTGCATTCGGATTTAGAGTCAATTCTTGGACTGAAAGTGTCAGAAATTGAGCAAGAAAGATTTAAATTGGAAGCTATTGGTTTGTTGGATACATTTTTTGCCAATGACGCTTTTTCTTATGAAATAAAGCTACCTTTAAGTGCAAGAAACTTCATTAATGACGGTATCTTGGGCGAGTACCTAATTGCAGCAATAACCAAAACAAGATTTAAGAAATTGCTAAAGATTTTTAAGGTTAAAGCTCCAAACAAAAAACAGAAATATAATATTTCCAAAGCATTTAATGAAATCTTTCCAGCGATTGAGGCAGTAGAAAATGAATATGAAGGCGATTTGGTCGCCAATAAAACCAGAACATTTTCTCGGCTTAACAATTACAATTTTGCTTGGAGACTTTTCTCTGAAAGCATTGATAAAGAAATATATGATGTCGAGAATCTTACTGAAGCAGTTAAAGCGAAAATTGAACAACTGAGTTATGTTTACAGTCTCGATGAGCTAAGAATGGCAGAAATATTTTTGAAATCCCTTGACGATGACAATATGATCAATATCGAGTTGTTGTCAAAAAATGCCAGATCAAATTACACTACAGATCCAATCGACCCAAACCGTGAGGAAGTACAAACAAAACCTATTGATACCGACAATTTAGTTGATTATTTTAAAACAATTAGTCCTAAAGATTTGCTGAGCGAACTGGGTGATGGATTGGTATCTTCGGCAGATTTAAGACATGTGGAAAGACTTATCGATGAAGTCGGATTAAATTCCGGCGTCGTTAATGTTCTTTTAGCTTATATTGCCAAAACAAAAGGTGCGAACTTGCCAAGTTATCAATATATCCAAAAAGTTGGAATGGGTTGGAAAAGAGATAAAATCGATTCGGTGGAATTGGCACTTGACTATATTAAACATTTGGACAGCGCTAAAGATAAACAATCAAAAAATAAAAGCACTCGGCCTGACGTAAAACCAGATTGGCTTGAAGAATATATTAGGGAGACAGAAGGGGGAAAATAGATGAAACCGGTAAAAGAACTGATAAACTATCAGGATTCCGACATCGATTATGATAGTATAATCGATGGCTTGATGACGGACCCAGTTATTAAGAAGTTTATCCTTGACCATGATTTGACTCATGACGACGTAATAAGATCGCTTAACGTCTTCTTGGCTTTCCGTGATGAAAAAAATATATGCGATAAATGCAGTGGTCTTGAAAATTGTCAATTGGCAACTATTGGATATACTCCTGTTCTGGAATACAATAAGGATTATATTTCACTGGCTTATCGAAGATGTCAATACAACAAATTAAGTAATGTCATCGATAACATCTTTACCATGTATGTACCAAAAAAGATTTTCAGTGCCTCTTTGGATGATTTTGATTTAATTGGTGAAACAAGAAAATCTATTAACAATTATATGTTGAAATTCTTGAAAGACTACCGCAAAGATAACTTTGTAAAAGGTATGTACATCTGTGGTAAATATGGTACTGGAAAAACCTATATCCTTGCTATTTTAGCCAACGAGCTAGCTAAATTGGGTCATAAAGTTTATTTTGCATACTATCCAGATTTAGCGAGAGAGTTAAAATCCTCGATAGGTGATGGTAGTTTAGAGGATAAGATAACCGCCATCAAAGAAACAGAGATTTTGATGCTTGATGACATCGGTGGCGAGTATTTTTCGGAGTTTATCCGAGATGAAGTTTTGGGACCTATCCTTCAACATCGACTATTGGACAATAAGCCAACATTCTTTTCATCAAATTTAAACTATAATGAATTGGCTAAATCATTCCGAAAAACCGATAACAACCTTGAAACAATTGCGTCTTATCGAATTGTAGAAAGAATCAAGAGAATGACAGTTGAATTTGTTTTAACAGAAATGCCTCATATTTCTTGACAAAACGAAAAATGCTTATATAATTAGTATTATAAAACGAAGACGAGGATAATTATAAAACGAAGACGAGGATATGATTGATATAACTCTTTATTCAAGCAAGAGTAGGTTGATGCGAGCTACTTATAAAGTGATATCAGTTACCACCTCTAAGTGACTTTTGAAAAAGTCCGTACCAGGCGTTAACGGTTAGAGTTAAAAATTAAGGTGGTACCGCGATTATCAATCGCCCTTTGAACAAGGGCGATTTTTTATTTTTAAGGAGGACAAAAATGAAGATAATTCTACCTAATGGTTCTTTCAAGGAATATCAAGAACCAAAATCTTTGAATGAAATCGCAGAAGATATTTCGATTTCATTAAAAAAAAGCAGCGTAGCAGCTAAAGTCGAAGATAAAATACTTGACATGGATAGAGTCATTACCACTGATTCTCATGTACAGTTTTTGACTGAGAATGATCCTGAGGCCATAGAGGTACTAAGACATTCAACAGCTCATCTTTTAGCTGAAGCAGTAAAAAGACTATACCCGCATGCTCATTTTGGCGTTGGACCTGTAATTGAGGATGGTTTTTTCTATGATATGGACTTGGGTGATGATGTATTGAGTGAAACAGATTTATTGACCATCGAAAAAGAAATGAAAAAAGTTGTAGCACAAAACTCAAAAATCGAAAGAGAAGTTTTATCACGTGATGCAGCTTTGGAATTGTTTAAAGATGACCCATACAAAATCGAATTGATCAGAGATTTACCTGCGGATGAAGAAATCAGCATCTATAAACAAAGTCACTTCACAGATTTATGCAGAGGGCCCCATTTACCGGGCACAAAGTGGATAAAAAATTTTAAACTTTTAAGTCTGGCTGGCGCATATTGGCGTGGCAATTCTGCAAATAAGCAATTAACAAGAGTATATGGAACCGCTTTTTTCAAGAAAGAAGAGTTGGACGAGCATCTTGCGAATTTGGAAGAACGTAAAAAGCGTGATCATCGCAAACTTGGCAAACAATTAGATTTATTCATGCTGAGCGAATATGGGCCTGGATTCCCTTTTTGGTTACCAAACGGAATGATTCTTCGTCGAGAACTGGAAAACTTCTGGTATGAAGTACATCTTAAGGAAGGATACAAATTAATCCAGACTCCAATCATGCTTAATAAAGAGCTTTGGGAGGTATCCGGTCATTGGTTCAATTACCGTGAAAATATGTACATTTCAGAGATTGACGATATGGAATTTGCAATAAAACCAATGAACTGTCCAGGTGGTATGTTAGTTTATAAAAGAGACATTCATTCTTATAAGGATTTTCCTTTAAAAGTTGGTGAATTGGGATTGGTTCATCGCCACGAAGCCAGCGGGGCACTTAATGGTTTATTCCGAGTGAGAAACTTCACCCAAGATGATGCCCATATTTTTATGACAGAGGATATGATTGTTCAAGAAGTCAAAGAATTGGTTAGACTATATGAATACATGTATTCAGTTTTCGGATTGGAGTACCATATAGAGTTATCAACAAGACCGGAAGAAAAATTCATTGGCGAAATAGCAACCTGGGACAAAGCTGAAAAGGCTTTGGCCGATGCTTTGGAAGCTATTGGAAAAGAATATAAAGTCAACCCTGGAGACGGTGCTTTCTATGGCCCTAAACTAGATTTCAAACTTCGAGATTCCATGAAACGAATTTGGCAATGCGGAACCATACAGTTGGACATGAATTTACCAGAAAGATTCGACTTGACTTATATTGACAAGAATGGCGAAAAGAAGAGACCTGTGATGCTTCACAGAGCTTTATACGGTTCGATAGAACGATTTATTGGTATTCTGATTGAACACTATGGCGGAGCATTTCCAACTTGGATTGCACCGGTGCAAGTAAAGGTTATTCCTGTTAACAATGAATTCCATCTTGATTTTTCCCAAAAACTAAAGAGTCTGCTTGAAGATAAACGAATCAGGGTCGAAATGGATGATCGTGATGAAAAACTTGGTTATAAGATTCGTGAAGCTCAAACCAAGAAAATCCCTTATCAATTGGTCGTGGGTGACAAGGAAGTCAGTGAAAATGAAGTTACCTACCGTCGTTATGGAGAACAAGAACAGACCACAGTAAAAGTCGAAGAATTTATTGAATTGATAACTAAGGAAATAAAGAACAAAGCATAAAAGAGGAAAGGCGCATTAGCCTTTCCTCAGTTTTTTTATTTGGGATTCATCGGGATCGATGTAGATGGTTTTTTGGTTGGTGTAGGTGACATAAGAACCGTTTTCACCAGGTACTTTTTTAACATTCTTGATTTTGGTATAATCAATCGGTACCGAACTAGACAATTTGCTTTTGGAATAATACGCTGCTAGATTTGCAGCAGCTCTAATGGTTGATACCTTTAGTTCCTGGTTGGTCATTACGACTGTGTGTGATCCTCTTTGGTTTTGCACATGAAACCAAAGATAATCTTTTTTTGCTAATTTGTGGGTAATGAAATTATTTTGGATGTTGTTTTTTCCAACAACGATTTGAATGCCTTCTTCATCATAATAAATGTCATAATTTGGAGTCTTTGATTTGGATTTCTCTTTTCTTTTTGGTAGATATTTATTTAAAATTAATTCTTCTTGAATTTCTTCCAAATCCTTCAAATCATAATTTTCAAGGACTTGTTGGTTTAGTTCCTCAAAATATGTTATTTCTTTTTTTGTCAATTCCATTTGGCCATTAATGTGACTAATGGCACTTTTTTGTTTCTTATATTTGGTAAAATATTTATTTGCGTTATCAATCGGACAAGCCATGCGATCAATCTCGATATTGATTTCTTCATCTAGTTCATAACTGTACAACTTGACTTCTGTCTTTGTTTTATCGATCAAATTATTATTCTGTAATAATAAATCACCTTTTATGCGGTTGATTTGATTATTTTCCGCTTCATGGAGATCTTTAGTAAGCTTTTCCAATTTATTGACATTTTTTTCAAGCTGATTTTTTATAAAAGTGCTTAAATTTTTATGAGTTTGCTTGACTCTTTCCAAACTAGAAGCTTCCATAAATTGATCCTCCAATAACTCTGATAAACTTTTATAGTATATTTTATCATTTTCAAAGATATCTATGCAGTAAAAATGCTTGGAAGATTTCGTTGGTAATGTCTCTTTGAAGTAGAGGTCTTTATAAACGTCGAACATCCGATGAGATTGGTAGTTTGCTTCGGAGATTATCCGCTTGGCAAAAATCGGTGAGATACCTCTAATCTTATTTATTATCTCTTGGTAACCAAGATTTTCTTGCTTGAAAAATTCGGAAATTGCAGTAAAATCATCAGCACTTAATTTATCATCTTGTGGTAAGACATACTTAATGCCGTTTACAATAATTCGGTCAGGATTTTCAAAAGGATGAATATGCTTAAAAGCATTGATAATAATTCTTTCAGAATCCAAAATAATAAGGTTAGCGTAACGTCCAAACAACTCGATTATAAGGTAGTAGTCGGTCAAGTCGCCAATGTCGTTTCGATTGTTTACCTTGATTTCAATGATTCGATCGGAGTTTAAGGCATTAACTTCGGTTATGATGCCTTTTTCAATGTGTTTACGTAAAAACATGCAAAACCCACCCGGAGTTATGAAATTGTTATATTTGCTTTTTGCCAAATGAACTCTAGCCATGGAAGTAGATAACGACAAATAAAGATTTTCATCCAAATTAAGGTAAAACAAAAAATCAGCTCGAGAAAGCTGCGATATTTTATTTATCCTTACGTTTTTCATCTTTTCATTGAGTTCTATTGCCAAATGGGAAATAAAACGTCCGTCAACACTCATATAATCACCAAATTAATTATAACATAGTTTAAATAATTAAAAATAATTTTACTATTTATATCTTTTGTGATATGATATAAAATAACAAATATGGCTTTTTTTGGCAATTGGGGGGATTACTCTGAAACTAAATGAACGGGGATTGCTTGTCATCATCAGTGGTCCATCAGGAGTAGGAAAAGGGACAATTCGTAAAGCGCTATTTGAAATACCTGATAACAATTTTTGTTATTCTGTTTCAATGACTACCAGAAAACCTCGACCAGGTGAAATCGATGGCGTCGATTACTTTTTTGTGACGAGAGATCAGTTCGAAAAAAGAATCAAAAGCAATGGATTTCTAGAATATGCAGAATTTGTCGGCGAATACTATGGTACTCCGATTGACTTCATCGAGACGATGATGGAGAAAGGCAAAGAAGTTATTGTTGAAATTGAAGTTGAAGGGGCTTTACAAGTAAGAGAAAAAAATCCGGAAGCCGTCTTCATCTTTATTGTTCCACCATCAAGAAAAGCTTTAATTGATCGTTTGAAAAACCGGGGAACCGATTCTTTGGAAACGATAAAGAAACGGATAGATAAAGCGGAGCGAGAATTTCATTTGGCATATAAGTACGATTACATTGTCGTTAACGACGAAGTGGTAAATGCCGCTGATAGAATTTATGCAATTATTCGAGCAGAACATGCCAAAACTGAAAGATCAATCCATAAATATTACAAACTCCTGGAGGGGAAAGAATGATTAAGGACAAACACGAATTAAATCAGGAAAAACTTCTGGAAATGAAAGAAAAAATGCTCGGAGAAGATGCTCATAACGAGCATACAGATTACGATGACAGAAGTTCAAAAGCAAATACAAAATACGACCCAAAAGAATTCAATTTTCAAGCCTATTCTTACGGTGATTATGAAACCGGAGATATGGTGTTCGATGAAGAAGATGACAAAAAACAAAACAAACTAGTAAATCACGAAGGTTTACGTTACCCTTCAATTGATGACTTATTGGAAGTTGTCGATTCGAAGTATAAACTAGCCTACATTGCCGCAAAAAGAGCTAAAATAATTAAAAACGACAATTATTCTTCAGTCAATAACAAATGTGTTAAGGCTGTCGGACAAGCTCTCGAAGAAATTCTTGCTGGAAAAGTTACTGCAAAATTTTAAGAAACAGCTTCGGCTGTTTTTTTTATGTTTTGAATTTTGACCATTAAAAAATTAGATTATTATGATATAATAAGGTAGTTATTGGAGATGATATTTTGGATAAGATGAAAGCTTTACTTGAAAGATTGGATTTACAGGATAAAATCATAGAAGAGTATTGTCGCATAGATACAGTTGAAGTGGACAAGTTGAATGATGCTTGGACTTTTTTCTTTATTTTCGAAAAAGTTATACCTATAATGCATTTTCGAAATTTCATTCAAAAATTGCATAACTTGACCACTATCTATGAAAGTGTAAAATCAGTTGACTTCAGAGTCACTTTTTTGGATATGGAAGGGGAAATTCTTGATTATTATGATCTAGCGATTGATTTGATTGCAAAAGATGATAAGAGAGTTCTGCCTCTGAAGGATTATGATAAGGATCTGGATGAAAATACCATAAAGATTTATGTTCCCAAAGGTGCAGTTTCGCCACAGATGTACAAAACAGCAATCGAAGAACAAATGAAGAAACTGGGATTTGAAGTGGAAATAACAATTCAAATTGACGAAAGCATGGAATCGATTGAGGAAGAGATAAAGAAAAACAATGATCTCTTCATTAAGGAAAACAGACAGCTACTGAATTCTACTGAAGTAAAATTCATAAGTTTGAATCAACCAGCTGATTTCGCTGATTTTATCGAAATATCCTCAATACCGAGAAATGAGATGGAATTTGAGGAGTTCAAAGAAAAAAATCAAGGCAAGTCAATTCTTTTCGTTGAGGGAATTGTGGTTGAGAATGAGATTAATGATTCCAATAGCAATTCAAGCGTTAAACTGATTGTCACTGATGGTGTCGACTCAATATATTTAGTCAAAAGAAAAACTAAACCTACGGATTTGGACTTTTTCAAAGAAATTGAAATTGGCATGGGAATTAAAGCGAAATGCTATGCTCAATATGACTCGTATTATGGTGAAGTTACATTAAGCGTTCTCAACATTGCTAGATCCGAAACGCAAATTGATGATAATAGAAGAGAAGACAACTACGAAAACAAAAGGGTTGAGTTGCATTTGCATACAAAAATGTCGACACTAGATGGTGTAAATGACATTGAAGAATATGTCAATCGGGCTATAAGTTTTGGACATACGGCTCTAGGCGTCAGCGATCACGGTTCGGTTCAATCCTTCCCTAATTTTGAAAAATACATAAAAGATAAACCAATAAAACCATTGTATGGTTTAGAGATGGTTTTTGTCGATGATGAAAATATAACAATAACAAGAGGTGAATACCAAGGATTATTGTCAGATGCTACATATGTGATATTTGATATCGAGACAACCGGTTTATCACTTAATTATGACACTTTGATTGAAATAGCCGGTATTAAAGTGAAGAACGGAGCAATTTTGGGTGAATTCTCCGAATTAATCGATCCGGATATGACAATATCAAAATTCACGGAAAATTTCACTCAGATTACCAACTCAATGTTAAAAGGCAAAAGGAAACTAAAAGAAGTTTTAAAGGATTTTCGAGAATTTTCCAAGGATACCATTCTTGTGGCTCACAATGCCGATTTTGACGTTGATTTTCTCGCTTACAATTATCGTGAATTAGGTATCGACAACAAAATCAATCCTTCCATAGACACATTGATGTTGGCAAAAGTATTGAACCCTGAAAAATCTCGTTACGATTTAAAAACCATGAGTCGTCATTATAAAGTTAACTTGGACGGTCACCATCGGGCTATCAATGATACTAAAGCCTTGTTTGAGATTTTCTTGCATATGATAAAGCAATTGCGAAAAGACGGATTCAATCGTTTTCAGGATTTAAATTTAATAATTGATCATAAAGAAGTTTATAAATATCCATACCCTAAACACGTTAATCTCTTGGTAAGGGAACAAGCGGGTTTAAAGAATCTATATATGATTTTATCTGAAGGTTTAACCACTTATTATGACCGAGAGGCAAAAGTTTTGAAAAGTTACCTTGATAAACATCGTAACGGACTTCTAGTTTCAAGTGGCTGTTATAATTCCAGATTTTTTGAAATAGCCATGAATAAGACGAGAAGGGAATTGGTTAAAGAAGCTAAATATTATGATTACCTCGAAGTCCAACCTCTGAGTTTTTTCCGTTTTATGGAAACAGAAACTCCTAACTGGCGTAATGTCGTTCAAAGGGTAATCAAAAAAATAGTTGAAGTGGGTAAAGAGCTTAACATACCTGTTGTGGCGACGGGAGACGTTCACCATCTTGATCCTAGCGATTACAAGTATCGTGAAATTATGATTAATACTCCTTTGGTAGGCGGTGGAGGATTCCATGACTTATACTATAAGGAATTCAAACCTAACCAGTATTTCATGACTACTGAAGAAATGATGGAAGAGTTCTCGTTTTTGGGCAGCGATGTTGCCTATGAAATCGTTGTTAAGAACTCTCAAGCTATTGCCAATTTGGTTGAAGATATCACCATTATTCCTAATGGCTTATACGCTCCAACCGACGAATTTTTAGCTGAAAAGGGAGTTCCTTCAATCAAAACTAAGGTAGAACACATGGTTAACGACAAGGTAAGAGAATTGTATGGAGATCCTCTACCTGAAATCGTTAAGAATCGTGTAGAAAAAGAATTGAACAGTATTATTGAACATCACTTTTCAACGATATATTACATATCGCATCTATTGGTTAAAAAATCTCTGGATGATGGATATCTGGTTGGCTCCAGAGGATCTGTGGGCTCTTCGTTTGTTGCAACTTTGATGGGAATAACCGAAGTCAACCCGCTACCTCCACATTACGTTTGTCCTAAATGTCATTTTAACGCATTCAAAAAAACCGAAGACGAAATCAAGGCATACGGACAGAATGATTTTGAAAAAGAATATCATGATGTATTTGAAAATTCAGACGCGGGTTGGGATTTGCCAAAAGCTGAATGCCCAATCTGTAATACGAAATTGCATCGTGATGGTCATGACATTCCTTTCGAAACATTTTTAGGATTTAAAGGCGACAAAACACCCGACATTGACTTGAATTTCTCTGGTGAATATCAAGGAGAAGTTCATGAATATATCAGAAAACTCTTCGGAGTTAACTATGCATTCAGAGCTGGTACAATTGGTACATGTGCAGCGAAAACATCTTTTGCCATGGTTAAGGAATATTATAATAAACTCAATATTAAGCGAAAACGACAAGGTTTGGAACCGATATTCGTACGACACGCTGAAATGGCTAGATTAGCCAAAGGTATCGAAGGATCAAAAAGAAGTTCGGGACAACATCCGGGTGGAATAGTGGTTGTACCGAACAATCGCAGTATTTATGACGTAACACCTATTCAATATCCGGGAGATAGCAAAGATACTTCTTGGAAGACAACTCACTATGAATACCACTCATTCGAAAACAATCTCTTTAAGTTGGATGTCCTCGGGCATGATGATCCTACCGTGATTCGTTATCTAATGGATCTGGTTAAGCAAAATCCCCAGGATTTCCCTTTCAGCAAACCTCAAGACATACCGGTTGATGACATTGATGTCTATAGAATGTTATCGGGCACAGAGGTTTTGGGCTTGACGAGTGATGATATAATGTCTGATGTCGCATCTTATGGCGTCCCTGAATTAGGAACTAGCTTTGTTAGAGGTATGTTATCGGAGTCAAAGCCGAAATCTTTTGCTGATTTAGTTAAAATTTCAGGTCTATCACATGGTACGGACGTATATTATGGCAATTCACAGACATTGATTTTAGGTAAGAATCGTGAGTTTGGCAAGATTGATTTCAAAGATGTCATTGGTTGTCGAGATGATATCATGGTTCACTTGATTTCCTATGGTTTGAATCCGGATTTAGCCTTTGAAATAATGGAATTTGTCAGAAAAGGGAAAGCAATTACCAATCCTAACAAATGGGCAACTTATGCTGACGAAATGCGCAGGTACAATGTTCCAGAATGGTATATCTGGTCATGTTCAAAAATTAAATACATGTTCCCGAAAGCCCATGCGACGGCTTATGTCTTAATGGCAATGAGAATCGCTTGGTTCAAATTGTATCAGCCAATATATTTTTATTCCTCCTACTTTTCTAAAAGGGCCGTGACATTTGACGTGGATGTCTTTTATGGCGGTGAAAAAGCGATAATCGACAAACTAAACGAAATTAAGACCAAAGGAAAAGAAGCTACCAATCGTGAACAAGATTTGCAAACAGTATTGGAAGTGGCTTTGGAAATGGTCAAACGCGGTTTTGAATTCCGACCAATCGATTTATATCGCTCCTCAGTCAAGGATTTTGTTATCGACACTGACAAGAAAGGATTAATCCTTCCTTTTATCGTGATTGATTCCATGGGTGAAAAAGCGGCTCAATCTGTCATCGAAGCGAGAAATGAAAAAGAATTCATTTCCAAACAAGATATTAAAAATAGAACTAAATTATCAAATGTTTTATTTGAAAAACTGGAGGAGTTGGGTGTGTTTGACGGCATGATTGATAAAAATCAAATTTCGATCTTTGATTTTTAAGCAACCATCATATAATCTTCATAATTTTGTATTATAATTATTCTAGATTTTTTAGGAGGTTTAATTATGAGAATGAATAGTTCAAATCCGGTTTTCAGACAAGCGAACAGTTATACTCTTGCATCTGACAAACCGATAACTTATACCAATGTGGCGATTAAGACAATAGTTTTATTGTCTGTTGCTGCAATCAGTGCTTACTTGACAATGACAAATCTTGAAACTATCAATATTGGCTGGATAATCGGGGCAATGATAGTAGCTTTCATCGCTGTCATTGTTGGTACGAGATCTGTTAGACTCGCTCCTTTTGCTGCCATAATTTACGCTGTGGCGGAAGGATTGGTTCTGGGGATGGTTTCTGTCCTATATATGTTTTATTATGGCAATCAAATCGTTCCTACAGCCTTAGCTACCACTTTTATTGTTTTCTTGGTCATGTTGTTGCTCTTTTCGACCAATATCATCAAGGTCAATCAGAAATTCGCTTCATTCATGGTCGTTGCTTTAATAAGCGTAATCATCATGAGTCTCTTATCAATATTTATTAATATGGGCGAATTATATTATATCGTTGTTTTCATTTCTGCAGCTTTATCAGCTTTCTTCTTACTCTTGGACTTTCAAAGAATAAAAGATTTTGTCGATTCAGGAACTGATCAAAGAGTTGGATGGATTCTTTCCTTAGGTTTGATGGTAACAATTGTCTGGATATATGTTGAAATGTTGAGACTTTTAGCAATATCCTCGAGAAGATAATTATTTCTGGTTGCATAAGTAATGATATTTGTTATAATATAGTTAATACGATGATAAAGCAGTAGTAATTAGGGTTTTGAGATTTCAGAGAAAAATGCCTTTGGCTGTGAGCATTTAATCCCAATCTAATGAATTCGGCTTTTGAGTGAGATTAACAATCTCCGTAAATCTTGCGTTAAAGATAAGTTAAGTGCTAGTTTTACTAGAACTAAGGTGGTACCACGGTTAATACAATCGCCCTTAACAGGGCGATTTTTTTATTTTTGGAGGAACTTATGGAAAACAAATTGAAACAGATGGTAATACTTGCTAGTGATGCAATAAAAAATTGCAAGACAATTAATGAGCTAATGGACGTTAAAGCTCTTTATTTAGGCAAGAAGAGTGAATTTAACACCATTATGCAGGATTTGAAGGGCTTATCGGATGAAGAAAAGCCTAGAATTGGAAAAATGGTCAATGAAGCAAAACAAGCAATATCAGCTTTGATTGAAGAACAGAAAAATCGTATAGACAGGGATAAGATTGATGCTCTTTTAAAAGAACAGACAATCGACATTACCCTTCCAGGTAAAAAAATAGCTATCGGCCATAAACACATATTGACTAAAACCATTGAGGAAATCGAAGATATTTTTGTGGGTTTGGGCTATACGATTAAGGAAGGACCTGAGGTTGAATCTGACAAATATAACTTTGAAATGCTTAATCTTCCTAAGGATCATCCGGCGCGTGAAATGCAAGATTCTTTCTATATTACTGAAGAAACCTTGTTAAGAACTCATACGTCTCCGGTTCAAGTCAGAAGCCTCTTGGCCAATACTAATCAAGAACCACTGAAAATCATCTGTCCAGGTGTTGTTTACCGTAAGGATGACGATGATCAAACCCATTCTCATCAATTCATGCAGATAGAAGCCTTGGTAGTCGATGAAAAGGCAACCTTGGCGGATTTAAAAGGAACTTTGTTATTGGTAGCCAAAAAACTTTTTGGTGAAAATCGAGAAATCAGGTTAAGACCTTCTTACTTTCCTTTTACTGAACCATCAGTAGAAGTTGATGTCAGTTGCTTTAAATGCAATGGTGTCGGCTGTTCAATGTGCAAACAAACAGGCTGGATAGAAATATTGGGTGCTGGAATGGTTAATAATAATGTTCTCAAAGCTGCCGGTTATGATACCGATAAGTATCAAGGGTTTGCCTTAGGCATGGGGATTGAAAGAATTGCAATGCTAAAATACGGAATTGAAGATATCAGGCATTTATATACAAATGACCTACGCTTCAATTCGCAATTTTAGGAGGTGAATTTATGAAAGTATCTATTAATTGGCTGAATCAATACTTCTCTGAAAAATTGGATCCCAAAGATTTGGTCAAAAAATTCAATTTGATGAGTCAAGAAGTAGCTGGTCTGGAAAGATTGGTTGATATTGATGGTTTGGTTATCGGTCACGTAAAATCTGCGGTTAAACATCCAGACGCAGATAAATTAAAAGTCTGCATGGTCGATGTCGGTGACGAAGAACTTCAAATAATATGTGGTGCACCAAATGTTGATGCAAATCAAAAAGTGATTGTCGCAAAAAGTGGCGTTACTTTACCAGGTGATTTCAAGATAAAAAAAGCGAAAATAAGAGGTGTCGAATCCAATGGCATGATCTGTTCTTTGGCAGAATTGGGTATACAGGCATTTGAAAGCACTGAACTTGGAATTTATGTTCTTGGTGAAGATGCTCTTCCGGGAGAAGACCCGTTAAAATATCTTAGTCTTGATGACCATGTGTTGGAATTGGATTTGACCGCGAATCGCGCTGATTTATTGTCTTTAAGAGGCGTTGCATATGATACAGCCGCGATGTTGAACATAAATCCCTCATTCCACGAACCACAAGTAATAAGGGAGACTACGGAAAATCCGGTCAGTATCTTTACGCAAACAAAAAATTGTCAAGTTTATTATGGACAGCCTATTGATAACATTACTATAAGACAAAGTCCATATTGGTTGAAAGCAAGGCTTATTGCTTCTGGAATCAGGCCAATTAACAATGTAGTTGATATTACGAATTACGTCATGCTTGAATATGGCCAACCTCTTCATGCCTTTGACTATGATAAAATCAATAGTGATAGAATTTTAGTTAGAGATGCAATGGATCAAGAAGAAATAATAACCTTGGATGGCGAAAAAAGAAGACTTATAAAAGGCGATATCGTCATCACTGACGGTGAGAGGCCGATTGCTTTGGCTGGTGTCATGGGAGGGTTAAATACAGAAATCGACGCTTCATCCACAAGAGTTCTTTTGGAAAGCGCAGTTTTTAATCCCGTTAAAATTCGCAAGACTGCATTAAGATTAAATTTAAAAAGTGAATCATCGAGTCGCTTTGAAAAAGGAATTGATGCAAAAAAAACATTGGAAGCATTGAACTACGCTTCTGAATTATTGGTGAAATACGCAGACGCAATAATCGTTGGTAAGCCAAGCTTTTTCAACACAATTAATCCAAAGAAAAAAACCATAACACTTTCAATGGAAAAGTTGATCAAAGTCACAGGACTCAAGTTCGAGGAAGACGATGTCGAAAACATCTTAAAGCGACTTAGATTTGATTTTAAGAAAAAAGGCGATAGTTTCGTTGTTACAATACCTTCCAGAAGACCAATGGAGAGTTATCAAGACCTTATCGAAGAAATTGTCAGAATTCATGGTTACAATAAGATTCCACTTTCAATTCCAGTTACACCAACTCAGGGTGGTTTAAACAAAAAACAAACAACAAAAAGAGTAATTCGCAGTTTCTTTGTTGGAAAAGGTTTCTACGAAACAAAGACTTATTCCTTGGTAACGGAAGAAATGGCAAAAAAATATGACAAAGAAACATTACCGACAATTAAAATATTAAATCCTTTGACCAAAGAACGAGAATATTTGAGACACTCCATAATTCCATCCCTCATCAATGTCTTGATATATAACAAAGCGAGAAAAATAGAAGACGTTTTCATTTTTGAAACTGCAAATACATATTTTGAAAATTATGAACAAGAGAAATTGGCTTTCTTATTGAATGGCAAAAGCGATTATTCGCTATGGCAAGGTTTGGATAAGGAAATAGATTTTTATCATCTTAAGGGCATAATTGAAGCTTTACTAGAGCAACTCAAAATTAACAATTATTCAATTCAAGTAAGCCATAATCCGCTTTCCAATCTTCATCCGGGAATTAGTGCTGAATTGCTTGTGGATGAAGAAGTTGTTGGTTTCTTTGGCAGACTTCACCCCGAAGAAGAACATCGCTTTGGATTGAAGGATGTATATGTTTGTGAATTGGAATTACAGAAACTATACGAAAATTCAGAAAAACAAGAAATGAAATATGTAGAAGTCTCTAAATATCCGCCAATTGAAAGAGATTTGGCAATCTATGTAACTAATGAAATATCCGCTCAACAAATAATTGATGTAATAAAGAAAACAAATAAAAAGTTACTCAATTCAGTCGAAATATTTGATGTTTATTATGATCAAAATAAAGAGAACAAAAAGTCAATAGCTTTAAGGCTAGAATTTTTAAGTTATGACAGAACCCTAGAAGCTAGGGAAGTTGACGAGCAGATTAGCAAAATAATAGTTAACCTCAAAAAAGAACTTAACGCCGAGTTAAGAAGTTAATAATCATTTAACTGTTTTGACCACCATTTTGGTGGTCATTTCTTTTATTTGTAACAGTAATTTGATATATATTATTGATTTTTCTTAAAAATATCCAACCATTATAATATCGTGATATAATGATTTTGAAAAAGATTTGGAGGTCCATATGGAAAAAATCATTAATGTTGAAAATTTGAGTAAAAATTATGGAGAAGTCAAAGCGGTTAAAGGTATTGATTTTTATGTCGAAAAAGGCAGTCTTTTCGCCTTTCTTGGACCTAATGGAGCAGGTAAGACAACGACAATCAATATACTATCAACTTTGATATCTATGGATTCAGGAAAAGTTGAGATAAATGGAATCAAGTTGGGAGAAAACGAAGATTTAATCCGCAGTTCCATCGGTATCGTTTTTCAGGAGGGGGTTCTTGATCCCTTGTTGACTATCAAGGAAAACCTAGAGGTTAGAGGTAGTTTTTATGGGATAAGTAAAGATAAATTAAAAGAAAGAATCGAATCCGCATTAGAAATTGCAGGAATAACCAACATCGCCAATAGAAGATATGGAACTTTATCTGGTGGTCAAAAACGTCGTGCGGATATTGCAAGAGCTTTGATAAATTCGCCAAAAATACTATTTTTGGATGAGCCAACTACTGGTTTAGACCCCCAAACGAGAAAGAATGTATGGAATACAATAATGCATCTGAAGAACAATGAAAACATGACAGTTTTCTTGACTACTCATTACATGGAAGAGGCGGAAAAAGCGGATTACGTTGTCATAATCGATAATGGTCAAATTGCCGCAAAAGGGACTCCTTCTTACTTGAAAGACAATTTTTCTAATGACATACTGAAGATGAAAGTAAAAAATGAAGAAAAATTAGTTACATATTTTACTCAAAACAAGATTGCGTATGAAAAACAGATAGACATGTATCTGGTAAAATTGGAAAATACTTTGGAGAGCATCAAAATAATTAGCGATAATGAAGATAATTTGGATTCTTTCCAGGTTTTAAATGGTACTTTGGATGATGCTTTCATAAATATTACTGGTAAGGAGATAAGAGAATGATTTTACAATTAATGAAAAGAAATCTTAAACTGTATTTTCGTGACAAAGTATCTGTCTTCTTTTCGCTATTGGGCGTCTTCATTATCATAGGCGTATATGTAATGTTTCTTGGTAAAATGATGGTTGATTATACTGAAGATTTGGTTGGAAACAATTCAAGGTATTTGATGATAAGTTGGATTATGGCCGGTGTTATCTCGGTAACTACCATCACCACTTGTAACGGTGCATTTGGAATAATGGTAGAAGACATTGCTTTGAAAAGAATGAGAGACTTTAAAGTTTCGCCTATAAAAAGATGGCAATTAGTATTATCGTACGTTCTTTCTGCGATGGTTGTCGGATTGATAATGAGTGTACTGACATTATTATTAAGCGAGTTATATATTTATGTCGATGGCGGTAAAATCTTATCGTTTTCGGCCTTGATGAAGGTTTTGGGTTTGATTCTAATTTCGGTTTTTTCATCTTCAGCAATGATTTTTATGATAATGTCTTTTATCAAGAGTCAAAATGCTTTCGGCACAGCTAGCTCAATTATAGGAACTCTTATAGGTTTTTTAACTGGCATTTACATACCGTTGGGAAATCTTCCCTCCGGAGTTCAAACCATCATAAAATTTTTCCCTTTATCACATTCGGGAGTTATGCTTAGACAGGTGATGATGAACGAGGCTTTATCCTTAGAATATCTACCCGATGAATTTAAGGTTTTCCTAGGTGTGAACTTCGAAATTGGTGGAGAGTTTATATCGAATTTCATCCATATTGCTTATCTTTTTGTCAGTGGTGTGATATTCTATTTAATAGCAATAATCATAGTATCTAAAAAAAGGAGTAATCTGTGAAAAAACAATTTTACAATTATACAATTGAAGCCTTAAAAAAAATCTTGATTGATAGTGATTTCAAGGCTTATAACGCTGAACAAATATATAAATGGGTCTATGAAAACAATGTTACAGATCCTGAGTTTATGACGAATATATCTAAGGATTTAAAGTCCTTCCTGAACGACAATTTTTCCTTCGATTTATTAAATTTGATTTCACAACAGACATCAAAAACCGGGACAGATAAATTCCTGTTTGAACTACATGATAAAATTGTCATTGAATCGGTTTTGATGGAACATGACTACGGCTTGTCTTTATGTGTCACATCACAAGCGGGTTGTTCAATGGGCTGCAGTTTTTGTGCTTCAGGCCTGATCAATAAACAAAGAGATCTAACAGCAGCTGAACTCGTTGCACAAATTTTGACTGTTCAAGCTATCAAAAAAGTTAAAATTACCCACATTGTTGTTATGGGTACAGGCGAGCCTTTTGATAATTATGATAATGTCATGGATTTTGTCAAAATCATCAATTATAAACACGGATTGCAGATTGGTTCAAGGCACATAACTATATCCACATGCGGTATTGTCCCGAAAATCTATGATTTTGCCAAGGAAGAGATAAAAGCTAATTTGGCAATCAGTCTTCACGCGCCAAACAATGAATTAAGAAATAGACTGATGAGAATTAATCGCGCTTATCCGATTGATGAAGTGATACAGGCAGCTAAAGATTACTTTGATCAAACGAAAAGAAGGGTGACTTTTGAATATATTCTGTTAAAGGGTGTTAACGATGAAATTGAACATGCTAATGAACTAAGTGATTTGATTAGAGGAATAAATTGTTATGTCAATTTAATCCCATATAATCCGGTCAACGAGTTTTCTTTCAAGAAAACAGACGAATCAAGAGCAGATCGATTTTATCAACAGTTAATAAGAAGAGGAATTAATGTTACTTTAAGAAAAGAGATGGGTTCTGATATTGACGCAGCGTGCGGACAACTAAGATTAAAAAACCATAAGCAAGGTCCTAAAAACATTGACTAGAAGCCGATGTTTTGATACAATTAAAGTGTTTATTTAAGGATAAAGGTGAATAAAATGAAAAAAGAAATCAAAAAAATCGCACTCCTCACTGGTGGGGGAGACTGCTCGGGGTTAAATGCCGTAATCAGAGCAGTTGTTAAGTCGGCAATTTTAAAATACAATTACGAAGTTATCGGTTTTATGGGAGGATACCATGGGCTGTTGATGGATGACTTTATCAAACTTGATTTAAAAACTGTCGCAGGTATTTTCCATCAAGGTGGTACTATACTAAAGATGAGCAATAAAGACAATCTTTTTAACTTCAAAACCGTTGATGATAAAGGAAAAACCATTTATAAAGATATGTCTGATGTCGCAATTGAAAATTTAAAGAAACATAACGTCGATGCATTGGTAATTATCGGTGGCGATGGGACACTGACTTCTGCTAGGGATTTTTCAAGAAAAGGTGTCAATGTCGTTGGCATTCCAAAAACTATTGATAATGACGTTCCTGCAACTGAAATTACCTTCGGTTATAGAACGGCATTGGATCATATCATGTTAAGCCTTGATGCTTTACACACAACTGCCTATTCCCATGATAGAGTGATGATTCTTGAGGTTATGGGGAGAAACGCAGGTTGGTTAGCTTTGGAAGGTGGCATTGCCGGATCAGCTGATGTGATTTTAATTCCAGAAATTCCTTATGACATTAATTCAGTGGCTAAAACAGTTTTTGACCGCTATAATCGTGGTTCAAAGTTTACTATTATCTGTGTCTCTGAAGGTGCAAAACCAATTGATGGTGATGTGACAATCAAGAAATTGGATAAAGATAGCCCAGATGCCGTTAAACTTGGTGGAGTCGGGGATATATTAGCCGATCAACTTGAAAAAGTAATCAAACCAGTTACTGGACAAGATATTCGTGTTACAACCCTTGGTTACATCCAAAGAGGTGGAGTCACCAATACATTTGACAGAGTTTTAGGAACCAAATATGGATCTTATGCAGTTGATATGATAGCTAGAAACGAATTTGGAAGAATGGTTGTTATCAGAAATGACCACATGGATTCAGTTAGACTTGAAGAAGTTGTCGGTTCGGGAAAAACGGGACAAACAAGTTCCGGTGGTGCGAGAATTGTTAATCCACACGGCGATTTAGTCAATGCCGCTAAAGATATAGGAATAAGTTTTGGAGATTAATTTAAAATAGGAGGATAAAATGGACTTAAAAGGTAGTAAAACAGAAAAGAATTTAATGGAAGCTTTTGCTGGAGAATCAATGGCAAGAAACAAGTACACCTTCTACGCTGCCAAGGCAAGGGAAGAAGGATACGAAGAAATAGCTGAATTCTTTGAAGAGACAGCTGTCAATGAAAGAGAACATGGGAAAATCTGGTTTAAGTTATTGCATGATGGTGGTATTCCAACAACAGACATCAATTTACAAGACGGTGTTGATGGAGAACATTATGAATGGACAGACATGTACAAAGGTTTTGCTGAAACTGCTAAAGAAGAAGGGTTCAAGAAAATTGCTTTTCTCTTCGAAAAAGTCGCCGAAATTGAAAAACGTCATGAAGAAAGATATCAAGCATTGTTAAATAGACTTAAAAACGATCAAGCTTTTATGTCTGATAATGACTCAGAAATTTGGATTTGCACAAATTGCGGTCACCTTCATTTTGGTAAGAAAGCTCCTAATATTTGTCCAGTTTGTGACTATCCGCGTGCGTATTTCAAAAGACATCAAGAAGCTCTATAATTAAAAGAAGGCGATGCCTTCTTTTTTTCATGCTTAGTTAATGTTTAAATAGCATTTTTATGGTATAATAACTATAAATATTTATATAGGTGATATATTTGGAAAAAGAAGGAAAAATCATAAAATCCATCGGGGGATTATATACCGTTACCGACAAATCATTAAAACAATTTGTATTGAAACCATTAGGTATTTTTAGACATCGAAACATCCAACCTAAGGTTGGAGATAATGTCGTTTTCAATGAAGAATCGATAATTGAAATTAAAGAACGAAAGAATGATTTATACCGACCAATGATTGCTAATGTTGATCAAGTATTACTAATTAATGCGGCGGTAAAACCAGATTTTAGTTTTCTTTTATTGGATAAATTTCTAACTCTTATTGAAGCCAATGACATTAAACCAATTATCATAATTACAAAGATTGATTTATTGAATAATAGCGAAATAGAGAGCTTAAAGTCAAAAATAAATTATTACGAAAAATTTTATAGAGTAATATATTTTAGTGCTAAAACGATGATTGGTGTAGATGAAATATTAGAAGTGACAAAAGATAAAGTCAATGTACTTGCGGGACAGACAGGAGCGGGTAAATCCTCTCTCCTAAATGCAATTGACCCAAATCTCAATATTGAAACGAATGAAATTTCTAAAGCACTTGGTAGAGGCAAGCACACCACAAGACATGTAGAGTTGATTAAATTCGGGGATGGTTTCATTGCTGACACCCCGGGCTTTTCAAAACTTGAATTCATTGAATATCAAGCTGACCAAATAAAATTTTATTATCCAGATTTTTTCAGTCTTAGCAACAATTGTAAATTCTATCAATGCACACATATTCACGAACCTGGATGCGCTGTAATTGAAGCCTATCAAAAGGGATTAATTCTCAAGGAGAGATATGAGAACTACAAGTTAATATACAATGAAATCAAAATACAAAAACCAATTTATAGGAGAGATGAAAAATGATTTGTTCACCATCATTTCTATCTTGTGATTTTACCAAATTAGAAACTGAAATTAAATCGATAAAC
>ERZ1645192.158-NODE-158-length-49324-cov-6.921005_pt1 | contig 49324 bp, 45 predicted proteins | sample MGYA00575354_ERZ1645192 | MGnify/ENA primary metagenome ERZ1645192 (study PRJEB40844, sample SAMN11349763) | freshwater sediment metagenome | isolation source: river sediment | host: Sediment | place: India: Faizupur Khadar , New Delhi | collected 2017-02-21 ... | reverse complement strand
CCTCCAGACCCACCTGATGAGCCATTACCAGATGTTCCAGCACCTGGTCGAAGGACGCGGAGTCGGAGTCGCCGGGCGGGCAGATCGGGAAGAGCCGTTCCAGGTCGCCGGGGATCAGGTCGGATTCGAGTAGCGCCTCACGGGCCCGCATCCAGTTGCGGTTCCCCTTCACGGTGTTGATCTCGCCATTGTGGGCGATCATCCGGTAGGGATGTGCGAGCGGCCACGACGGGAAGGTGTTGGTCGAGAACCGGGAGTGGACCAGCGCAATCGCGGACGTGAAGCTCGGCTCGGTCAGGTCAGGGTAGACCTCGGTGAGCTGGCCGGTGGTCAGCATGCCCTTGTAGACCAAGGTCCGGCAGGAAAGGGACGCGAAGTACACCTCGGCCTCATTGCGGGCACGCCGCCGCAACGCGTAGACCTGCCGGTCCAGGTCGATACCCGCCGCGTGCTTGCGGTCGCTCACGAACAGTTGCGCCAGGTGCGGCATCGCACCTAGCGAGATCGGGCTGAGCGTGCCGGTACGCATCGGCACCTCCCGCCAACCATGCACCTTGAGGCGTTCCTCCAGCGCGATCTTCTCGATCGAGATCATCGCCATCTCGCGCTCGGCCTCATCTGTGGGCAGGAAGGCGATGCCGACCGCATACTCTCCGGCGGGTGGCAGTGGGAAGTCGACTTGGCCACGAAGGAACTCATCTGGCACCTGGACCAGGATGCCTGCGCCATCCCCGGCCGCCGCGTCCGCTCCGGTGGCGCCGCGATGGTCGAGGTTCGCCAAGGCGGTCAAACCGTCAAGCACCAAGTCGTGGCTGGGCTTGCCGTCCAGCTTGGCGACGAACGCGACACCGCAGGCGTCATGCTCGAATGCAGGGTCATACAAGCCTTGGCGTTCGGGCGCTGTGGTGTACGAGCTCATCTGCGCTCCCTCCGGTTGAAATCATCGGAACACTAACCGCGGTGTGTTACGAACAGTTTTCAGCCGTGTGAGAGTTGGTCGACTGGGCGTTCGACCAGCGATCGCTACCCTTGGGTCATGAGTACCGTGACCGATTGCTTGCAGGCCGCTGACGCGACCATCGCCGCTGGTCGCGTCGTTGTCGCTCAGATGCTGGCTCGCCTCGGTGAGAGCAACTCCCCACGGTGCTGCACGGGGGCCGGGCGATGAACCGCCCGCAGGAGGCCGTCCAGGCGGAACTGGTCGCCGTCGCGGTCGGGGTGCTCGACGGCGCGCCGCGTGTCCTCACCACCTCCGCGTCCCAGCTTCAACTTCCGGCTGGGCCGTTGCGCGAAGACCACCGCTCGATGCAGGCGGGGTTGCGTGCATGGGTGGAGGAGAAGACCGGGCTGAGACTCGGCTACGTCGAGCAGCTCTACACCTTCGCCGACCGTGACCGAGCCGGCTCGCAGCGGACGATCTCGGTGAGCTACCTCGGCCTCACCTGGCTGGAGCACGGCGATCTGGAGCGGTGGGTGAGCTGGTACGACCTGTTCCCCTGGGAGGACCAGCGCGACGGCGGCGCGCTGCTGGGTGCGCTCGAGCCTCATCTGCGGGCGTGGGCGAATGCGGAGGACTCCGAGCGGCGGGAGGTGCGCTGTCGGGTCACCTTCGGTCTCGACGGCACCGACTGGCATCCCGAACTGGCACTGCAACGCTACGAGGTGCTCTACGAGGCAGGCCTGGTGCCGGAGTCACCCGACTCGCGCGAGGCTCTGCCCCCTCAGATCGTCGGTCCGTGGATGCTGCACGACCATCGCAGGATCGTGGCCACCGCGATGGGTCGGCTGCGCGCGAAGATCCAGTACCGACCGGTCGTCTTCGAGCTGATGCCGCCGGAGTTCACGCTGGGACAACTTCAGGCCTGCGTGGAGGCGATCGCGGGCCAGCATGTGCACAAGCAGAACTTCCGCCGGATCGTGGAGCAGCAGCGTCTGGTGGAGGAGACCGGCGGCACGACCTCGGAAACGGGGGGACGCCCGGCGCGGTTGTTCCGCTTCCGACGAGAGATCCTCGACGAGCGCGCCGCTGGCGGTACCAAACTCCCCCGTACCCGCTGAAGATCTCGAACGAGCCGGGGGCTTCCCGAGAGCGTCCCCAAAGTGCTAATCTTGAGCAAATCATATGCTCATATCAAGCATAAAGGGGATTACAGTGATGTCCCAGACCACCATGCCCGCAACCACACCCCGCACCCCAGACGCAACTCCCGCGCTCCACCTGCCGATCCGGCCGTTGGACGCGGACACCTGGGACGCCGCTGCCGCCGATATCGAGGCCATCACCGAACTCAAACGCGAGAAGGACGCGGTCATCCTGGCCCACAACTACATGACCGGTGACATCTTCCACGGCGTGGCCGACATCACCGGCGACAGCCTCGCGCTCGCCCGCGAGGCCCGCCACGTCACCCAGTCGACGATCGTGCTGGCCGGAGTCCACTTCATGGCCGAGACCGCGAAGCTCCTCAACCCGGGTAAGCGCGTCCTGCTGCCGGATCTGCGGGCCGGGTGCTCCTTGGCCGCATCGGTTACCGCCGAGGACGTCAGCGCCCTTCGTGCCGCCCACCCCGGGGTTCCCGTGGTCACCTATGTCAACACCTCGGTGGCGGTGAAGGCGGCGTCGGACATCTGCTGCACTTCGGGCAACGCCCTGCGGGTGGTCGAGTCCCTCGGGGTTGATCGAGTGATCATGATCCCCGACCAATACCTCGCCCGTAACATCGCGGCGCAGACCGGGGTGGACATGATCATCTGGCCCGGCGCCTGCGAGGTCCACGAGCAGTTCACCGCAGCCGAGGTGCGCGCCCTGCGCGACGAGTACCCCGGCGTCACCGTCCTCGCCCACCCGGAGTGCCCGCCGGAAGTCGTCGCGGAAGCCGATTTTGCGGGCTCCACCGCCCAAATGTCGGACTTCGTGGCCAGCCGTCGCGCCTCCATGGTCGCGCTGGTCACCGAATGCTCGATGAGCGCCAACCTCGCCGGCGCCCACCCGGAGGTGGAGTTCATCGGCATGTGCCGGCTGTGCCCGCACATGCAGCGCATTACCTTGAAAGGCATCCGAACCGCGCTCGAGACCGGCCGACACGAGATCAGCGTCGACCCGGCAATCGCCGACCGCGCCCGCCTCGCCGTCGAGCGCATGCTCGCCGTCTGACGCACGAGCCGAGGACCCCACGATGACAGTCATCATCGGCGCCGGCCTGGCTGGCCTCGCGACCGCACTCCACCTTGCCCCACAGCGCTGCGTCCTGCTCACGGCGGGGACGCTGCAGGCCGAGACCCGGTGGCGCGAGCCCGCGTCCGGTTGGGCGCAAGGAGGCATCGCGGCTGCCGTGTCGCCCGCCGACGAGCCCTGCCGCCATGCCGGCGACACCATCGCTGCCGGTGCGGGGTTGTGCGACCCCGACGTCGTCGCCCAGATCACCGCTGCCGCTCCCAGCGCCATCGAGTGGCTGGTGAACCAGGGCGTGCCCTTCGACCGCGAGCCCGACGGCGCTCTCGCGCTCGGTCTTGAAGGCGCGCACGGTATGCGTCGCATCGTGCATGCCTGCGGCGACTCCACCGGCGCCGAGGTGATGCGAACGCTGGCGGCTGTGGCCGCGCGCACGCCTTCGATCTCGGTACTGGAACGGGCCCGGGCCACTCGGATCGTGATGGTGGACGGCGCGGTGGCAGGTGTCGAGATTGAGTGTCACGGCGTCCGCCTCGTGCTTCCGACCGCAAGGGTCGTCCTTGCGACCGGCGGAGTAGGTGGGCTGTTCGCCCGCACCACGAACCCGCTCGGTTCCTACGGACAAGGCCTGGTACTCGCGGCACGTGCCGGTGCCCGCCTTCGAGACCTCGAGATGGTCCAGTTCCACCCCACCGCGTTCGATCTTGGTGGGCTCGACCCGATGCCGCTGATCAGCGAAGCCGTGCGCGGTGAAGGAGCGCTGCTCGTCACCGCCGACGGCCGCTCGGTGCTCGACAACCCGCTCGCGGCGCGGGACGTCGTCGCCCGCGCGGTCTTCGCCAGCCTGCAGCGCGGGGAGCAGGTCTTCCTCGATGCCCGGGACGCGATCGGCGCCGAGTTTCCCGATCACTTCCCCACCGTCACAGCCAAGTGCCGCGCCGCAGGAGTGGATCCTGTGACTCAGCTGATCCCCGTCAGCCCCGCCGCCCACTACCACATGGGCGGCGTGCTCACCGACGCCACCGGACGCACCACAGCGCCCGGTCTGTGGGCGGTGGGTGAAGTGGCCAGCACCGGATTGCACGGCGCGAACCGGCTGGCCAGCAACTCGCTGCTCGAAGCGGTGGTGATGGGGACGCTCGCCGCCCACGACATCGCCGGCGCGCCCGAATCCGGCATCGGCGGTGCGGCGAGCCCTCTAGCCGCGATCGCCGCACTCCCGGACGGCGGTCGCCAGCTGAAGGGCACCGACCGCCCCGAGGCCCGTTTGCGCCGCGACATGTTCGCCGTCGTCGGGGTAGCGCGCGACGGCGCCACGCTTGGGCCCTTGGTTGCGCGCTTGCAGGACGAAGTCGTGGCCCGCCGACACGCCGGTTCCGGCGACGCCTTCGAGGCGGTCCCCATCGCCACCTTGGCGGCTCTTGCCATCGCGTGGTCTGCTCTGCGGCGCGAGGAATCGCGGGGTGCTCACACCCGCACAGACTTCCCCGCCCCTGGCATCGCTGCCCACCAAACCCTGGTATTGGAAGATCTGTTGCTCACCGAAACCCTGACCGGAGGACTCCGATGACCCTGCCCACAGCACTGCTCGAACCCACCGTGCGCCGGGCCCTCGCCGAAGACCTCGGTACTGCCGGCGATCTGACCACGAACGCGATTGTCTCGGCAGACCATCGCTCCGGTTTCGATGTGGTGGCACGCCAACCAGGCGTCATCTCCGGGATAGACGCCGCCACGCTCGCGTGGCGTCTGCTCGACTCCGAGGTGCAGGTGGACGTCCGACTGGGCGAGGGCGCCTCCGTAACCCCGGGGGACGTCGTGGCCACGGTCTTTGGGCCGACCCGCGCCCTGCTGAGCGGGGAACGCGTCGCGCTGAACCTGCTTTGCCACCTCAGCGGTGTTGCCAGCGCGACAGCGGGCCTGGTGGCCGCGGTCGCACACACGCGGGCTCGGATCACCTGCACCCGCAAGACCACCGTCGGTCTGCGGGCACTGGAGAAGGCGGCGGTGCGGGCCGGGGGCGGGGTGAACCACCGCTTCGGGCTGCACGATGCCGTCCTCATCAAGGACAACCACATCGCGATCGCCGGCAGTCTGCCGGAGGCGATCCGGCGGGCCCGGTCAGGTGTGGGACATCTGGTTGCCATCGAATTCGAGGTTGACACCCTTGAGCAGCTCGCCGAGGTGCTCGCCGACCCTGACTTGGTGGCCTCGTGCCGGGCAGTCCTGTTGGACAACATGGGGCCGGAGACGCTGCGCCAAGCAGTCGCCTTGGTAGGCGGACGGCTCGTGACCGAAGCTTCCGGACGAATCACGGCACAGACCGCTGCCGCCCTCGCAGAGACTGGCGTAGACCTGATCTCCGCGGGCTGGATCACCCACTCGGCACCCGTCCTGGACCTCGGACTCGACGCGTAGGCCAAAGGCGCTCGCCGTTGCCGGGCGGCTAGCGCGGCCGTGCGGGCACCAGGTGGCCCTGCGGCTTGGCGAAGCCGAAGGACCACAGCTGGTAACCGGGCCGGCGCCGCAATTGCCAGATGAGCAGGGCCACCGCCCCAGCGAAGAGAATCAGCGAGACATAGCTGTTGACCCGCCAACCCCCGACCTGGTTGACGGGGTCGATACGCAGGCTCTCGATGAAGAACCTGCCGAAGGTGTACCAGATGACATAGCAGGTGAACAGTTTGCCGCGTCCCAGCTTGAAGCGGCGCTCGACCCACAGCAGGACGAAACCACCGAGCCCCGTCCAGACCATCTCGTACAGGAAGGTCGGGTGGTAGGTCGAATACGACTCGTAGCCGGTGGGTCGGTATCGCGGTTCGACGTACAGCGCCCACGGCAGGTCGGTGGGCCGACCGAACAGTTCCTGGTTGAACCAGTTGCCCAGTCGCCCCAGCGATTGCGCAAACAGCAGTCCCGGCGCGATGACGTCCGCCAGTTCCCCGAAGCTGAACCGGTAGCGCCGGGCCAACAGCCAAGCGGCGAACGCACCGAGCATCACACCGCCCCAGATGCCGAGGCCGCCGCTGCGAATATTGAACGCCTGCCACGGGTTGCGTCCCGGACCGAAGTACAGCTGGTAGTCGGTGATCACGTGATAGAGGCGAGCACCGATGATCCCGACCACCACCAGGATCAGTGCGATGGTGTCGAAACGGTCAGCGTCGCCGCCACGCTGGACGAACCTGCGCCGACTCAGCCACGCTGCGATGAAGATGCCGACCAGGATGCAGATCGCGTAGTAGCGGATCTCGACCGGGCCGATGAAGAAACCCCCGGCTGGCGGAGCTGGGATCTGCAGCGGAGTCACCGGCGGCTCCGGCGTACGCCGGCAGCCAGGTCGGCGGCTTTCTCTCGCAATCCGGTCAAGTCGTCGCTGCCGGCATCGTCGGCCGCGATCAGGCAGTTGACCAGCGCTGAGCCGACGATGACCGCGTCCGCGTAGCTGCCCACCTCGGCAGCCTGGTCGCCGTTGGACACACCCAGCCCGACACCGACGGGCAGACTCGGGTCGGCCTTCCGGGCGCGCTGGACGATCACCGGAGCGGCCGAGGATGTCTCGGATCGGACGCCGGTCACCCCCATCACCGAAGTGGCGTAGACCCAGCCGCGACAGGCGGCCATGGTTTCGCGAATGCGCTCGTCGGTGGAACTGGGCGCAATCAGGAAGACGCGGTCGAGCCCATGGGAATCGGAGGCCGCCATCCATTCGCCGGCCTCGTCGGGTGTCAGATCGGGGGTGATCAATCCAGCGCCGCCGGCAGCGGCCAGGTCACGGGCGAACGCCGCCACACCGTAGCGTTCGACCAGGTTCCAGTAGATCATCACCATCGGGGTCGCGCCGGCCGCCGCCACCGTCTCGGATGCGGTGAAGACGTCGCGGGTGCGCACCCCACGCTCCAAGGCGCGCGTGGTGGCGTGCTGGATCGCCAGCCCGTCCATCATCGGATCGGAGTAGGGCATACCGATCTCCACCAGGTCGGCGCCCACCCCGTCGGTGCCCTCAATGACCGCCCGCATGGCCGCCAAGGAGCCGGGCACCGACGGGAAACCGACCGGCAGGTAGGCGACCAGGGCGGCGCGTCCCGATTCGCCGGCCTGACGCAGCACGTGGCCAGAGATGCCCAGCCGGGGATCGTATGCCTTCACTTCAGCGCTCCCGTCGACCTGTCGGCCACCCCGCGGATGCCGAAGTAGGCCATCGCGGTGTCCACATCCTTGTCGCCTCGTCCGGACAGGTTGACCACGATGAGCGGGCGCGTGTCCGGGTCCGTCTCGGCCAGCCGCAGACCCAGCCGACGGGCACCCGCGACCGCATGGGCCGATTCGATGGCCGGCATGATGCCTTCGGTGCGACTGAGCAGCCGGAAGGCGTCCATGGCCTCCGCGTCATCGACCGGCTCGTAGGTCGCCCGGCCGGTCTTCGCCAGCAGCGCATGCTGCGGGCCGACTGCCGGATAATCCAAGCCTGCCGAGATTGAGTGTGACTCGATGGTCTGCCCGTCCTCGTCCTGCAGGACGAAGGTCCGGGTACCGTGCAGGACGCCGATCGAACCGCCGGTGATGGACGCAGCGTGCTGCCCGGTAGCCACCCCTGCGCCGCCGGCCTCGAAACCGTACAGCTGCACCTGGGTGTCGTCGAGGAAGTCGGCGAACATGCCGATGGCATTGGAACCGCCACCGACACAGGCGCAAACGATGTCGGGTAGCCGCCCGAAGCGCTCCAGCACCTGGGCGCGTGCCTCGGTGCTGATGATGCGCTGGAACTCGCGAACCATCATCGGGAAGGGATGCGGCCCGGACGCGCTGCCTATCAGGTAGTGGGTGTTTTCGACGTTGGTGACCCAGTCGCGCATCGCCTCGTTCATGGCGTCCTTGAGGGTCTGGCTGCCGGCCTCGACGGCCACCACCTCGGCGCCCAGCAGTTGCATGCGCGCCACGTTCAGTGCTTGGCGTTCGGTGTCGACTCGGCCCATGTAGACGCGGCACTCGAAGCCCAGCAGCGCTGCGATGGTGGCAGTGGCGACACCGTGCTGCCCGGCCCCGGTTTCCGCGATGACCCGGGTCTTGCCCATCCGCTTGGTCAGCAGGCCTTGGCCGATGACGTTGTTGATCTTGTGGGAGCCGGTGTGGTTGAGGTCCTCCCGCTTCAGCAGGATGGTCGCGTTGCCGCAGTGCTGGCTGAACCGCTTCGCCTCGGTCAATGGGCTGGGCCGTCCGGCGTAGTTGACTTGCAGGTCGGCGACCTCGGTGGCGAATTCGGGGTCGGACTGGGCATGGGTGAAGGCCTCGGTCAACTCAGCGAGGGCCGCGCGCAGCGCCTCGGGGACGAAGCTGCCACCGAAGATGTCGAAGTGGCCCGTGGCGTCGGGGTACTTGGTGGGGGTCATCGGGGGTCCTGGGAGTCGGCGGCAGCGATCAAGGCTGCGATGGCGGTCTGGGGATTGTTGGCGGTGACCAGCGCCTCGCCGACCAGGATGGCATCGGCGCCGGCAGCCCGCACGCGGGCGGCGTGCTCGGGTAGCAGGATGCCGGACTCGGCCACCTTCACAGTATCGCCAGGCAGTAGCGGGACGATGGTCTCGAACATCGCCAGGTCGACCTCTAGGGTCTTCAAGTTGCGGTTGTTCACCCCGATCAGGCGGGCACCGAGATCAACCGCCCGACTGGCCTCGTCGGGCGTGTGCACCTCGACCAAGGGCGTGAGCCCCAAGTCCAGTGCGAGCTTGTGCAGATCGGCCAACTGCCGGTCGCCCAGCGCGGCGACGATCAGCAGCACCAAGTCGGCACCGTGGGCCCGGGCCTCGTAGACCTGGTAGGGCTCGACCACGAAGTCCTTGCGCAGGACCGGCAGGTCGACGGCCGCCCGCACCGCGTCCAGGTCGGCCAACGACCCGCCGAAGCGACGCCGTTCGGTGAGCACCGAGATCGCCGATGCGCCGCCAGTCGCATAGGCGCGTGCCAGGTCGGCGGGCGCTGGGATGTCGGCCAAGGCACCCTTGGACGGGCTGGACCTCTTCACCTCAGAGATCACCGACAGCCGCGGACCGCTGAGGGCTCGCAGCGCGTCGCGGCTCGGTGGTGCCTCGACTGCCTGGGCAGCGATCTTGTCGAGCGGCAACCTTGTCATCCGCTCAGCGAGATCCTCCCGAACGCCGGCGACGATCTCCTCCAGGACATTGCTCACGAAATCTCCTCCTCAACACGCTCCAGACCGCTGGCCCGGGCCACGGAGCCCAGCACGGCTGCCGCCTTGGCGCGGGTCTCCTCGTCCTCGTTCAGTGGCACCGAGTCGGCCACGATTCCCGCGCCCGCCTGCACATAGGCGACGCCGTCCTTCAGCAACGCGGTACGGATGGCGATCGCCGCGTCCGAATCGCCGGTGAAGTCGAAGTACCCGACCACTCCTCCGTACGGTCCGCGGCGCGACACCTCGAGGTCGTCGATGATTTCCATCGCCCGCACCTTTGGTGCCCCTGATAGCGTACCCGCCGGGAAACAGGCCATCGTGACGTCCAACGCACTGCGGCCGGGCTGGACTCGTCCCACCACACTGGCCTCCAGGTGCATGACGTGGCTGTAGCGGTGCACAGCCATGAACTCGGTCACCTCGACCGTGCCGGGTTCGCAGACCCGGCCCAAGTCGTTGCGGCCCAGGTCGACCAGCATCAGATGCTCGGCGCGCTCTTTCTCGTCCGCCAACAGTTCCTGCTCCAACGCAAGGTCGCCGGCGGGGTCCGCCCCGCGCGGGCGGGTGCCGGCTATCGGCCGGGTGGTCGCCAAGCCGGATTTGACGGTAACCAACGCCTCGGGGCTCGACCCGACCAGCGCGAACGGCCCGTCCTGACCGACCAGCCGCAACAGGTACAGGTAGGGGCTCGGGTTGGTCAGCCGCAGCTCCCGGTAGACGGCCAGGGCGTCGGCGTCGGTTGCCAACTCGAAGCGTTGGCTCGGCACCACTTGGAAGACGTCACCGGCCCGGATGTGCTCCTGCGCTTGTTCGACCATCGCCATGAACTCGTCGCGGCTGCGCTGCCGTCTGACCTGGCCGGACGCATTCGGCGTCCGGGTGGCCAATAGGCTGCGCCGGGGTTCGGCGAGCCGGGCGGCCATCGACTGGACGCGGTCGACCGCGTCCCGCCAGGCTTGCTCGGCCCGCTCGGACGAGGCGTCGTAGTTGATTGCGTTGGCGATCAGCCAGACTTCGCCGGTGTGATGGTCGAGCACCGCCATGTCGCTGGCAAGCATCATCACCATCTCAGGCACGCCGATGTCATCCGGGTTGGTGTCGGGAATGCGCTCGTTCTCGCGGACCAGGTCGTATCCGAGGTAGCCAACCATCCCGGAGGTGAACGGTGGCAGCCCTGGAGCGCGGGGGGTATGCAGCGACTCCAAGACCTCACCGAGCACGCGAAGTGGCGCGCCCTCGGTGGGCAAACCCGTGATCGGACGCCCACGCCAGCTGATCGTGCCGTGGTCGGCCACCAAGGTGGCGGCACTGTTCACCCCGACGAAAGACCAGCGCGACCAAACCCCTTGCTCGGCGGACTCGAACAGGAAGGTGCCGGCCCGGTCGCCGCACAGGTGTTCGTAGAGTCCGACCGGGGTGAGGTCGTCGGCGAGCAGCCGGGCATGGATGCTGATCACCCGTCGGGTATTGGCCTGTTCGATGAACTCGTCCAGGCTTGGGCGGATCAATGACTCGGCTATCACTTGCCCTGCGCCGCCATGAGCACGCTGCGGGATCTCATCGGCCATGGCGCCATTGTTACCCATGGCGCCCAAGCGGCACGTTCGCGTTCCCAATGGCGGACGCCTCTGCGCTGCGATTCAGGACAGCTTCTCTAGAACCAGTTCACGCACGCGCGCGGCGTCGGCCTGACCCTTCATCGCCTTCATCACCGCACCGATCAGCGCGCCGGCCGCCTGGACCTTGCCGTCCCGGACCTTCTGGGCGACCGCAGGATTGGCCGCGATCGCGACGTCGACCGCCTCGGCGAGGGCACCCTCATCGCTGACCACAGCAAGACCGCGGGCAGTCACCACGTCCGCGGGCTCCCCCTCGCCGGCCAGCACGCCGTCGATGACCTGACGAGCCAGCTTGTCGGTCAGCGTGCCGTCGTCCACCAGTCGCTGCAGGTCAGCCACCTGGGCCGGACCCATACCCACCTCGTCGAGCCCGACACCGGCTTCGTTGGCGCGGCGGGCCAGTTCGGTCAGCCACCATTTTCGGGCGGTGGCCGGCGATGCGCCGGCGCTGACCGTCTGCTCGATCAGGTCGATGGCACCCTCGTTGCCGTTGACGTCGCGCATCTCCAGGTCGGTGAAACCCCAGTCGGCCTGCAGTCGGATCCTGCGTTCGGACGGCGGCTCGGGCAGTGTCGTCCGCAGCTGCGCCACCCATTCGCGGCTCGGCGCCACCGGCACCAGGTCGGGTTCGGGGAAGTAGCGATAGTCCTCAGCGGTCTCCTTCGAGCGGCCTGCGGTGGTGTACCCCTCCTCATGCCACATGCGGGTCTCCTGGACCACCCGTCCGCCGCCCGCCAGCACCGCGCCTTGTCTGCGGATCTCGTAGCGCAGTGCGGCCTCGACCGACCTCAGCGAGTTGATGTTCTTGGTCTCGGTGCGCGTGCCAAGTTCGCTGGAGCCCTTCGGCATCAACGAGATGTTCGCGTCACAACGCATGTTGCCGCGCTCCATCCGGGCCTGGGAGACGCCGAGCGCCCGCATCAATTCCCGCAGGTGGGCCATGTACTCGCGCGCCACCGCGGGACCTTCCTCACCGGTTCCCAGCACCGGTTTGGTGACGATCTCCATGAGCGGGACGCCGGCCCGGTTGTAGTCGAGCAGCGAGTAGTCGGCGCCCTGGATCCGGCCGGCACCGCCCACGTGGGAGGTCTTGCCGGCGTCCTCCTCCATGTGGACACGCTCGATCGGGATCGCATAGGACTGCCCGTCCACCACGATGGCGACCTCGCCGTCGAAACACAGCGGTTCGTCGTACTGCGAGATCTGGTAGTTCTTCGTCATGTCCGGGTAGAAGTAGTTCTTCCGCGCGAACCGGCACCACTCGGCGATCCGACAGCCCAGGCTCAGGCCGATCCGGATGGCCGACTCGACGGCCGTCCGGTTCACCACGGGCAGTGAGCCAGGCAGGCCGAGGCAGACTGGGCAGGTGTGCGAGTTGGGGGCACCGCCGAAGTCAGTGCTGCAGCCGCACCACATCTTCGACTTGGTGTCGAGTTCGACGTGCACCTCCAGGCCGATCACCACGTCATAGGCGGCCATCACCTCGTCGTAGTCCATCAGTTCATCCAGGGCGTTCATCGTGGTGTCTCCTCCAGTGCCGGAATGCGGTCGAGCAGCGGGCCGCCCCACCGATCGGCGAGGCCAGCCTCCACGGCCGCCCCGACGAGGTAACACCGGTCATCGGCCAAGGTGGGTGCCATGATCTGCAGCCCAACCGGCAGACCGTCCTCGTCGGCAAGTCCGATCGGGACGCTGGCTGCGGCGTTCCCGGCCAGGTTCGCCGGGATCGTGCACAGATCGGACTTGTACATCGCGAGCGGATCGGTCATGCGCTCGCCGAACCGGAAGGCGGTGGTCGGGGTGGCCGGTGAGACCAGCACATCGCAGTGCTCGAAGGCCGCCTCGAAATCGGCGCGGATCAGCGTGCGAACCTTCTGAGCTGAGCCGTAATAGGCGTCATAGTAACCGGCCGACAGCGCGTAGGTGCCGATGATGATGCGCCGCTTCACCTCGTCGCCGAAGCCGGCCGCGCGGCTGGCTCGCATCACCTGCTCGGTGGACGCAACCCCGTCGTCGCCCACCCGAAGGCCGTATCGCATGCCGTCATAACGGGCCAAGTTGCTGGACACCTCGGCGGGCATGATCAGGTAGTACGCGGCTAATGCGTGGACGAAGTTCGGACAGCTCACCTCGACGATCTCGGCGCCGAGGGATGAAAGGAGCTCGACCGCCTCGGCGAAGCGCGCCTCGACTCCCGGGGCGTAGCCCTCGCCGCCGAGTTCGGTCACCACCCCAATTCGCAGCCCTTTGACCTCGGCCCTGCGAGCGGCCGTCACCACGTCGGGTACCGGGGCATCGATGGACGTGGAGTCCGCCGGATCATGGCCCGCCATCACCTGGTGCAGCAGGGCGGCGTCCAGCACCGTGCGGGCGCACGGACCGGGCTGGTCGAGCGAGGACGCCATCGCGATCACCCCGTACCGGGAAACCCCGCCGTAGGTCGGCTTGACACCCACCGTGCCGGTCACCGAGGCGGGTTGCCGGATCGAACCGCCGGTGTCCGTGCCGACCGCCAGCGGCGCCTCGAAGGCGGCCAACGCTGCCGCGGAGCCGCCGCCGGAGCCGCCCGGGATACGGCCGAGATCCCACGGATTACGGGTCGGCCCGAACGCCGAGGTCTCGGTAGACGACCCCATCGCGAACTCGTCGAGGTTGGTCTTGCCCAAGATCACCAGGTCACTCGCCAACAGCCGGTCGACGACGGTCGAGTTGTACGGTGGCACCCAGTTCTCCAGCATCCGGGAAGCGGCAGTGGTGGGCAATCCCTGATAGCAGAACAGGTCTTTGACCGCCACCGGGACGCCGGCCAGTGCTGTGAGCGGCTCGCCGGACGCCCGCTTGGCGTCCACGGCACGGGCCTGTGACAGGGCGCGCTCGCCGTCCACCGCCAAGAAGGCATGGACCTGCTCGTCCACGGCCGCTATCCGGTCCAGGTGGGCGCGAGTGACTTCTTCGGCGCTCTGTTCACCGGACGCGATCCGGGCCGCCAATTCGGCGGCAGTGGCGTGGATGGTGTCGTTCATCAGGCCTCCTCGTCCAGGATGCGCGGCACCCGGAAGTGGTCGTCCTCAACCGCAGGGGCGCCCGCCAGCATCGTCTCGGCTGGCCAACTCGGCTTCAATTCATCGGTTCGGTAGACATTCTCCAACCGAACCGGGTGCGAGGTCGGCGCCACGTCCTGCTCGGCCACTTCGGCGACGCTGGCCACCGCGGTGAGGATGACGTCAAGCTGGGGCGCCAGTCTGGCGAGTTCTTCTTCAGACAACTCGATGCGGGCCAGATCGGCCAGCCGAGCCACATCCTGGGCGGTCAACGCCACGAGCTTCTCCTCTACGTGAGCGGCCACCCTGGGCGGCCATGACAGCACCACATCCTAGGGGTAGTGCCAGACTGGGGCCTATGCGAGATGTGGTGATTCTGGGCAGCACCGGTTCCATCGGTACCCAAACCCTCGACGTCATCGACCGGAACCGTGACCGCTTCCGGGTGGTCGCGCTGTCGGCCGGAGGCAGCCGGCTCGACCTGCTCGCCGACCAGGTGCGCAGCTTCGCCCCGGCCGCGGTGGCGGTGCCGGACGCCCAGGCCGCGCTGGGACTGGCGCAACGGTTGGGGTCGAATGGCCCCGAACTGCTCACCGAGGACGGCAACGAGGCGTTGGCGGCTCGGCCGTGCGACGTGGTGGTCAACGCGATCACCGGGGCGGCCGGGCTGCGTCCCACCTTGGTCGCGCTGCGTGCCGGTGTGACCCTCGCGCTGGCCAACAAGGAGTCGTTGGTCATCGGTGGCCGATTGGTGACCGGTGCGGCGTCGCCCGGTCAGCTCATTCCGATCGATTCCGAGCATTCCGCGATCCTGCAGTCGCTGCGGGGTGGCGCGCGCGGAGAGGTACGCAGGCTGATCCTGACCGCTTCCGGCGGGCCGTTCCGGGGCAGGAGTCGTGCCGAGTTGGCCGATGTCACCCCCGCCCAGGCGCTCGCGCATCCGTCCTGGACGATGGGCCGGGTCATCACGATCAACTCCGCGACCCTGGTGAACAAGGGTTTGGAGGTACTGGAGGCCGCCCTGCTCTACCAGATGGACCTTGACGACATCACCGTGGTGGTGCATCCCAGCAGCGACGTGCACTCGATGGTGGAGTTCTGCGACGGCGCCACCATCTGCCAAGCCAGCCCGCCAGACATGCGGCTGCCGATCGCGCTCGCCCTGGGGTGGCCCGAACGCATCCCTGACGCGGCTCCCGGCTACGACTGGACGGTCCCGCGTGACTGGCACTTCGAGCCCCTCAATGATGCCGTCTTCCCTGCGGTCGGGCTGGCCCGGCGCTGCGGCAAGGCCGCGGGGACAGCACCTGCGGTCTTCAACGCGGCCAACGAAGTCTGCGTCGACGCGTTCTGTGACGGACGGCTGGGCTTCTTGGGCATCGTCGACACCGTCTCGGCGATCGTCGCCGAGCATCTGTCGAGCGGCCACGTCCCCGACGAACAGCTGAGCGTCGATGCGGTACTGGCGGCAGACCGCTGGGCTCGGCAGCGAGCAGCCGAGTTCTTGGCCGGATAGCGCAGGATGGAGGCGTGATGATTTTGCTGCGTGTCGAGCTGCTGGACATCCCCGGAGCCCTCGCGAACGCAGCCGCTGCCATCGCCTCGACCGGCACCGACATAGCGTCCATCCGCATCGTCGGACGTACCGACGACGACACCGTGGTGGACGACTTCATCTGCGAGCTAGCTCCCGACGTGCTGCCCGACGGCCTGGTTTCGGCCTTCGCCGAGTCCACCGGAGCCAACGTGCTGTGGATTTCGCGCTGTCCTGACCAGTGGGACCTGCTGACCGAGAGCGACCTGGTCGGTGAGATGGCCAGCGACAGCACGCGCGCCCGCGAACTGTTCTTCAGCCACGCACCGGGACTCTTTCACTGTCAGTGGGCCGCGGTCGTCAGGCAGGACGACGGCACGGTCCTGGCCGCCAACGAGAATGCGCCCGAGTTGACCGCCGGGCAACTCGGCGAACTTGAGCCGCTGGACGAACTGCATAGCACTGAATTGGGTCCCGACTGGGCCCCGGGTTGGAGCGACGCCACCGTCGCCGTGGTGCCGGCCGGACGCGACCGGGTGGTGCTGATGGGACGGGCGGGTGGGCCGACGTTCCTCGACACCGAACTGAGGCGGCTGGCGCGCGTCACTGCGCTGCTTCCGAGTGCCCCAATCCTGCCGACGACTGACACACTGGATGTGTGACCGACTCGACCTGGTGGCAGCTGTTGCTGGCGTTGGGTTACGGCGTGCTCGGTTCAGTCATCCCGATCGTCAACGCGGAGGCCTTCATTGTGGCGTCGGTGGCCACCGCGATGATCAATCCGGTCGTAGTGGGGCTGCTTCTCGGTCTGGGGCACGGCATCGGCAAGATGGCGCTGTTCCAGACCGTCCGTCAGGGGCGCCGACGACTGTTCCGCAAGCGTCCTCCGAAGGAATCATCTCCGACCGGGCAGGGCATCTGGCGGGCGCGCTGGGACCGTGTGGTGGGTTGGAGCATCAGCTTGGTGGAACATCCCCGGTGGGGCCCGGTGGGGTTCTTCCTGTCTGGCCTGATCAGCCTGCCACCCAATTACCTCACCACGATCATCGCCGCGACCACCCGCATCAACTTCGCGTTGTTCTCGGTCTTCCTGACGGCCGGATTCATCTCCCGCTACGTGTTGATCGCGCTGGCTGCGGCCGGAGTGGTCGGTCGGATCCTGTGATCAGCTGATGCCCATCAGGGCTTTGTAGAAGAAGTTCCCGAGGTAGAACAACGCCACCGTGGCCGCCACGAAGGCGATGGTCACCATGATGCGGGCGTTCTTCTTCTGTTTGGTGGTCGGGACGCGGCGCGGCTCCCACTCCCCCAGCTGCGGTTGGACGCGGACCGGGGTGTCACCGTTCAGGTTCAGGTCGCTGAAGAGTTGCCGGAGGCCCTCGAGTCGACGCATGCCGCCCATCCTAATCTGGGTCAACCGAGGATCCGCTCGGCGACCAGCTCGGCGGCTGCCATCAGCCGCTGCAGGAGCTGGGCTGCGTCGGGCATCGGCCAGCCCCCCAGCCCACAGGCGGGGGTGAGCACCATCTGAGCGTCCAGAAGATCAGCGGGCAGTTCCAGCCGCCGGAGGATCTGCAGCGCGTCGGTCACGATCCGGTCGACCGGCGGCACCTCCACCTGGTCGGTGCGGACCACTCCCAAGGCGAGGGTGTGGCCGTCGGCCAGCCAAGCCTGGCATTCGTCGACCAGCGCCGAATCCAGGAAGCGGGTGTCCAAGGCCAGCCCGTCGAACCCAGCCCTGTCGACCAGGCCGACGTCGATCCCGGACGCACAACTGTGCAGCCACACCTGTTCGACACCCGAGACCTGGTGCCCGGCATCGACCACCTGCCCCCAGCCCCCATGCACCTCTTCGCGGTCCGGTACCCGGTAGCGGTCGAGGCCGGAGAAGGTCGACAAATCACCGCTCAGCACCGCACCGATCAGGGGTTCGTCCAGTTGCACCACGACCGGGCGACCGAACCGCCGTTGCAGTGATTCGGCGAGATCGGCTGTGCCCTGCGCCAAGGCCTGCCAGATGTCACGGCATGCGCCAGGATCGGAGATCACGTGGTTCATCGTCGGGTAAGGCAGCCGCACCGCGGCGGCCAACGTCCATGGCCCGGCCAGGGCCACCTTGATGGTGCCCTCGTGGTTCTGGGTCAGCTCCTCGAAGTCATCCAGGTCGGTGCGCCACCAGCGGGCGGCGCGTTGTTGGGCGGAGTCGCGAGCAGCCGCGAGCCGCCAGCCGTCTGTGGCCAGCTCGCACGGCTGGGCCAGCAGCCCCAACGTTCGGCCGATCATCGCCGAGGACGCGTCCCGCTGCGGCAGCTCGGGCCAGGCGAGCAGCGCACCGGACAGATCGGCCACCACGCGGGTCGCCTCACGGAAGTCGCGGCCGGGCATCGAACCCATGCCGGTCGTCCGCATCAGGACGCCCCCGAGATCACCGAACTGCCGACCACTCGTTCGCCGTCGTAGCAGACCGCGTACTGCCCCGGGGCGACACCTCGACAGCCGCTGTCGAGCCGCATGACCACATCATCGGGGCGCGTCTCGATCCAAGCGTCCATCGCCTCGCCGTGGGCTCGCACCTGCACTTTGCCGCGCCAGCGTCCGCGGGGCGGTTCCGACGTCCAGGTCGGCCGGATTCCGTGGAGTTCGTCGACCACCAGGTCGTCCGACGTGCCGACGGTCACCTGCCGCGCGTCCGGGTCGATGCCGACCACGTATCTGGGACGCCCCTCCACCGACGGGACGCCCAGGTTCAGGCCCTTGCGTTGGCCGATCGTGTACCGGAAGGTGCCCTGGTGCTCACCAAGGTGGTTGCCGGCGATGTCGACGATGCGCCCGGGGGCAGCCCCCAATTTGTCGGCCAGGAAGCCGGCGGTGTCTCCGTCCGGGATGAAGCAGATGTCATTGGAGTCGGGCTTGGCTGCCACCGCGAACCCCAGCGCGGCCGCCTCGGCGCGCACCTGGGGCTTCAGGGAGTCGCCGAGCGGGAAGAGGCTGTGGGCGAGTTGGCGCTGGTCGAGCACGCCGAGCACGTAGGACTGGTCCTTGTCGGTGTCGCGGGCGCGGCGCAACTCGAGGCCGTGCTCGCGCTCGACCAGCCTGGCGTAGTGACCGGTCGCCACTGCGTCGTACCCGAGCGCGAGACCCTTCTCGAGCAATGCGGCGAACTTGATCCGTTCGTTGCAGCGCAGGCACGGATTCGGCGTCCGGCCGGCGGCGTACTCTGACAAGAAGTCGCCGATCACTTCTTCGGCGAAGCGCTGCGAGAAGTCCCAGACGTAGAAGTCGATACCCAATCGGTCGGCCACCCGGCGCGCGTCATGGGCGTCCGCGAGCGAGCAGCAGCCGCGGGAACCGGCCCGCTGGGCCAGCGGGGTGCGGGACAGCGCCAGGTGGATGCCGGTGACCTCATGACCCGCCGCCAGCAGGCGCGCCGTGGCCACCGAGGAGTCGACACCCCCAGACATGGCCGACAGCACTCGCATGGTCCGCCCCTTCCGATCTCGGTCCCGAGTCTATGTGGACCGCCAATCCACCTTTGCATCGTCATCTGGGTACCGCGCGGGCGCGGTGCACTGCAGCCGGCAGTGCGGCGATGATTCGGTCGATGTCGGCGCTGGTCGTGGACCAGCCGAACGAGAACCGGACGCCGCCCCGCGCGGCGTCGGCGTCGCGTCCCATCGCGAGCAGCACCTCGCTCGGACCGTGGACCCCGGCGCGGCAGGCCGATCCCGAGGAGCAGAAGACCTGTTGCTGGTCGAGCAGGAACGTCAGATCGTCGGACGACGCCCCTTCGAAGCTGAGGTTGACGATTGCCGGGCTGAGCGGTTCGGCACCGTTGACCACCACCGCGCCGAGCGCCTGCGAGGCAATGACCAACCGCTCGCGGAACTGCCGCAGTCGAGCCGCCTGAGACGCCTGCTCCGCCACCGCCTGACGGGCCGCCGCTGCGAACGCGGCTGCGAGCGCAACCATCTGCGTCCCCGATCTGATGCCTGCCTCCTGAACGCCACCCAGCCCGTAGCGACCCAATCGGACGCCGCGCCGCACCAGAAGGGCCCCGACGCCCACCGGGCCGCCGACCTTGTGGGCGGAGACCGAGACCAACTGCGCCCCGAGCGTCCCGAAATCGAGCGACAGGTGACCGAAGGCCTGGACGGCGTCGGTGTGGAACCAGGCACCCGCTCGCTGCGCGATCTCGGCAGCCAACTCCACCGGTTGCACGGTGCCGACCTCGTTGTTGACCAGCATCAGACTGACCAGTCCGACCGGCCCGGCGGGGTGTCGACGCAGCCGGTCGGACAGCTCATCCAGCCTGGCGTGCCCACCATCATCGACCCCGAACGTGGCACAGCGTGTGCCCAGCACTTCGACCGCGGTAGCGACTGCCGGATGCTCGATCGTCGAGACCAGCACCCCGGGTCGCGACGCCACCCACTGTTCAGCGGCCCGCAGCACCGCGATGGAGTCAGCCTCGCTGCCGCCGGAGGTGAAGACCACCTCGTCCGGATGCGCCCCCAGCAGGGCGGCGAGCTCCTCCCGGGCGTCCTCAAGCAGTGCCCTGGCCCGGCGGCCGGCGCCATGCAAAGCGGACGGATTGCCGCTCAGTCCGGCCATCTCCGCTAGCGCAACGCTAGCCGACAAGCGCATTGGCGTACTGGCAGCATGATCGGCGTAGACTGGCCCAACTTGATCTTGCTCGACCTGATCGAGCTTCGCTCGATCTTGCTCAGTCGGATCCTGCTCGTGCATCTCGCTCCAAGGTTGAGTAGAATTGGGGCGCCGCAACTCTGACAGGGAGGCCCGTTGCTGCACAAGGCCGCTGCCACGCGAGTCCGGCAGATGCCCGGACCGCGCCTAACCGCGGAAGGCTGTCTGTTCCGGCTTTGGGCACCGAATGCCAGCCGGGTCCAGCTCGTGCTCGTGGAGGCCGACCTGAGCCAGCGTAGTGTCGACATGGCCGTGCGGAACGGGCTCTGGGACGTCTTCGTTCCGGGCGTTCGTGCGCGGCAACGTTACGGCTTCCGCGTCCACGGGGAATGGCAGCCGGAAGTCGGCCTGCGCGCCAATCCCGCCAAGCTGCTGGTGGACCCCTATGCACGCGCCATCACCGGTGGTGTCGACTTCCTCGGGCCGGTCCGGGACCATGTGTCGAGGTCCGGGAACGAGATTGACGGCCGCGACTCGCTCGGCGCAGTGCCGCTGTCCGTGGTGGTTGCCGACAGTCCGCCACCGCGTCCCATTGCCGAACGCCGCCCGCTCAGCAAGTCGATCATCTACGAACTGCACGTCAAAGGCTTCACACGGCTGCACCCACTGGTCCCCCACCACCTGCGGGGAAAGTACGCTGGCCTGGCCCACCCGGCCGTCATCGACTACCTCAAATCGAGCGGCGTCACGGCGGTGGAACTGCTGCCCATCCACCACTTTGTCTCGGAGTCGTTCGTCACCAAACGCGGCCTGTCGAACTACTGGGGCTACAGCACTCTCGGTTTCTTCGCCCCGCACGCCGCCTACTGTTCGGTCGGGACGCTCGGCGCACAGGTCGAAGAGTTCAAACAGATGGTCTCGCAACTTCATGACGCCGGCATTGAGGTCATTCTCGACGTGGTCTACAACCACACCGCAGAAGGGTCCCTGAAGGGACCGACCATCAGCTTCCGAGGCATCGACCACCGCGGCTACTACCGACTCACCCCAGACCGGGGCACCGACTACGACGTGACAGGATGCGGTAACTCCGTGGACACGTCGCAAACCGAAGTGCTCGATCTGGTCCTCGACTCGATGCGTTATTGGGTTGACGAGATGGGTGTGGACGGCTTCCGCTTCGACTTGGCCACCACCTTGGTGCGTGATGGCCAGCACAATGTCGACCAGAACCATGCCTTCAAGAAGGCGATAGCCGACGACCCGTCCTTCGCCGACATCAAGATGATCGCTGAACCGTGGGACATGGGCCCGTTCGGTTATCAGGTCGGCCGCTTCGGGCGAGGCTGGTCGGAATGGAATGACCGCTATCGCGGATTCATGCGCGACTACTGGCGTGGCTCGGGCGGGGTGCAGGAACTCGCCACTCGGCTGTCCGGTTCCGCCGACCTTTTCGATCACGATGACCGGCCGCCGTCGTCGTCGGTCAACTTCATCACCGCGCACGACGGGTTCACCATGCGCGACCTAGTCAGCTACAGCCACAAGCACAATCAGGCGAACTGGGAGAACAACCGCGACGGTTCGGATGACAACCGGTCATGGAACTGCGGGGTGGAGGGCGAGACCGACGACGAGCAGATCAACCGGTTACGCCATCGCCAGGTGCGCAACATGATGGCCACGTTGCTGCTTTCGCGTGGCGTCCCGATGATCACCGCCGGCGACGAGATGGGACGCACCCAGCGCGGCAACAACAACGCTTACTGCCAGGACAACCAGATCGGTTGGGTCGACTGGCATGTAGCAGGACAGTGGCACGATGTCAGTCAGTTGACCGCCACGCTCGCGCGAATCCGGCAAACCTCCCGGCTGCTCAGCTATGACGACTACCTGTACCACGTCGAAGTGCTGGACGCCAAGGGTGAATCGTTGGAGCGCTATAACCTGGCGTGGATGAATGGCTACTCCGGCGAAATGAACAACCACGACTGGTTGCACGCTGGACGCCGTCTGCTGGGCATGTACCTGTCCAGCCGTGAAGAGGCGCTGCTGACCTGGTTCCATGCCGGGGCTGAATCGGTCCCGGTCACGATGCCGCCGGTGCCTTGGGGGTGGCGCTACGACTTGTTGGCGACCACTGCCGAACCAGATGAACTGACGGTTACCAGCCTCGCGCCGGGAGCCACGATCATCCTGCCCGGACGTACCGTCGCTGTCTTCGGGGTCAAGGTCCCCTCAGATGCCTCTGCGCTGCGGTTGCCGGCGGTCCCACAGCCGGGTCGGCCGCACCCACGTCGAGAGCGGCCAACCCAGCACTGAGGATCGCGGCTACTGGGTCGCCACCGCCGACAGACCCATTTCGGAGCGACTCGCCAGCAGCGGGTGGTCGGGAACCACGCGCACGGTGAAACCGACCAGGCCGGGCGACTGGCTGGCGACATCCAGCCGGAAAGTCGCCGAATCACCATCAACGGGGCAATCGGCGCACTTCTCGAACCTTCTGATCCGCACGTTGCGGAGTTCATCGGCGGCATTCACATCGCCGGCGACCAGTTCGACCGCCACGTCGCTCGGCTCCAAGCCATTGAGTCGCACCGCGGTCTCGAAGAGGTGGGTTTGGCCGACCTCCACAGTGGTGGGCAGGTGCACTTCGATGCTGGTCACTGCGACCCCCGGCCAAGCCTGGCGCACCTTGTCTTTCCAATGAGCCAATTGTTCGGCTACGTTGCTCTCCGCGACCCTGCCCGCCGCTCGTGCTGCCGGGGCGTAGAGCTGGGTGACGTAGTCGCGGACCATCCTGGTGGCCATCACCTTGGGACCCAGACCCGAGATCGTGCCGCGCATCATCCTCACCCACTCGGTTGGGATGCCGTTCTGGTCACGGGTGTAGAACATCGGGACGACTTCGCGTTCGATGATCTGGTAAAGGGCCTCGGCTTCGGCCGAATCCCGCTCGGTCTGGTCACCGATCATCTCGGCCGAGGGAATGGCCCAGCCGTACGCCGGGTCATACAGTTCGTCCCACCAACCGTCCTGGATGGACAGGTTGAAGGCCCCGTTCAAGGCGGCCTTCATGCCAGAGGTGCCGCAGGCCTCCATCGGGCGCAGCGGGTTGTTCAGCCACACGTCGCAGCCCGGGTAGAGCGGCTGAGCCAAGGACATGTCATAGTCGGGCAAGAAGACCACCTTGCCGCGGACGTCCTCTTGATCTGCGAAAAGCACCATCTGCTGGATCAGTCCCTTGCCGATTTCGTCGGCGGGATGTGCCTTGCCTGCGATGACGATCTGGATCGGGGTTTCCGGGTGGTTCAGCAGCGCCTTCAGTCGTTCTGGCTGGCTCAGCATCAACGTCAGCCTCTTGTAGGAGGCCCCCCGTCGCGCGAAGCCGATGGTCAGGGTATGTGGATTCAGTGCACTGGAAACCCAATCGGCGGACTGACCTCGGGCGGCGGCACTGCGGGCCAACCGCTCGCGGGCCATCGTGATCATCTGGCCCCGCATCTGCCGTTTCATCGTCCAGATGGACGAGTCGTCGACCCGGCCGAGAGCCCGGAAGTCCCAACCATCCTCGCTGCCCTCAATCGTCTCGGTCGGGGAGTCGAGGATCTCCTTCAGATCGGGATGCAGCCAGGTCCGGGCATGCACGCCGTTGGTGACCGAGCCGATCGGCACCTCGCTGACGTCGAATCCCGGCCACAGCGGCCGGAACATCTGCCGGCTCACCTCGCCGTGCAGTTCCGACACGCCGTTGGCTCGTTGGCTCAGCCGCAGCCCCAGCACCGCCATGTTGAAGCAGCCCCGGTCGCCGCCCGGGTAGTCCTCCGCGCCCAGCGCGAGGATGCGGTCCATCGGCAGTGGGCTGAAGTTCGCGAACTGGTTGCGCAGCAGGTCGATGGCGAACCGGTCGATGCCTGCCGGCACCGGGGTATGCGTGGTGAAGACCATGCCAGCGCGGGTGCGTTCCACCGCGGTGTCGAAATCGTCCCCGGCGACCATCTGCTCACGAATCCGCTCCAGCCCCAACAGCACGGCGTGGCCCTCATTGGCGTGGTAGACCTCGGGTGTGGGATGCCCGGTGACGCGGCAGAACTCCCTGACGGCGCGTACGCCGCCGATGCCGAGCAGCACCTCCTGGGCAAGCCGATGGTCGGTGCCGCCGCCGTACAACTTGTCGGTGATCAGCCGTTCCCGATCTGGGTTGACCTCCAAGTTGGTATCCAAGAGCACCAGCGGGACTCGACCGACTCGGCAGACCCATAGCTGCGCCTTGACCGGCACGCCGCGGATCTCGACCTCGATCATCACCTGCTTGCCGTCAGAGTCGGTGAGGGTCGAGATGGGCAACTCGTTCGGGTCGAGCAGCGGGTAGCGCTCCTGCTGCCAGCCTTGGGCGTTCAGTGACTGGATGAAGTAGCCGTGGTGATATAACAAGCCGACGCCGATCAGTGGGGCCCCGATGTCGGACGCCGCCTTCAGGTGGTCTCCGGCAAGAATTCCCAGGCCGCCGGAGTACTGCGGCAGCACCTTGGAGATGCCGAACTCCGCCGAGAAGTAGCCGATCGCTGCCGGTGCTTCCGGATGCTCGGCCGCCCAACGCTGATACCACCGGTCACCGCTCAGGTAATCTTGCAGGTCACCATGGACGCGGTCCAGGTTACGGACGAAACGACGGTCGCGGGCCAACGCGTCCAATCGCTCAACGCTCACCTGGGACAGCAACTTCACCGGATCACCGCCCGTGCTGTCCCAAAGATCTGGGTCTATCGCCCGGAAGACCTCCATGGTTTCCTCGTGCCAACTCCAGCGCAGGTTGCGCGCCAAGTCAGCCAGAGGACGAAGGGGTTCCGGAAGAACCGGTTGGACAATGAAACGTCTGATCGCTCGCACGCGATACAGGTTACTGAAACAGTAGCCGGGTGGCACCTACCCGCCGTGGACACGTCGGTATTCCGGTTGTCTCGCCTACTGGAGGCGTCAAACCCCGCTACCGTTGGAGCGTGACTGAACTAGCACCCAATGCCCCTGCTTCTGCCGCGGACCGATTCGCCGAGTTCAAGTTCGGCCGAATCCCCATCGGCAAGGTGTCCCCCGTGATCGAGCATGGTGCCTACCCCGCCAAAGCGGTCGAGGGTGAGGCCCTTCCCATCTCGGCACGCATCTATCGGGAGGGCCATGATGCCGTCGGTGCCACGGCGGTGCTGACCAGCCCGTCGGGCGAACAGACCCGACTCGACATGAACCAGATCTGGCCCCAAGGGCTCGACATCTGGCAGGCCTGGGTCCGTCTTGACGAGGTCGGCGACTGGACCTTCCGCGTCGAGGCCTGGGGGGACGACTGGCGCACTTGGCACCACAACGCAGACATCAAGCTCAGGGCCGCCATTGACACCGAGTTGGTCCGCCTCGAGGGCCACGATCTGTTCACAGCGGCCGCGCAGGCGGCTGCGGACGCGGGCGACCACGATGCTGCTGCGGTGATCAACCGGGCGAACGACTCGTTCGACGCCTCCGCAGACCCCGCGCAACTCCATGAAGTGGCGATGGACCAAGCACTCGGCGAGACGATGAAGAAGTACGGCCGTCGTCGTTTGGTCACCCCCACGGTCGACTACCCCATCCAGGTCGACCGCAAGCGCGCGCTCTATGGCAGCTGGTACGAGTTCTTCCCCCGCTCGCAGGGGGCCTACATCGACGCCGAGACCGGCAAGTGGGTCTCCGGCACCTTCAACAGCAGCCACGTCATGCTTGAGCACATCGCCGCGCTCGGCTTCGACGTGGCCTATCTGCCGCCCATCCACCCCATCGGCTTCCAGTTCCGCAAGGGACCCAACAACACGCTGGCCGCTGGTCCGGACGACCCCGGTTCACCGTGGGCGATCGGCAGCCACGAAGGTGGCCATGACGCCGTGCACCCGCAGTTGGGCACCATCGAGGAGTTCGACGCCTTCGTTGCCAAGGCGAATTCGCTCGGCCTCGAGGTGGCACTCGACTTCGCGTTGCAGGCCGCCCCCGACCACCCATGGGTGAGCGAGCATCCTGAGTGGTTCACCACCAGGCTCGACGGCACCATCGCCTACGCGGAGAACCCGCCGAAGAAGTACCAGGACATCTACCCGATCAACTTCGACAACGATCGCGACGGCATCTACCAGGAGGTGCTGAGACTGATCAACTTCTGGGTTTCGCACGGGGTCAAGATCTTCCGCGTCGACAACCCCCACACCAAACCGCTCAACTTCTGGGACTGGCTGATGACCGAGGTCCGCAAGGACCATCCCGAGGTGCTCTTCTTCGCCGAGGCGTTCAGCCGCCCGGAGGTGATGCAGACCCTCGGCAAGGTCGGCTTCCACATGAGCTACACCTACTTCACTTGGCGCAACACCAAGCAGGAGCTGACCAGCTACCTTTCGGAGCTGTCTGCAGAAACAGCCGACTTCATGCGTCCGAACTTCTTCGTGAACACCCCCGACATCAATCCGCTGTCGACTCGCTCCGGGGCGCCGGCGGCGTTCGCCATCCGGACCATTCTCGCCACCACGATGTCGCCGAACTGGGGCATCTATCAAGGCTTCGAGCAATTCGAGTTCGAGCCCTTGAAGCCCGGCGGCGAGGAGTACATCAACTCCGAGAAGTACGAGTACCGGCCCCGCGACTTCAACGCCGAACCCAACTTGAACGGCCTCATCGCACACCTCAACCGCATCCGGAAGGAACATCCGGCCCTGCAACAGCTGAGACGCTGCCTGATTCTCGAAACCACGAGTGAGTCGATCGTCGCGTTCGCCAAGAACGATGGCGAAGACACCGTTATCGTGGTGTGCAGCCTGAACCCACACGAGCCAGTGTCCGGTGAGGTCATTGTTGACCTCACGCCCTTGGGGGTCCAGGCCGAGATGTTCGGCGTGCATGACGAACTGACCGGTGGCAACTATGTTTGGGGTCCCCGGAATTTCGTCGGGCTTGATCCAGCAAATCCGGCGCACATCTTCACCATCCACGCGCACTAGGAATCGAGAGGCAACGATGCACGACAAGTTTGGCAACCTCGCAGGCTGGGACCTGGAGGGCTTTCACTCCGGCGGCGACACGGAAGCATGGCGCCGGCTCGGCAGCCACGTCGTAACCGTGCACGACTCGGAACGCGGCGACCTGCGCGGCACCAGATTCGCCGTCTGGGCACCGAACGCCCAGCGCGTCCAGGTGATGGGCGAATTCAACTGGTGGCAGGGTGACGACATGGAGCTCGTCCCCGGTTCCGGAGTGTGGGCGGTGTGGAAGGAGGATGTGCTCGAGGGCACCCAGTACAAGTACAAGATCCAGCACCAAGACGGCAGCTGGCAGGAGAAGGTCGACCCCTTCGCTCGCTTCGCCGACGTACCGCCCGGCAACGCGTCGATCGTCTGGGAGTCCAAGTACGAGTGGGGCGCCAGCGAGCAGGAGTGGCTCGACCGGCGGGCGCAGACCAACGTCTACGAGTCGCAGATGAGCGTCTATGAGATGCATCTGGGCAGTTGGCGCAAGGGACTCACCTACTTGGAACTCGCTGAACAGCTTCCGGAGTATCTGAAGTGGCAGGGCTACACCCATGTGGAGTTCATGCCGGTGATGTCACATCCGTTCGAGGGCAGCTGGGGCTACCAGGTCACCGGCTATTTCGCACCTGATGCCCGGCTCGGTTCGCCAGATGATTTCAGGCACTTGGTGGAGGCCCTGCATGCCGAGGGCATCGGCGTCATCCTCGACTGGGTTCCCGGGCACTTCCCCAAGGACGACTGGGCGCTGGGCAGGTTCGACGGCACCGCGCTGTTCGAGCATGCCGATCCTCGACAGGGTGAGCAGCAGGATTGGGGCACCTACGTCTTCAACTTCGGGCGCAACGAGGTCAAGAGCTTCTTGGTGTCCAACGCCTTGTACTGGGTGCACCAGTTCCATGCCGATGCGCTGCGGGTGGACGCCGTTGCGTCCATGCTCTACCTCGACTACTCCCGCGAGGAGGGTCAGTGGATTCCGAACCAGTACGGTGGACGCGAGAACCTCGAGGCGATCGACCTGCTTCGCTACGTCAATAAGCACCTGTATGAGCGGGTCCCCGGCGTGGTCATCATCGCCGAGGAATCGACCAGCTTTGGTGGCATCACCAAGCCGGTGCACTGGGGTGGCTTGGGTTTCGGCTTCAAGTGGAACATGGGCTGGATGAACGACTCCCTGCGCTACCTGAACCTCGACCCGGTCTACCGTCAGTACCACCACAACGACATGACGTTCGCCATGGTCTATGCGTACTCGGAGAACTTCATCCTGCCGATCAGCCACGACGAGGTCGTGCACGGCAAGGGATCCATGCTGAACAAGATCCCGCAGGATGACTACCGCAAATTCTCCACGCTGCGGGCCTTCTACGCCTTCATGTGGAGCTTCCCCGGCAAGCAGCTGCTCTTCATGGGCCAGGAGTTCGCCCAGCGTTCGGAATGGCACGAGGACCAAAGCCTGGAGTGGTGGGTCGATTCGCTGTGGGGCCACGACGGGATGCGGCATCTGGTGCGACGCCTGAACGAGTTGCAGGCCGAACACCCGGCGCTGTACCAGTTGGACTGCTCCCCTGAGGGTTTCCGCTGGATGAACGCCGATGATGCCGGCCACAACGCGTACAGCTTCGTGCGAGCCGACCGTGACGGCGAACTGATCGCGTGCATCACGAACTTCTCCCCCGATCCCTACCCCCATTACCCGATCAGCGTTCCCAAGGCCGGGACTTGGCAGGAGATCCTGAACACCGACTCGCCCGAGTTCAATGGCGGCGGCATGTTCGACAACTCCGAGCCGATCGTCGCTACCGAGATCAGCTCCGATGAGGACTCGTGGGCTTGGGCGACGATCAGCTTGCCGCCCATGTCCGCCATTTGGCTGCGCTACCAGGGCTGAGCCCGCCGTCCAAGCTCACTTGGTCGACGGGGTCGGTGCTATTGAGTGCACCGACCGCGTCGACCAAGTGACACGGGTGGGCAGGTCAGAACAGGGCCATCGATAGTGCGCGGCGGGCCTTCTTCACCACCGGGTCCGCCCCGTCCATGGTGTCGAAGAGTTCCAGCAGCCTGACGCGCACTTGGTCACGCTCCGGTCCCGATGTGCGTCGGATCAGGTCGATCAGCCGGTCGAAGGCCGCTTGCGCGTCCCCGGTGATCAGGTCGAGGTCGGCAGCGGCCAATTGCGCATCTAGGTCGTCGGGGTGCGCCTCTGCTGCCGCGATCACTTGCGCGTCAAGGTTGCTGGTCCGCAGTAGCAGGGACGCTTGGGCGCGTCCTGCCTGGGCCTCGGTGTCGCGAGGATTGGCCTTCAGGAGCTTGTCGAACTCCGCCACCGCCTGCTTGAAGTCACCGGTCTGCAGGGCCTCGTCAGCGGCCGTGAAACGCGGGTCCAAGGCCGCCTCCTCCCCCGCCGACTCGCCGGCGTCGGCCGCAACGGGCTGCGGTGCCGCCCGCCCGGCCAGACCGTTGGCGGCAGCCACCTGGACGATTTGGTCTACCACCGCTTGGATGTCGGCACGGTCGCGGGTGCCTTGGAACAGCGGCGCCATCTGGCCACCCAGCAGCGCGATCGCGGTTGGGACGGCCGCGACCCCGAGTGCCTGGGCGATCCGAGGCTGGGTGTCGACGTCGACCAGTCCGAGCAGGAGCCGGCCCTGCGCCGCATTGATGGTCTGGGTGAGGTCGCGCTGCACTTGGGACGAGCTGGCGTCGCGGCCCGAGACGAGCAGCAGCACCACCGGGTATCGCATTGACTGCTGGGCGATGGCCTCGAAACTCGCTTCGGTCACCTCGACCGCGTAGTTTGCGCCACCCGGCGCAGCATTTTCGGTTGGTTGCGCGGCCGTCAACCCGGAAAGGTCGACGGCCCCAGGACGCGAGAAGTTCTGAGCAGAGGTCATGGCGCCATTGTTCCACTACCCGGGAATCTGTCATGGACAGCCCGCGGAACCCTTTGCGACGCGGCAAGATAGGGCCATGGCTCATCCACGCGCAGGCCAAGTGGCCGACCCCTCCGACTTGATCGATGTCGATCAAGTCATCGGTGCCTACTACGACTTGGTTCCCGACCCCACCGACCCCGACCAGATGGTCGCGTTCGGCACCTCTGGGCATCGGGGCTCCAGTCTCGACACCGCCTTCAACGAAGCTCACATCGCTTCGATCACCCAGGCAATCATCGAGTATCGCGCCGGGCAGGGCACCACCGGCCCAATCTTCATCGCCAAGGACACCCACGGGCTGTCACTGCCAGCCTGGAAGACCGCCATCGAGGTGCTGTCGGCGGCCGGCATAGCGGTGCTGGCAGAGCGCGACGATGAGTACACCCCGACGCCGGCGTTGTCCCGGGCGATCATCCGCTACAACCGCGAGCATGCTGGTGGCCCACAGGCCGACGGTATCGTGGTCACTCCCTCGCACAACCCGCCGCGCGATGGCGGCTTCAAGTACAACCCGCCGAACGGTGGCCCGGCTGACACCGATGCCACGGGCTGGATCGCCGACCGCGCCAACGAGTTGATGGCCGCCTACAAGTCGATCGCGCGCACCCCGTACGAGCAGATCGCCGGCCAGGTGGCTCGTTTCGACTATCGGACGCCGTACTGCCATGAGCTCTCCCAGGTCATCAACATGGACCTGATCGCCCAGTCCGGCCTGCGCATCGGCGCGGATCCGATGGGTGGCGCCTCGGTGCAGTACTGGCAGTACATCGCCGAGAACCTGCTTGCGAACCTGACGGTGGTCAACCCGGTCGTCGACCCGACCTGGTACTTCATGACCCTCGACACCGACGGGAAGATCCGCATGGACTGCTCGTCCCCGAACGCGATGGCCTCCTTGGTCGCCAACCGCACCGCCTTCGACATCTCGACCGGCAATGACGCAGACTCCGACCGCCACGGCATCGTCACACCCGACGTCGGGCTGATGAACCCCAACCATTACCTTTCGGTCGCGATCCAGTACCTGTTCGGCAACCGACCAGGCTGGCCACACAGCGCGGCGATCGGCAAGACGCTGGTCTCAAGCTCGATGATCGACAACGTCGCCCAGTTGCTCGGACGGCAGCTGATCGAGGTCCCGGTCGGCTTCAAGTGGTTCGTCCCCGGCCTGATCTCCGGCGAGATGGGCTTCGGTGGCGAGGAGTCGGCAGGCGCGTCCTTCCTGGAACTGAACGGCAAGACGTGGAGCACCGACAAGGACGGCATCATCCTCGACCTGCTGGCCAGTGAAATCACTGCCGCCACCGGTATGACGCCGAGCCAGCATTACCAGAAGCTGGTCGACCAGTTCGGCACCTACCACTACGCCCGCATCGATTCGGACGCCAACCGCGAGCAGAAGGCCCGCCTGAAGGCGCTGGCGCCGCAGGACGTCACCGCCAAGCAGTTGGCCGGCGACCCGATCACCCACGTCTACTCGCACGCGCCGGGCAACGGGGCGGCGATCGGCGGCATCAAGGTGACCACTGACGCCGGCTGGTTCGCAGCACGCCCATCAGGCACCGAGGACAAGTACAAGATCTACGCCGAGAGCTACCGCAGCGCCGAGCACCTTGCCGAGATCCAGAGTTCCGCGAAGGAAGTCGTCGCCGAAGCCTTGGCCGGCTGACCGCCCGCTGATGCCACCACAAAGCAGTATGGGAGAATTGACACATGGATAATTCTGATCTGTTCGTCTGCATCGACCACGTCGCCTACGTCTGCCCGGACGCTGAAGAAGCCGTCAAGTACTACACGGAGGTGCTCGGCTGGCACGAGCTGCATCGTGAGATCAACGACGAGCAGGGCGTCTTCGAGATCATGGTGGCGCCAGCCGCCGAGCTGACCGAACACATGACCCAGGTCCAGCTGATCTCGCCGACTCGCGAGGACGCGACCACCGCCAAGTGGCTGGAGAAGAATCGCCCCGGCCTGCACCACATGGCGTGGCGCGTGGCCGACATCGATTCGGTCTCCGCGACGCTGCGTGAGCGGGGGTTGACCCTGCTCTACGAGCAGCCGCGGATCGGGACCGGGGGTTCGAAGATCAACTTCCTCCACCCGAAGTCGGGCAAGGGGGTGCTGATCGAGGTCGTGCAGCCGGGTAGCGGTCACTGACCAAGAAAAAGTTCTGATTGCGACGGGGCGTCCCACGGGGCGCCCCGTCGCATGTCGGGGGAGGTTCTTGCTAGCCTCGATTTGGACGTGAGGAGTCACCATATGACCAACAGCACCCCGGACGAGGAATACACCGAGGAGACCGGTCTCAACCTGTTCGATGACAGGGCCAGCGCCGCGGGCAGCTTCCCGCACGCCATGCTCGGCTATGACCGGCCGACCGTCGACAACTACGTCCGGGATATCGAGCAACAGGTCGCCACCTTGAAACAGTTGACCCGCCATCTGCGGTCAGAGCTGGCAAACGCACAAAGCGCACACGGTGACACCGACTTCACCCGTCTGGGGGCCCACGCAACCTCGCTGCTACGGGCGGCGGAGGCCCAGGCGGGTGAACTGATCAGCAAGGCGGCCGCCGAGGCCGAACGCATCAAGGAGGAAGGACGCCGGTTGGCGGCAGACCTGCGCGCGAACGCCCAGACCGAGGCAGACGACATCCGTGTCGAGACTCTGGCTAACCTGCGCACCATGCGCGAGAAGCTCGACGACGAAACCTCCCGGGTCCGCGAGGCCACCCAGAACGACTGCCGCGCCACCTTGGACGCTGCGCGTACGCAAGCATTCGCGATTGTTGAGGAAAGCCGCCACAACACTTTGCTGGCTGACGAGCAGTCGGCCGCCAAAGCGCGTCAGCTTGCCGAGGAGGCCGGCCGCGATGCCGAGCAGGTGAAGGCCACCGCGCGTGACGAGGCTGGCCAACTGCTCGACGATGCCCGAGCCGAGGCCGAGCAGGTGCGCAACGCGGCCACCGCCGAGGGCGAGAGGATCCGGAGCCAGGCCCACCAGGAGGCTCAGCTGCTGCTCGCGACCGCCAACAGCGAGGCTGCCACCGTCGCCGAGAAGGTCGCCGCCCTCTTGGCAGATGCGACCTCCCAGCATGACAACTCGCTGGTGGAGATCACCAAGGCCGGCGAGGAGGCCGGCCGGATCCGCTCCGAGGCCATCGAGGCGGCCGAGCAGTTGCGCGCCCAGGCCGCGCAGGAGGCGGAGGCGCAGGTCGCGACGTCCCACCGGCAGGCCGCCATGATGAAGGACCGCGTCGAGGAACAGTTCGCCTGGCGAAAGGAACAGCTGGAACGTGAGGTGTCGGTGCTGTTGCAGCGCAAGGACGCAATCATCGCCCAGATGGGGAATCTGAAGCAGCTCGCGGACGATGCCGCCATCGACTTTCCCCATGCCGACCCCTTCGAGAAGTCCGGAAAGGCGGCTACCGACCGCTCAGATGCGAGTCCTTCCCAGGCATCCAACGAGCAGTGGTTGGCGTCCCTGCACATCCCGGCGACGGCCGGCAGCGCCGATGAGCCGACCACCGTGCTGCAAGACACCCGTGCGGTGCCCGCCGACGCCGAGCCAACCGCGGTGATCGCGTCCGATCCTCCCACCAAGATCATCGATCGGGTCGAGGACGACTGAGGATCGCCGATCGGCCGGATCAGAACAACCGATCCTCGGCGTTGTCCAGGCCACGCAACGCGTCGTAGTCGACCACCAGGCAGCCGATGCCTCGATCGGTGGCCAGCGTTCGGGCCTGCGGCTTGATCAGCTGGGCTGCGAAGACTCCGCGAACCGAGCCCAGCAACGGGTCACGGTTCATCAGCTCGAGGTAGCGGGTCAGCTGCTCGACACCGTCGATCTCACCACGTCGCTTCACCTCGACTGCGACGTAGCCGCCCAGCTCATCGCGGCACAACAGGTCGACCGGGCCTATGGCGGTCATGTATTCGCGCTGCACCACGCTCCAGCCGTCCCCGAAAGTTGCCGGGTTCTCAGCCAGCAGCGCCTGCAGGTGCGCCTCCACCCCGTCCTTCTGCAACCCGGGGTCGGCGCCCAGGTCGACTGTGTGATCGATCTCGATGGCGCCCAGGCTGATCTGCAAGGTGTCGCCGTTGCGGCCCCGGACCATCCAGATCTGGGTTATCCGGCCATCGACGTCGACCGTGGTGGCGTCCAAGGACGCCTCATCGGCAGCCAGCACGGTCAGGGTGCAGGGCGGGCTCATCCAATTGAGCGGCTTGTAGGCGCGGTCATCGGCGTGCACCGAGACCGAGCCGTCCGCCTTGACCATGATCAGCCGCCTGGCCATCGGCAGGTGAGCCGTCAACCGGCCGCCATAATCAACCTGACACTCCGCGATCACCACACGCACGGCGTCCAACCTACCTGAACGTCTGGGTAATGTGGGGTGGTGGCTCGTCGACCTAGCAAGCACACCCGGCCGCCCCGTCCACTGCGCGTCGTGCAACAGGCATCCACCGTGGAGAAGTCGGATGGACGCTGGATCATGCGCCAGGTGCGGGCGGAGAACGCCGCCAAGGCTTATCTGTGCCCCGAATGCCACAGCACGATTCCCGCGGGCGTCCCGCATGTGGTGGCGTGGCCTCACACCCCACCGATCGGCGCCACCAGCGGGCTGGACTATCGACGGCACTTCCACGACAGCTGTTGGCAACGGAGGAGATGAGATGACGGGTTTGCATGTGCTGGAGGTGGGCCAAGGACCCGAACGCCTGGTCTTCCTGCACGGGCTGTTCGGGCAAGGCAAGAACTTCGGTACGGTGGCGAAGCTGCTGGGCGAAGATGCGACGAGCGTCCTGGTCGACCTGCCGAACCATGGCCGTTCACCTTGGACGGACTACTTCGACTACCACCTGTTCGCCGATCTCCTGGCCGGCGAGTTGGTCGAGCGAGGCGCCGGACGCGAGCCGGTCACCCTTGTCGGACACTCCATGGGGGGCAAGGTGGCTATGCAGCTGACATTGAGCCATCCTCGGCTGGTCGACAGACTGGTGGTCATCGACATGTCACCGGTTGATCGGGGTGACCCATCTGAGTTCCAGCACTACGCAGACGCCATGTCCGGGCTCGACCTGTCGGTGATCGGCTCCCGAGCCCAGGCGGACGCGGCACTCAGCGTGGCCGTGCCCAACCAGCGGATCCGCTCGTTCCTGCTGCAAAACTTGCACCGCAGCGACAGTTCGCAGGGCTGGCGCTGGCTGCCCAACCTGAAGTTGCTGGGCGCTTCGATGGGCCTGATGTCCGGCTGGCCGGACCAGCAGGGACGCAGCTGGGACGGCCCGGTGCTCTGGCTAGCCGGCGGCCGGTCCGAGTTCATCGGTGAACGGCATCGCCCAGCCATGGCTGCGCTGTTCCCCAACGTCGAGCTCGAAGTCGTGCCGGACGCCGGGCACTGGGTGCACGCCGAACAGCCGCAGGCAGTCGCCGAAGCGATCCGCCGCTTCATCACCCGAGACTGACGGTCTCGATCCGCGCCGGGCTGATCGGGTGGGGGGAATTGTCCCTCGAAACGCCCTTCGCCGCGATGCTGGTCACTACCTCGAGGGACGCCTCGTCGATGCTGCCGAAGATGGTGTACTCGGGCGGCAGCTGAGTGTCGGCCCACACGAGGAAGAACTGTGAACCGTTGGTGTCGGGTCCGCTATTGGCCATCGCTACTACGCCCTTGGCGTACTGCTCCGAGCCGGTGAGTTCGTCGGCGAAGCGGTAGCCGGGGCCACCGCTTCCGGTTCCGCTCGGATCACCGCACTGCAGGATGTAGATCCCCTGGTCGACCAGCCGATGGCAGGTGGTGTCGTCGAAGAACCCCTGCTTGGCCAGCGACTCGAACGAGTTGACGGTGCACGGCGCCTGAGCCCGATTCAGTGTGATCGCGACCGTGCCTTCGGTCATGTTCAGCGTGACGGTCGACGTGCCGGTGGCCGGGACGTCGAACATCGGCGGCGGGTCGGCCGGCCTTGCCGACTGACCATATGCCGTGTAGCTGCAATTCGCCATTCCCTCGGCGGCCGGGGGCGCCGTGACAGCGGTGGTTGCGGTGGCTTGGCTGGACCGGTCACTGTGAGCGGTCGGCGATGCGACGGCTGGTTCGGGGTCAGCCGGCTGGTTGGCGCAGGCGGTCGCCACCGCGAGGAGCCCGACCGCTGCCACTATCCTGCCCACGCGTCCGCTGAGGTCCATCGTCCAGTCCTTTCGCTGCATCGCCCGGGTAGGCTTCCGACATGGTCCACCTCACACGTATCTATACACGCACCGGCGATGCAGGCCAGACCCGGCTCACCGACAACTCCGTGACATCGAAGACCGACCCCCGGGTCGGCGCCTACGGACACGTCGACGAGCTGAATTCTGCCATCGGCCTGCTGCTGGCCCAGTATCAGGTGGACGCTGACGTGCGCGCCGCGCTTGAGCTGATCCAGAACGAATTGTTCGATGTGGGCGCCGACCTGTCCAATCCGGTGGTTTCGGAGCCGAAGTACGAACCGCTGCGAATCATCGCGTCCAGTGTCGACCGCTTGGAACAGTGGTGCGACCGGTTCGGGGAGGATCTGCCTGCGCTGAACTCGTTCATCCTGTCCGGCGGCTCACCCACCTCGGCCTACTTCCATGTCCTTCGCACCATGACGCGGCGCGCCGAACGAGCCGCTTGGGCTGCAGCCGAACGGTACGGACTGGAAGATGACCCGGCCAAGGCTGGCGGCGGGGTGAATCTGCTGGCCTTGCGCTACCTCAACCGGCTGAGCGACCTCTTCTTCATCTTCGCCAGGCACGCCAACGCAACCGCTGGGGTGGCCGAGGTGTTGTGGGTCCCCGGCGGCGAGCGGAACCCGGACGCGCCACGCCGCTGACGACGGCTCCGGGCAGGTCGGCGATCACGGCACCCGGTACGTCCAGGCCGGAGTCGAGAACTTGGTGCGCACGAGTTCTGCTGCCCGGGCGAGCTCGTCGTCGGTGTAATCGGATGCCATGGACTTGTAGCGTCCTTGGAAGTATTCGAGGAAGCTGGCCATGATCGCATCGCGGCTCATGCCTGTTTGGGAGCGCATCGGGTCGACCCGCTTGTTGGCGCTCTTGGTGCCCTTGTCCGACAGCTTCTCTCGGCCGATCCGAAGCACCTCGAGCATCTTGTCGGCGTCGATGTCGTAGGCGCTGGTGACGTGGTGCAGGATGGTGCCGTCGGTGAACCTGCGCTGCGCGGCGCCACCGATCTTGCCCTTGTCGGAGGCGATGTCGTTGAGAGGCACGTAACGGGCGTCGACACCCACCTCGCCGAGCGCACCGAGCACCCAGTCGTCCAAGAACGCGTACGACTGTTCGAAGCTCAGACCCTCAACCAGCGCTCCGGGCACCACCAGCGAGTAGGTGATGCAGTTGCCCGGCTCCATGAACATCGCTCCGCCACCCGAGATGCGGCGTACCACCTGGATGCCATGAGCGTCGGCGCCCGCTTGGTCGATCTCGTTGCGGTAGGACTGGAATGAGCCGATCACCACCAGCGGGGAATCCCAATCCCAGAACCGGAAGGTGGGGTTGCGACGGCCTGCCCCGACGTCCTCGCTGATCACCTGGTCGAGGGCCACATGCATCGCTGGTTCCATCGTCCGGGCAGGAATCACGTCGAAGGTGAGGTCCTCCCAGCGAACGGCGTGTCCCAATGCACGGCGCACAGCAATGCCGACGGCCTCGGGGGTGAAGCCGATCAGCGCGACCTGGTCGTCCAAGGCAGCCTCGATGGCGCCGGCCAGCGCCTTGGCGCTCGAATCGGCCGGCATACCGTTCAGGGCCGCGTCGATATCTTCCAAGGCGCTATCTGGCTCGAGGAAGAAGTCCCCCGAGACGTGCGCGTGTGCCAAGCGTCCGTCCAACACTTCGATGTCGACTGCGACCAGCTTTCCGCCCCGCACCTTGTATTCGCCACGCAATTGCGGCTCCTTTCACCTGTCCAGCCCTCGACGGTACCCGATGCGCCCCGGTGGGGCGGACTCCAACCAGCTCACCAGCCCGGTGGCGGACCCCTCATTCAGCGCAAGTTCCCAGCGGCTGGGGGTTGCCTCCCTGACGCGCAGCATCAGGACCTTCGCGACCGCGTAGCCGAGCTGCGACTCGGTGACATCGGAGTCGCGCATGCCGGCCAGTTCGGTTCGGTCGCGCACGAAGACCATGCTTGGACGCGGCCACGGATGCCAGATCAGATACCACTCCAAGTACTGGCCCGAGTAGCGGGCCAGCCCAGGTCGCCATCTCTTGGCCCCCTCAGCGCGCAACGAACAATCGAACAGGCCACCGAGGAGAGTCAACCAAGCGCGCCTGACGAGCAGCGTCACCAGGTAGAAGAGTCCGACGACCAGCACGATGGTAACAAGCTCGTTGAGCCATGTGGGCGGACTCATGAATGGCAGGTTATCGCAATGATCAACTTCCGGTGGGACGACCACTCAACTGGGTCTGCTTCTCTCCGGCACGGACCTGCGCCAGGAGTCGGCGATAGGTGCGCACTTCCGAATCGTCGGCCTTGGCGAGTTGTACCCGGTCGTGCATGGCGGCCAATTGGATCCGCGCGTCGTCCAGCGAGATCTCTTCGGCGAGTTCGCCGAACGCGGACAGCACCGAGACGTGGTTGTCGAAGACCGAGATGAACCCGGAGTCGACGGCGATGATGTGTCGCGCACCGTCGTCGGTCACGATCTCGGCGCCGTGTGGCACCAAGGCCGCCATGAACGGTTCATGCCCGGACCAGATTCCGATGTCACCCTCCGTGGTGCGCACCAGCACGCTGACCACTTCGCCCTGCCAGACCAGACCTTCGGTGGCAACGAACTTCACACTCAGGGGTTTGTCCCTGGCGGCCATTTCAGGCGCCCTTCTTGATGCGATCCCACTGCTTCATGACATCATCCATGCCGCCGACGTTGAAGAATGCCTGCTCTGGGATCTCGTCGCATTCGCCGTCACAGATCATCTTGAAGCTGGAGACCGTCTCGGCAACCGGCACCGTAGAACCGACGACGCCGGTGAACTTCTCGGCGACGTAGAAGTTCTGGCTGAGGAACTGCTGGATGCGGCGGGCCCGGTTGACCAAGATCTTGTCCTCCTCGCTCAACTCGTCGATGCCGAGGATGGCGATGATGTCTTGCAGTTCCTTGTTGCGCTGCAGGATCTGCTTCACCCGGGTCGCCACGTCGTAGTGCTGTTGCCCGATGTACTGCGCATCCAGGATGCGGCTGGTCGAACTCAACGGATCGACAGCCGGGTAGATGCCACGCGACGCGATGGCCCGCGAGAGTTCGGTCGTCGCGTCCAAGTGCGCGAACGTGGTGGCCGGTGCTGGGTCGGTGTAGTCGTCGGCCGGGACGTAGATGGCCTGCATCGAGGTGATGGAGTGACCGCGGGTCGAGGTGATGCGCTCCTGCAACTGGCCCATCTCGTCGGCCAAGTTGGGCTGGTAGCCCACTGCGGACGGCATCCGGCCCAGCAGCGTCGAGACCTCCGAGCCGGCCTGAGTGAACCGGAAGATGTTGTCGATGAACAGCAGCACGTCCTGGTTCTCGACGTCGCGGAAGTACTCGGCCATGGTGAGCGCCGAAAGCGCCACCCGCAGACGGGTGCCGGGCGGCTCGTCCATCTGGCCGAAGACCAAGGCAGTGTCCTTGATGACGTCAGCCTCTGCCATCTCAGTGATCAAGTCGTTGCCCTCACGGGTGCGCTCCCCCACACCTGCGAAGACGGAGGTGCCACCGAAGTTGTGGGCGATGCGGAAGATCATCTCCTGGATGAGCACGGTCTTCCCGACGCCCGCGCCACCGAACAGGCCGATTTTGCCGCCCTGCACATAGGGCGTCAGCAGATCGATGACCTTGATGCCGGTCTCCAGCATCTTGGTCTCGGGCTGCAGCGCATCGAACGGCGGCGGATCGCGGTGGATCGGCCAGCGCTCGGTCACCTCGACAGTCGAGGGGTCGACGTTAAGCACCTCGCCGATGACGTTCCAGACGTGGCCCTTGGTGACCTGGCCCACCGGCACCGTGATCGGGCTGCCGCTGTCATGCACGGGTGAACCACGTCGCACGCCGTCGGTTGGTTTCAATGCGATGCAGCGCACTTCGTTGTCGCCGATCTGCAGCTGAACTTCGAGGGTGATGGGCCGTCTGGTCTCGCCGACGCCGGCATCCACTGCAAGCGCGTTGTGGATGGCCGGTAGGCGGTCGGAGGGGAACTCGACGTCGATGACCGAGCCGATGACCCGGGTGACGCGCCCGGCACCTGTGGTGGGGGCAGCCGCGGTCGGTTGGGTGTCGGTGACCGTCATGGGTTAGCGCTCCTGTCCGGATGCCGACAGCGCACCCGCGCCGCCGACGATTTCGTTGATCTCTTGGGTGATCTCTGCCTGGCGCGCCTGGTTCGCTTGCCGGGTGAGGTCCCGGATCAGCTCGTTGGCGTTGTCGGTGGCGGAGTGCATGGCTTGTTGGCGGGCAGCCAGTTCGGAGGCCGCCGATTGGCGCAACATGAACTTGATGGAGTCGATGATGTACATCGGCAGCAACGCGTTCAGCACCGTCTCCGGGTCGGGTTCGAATTCGTACTCGGGGACGGTCCCTGTCGGCTCGCCTTCCGTCAGGGCGTCGCTCTCCACAACCTCCAGGGGCAGTAGTCGGTTGATTCGCACCCGCTGGAGGACCAGGGAGTGGAAGTGGGTGTAGACCACATGAAGCTCCGAGAAGCCACCCTGGGCCTGCCTCTTAAGGAAGCTTTCCATCAGCAGCGTGCCGATCTCACGGGCGTGCTCGTAGTGCGGTGACTCGCTGAACCCTAGCCAGGACTGCTTGACCTCGATATTCCGGAAGTCGAAGTACTCCTTCGGCTTGCGTCCGGTGGTGAAGAGTTCGACCTCGATGCCTTGCGACGTCAGTTGATCGATCAAGCCCTCTGCCGCCCGGGTGATGTTGCTTGGGAAGGCCCCGGCCAGGCCGCGATCGCTGCCGATGACCAGCACCGCCGACCGCTTCCGCTCGCGGTGCTCGGCGGTGAGCGGATGGTCAACTTTGGCGAAGGTGGCCACCGTTTCCACCGCACGGTGCAACTCGAGGGTGTACTCCAGCGACGCCTGGGCCTTGTGTTGGGCCCGGCTCACCCGGGAGGCCGCGATCAACTCCATGGCTTTGGTGATCTTCATCGTCGCGGCCACCGAGTTGCGACGCTGCCGCAGTTCGCGAAGGGTTGCCGCCACTATCAGCCTCTCTTCTGCTTCACGATCTTCTGCTGATGGATGTCGTCGTCATCGACCGGCTCGGCATTCAGCTCGCCCAACAGTTGCCCGGACGCGGTACGGAAGGTGCCCTTGAACTGACCCATCAGCGAGGTCAGCTGCTCAAGCATCTCGTCCTCCAGTTTCCCGGTGGCATCCAATTGACCGAGCACCGTCCCGTTGCGACGCAGGTGGTCGAGGAATTCGGCCTCGAACCGTGCACGTCCTCGACCGGCACCTCGTCAAGTTGCCCGGTGGTGCCCGCCCAGATGACGGCCACCTGCTCTGACATCGGCATCGGCGAGTACTGGGGTTGGCGTAGCAGCTCCATCAGCCGGGCGCCGCGCTCCAGCTGGCGCTTGGATGCCTCGTCCAGATCGGACGCGAACATCGCGAACGCCTCCATGTCGCGGTACTGCGCCAGCGAGATCTTCAGGGTGCCGGCGACCTTCTTCATTGCCTTGGTCTGCGCGGCACCGCCGACTCGGGAGACCGAGATGCCGACGTCCACGGCAGGACGCTGGTTGGCGTTGAAGAGGTCGGACTGGAGGAAGATCTGGCCGTCGGTGATCGAGATCACGTTGGTCGGGATGTAGGCGGACACGTCGTTTGCCTTCGTCTCGACGATCGGCAGACCGGTCATCGAGCCGCCACCGATGCTGTCCGAGAGCTTGGCGCAGCGCTCAAGCAAGCGGGAGTGCAGGTAGAAGACGTCGCCAGGGTACGCCTCACGGCCGGGCGGACGCCGCAGCAGCAGCGACATGGCGCGGTAGGCCTCAGCTTGCTTGGTCAAGTCGTCGAAGACGATCAGCACGTGCCGTCCCTGGTACATCCAGTGCTGGCCGATCGCGGACCCCGAGTACGGCGCGATGTACTTGAAGCCGGCCGGGTCGGACGCCGGCGAATTGACTATCACCGTGTAGTCCATCGCTCCGCGACGGGTGAGGATCTCGTGGACCTCGGCGACGGTGGTGTTCTTCTGGCCGACCGCAACGTAGATGCACAGCACCTGCTTGCTGGGGTCGCCCGATTCCCAGTTGGCCTTCTGGTTGAGGATGGTGTCGACCGCGATCGCGGTTTTGCCGGTCTTGCGGTCGCCGATGATCAGCTGGCGCTGGCCGCGTCCGATCGGGGTCATCGCGTCAATGGCCTTCAAGCCTGTCATCAACGGTTCGTTGACCTCTTGGCGCTGCATAACGCCGGCGGCCTGCAGCTCGAGTGCGCGCCGGCCGCTGAGCGGTTCGATCGGACCCTTGCCGTCGATCGGGTTGCCCATCGCGTCCACGACCCGACCGAGGTAGCCGTCGCCGACGGGCACGGACAGGATGTCTCCGGTCCCCTTGACCGTAGATCCCTCGCTTATGCCCTCGGAGTCTCCCAGCACCACTACGCCGATCTCGCGGGCGTCCAGGTTGAGCGCGATGCCGAGCGTGCCATCTGCGAAGAGCAGAAGTTCGTTCGCCATGGCGGAGGGCAGCCCCTCCACCCGCGCGATACCGTCACCCGAACTGATGACCGTGCCGATCTCTTCGCGTGCGGTGCGCGTGGGCTGATAGCTCTGGACGAACGAGGTCAGTGCCTCACGGATCTCGTCGGGGCGAATCGTCAGTTCCGCCATGGGCTTGCTCTCCACTTCTGCTTGTCTCGTCAGCCGATCAGGCGACGTGCTTCGTTCAGTCGGTTCTGGACAGTGCCGTCGATGAGGTCGTCGCCGATCTCGATGCGGGCCCCGCCCAAGACCTCGGGGTCGATGTCGATCTGGATGTCGATGCTCGTGCCGTAGATGCGTGTCAGTTGCGTGCGCATCTTGGTGAGTTGCTCTGCGTTGAGTGGTTGGGCCACCGTGACGCGGGCGAGGGTGTGCCGACCGATCTGGGCTGCCACCTCGACGTAGTCATCCAAGGTTTTGACCAGAGTCCGTCCCCGCCGCTGCACGGACCGTTGAACCAGCCGCACCGTCGCTGGGTGTGCCTGGGACGCCAACAGGTCGCCCACCAACCGTTGCCGCGCGGCAACTTCGATCAGTGGATCGGTGAGGGTGGCCTGCAGATCGGAGTTGCCTTCCAGGACGCGGGCGAACCGGAAGATCTCCTCCTGCACTCTTCCCACCGCACCGGATTGCTGGAAGACCGCTCTGACACCCTGCCTCTCGATCTCGGCCTCCAGGCCCGTGGACTCGGTCGCCGAGGCGGATGCCTGTGCCACCAACTCCACCGCCGCCGGAGAGATGCGGTCGGTGAACAGCCGGCGGGCTATCTGGGTGCGCACCTTCGCGGGCACGGCAGGATCACTCAGGGTCGCTCGCAGCCGATACTGGCCTGCGAGGGCATCCGAGGCGGCGAAGATCCCGGCGACGGCGGCCTCATCCAACTTGAGTCCGTCGGCCTGTGCGTCCAGCCGGTGTTCGCGGAGGTCTTCGTCCATCACTGGCCCTGAGTGGTCAGGTTGTCGGGTACGTAGTCGGGAGCCTGACGGGACGGCTGTTGGTCGAGTTCGCTCAGGAACCGGTCGACGGTGCGCTGAGTGAGCGCGGTGTCGGCAAGTGACTCGCCGACGATTCGCTCCGCCAATTGGGCGGCCAGAACGCCTACCTCACCACGCAGTTCCTGGTAGACCTGAGAACGCTCGATCTCCAATTGCTGGCGGCCGGCCTCGAGGATGCGGGTCGCTTCCTGCTTGGCGTGCTCTCGGGCCTCTTCCAAGATGACGGCGCCCTGCACACGAGCCTCCTCACGGATTCGCGCAGACTCCTCGCGCGACTGGGCCAGTTGCTCCTGGTACTGCCGTTTGGTCTTGGCGGCTTCGGCCTGCACCGCTTGCGCGCGGTTGATGCCGCCCTCGATCTGAGCGGCCCGGTCACCGTACATGGCCTCGAACTTCGGCACCACGAACATCTGCACCACGATGGCCACGAGGATCGCAAGCACAAGACCGACGATGAACTCGGAAAGATGGGCTGGTGCCAAGGGTCCCAGCGAGCTTTCCATGGGTATCAGTCCAACACCGTTCATGGTGCCGCCGATCACTGGATGACGAAGGCGAGCACGAAGCCCAGGATCGCCAGCGCCTCGACCACGGCGAAGCCGATGTAGGCCGTGCCCATCATGGCGCCGCGGGCCTCAGGCTGGCGGGCGGTGCCGTTGATGACCGAGGCGAAGATCCACGCCACGCCGATTGCCGGGCCCAAGGTCGCCAGCGCGTACCCGAGGACATTGATCGAGCCGCTCAGTTCCATGGGGGTCATACTTGGTTCCTTTCGGTTGGTTCGTCAGATGGTCGGTGATCAGTGACTTTCGCTGATCGAAGACGAAATGTATTGTGCGGTCAGAATTGTGAAGATGTAGGCCTGCAGGGCGCCGATGAACATCTCGAAGAGCATAAACAAGATGCTGAACAGCAGTGCGACTCCCCCACCGACCTTGAGCACGATGCCGTCGGCCTGCGTCAACAGGTAGCTGCCGCCCACCACGAAAACCACGACGGCCAAGTGGCCGGCGAACATGTTGGCGAAAAGACGGACGCCGAGCGTCAGCGGCCGGGTGATGAAGGCGGACAGGAACTCCACCGGGATGATGATGATGTACAAGTACCAGGGCACGCCTTCGGGGATGAGCGCCTTGCGTAGATAGCCGATCCCGTGCTTGCGGAAGCCCGCCCAGACGTAGATGAACAGCACCAGAACCACTGCTCCCCAGGAGTAGCCGATGTTCGACATGGTGGGGAACATGAACAAGAAGAACTCGCCGAACCAGTTGTTCAACAGCAGATAGGTGAACAGGCCGACCAGCAAGCCCAGGTAGGGCCGGAAACCAGGGCCGAGGATGTCACGTCCGACGCTGTTGCGGATGAACTCGTAGAGCAACTCCATCAAGTACTGGCCCTTGGTGGGCACGACGCGTAGACGGCGGGCCGCGACAACCCAGACCACGATGACGATGATGGCCGCGATCACGGCCTGCACCATCGGCTTGGTGATCCAGTCGGTGCCGAAAAGGCCGGTGAACTGGAAGTCCTCAATACCCGGCGCCGTGTAGCCGCCACCCTCCATTGGGATCATGTCGCGCTCCCGTAGCGTTTGATGACGAGGTAAATGCTGATTGCCATGCCCAGGATCATCCCGATCGGTAGCAGGAAGGAGGTCTGCCAGAAGTGGTCACCCAGCCAACCCAAGCCGCCATACAGGCCAATCCCCGCAAGCAGGTAGCTGAAGATCATCATGCCTTGGTCGCGCCCTTCGGTCGGGGTCGACGTTGCGGTCTTCTCTTTCACCGGTCCCACCCCTCGGGCGCCTGATAGCTGCGGTCATAGACCGGGACGCGAGCCCGCGAGTCGGCGACCACCAAACCGGTCAGCCAGCCGATCAGAGCAGTCAGCGCCCCAGCCGCAAACCAGGTCTTGGACCATTGACCGGAGATCGCAGGCGTTGAGGCTGCCAGCCACAGGATCAAGCCGAACAGCCCAACCCGCGCCGCATAGGACACCAGCGTAAGCGTCAGGCCGGTGCCATCGGCCATCCGCAGGGCCACGCCTTCGACCAATTGGCCGGAGATGAAGAAGACCAGTACCAAGATCGATGCCAGCACGGAACTCGTCAGCCCTTGGAGGCCGCCGAGCAACAGACCGGCCGTCGCGCAGAGCAAGGACGCACCGACGCCGACGACAAAGGCGCCGCGTGCCGGATCGGCCAAGCGCGTTGTCAGCTGATTCTGCGGCACCGCACGACACCTCCTCCTTGATGGTGTGGCCGACCGCTGGGGCGTGTCTGACCTGGCGTCGTGACGAGTCTAGGCCATTGCGCCCCGAAGTTGCTTGCTGCTTTCGCCGGATCTATCTAGAAGTTCGGCAATCAACTGGCGCTGCGGCGCTTGCTCGGCCGGTTGGTGGCCACGATCGCGACCATCAGTCCTGCGGCAACAGCCACCGCGGCGATCGGCCTGCGAATCAGGGCCAGGACGATGACCCCGTAGGCGATCACGGCGGTCCACAAGTACATCACCAGCACCGCGTCCACCATGGAATGCCCGCGGCGCAAAAGTTGGTGGTGCAGGTGCTGCTTGTCGGCCACGAACCACCATCTGCCCTGCCAAGTGCGCCGGATGTAGGACGACACCAGGTCGAACAGCGGCAGGGCCATGATCGCGAACGGCAGCACCAGCGGCAGCCAACTGGGCAGCAGGCCGGCGCCTTCCGGATCGAGCGAGGCTGAGTCGATCTGACCGGTGAACGACAACGAAGAACACGCCAGCAGCAGGCCCAGCAGCATCGACCCGGTGTCCCCCATGAAGATGCGGGCACGGTAGAAGTTGTGGGGCAGAAAGCCCAGACAGACCCCGGTGATGGTGACCGTGACCAGACTGGCTGTGGTGGCGACCACGAAGTTCTGTTCGCGCGCCAGCAGGTAGGTGTAGACGAACATCGCGGACGCGCCGATCGCCACCACTCCGGCGGCCAGCCCGTCCAGTCCATCTCCCAGGTTGATGGCGTTCACGCAGATGAAGATGAAGACCACAGTGATCAGGATTGAGCTGGCTTGGTCGAGCGCGATGATCTGGCTCGGCAGCGAGATCCAGTACATCCGAACGCCGTTGAGCACTGCGATACCCGCGGCCAGCACCTGACCTGCCACCTTGGCGACCGCCGGCAGATCGATGACGTCGTCGATCACCCCCACCAGACAGATCACCGAGGCGGCGCCGAGGATGCCCAAGGAATCCCGGCTGACAACTTCGTGGCTGCTCAGGAACGGCATCATCGAGGCCAGCAGGAATGCCATCGCGACCCCGGCCAGCATGGCCAGTCCACCGAGGTAGGGAGTTGGTCGGGTGTGTACGTCACGCTGCCGAACCTGTGCCTGGATTCCGAAGTGGACGGCAGCCAACCGGCACAGCCCGGTGAGCAGGTAGGTGGTGACCGCCGCCATGAGCATCACCAGGAGGTACTCACGCATCGGGTTGGGGTGTGTCTTCGGGTTGGGGTGTGTCTTCGGGTTTCGGCTCGTCCTCGGGTTGGGGTGCGCCTTCGGGTTGGGCTACATCTTCAAGTTGGGGCAGAACCTCGACCAGTTCCGCGTGCCCGATCACCCCGGCTCGCACGATCCTGCCCGCCGCGGTGCTGGCCAGGTCGACGATGGTTGACGCCACCGGCCCGGGCGTCGGTCCGGCATCCAGATAGACCGAGACGCTGGCCCCCAATTGGGCGATCGCCTCGTCCACGCTGGTGGCTGGCGGCTCACCGGAGGTGTTGGCGCTGCTCACCGCCAGCGGGCCAACCCGCCGCAGCACCGCGCGGGCGCCGGCGTGGTCGGGAACCCGGACGGCGATGGTTCCCTCGGTGCGGCCAAGGTCCATCCGCAGTGAAGCCTGCGCCTTCATGATCAGTGTCAGGGCGCCCGGCCAGAATCGGTTGATTAGAGTGTCAACCTCGGGCGGCACGTCGGCGACCAGTGCACGCAGCATGGCGGGTTCCGAGATGAGCACGGGCGGTGGCATGTCGCGGCCCCGCCGCTTGGCGTCCAACAGTGCCTGCACCGCCTCGGCCTGCAGGGCGTCGGCGGCAATGCCGTAGACCGTGTCGGTGGGCAGCACGATCAACCGTCCGGCTGCCAGTGCCTGTTCGGCCGCAGACAGGGCCTCGTCGAGTTGGGTGGACAAGTCGAACCGCTGCCAGGCCGGCTCCGGCGGGGCGTCGACAGTGGCTTGATCGTCAGGATTCGGCAACTGGCTCACCAGCCAATCCTGACACGGCCGGGGATGGCCGGAGCGCAGTGACGTACCGGGCGCGTCCGGTGAGGTCACGATGGCTGGTGGCTTGGACGAAGCCAGCCGTCCGCAGCGCCTCCAGCGCCGACGGGGCCTGGTCATCGCCGTGCTCGATCACCACCGAGCCGCCGGGCTGCAGCAGCCGCAGAGCAACTCGGCTGACCACCCGGATCGCGGCGAGGCCTTGCTCGTCGGCGAACAATGCGCGATCCGGGTCATGACGGACCTCGGCGGGCAGGGCGTCGCGGTCGGCGCGATCAATGTACGGCGGGTTGGCCACCACGACATCGACTTGGCCGTCCAACTCGGTCAACGAATCGGCCATGTCGGCCTCCACCACCACCGCGCCGGTGCCGGTCAGGTTGCCTCGCAACCAGCCCACCGCGGTCGCGTCCACCTCGACGGCGAAAAGCCGGACGCCGGGCACCTCGTCGACCAGCGCGGCGCTGATCGCGCCCGAGCCCGCGCACAGTTCCACCACCAAGGGCGAAGTGGTCGAACGCGCGGCCTCGATGGCCGCACCCGCGACCAGTTCGGTCTCCGGACGAGGCACGAAGACCCCGGCCCCGACGGCCAGTTCCACGTTACGGAACCAGACTCGCCCGGTCAGATGCTGCACCGGTGTTCCCGCACAGCGCTCGGCGACCAACTGTTCATAGCGGGCCAGCGCTGATTCGTCCACGTCGCCGGCCGTCAGCAGCCCCGTGGCGCTGAGCCCCGTGGCATGCATGAGCAGTGTCCTGGCGTCGGCCTGCGGTGAGGCGACGCCTGCCGCGCGCAGCTTGGCGGACGCTCGGGCCTGCACCGCCGCGGGACGCTCGGTCACCGCTCATCCTGCTGGCCGGCTTGGGCGAGCCGCTCAGCGAGGTCGGCGGCCTGCAGTGCCTCGATGACCGGGCCCAACTCGCCGTCCAGCACCTGGTCGAGATTGTGGGCTTTGAAGCCGATCCGATGATCGGCGATGCGGTTCTCTGGAAAGTTGTAGGTGCGGATGCGTTCGGAGCGGTCCACGGTGCGGACCTGCGATTTGCGAGCGGCCGCTGCGGCCTGCGCGGATTCCTCCTCGGCCTGGGCGACCAGCCTGGCCCGCAGGATGCGCATCGCCTGCTCCTTGTTCTGCAACTGGCTGCGCTCGTCCTGGC
>ERZ1645192.157-NODE-157-length-49413-cov-13.533814_pt1 | contig 49413 bp, 43 predicted proteins | sample MGYA00575354_ERZ1645192 | MGnify/ENA primary metagenome ERZ1645192 (study PRJEB40844, sample SAMN11349763) | freshwater sediment metagenome | isolation source: river sediment | host: Sediment | place: India: Faizupur Khadar , New Delhi | collected 2017-02-21 ... | reverse complement strand
GATATACAAAGTTTCAACGAAGTGGCCGCTTCCAACAATTGGCATCCGGTTCCTGCCTCGGGCGTTGCCCAGTCTGCCAAAATGATCTCCGGATATGAAAACATGCGTGAACTGGTCCGCTGGGCTTTCGACGCCAAACAAGGTGATGTATCCCAGGTGATCTCGGTGGAGAACAAATATTTCTTTGTGGCAGCCGTTTCCGGAATACATGAAGAAGGTGTTCCTACTCTGGCAGAAAAGCGTGCCGAGATAGAATCCCTTATTACCATAGAAAAGAAAATGGATAAAATTTACAACCAGGTAAAGGAAGAATTGACTGCATACAACACGCTTGAATCATGGGCCGAGGCTACCCAGAAGACCATTTCTACACAGAACGGTCTTGCTTTTGCCTCAACCCAGCAGACCGATCCTAAATTTGCAGGGGCCGTTACCGGTGCGCCGGATAATACCCTTTGCGGTCCGGTTAAGGGCGAAATAGGGGTTTACGTGTTCCAGGTAGATGAACGGGTAGACGGTGCCTATTATACAGAACAGGATGCCAGACAGCTGGCTACGTACATGTCAAATATACAGGTTCAGATGGTTCCTTCTGTACTCCAGCAGAATGCCGGGGTCAAGGACAATCGCGCCAAGTTCTTTTAACGTATAGGATCACCTGCTGAAAAGGAAATGCATGATATCGCCGTCCTGAACGACGTACTCTTTTCCTTCGATGGCCATTTTGCCGGCTTCGCGGCAGGCCGATTCCGAACCGTACAAAATATAGTCATTATATTTAATGACTTCGGCGCGAATGAAACCGTGTTCAAAGTCTGAATGAATAAGCCCTGCAGCCTGCGGGGCTTTTGTTCCTTTTATATAGGTCCAGGCCTTTACTTCCATTGGTCCGGCCGTGAAATAAGTTTCAAGATTCAAAAGCCGGAAGGCGGCCTTAATAAGTCTCGATACGCCCGATTCTTCCAGGCCGAGTTCTTCCAGAAACATTTTGCGTTCTTCGTAGCTTTCCAGCTCGGCGATTTCTGATTCTATTTTTCCGGCAACAATCAGGAAAGAAGCGCCTTCGCTTTGCAGCATTCCGGCTATGCGTCCGGTGTGGACATTTCCGTTGAGAGCCGCACTTTCTTCTACATTACATACATAAAGCACCGGTTTGTTTGTAAGCAGGAATAATTCCCTGGCCATCTTTTCTTCATCGATGTTATTAAGTGTCACAAAGCGGGCGTTTTTTCCCTGTCGCAGGGTGTCGCGGTACCGTAAAAGCAAATCCAGAAATTTGCGGGCATTTTTGTCACCTCCCGTCGTAGCCTGTTTCTGTACTTTTCCAATACGGCTTTCTACGGTTTCGAGGTCTTTAAGCTGTAATTCGGTATCTATGATCTCCTTATCCCTTATGGGATCTACAGATCCGTCCACATGAACTACGTTGGGATCGTCAAAACAGCGCAAAACATGCAGGATGGCATCGGTTTCACGAATATTGGCCAGGAATTGATTGCCCAGCCCCTCGCCTTTACTCGCCCCTTTTACGAGGCCTGCAATATCCACAATTTCTACCGATGCGGGAACGATTCTTCCGGGATGAACCAAGGCGGCCAGTGCTTCGAGCCTGGGATCGGGGACCTGTGTGGAGCCGATATTGGGTTCAATGGTACAGAACGGAAAATTAGCCGCCTGAGCCTTGCCGGAGCTAATGCAATTGAATAAAGTGGATTTTCCCACGTTCGGAAGGCCTACAATGCCGCATCTTAATGCCATAAATTGTCTTTTTAACCAGAAGACGCAAAACTACTAACTTTTTACGAATTGACTTAATTTTATGGTTAAACATACGTATCTTGGTTCCATGGCTGTTTGGATTTTATTTATTGTAGTGTTCTGGAACGTGGAGAATTATTTCGATATTTTCCCCAATAAGAACGGATCTGACAGGGATTTTACTCCCGGGGGTACGTATGTGTGGACAAGGGAAAGATTTTACAGGAAAAGGAACGCCCTTATCAAAACAATTATCGCCATGGGAACACGCGACAGCGCAGGCCGATGGGAATATCCGGCCATTATTGGGCTGGCCGAGGTGGAGAACAGATACGTTCTTGAACAACTGCTGGACGATACGCCCCTTACATCCTTAGATTACGGGATCATCCATAAGGATTCTCCCGACGGAAGAGGCATAGATGTAGCCCTGCTTTACCGGAAAGAAAGATTTGAGCCGTCCGTCAAAAGATTTCTCCCCCTGAGAAAACCCGATTCCACTGTGGCGGATACCCGGGAGATCCTTTATGTGAAAGGAGTGCTGGACGGAAAAGATACACTGCATTTCTTTGTTAATCACTGGCCCTCCAGAAGGGGAGGTGCCATGGCAGAATCCATGCGTAAAAATGCGGCCTTCCTCATAGGGGGTATGGTGGACAGTCTGTGCCGGGACAACCCGGCCGCCCGGGTAATCGTGATGGGCGATTTCAATGATCCCCCGGACTCCCGCGCTATTACCCTGCTTTGTCGTCACAACCTGGTTAATGTTTCTGAAGGTTATACTTACAAATATAGGGGACGCTGGACGTGTTTTGATCAGTTCCTGGTCTCCTCTTCAATGATACCCCGTATTCATGTTACAGGTCCCGCGAATTTTCCTTTTCTTATGGAAAAAGATGAAGCACATTTAGGCATGAAGCCTAAAAGAACCTATTCCGGTCCCCGCTACTTAGGCGGAATCAGCGACCACCTGCCGGTAAGCTTAAAAATTATTACCTTTGTTTCTTATGGCCGCGCAAATAGTCAAAACACCTCTGATGGACCAGTATTTTGCCATTAAAGCAGAATACCCCTCGGCCCTGCTTTTGTTCAGAGTAGGGGATTTCTATGAAACATTCGGAGAAGACGCAGTAAAAGCATCCAGGGCGTTGGGCATTGTACTTACTAAAAGAGCCAACGGCTCAGCCTCGTCGGTGGAACTTGCCGGATTTCCACACCATGCGCTGGAGACCTATTTACCAAAACTGGTAAGGGCTGGTTATAAAGTGGCCGTTTGCGATCAGCTTGAAGATCCTAAATTCGCAAAGAAAATTGTAAAAAGAGGTATTACAGAAATTGTGACACCCGGGCTCTCTTATAATCCGCAATTGCTTGAGGCTTCTGAACATAATTTTCTGGCTGCTCTTTATTCAGAAGGAGAGGAAAATACACTCAAAACAGGCATTGCTTTTCTGGATATTTCTACGGGAACAGTGCATATAGCGGAGGGCATGATGCCTTATATTGAAAGCCTGCTTTCTCAATATGCACCTAAAGAACTTCTTGTGCAAAAGGGGAGAGAGAAAAGCTGGAAGGCCCGAGAGGCCGGGAATCTCTGTGTTTCAACCATAGATGACTGGGCTTTCGTGCATACAGCCGCCGATGAGAAGGTGAAAAGTCATTTTGGTGTGGAAAGCCTTAAAGGTTTTGGCGCAGAACAGCTGCCCCTTGCCGTTTCGGCCGTAGGAGCTGCTCTGTTTTACCTGGAACTCACTCAGCACGCGCAATACAGTCATCTCTGCTCCATTCAGCGGATAGACCGTGAACAGTTTATGTGGCTGGACAGATTCAGTATCAGGAATCTGGAATTGTTTCCGGTCCGGGATAACAAAGAAAAAGGCACAACTCTTATTGAGGTCATAGACAAGACAAAAACACCCATGGGCGCCAGATTGTTGCGTCAGTGGCTGGTTATGCCCATGCGGAAGAAACACGACATAGAAGAGCGTCACAATGTGGTCGCCTGCCTGCTGGGAAATCGCGGTATTTCGGGCAAATTGCAGGATCTTCTTTCTGCCGTGGGCGATATGGAGAGGCTTGTATCGCGTGCTGCTGCCGGACGGATCACCCCGCGGGAGGCCGGGCAGCTGAAATCTGGTTTAGTCCAGGCATCACGTATTGGTGCCCTGGTAATGAACACTACGGGACTGGATCCGCTTAACGATCTTATTTCCCGGCTGACCGACTGCAGCTCCCTGGTGTCGTTCATAGACAGGATGCTGGTCAGGGATTTGCCCAATGCCGTGGGAAAGGGAGAAGTCATCGCACCCGGCAACAATAACGAACTGGACCAGCTCCGCTACATTGTTACCCATAATAAAGAATACCTGCAGGAATTGCAGCAAAAAGCAGCCGAAGAGACTGGCATATCGTCGTTAAAGATTAGCTACAATAATGTTTTCGGCTATTATATTGAAGTACGGAATACACACAAGGAAAAAGTGCCGCAGCAATGGATCCGGAAACAAACCCTTGTGAATGCCGAACGATATATTACTGCCGAGCTTAAAACGTATGAAGAAAAAATTCTTGGGGCTGAAGAACGGATCCTTTCCATTGAACAGGAAGAATTTGGCCGGGTAGTGGGAGCCATTCAGGAGCAAATACGTGCTATTCAGCAGAACGCGGGAATCCTGGCCCAAACGGATTGCCTGTTGGGTTTTGCCACACTGGCAAGGGAACAGAAATACGTAAGGCCCGTTATGACTGAAAACGATATTATTGATATCAGCCAGGGACGTCATCCGGTGCTCGAGACGCTTATGCCCCCGGGCGAAGCTTATGTCCCTAACGATGTACACCTGGATAATTCCGGACAGCAGATTATTATCCTGACAGGGCCCAATATGGCCGGTAAATCGGCACTCCTCAGGCAGACCGGGCTCATTGTCCTCCTGGCCCAGGTCGGTTCATTTGTGCCCGCAAAAGAGGCATCCATTGGCATTGTAGATAAATTGTTCACCAGGGTGGGAGCCTCGGACAACATTGCCCGGGGAGAATCCACGTTTATGGTTGAGATGCTTGAGTCGGCAGCCATCCTCAACAATGTTACGGACAGATCACTGGTTCTCTTCGATGAAATTGGCCGCGGTACCAGCACGTACGACGGAATTTCCATTGCATGGGCCATTGCCGAATACCTGCACGAAAAACCCGGAGCTAAGGCTAAAACCCTTTTCGCCACGCATTACCACGAACTCAACCAGATGGCAGACCAGTACCCCCGGATTAAAAATTTTCATATAGCCGTTAAGGAAAGGGGCCAAAAGGTCTTATTTTTGCGAAAGATGATATCCGGGGGGGTGGAACACAGTTTTGGGATACACGTGGCCGGTATGGCCGGTATGCCGCGCAGGATTCTTATTACGGCGGAGGAGATCCTTAGAAAGATGGAAGCAGAAAAGCAGACCCCTCCGTCGCCCGAACATCCCAGGCAACTGTCTTTCTTCCAGTTGGAAGATCCGCTGTTACAGGCCTTAAAAAGAGATATAGAAGCCATTGATCTGAATACAATCACTCCTCTCGAAGCTTTTGATGCGCTCAGAGAGTTAAAAAGAAAAATTGGACAAAAAGAATGAAAAAATTTATCAGGAATATCAATATCTTTTTCAAACTCCTGGGTGAGAGTTTCAGTTTTGCGTACGATTCCGTAATGGGCGATAAATTCAGGGCATTCCTTTCCCTGCTGGGTGTTACCATTGGAATATTTTCCATAGTGGCCGTGTTTACAGCTATAGACGGTCTGGAAAAAAATGTACGGAATATGTTCTCTTCTCTGGGAACAGACGTGGTATACATAGACAAAATATCGTGGGAAGCAGCTGCTTCCGGAGCTGAAGGATTTAAATGGTGGGAATTTCGTGAAAGGCCTAATAATACCTATGAAGAATTCCTTTTCCTGCAGGCAAACTGTACACTGGCAGATAAAATTGCCCTCTCGGCCGTAACTACGGCCAAAATCAAACAGGGAAGGAACACCATCTCTGGTGGCCGCGTATACGGGATCACCTATTACTGGAACCAGATCTCTTCCTTCGATATTGAAAAGGGTCGTTATTTTACGGCACACGAAGCTTCTGACAATGCGGCCATGGCCATTATTGGGCAAAACGTAGCAGACGAATTATTTCCCGGAACCGAGGCCATTAACAAAACCATAAAAGTGGGCGGTTTTACCACTCAGGTTATTGGCGTGATTAAGAAAAAGGGAGAATCTATGTTCGATCCGGTCAACTATGACGACGTGGTTATCGTACCCCTGCCCTTTATCCGGAATATGCTTGATCTGCGCCGGTCATCCCCCAGCATTGTTGTACACAAAAATCCGGCGGCCGACGAAGAAGAATTTATGGCTCAGCTAAGGATGACCATGCGAAGTGTGCGAAGGTTAAGACCGGTTCAAAAAGATAATTTTGCCCTGAATAAAATGTCTTTTCTTGATGATGCCTTGTCTGAGCTGTTCAATGTTATTGGTTTGGCAGGATGGGTTATAGGCGGTTTTTCCATTCTGATTGGGGCTTTTGGAGTGGCGAATATTATGTTTGTTTCTGTCAAAGAAAGAACGCATATCATAGGTATAGAAAAGGCTATGGGGGCCAAAAGTGTGTTTGTACTGTCACAGTTCCTTTTTGAATCGGCACTGCTGGCAATGGCCGGGGGGATCATAGGCATCCTTATTGTCTGGGGGCTTACGATCTTTGTGACCAATCAATATGACTTTACGCTGCACATGACCATTGGCAATGTCATCAGGGGAGTCCTCATATCGGGACTGGTAGGAATTGTTGCCGGCTTTATTCCGTCATTACAGGCGGCACGGATGAACCCTGTAGATGCTATGAATCAGCATTGAGCACTTTGGCTACTTCTTGTGTAAGTTCTGTAAATTCTTCCACGTCGAGTTGTTCCGGACGCAGATCCAGGATAATATAATCCGGCACTTTTTTCCCGTTCAGCAATGGTTTAAGACTGTTACGGATTGTTTTGCGGCGTTGGTTGAATGTGGTTTTTACGACCTTAACGAACAAATCCCAGGGGCAATCCAATTCTTTGCGTCCGTTCCGGATGAGTCGGATAACCCCCGAATGCACCTTGGGCGGGGGAAGGAATGCGCCCGGAGGAACGGTAAACAGGTATTCGGTCCGGTACCAGGCCTGGAGCAACACACTCAGGATCCCATAGGTTTTCGATCCCGGCGAGGCACAAAGGCGTTCGGCTACTTCTTTCTGGACCATACCCACAACCTCGGGTATCATATCCCTGTATTCCAGCACCTTAAAAAATATTTGAGACGAAATATTATAGGGGAAATTGCCAATCAGGTAAAAGGGACCGTCCAGTCTGCGACAGTCCATTTTTAAAAAATCCTGGTGAAAAAGACGGGTTCCCAGAGAGGGAAAATGCCTGTTGAGGTAAGCGACGGATTCAGAATCGAGCTCAACCGCCCGGTAATCAATGTGAGGGTATTCAATTAATAGCCGGGTGAGAACACCGGTTCCGGGCCCTACTTCCAGTACCGGGACCTTCTCTCCTTTGGGGTAATTTTGTATTACGGTCAGGCTGTCCACAATTCGCCGGGCGATATCCGGATCTTTGAGAAAATGTTGACCCAGTGACTTTTTTGCACGTACTTCCATTGTGCAAAGGTATAGTTTTTTAACTTTACACTTCGCTAAAACCTGTTTCAATGAAAAGAATAACATTACTTATGATTTGTACCGCAATAGCCGTGCAGGCCTGTACACCCGATAAAGCCGCCAGGGCAGATCGTGCCATGGGGTCATTAATAAAGGAACTTAATGCCGTTGGCCTTTCCGTTGCGGTTATTAAGGATAATCAGGTAATCTATGCCAGTGCATTCGGCCTGAAAAATCTGGAAACCGGAGTATCTCTTTCGCCAAAAGACCTGATGAGGATTGCCTCCATATCAAAAAGCTTTACGGCTACTGCCATTATGCAGTTGTCCGAGGCGGGTCACTTCAATCTGGAAGACGATATTAGTGAAGCCCTGGGTTTTAGTGTGAGAAATCCCCTTTTCCCGGGAAAGGCCATTACTTACAGTATGTTGCTTTCGCATACTTCCAGCCTGAATGACGACAGGGGCTATTTTACCCTGGATGTCATCAATCCGGCAAAATCTGACAGTACGGCACTGGCCTATAACGAATACGAACCGGGAACGGCATACGAATACTGCAATTTAGGGTTCAATACGCTGGGTACACTTATTGAGATCCATTCCGGTGAGCGTTTCGACCAGTATATTGCCAACCACATTATCAATCCATTGGGACTTAATGCTTCGTTTAATGTCAATGCCCTCGATCCTGCGTTGCTTACTACTATCTATAATTTCGAAGACGGCCGGTTTGTTCCCGCTCCCGAGGCATATAATCCCCGAACGGCAGAAATTGAGTCCTATGTCTTAGGCTATTCAACACCTGTTTTTTCTCCTACCGGAGGAATGAAGATCAATGCTTCGGATCTGGCCAGGCATGCGTTGGTGCAAATGAATGAAGGGACTTACGACGGAGTGATCATTCTCTCCCCGGAAAGCGTCAGGGCCATGCAGACACCCCGCAGTCCCGGAGGACGTCCTGTAAACGATACTGCCTGCGGTTACGGATATGCGCTCGAAACGACAGATCGTTTGATTGAGGGCGAAGTTATGACCGGGCATACCGGCGGAGCCTATGGCCTTGTATCGGCCATGTACTTCAATCCTGCCGGGAAATTTGGTTTTATAATGATGTGTAATGGATATGACAGCACAATACCCCGTTGTGACAACGGCTTTACCCGTATACAGTCTGACGTCATCAACGCCCTTTATGATATTTTTATCCGCTAGAGACCGAGCTCTTTTTTCTGAATGGCATCTATAGGAGCGGGCGCATCGAGCATCATATCCCTTCCCGAGTTATTCTTGGGAAAAGCTATATAATCACGTATACTTTCCGACCCGCCAAACAAGGAACACCAGCGGTCAAAACCAAAGGCGATTCCGCCGTGGGGAGGTGCACCGTAAGTAAAGGCGTTGATCATAAAGCCGAATTTTGCCTGGATATCATCAGGTGTAAATCCCAGTATTTCAAACATCCTGGCTTGTATGGCCGAATCGTGGATACGTATAGATCCCCCGCCAATTTCGGTCCCGTTCAATACAAAGTCGTAAGCGTTGGCGCATACTTTTGCCAGATCTTCTCTGTCATGGCTGTAGAATTTATCCAGATCTTCGGGTTTGGGAGAGGTGAAGGGGTGATGCTTGGCGTAGAAACGCTGTGTTTCGTCGTCCCACTCCAATAAAGGAAAATCAATGACCCAAAGGGGTGCAAATTCATCTTTTTTTCTCAATCCCAGCCGGTTGCCCATTTCCATACGCAGGCTCCCGAGGGCGTTCTGGGTTTTCTCCCGGGGCCCGCACAAAATAAGAATGAGATCGCCCGGCCCGGCTTCCGTTTCTTTTGCCCATTTATCCAGATCTTCACTTGTATAGAACTTGTCTACAGAAGATTTACAAATCATGGACCCCGGAGTCTCCTGGGTGCAACGTACATAAACAAGACCTTTGGTGCCAATTTGCGGACGCTTTACCCATTCGGTGAGTTCATCCAGTTGTTTGCGTGTATATACTGCTGCGTCTTTCACGCAAATGGCCCCGATATATTCAGCTCCGTTGAACACAGAAAAATCCCTGTGCTGCGCCAGTGCGGTCAGTTCGTGCAGTTTCATGCCAAAACGGATATCGGGTTTATCACTGCCGTATTCATCCATAGCCTGTGCATACGACATACGGGGGATGTTTGCCCCTATCTCCTGTTTCAAAACTTCCCGGAATAAAAACCTGGCCAGTCCTTCAAATTGCTGCAGCACATCTTCTCTTTCCACGAAAGCCATTTCACAGTCTATCTGGGTAAACTCAGGCTGACGGTCCGCTCTCAGGTCTTCATCACGAAAACATCTGACTATCTGGAAGTAGCGGTCATATCCCGCTACCATAAGTAACTGTTTGAGCTGTTGGGGACTTTGAGGCAATGCATAAAATTCACCCTGATTCATGCGCGACGGTACCACAAAATCGCGGGCTCCTTCCGGGGTGGATTTAATGAGGAAAGGTGTTTCTATTTCCATAAAACCACAATTGCTCAAATATTTGCGAGCCTCCTGGGCCATGACATGACGCAGGGCAAGAGCCCGTTGCAGGGGAGGACGCCGCAAATCAAGATAGCGGTATCTGGCGCGCAGTTCTTCTCCGCCGTCCGACTCTTCTTCTATGGTGAAAGGCGGAGTGAGAGACGGATTAAGTATGTTGATCTTTGTAAGAACTACTTCTATATCACCGGTAGCCAGTTTCTTGTTTTTGTTAGAACGCTCCACTACAGTTCCCATGGCCTGAATAACGTATTCACGGCCGAGGCTTTCTGCGGTTTCTATCACATCGTGCGGAGTGGACTGGTCTGCCACCAGCTGGGTAATCCCATACCGGTCCCGAAGGTCAACGAAGGTCATCCCGCCCAGTTTTCTGACTCTCTGGACCCATCCCGAAAGGGTAACTTCCTGTCCTGCAAACGTAATGTTAAGTGCTCCGCAAGTGTGTGTTCTATACATAATGACATTCTTTTTTAGCCCCGCAAAGGTAATTAGAAATTGGCTACCTTTGTCTTACTATGCAAAACTATTTACAGCTCCTTCAATATATTCTTAATCACGGTGTTGACAAAGAGGACCGCACCGGGACAGGAACACGCAGCGTATTTGGCTATCAGATGCGCTTTTCTTTATCAGAGGGGTTCCCCTTGCTGACAACCAAAAAAGTACACCTGAAGTCTGTTATATACGAATTGCTGTGGTTTCTCAGGGGAGATACCAATGTGAAGTACCTGAACAGTCACGGTGTTTCCATCTGGGATGAATGGGCCGACGGCAACGGAGACCTGGGACCGGTATACGGCAAACAGTGGCGCAGCTGGGGTACAGCCGACGGACAACAGATAGATCAGATTGCTCTGCTATTGAAAGAACTTAAAGAAAATCCGGACGGCAGGCGTCACATTATCAGTGCCTGGAACGTAGCGGAATTAGATAAAATGGCCTTGCCCCCCTGTCATGCTTTATTTCAGTTTTATGTGGCACAGGGAAGACTGTCCTGCCAGTTGTACCAACGCAGTGCCGATGTTTTTTTGGGCGTTCCCTTTAATATTGCCTCCTATTCACTGCTTACGCTTATGGTAGCACAAGTGTGCGGGTATGAACCCGGTGACTATATTCACACTTTTGGTGACGTTCACATATACAAAAACCATATGGAGCAGGTTAGTCTTCAACTTGCCAGAACACCCCGTTCCTTACCTGTAATGAAGCTTAATCCGTTGGTAAAAGATTTATTCGGCTTTAGCTATGAAGATTTTACGTTAGAAAATTATAACCCATATCCTGCCATCAAAGCGCCGGTTGCCGTATGAAACCAATCCTTTCACTCATAGCGGCCATAGGGCCTCATAACGAACTGGGAGCCGGCAACCGGCTCTTATGGCATATACCGGAAGATCTGAAACATTTCAAAGCGGTGACTACGGGACATACCGTTATCATGGGACGCAGGACGTTCGAATCGCTTGGGAAGCCACTCCCCAACCGGACTAACTTAGTGCTCTCCCGTTCACAGAACGGGTTGTCTCTTGAATTGGCTCTGGCTTCTCTTGAAGATGAAAGCGAAGTTTTTATCATTGGCGGGGCACAGATCTATGCACAAACCATAGACAGGGCCGACAGGCTTTATATTACACATATAAAGGCCCCGCTCCCGGAGGGAGGAGCCGATGCGTTTTTCCCAATCATTGATCCCGATCGCTGGCGCGAAGTGGAACGTACCGATTTTATGCACGGGGCAGTGTTCCCGTATCCTTTTTCTTTTGTGAAGTACGAACGGTTCTGAAAACGGCCGTTCCCAGCAGCAAAAGTAAAATAAAGCCCGAACTGATGCGTGAAAGCATTAATCCCGTTTTGTACGAACCGGGTTCGAAGGAGAAACGTATGTTATGTACTCCCGCAGGGACAAGCAGTGCTCGGGCCACATAATTCGCCCTGAGTATAGGCACCTCCTCTCCGTCTATCCAGGCACGCCATCCGTCAGGATAATAGATCTCACTGAACACAGCAACGCCGGCCTTATCCATACGGGCAGAGTATTCCAGTACATTGGGGGAATACGAGGTCAGCTCTATTTGCGAAGCCGCGCCAGAAAAGGTATTTAGCCATTCCTGAGGCGGATCCTGTATGACAGCTGTTGTCCGTAGATCTGTCTTGCCGAGGGCCATAATCTCCTCGTCGGGGGAGTTAACCGGGTAAATGGCCGAAACCACCCAGGCATTCCCGAAAGCATAGGGATTCTCAACAGGCATGCTTTCCGGTGAGAGGATCAGGTATTTTGTGTTGAGCATATTCATCACGGGAGTGAGTGTAGCCCCGTTACTATAGGAAAAGAGTCCTGCGGCTTCTTCCAGCGTGGTACATTGCTGAAGCCCGTTAATTAAAGCCTGGATCTCCGGTGTAAGGTGATGTTCAATGATATCCTGGTAACGTTGCAATTTGGCTGCATTGTATCCGCCAATAGATTTGTGGTGATAACTGGGCGATGCATCCATAAACGGGCTTGGAGAGGACAGGTCCAGTACGCGGTAATAGAGGGTTGAATCTTCTTTGATATATTTGTCAACGGGTCTTTCGACAAACTGATTTCTTAACGAGGTTTTAGTTATAAAATTATTTTCATTCAGGTACCTTTTTGCCACAGGTAAGTAGTCTGTAACCATGAGCAGGCCCAACGCAGCAAAGATCCAGGCCGGTTTTAATTTCTTTTCCTTACCCAGCCAGACGAAGAATGCGGCCAGTGAAATAAAAAGAGCAGAACGCAGTGAGTCGTTTCGTAACAAAGCCTTTCTGTCCCGGATAAGCGAAGGAATCAGATCCTGCGGCAAACCGGCATCAGAGGCCCCAGTAAAATTACCTGCCAGCGACGGAAACGCTGCCATTATAAGACAGAAACCTGCGGTAATACCCAATGCCCAGGCCATAGCCCGGTTTACCTGTTTGGGAATAAATGCTCCTTCCAGAATTTTCCAGACAGTGTAAATACCCAGCATGGGAACCACCATTTGCCAGATTACCAATATCATGGATACGGTCCTGAATTTATTGTAAAGCGGGATATATTTGAAAAAGAATTCAGAAAACGAAAAGAAATTACTGCCCCAGGAAAGCAGCAGGGCTATAAGCGCGACGCCCGCCAGGGTCCATTTTAATGGATTTCTTACCAATATCAGGCCCAGGATAAAAAAGAACAACGCTATGGCGCCCATATACATGGGACCTACAGTGGTCGGTTGTTTTCCCCAGTACAGGGGCATCTGTCCAATTACCTGGTCTGCATTGTATCCTTTCTCTTTAAGTGTCCGGTAAGAGTTGGAATTTTTACTCAGCGGCGCAACCGATCCGCCTCCGTAAAAATCGGGTATAAGCATGTTGAAAGACTCGCCCTTGTCGTAACACCACATAGTAGCGTATTCAATATCAAGTCCTTTTACCTGATCCCGGGTTCCTTCACCGGACAATTCGGAGCCGCCGCGCATGGAGTGTTTGGCATACTCATACGTGGGAAGCATGTGATTGGCCGAGGTGGCCAGGCCCAGCAGGCCTCCGGCCACAATAAGGCAGGTGGTCCTGGCGAAATCGGGCAGACGTTTTTCTTTCCATGCCACAAAAAACCATCCCAGTACAAGTGCAATAAGGATGAATCCCAGGTAATAGGTGATCTGCGGATGGTTGGCTCCTGTCTGAAATCCTACGGTCAGAGCAAAAAAGAGCGATCCCAGGAGCCGGTCACTGCGGTAGGCATATACGATGGATGCAAGGACCCAGGGCATATAGGCGATGGCTACAGTTTTAGTTATATGCCCCGCAACAATAATCTGGACATTGTATGCACAGAAGGTCATGCTTACCGCCCCTATGGCAGCAAGCCACGGATTCATGCCCATGGCCAGAAATAGCAGAAACCCTCCCAACAGCGCCAGAAAAAGGTACGAAGCCGGTTCCAGCCCTTTCTGCAGAACATTGCTTATAAGCCGGGTATAATTTCCTGTTGTTATTTTATTTATTGTGACAGTGGGCATCCCGCCGAACATAGAATTAGTCCACCGGGCTTCGTCCTTATGAGTTTGATTATAATCGTTGGCTTCTTTTGCCATGGCTTTCCAGGCGGATGTATCTCCCTGGTTCAGGACCTTTCCCTGAAAAACCTGCGGTACGAAAGCATATGAGATGACCAGAAATGCGATCACCGGGACAATCCGGGCCATAACGCCTCTTATTTTTTTCTTTTGCATAGAAGATGGGTTTCCTGCAAAGGTAAAAAGAAAGAATGTATATTTGTGTAAATCCTGTATTTATGAAACGTGACGAATTTTCCGGCTTTTTTGGAGTCCTGGTCGCTACCGTTGGCTCTGCCGTAGGTCTTGGCAATCTCTGGAGATTCCCTTACCTGGTGGGACAAAACGGAGGGGCTGCCTTTATTCTTATTTATCTTGCTTTTGTAATTATTATTTGTCTGCCCATCATGGTGGCTGAATTTGTAATAGGACGCAGTACAAGAGCCAATACCGTGAATGCTTTCAAAATTCTGGCTCCGGCTTCGCCATGGAGCGGGATAGGATTAATGGGGGTGATAGCCTCTTTCTGTATTCTGGCGTTTTATACAGTGGTCGGAGGCTGGACGGTCGATTACCTGGTACGGTCGGTTATTCATGTGTTCTCAAAGCCGGATATTTCCCACCTGGAGGCTCAATTCTCCCAAATGGTCACGGCGCCTGTGCGTCCCATTATCTGGACAATGGTCTTTATTGCGCTGTCGGGGTTTATAGTCATGAGCGGGGTGAAAAAGGGAATCGAGAAATATTCAAGGATCCTTATGCCGTTCCTGTTTTTGATGATCGTCATCCTGGCGATCCGTTCCGTGACCCTTCCCGGGGCCGAAGCAGGTATTTCATTCCTTGTTAAACCGGATTTCTCAAAACTTAATACAGGCTCTATTCTGGCTGCGCTTGGTCAGGCCTTTTTCTCCCTTAGCCTGGGAATGGGATGTATGATTACTTACGGTTCGTATATACCGTCTAAGGAAAATCTAACCAGGCTCTCCTTTACCACGGCTCTCTCGGATACTTTATTTGCTTTTCTTGCGGGGCTGGCCATTATGCCCGCGGTGTTTGCTTTTGGTGTATCTCCCCAGGAAGGTCCCGGCCTTGTGTTTATTGTACTGCCCCGCATTTTTGCCCAGATCCCTCTGGGCAATGTATTTGCCATATTCTTTTTCCTGATTTTATTTATTGCAGCGATAACTTCGGTTTTTTCATTAATGGAAGTAATTACAGCTTATCTGACAGAACGTACAAAAATAAAGCGCACATGGGCCGTTGGAATTATCTCCTTTGTTGTAGCCGTGTGCGCCTGTCTGAGTTCTCTTTCGCAGGGTGTACTTAAAGACGTTAAAATCTTTGGTAAAACCTTCTTTGATTTCTTTGACTATTTGTCTGCCAATATTCTTTTGCCCATTGGCGGTCTGCTGATAGTACTGTTCGTCGGATGGCGTCTTAAAAGATCGCAGGTCTACGAACAGTATACCAATGCCGGATCTTTAAAAGGAACGTTTTTCCGGGCTTTTTATTTTATCATACGGTATGTGGCCCCCGTTGCCATAGTTATTCTCTTCCTGGATGTTATTTTAAAGTAGCACCCAGATGCCAGTTTCCCTGATAGCCCACATCCGACAATGTGGAAACTCCGGTATTTGATGTAAGACCCAGGAGGTTTCCGCCTGATACAGCAGGCCCGGCTCCATCGGTCAGGAGTACGGGGTGGGTTCCCTGCTGGGAAATGATCATGTTGATCACCAATCCCTTATTCTGTGCAATAGTAATTTTATCGTCTTCGGTAATACCCAGGCCGAGGAGTAAATTCTTTACACTCGAATCCATCTGGCTGAACATAATTTTCTTGAAATTATTGTCCGGCTGACTGACGGTGTTGGTTTGGCAGGGAGTCACCTGAGAGATCATCACTAACCTGCGTGCATGGTCCTGCATAAAGCTGAGCAATTCGGTCTGGCTCAGGTTTTCTGTATTGATATGTCCTTCGTCGTCAATCATGGCATCAAAAATAGCATACGTAGCCTCAAGGTCTTCTTTGGTAAGTGCAATAATGGCCAGGCTCGAGGTGGTGTCCATTGGACAAAATACCAGATTGTCCATCCGTTTGCCTACGTGCGAAGCAACTGCCGAAGGGTCCATATTCACAATAGCCAGGATGTTGTCGTCTGCATGGGAGGAGGCAAATGCGCGGGTTGCCGTATTTTCTTTAAATACAGAAATGAAAGGTAGTGTTACCTCCAGGGTTGGAACGCCCGGAAGTTCCATCGCAGTGTCTCCCTGCGGTACGTTAATCTGGGCATAGAAGGGTACATATCCGGTAGTTTGCATGCGTACGGCATATAATCCCGGCCGGATATCTGCAACCGTTGCCATACCGTTGGCATTGGTAACTACTGTATAGTCGACGGTCTCGGTTCCTTTGGTAGTCAGTCGCGGACGGACAGAAGTACTGTTAAGCGTTTGTTTTAATTTATTCCTGTTTGCAATAATCTCCGCAGCAAAAGGCTTCAGGTATCCGGCCATAATTCCGGCTGCTTTACGTAGCGCTTCGTCGGCAGATGAAGCGGAAAGATGTCCCGACCGGGTTCCCGGCACAGATGAAGCTGATTTCTCGGCTGTTGCCTGAGTTGTGTTGTCTCCTATGCGGGTAAGGTACACATAAGTATAAGCGATAGCCTGATTGTCTTTTCCGGTTAGCGTGAGGTTCAATTCACTGTAAAAAGGTGTGGTAATGACTTTCTCTGCGCTGTAGGTAGTGCCGGCCGCATTAGTTGCGTAGGCTTTTACGGTATAGGTGGTATTCGAATTAAGACCTGTAAACGAAGCAGAAAAATCTCCGGTACCTGCGCCCACTTTCCGGTTGGTGGTTCCAAAAATAAACCCTCTTACTGTTACATTTTCTCCGCCATCGTTTTCTACGGTAGCCTTCACGCTTATTTTATTGTATGTCAGCTCGGTAACCGTAATTTCACTAACTGTGGGAGGAATGGCGTCCAATGCCAGATATACACCATTTTGCTGCGTACGTATATAATGGGTCGTTGTCCCCGGTTTGGTGCTGTTCCATTTATCGGTGGTCCACGAAGGATGAGCTATAATCGCAGCAGGAACAGGTTCAGTCAGCTTATTCCCATATAAGCGTAACTCAGCCGATACAGCCGGAATGTTGCCCCACGATTCGGGAATGCCGCCCGTGAAATTACAATCGTACAAGTGTACATTAAATCCGGTATTGTCAGTGGTCATATTCCCAATAGCTTCCGGCAGCGATCCGGTAAGATTGGGGTTGCTGTGCAGCATGAGCGATCCAATGTGTTTCCATCCCGTAAACAGGGCCGCAGGCAGCGGACCCGATATCTTTGTGTTGGAAAGACTAAAATTTTTCAGGGCTGTCATACCGGCCCACTCAGCCGGAATGGTCCCGGTAATGTTATTGTTGTTCAGTTGCAGGTTGGTAAGCTTTTGCAGAGATCCCATAGCGGCGGGCAGAGATCCTTCAAGCCCTGTTGTCTCTGCCAGGAAGGTGGTCAGATTGGACAGGGTTCCTATCTCGGACGGCAGTGAGCCGGTAAGTGTCGGGTTGGAACTAAGGTTCAGATAGGTAAGCAACGAGAAATCTCCAATGATTTCTGGCAGTGATCCTTTGAGCCCGAATCCGCTCAGGTCAATCCGGGTAATGGCGTCATTAGCCACAGTAACACCGCCCCAGGTGGAAATATCTTCGTCCGATCCCCAGTTGGTCTTTTTGGCTTTTACCCAGTTGGCCCCGTCCAGAGCATTATAAAGTGACATGAGTAACTCGCGCTGGGCATCGGGAACCTCTTCGAGTTCCAGATATACACTGTTTTGTTGAGAGCGCAGGTAGTGTACAGAAGCGTCTTTCATTTTATTCCACCGTTCCGGGGTCCATGAAGGATGATTCTGAATGGCCAGGGGAACCGGATAAGTCAATTTGTTGCCATAGAGATACAGCTGTTTGGATACCTCCGGAATATTTCCCCATGACTCGGGAATACCGCCTGTAAAATTGCAGTTATGCAGCTGTACGTTAAAAATAGTGTTATCCGTTGTCATGTTACCCAGTGCCTCGGGAAGTTCTCCCGTCAGCTTGGGATTGTCGTTCAGAAGGAGCGTCCCTATATGCTTCCATCCGGTGAAAATAGCATCGGGAAGAGGCCCCGACAACTGGGTCTCATACATTCCAAAGTTCTTAAGAGCCGTCATGCCGGCCCATTCGACGGGAATAGTCCCTGAAATGTTGTTCTTGTTCAGCTGTAGATTGGTCAGGTTTAACAGGTTGCCCATCGAAGCGGGTAAAGGGCCCTGCAGACCTGTGGTAACTGCATTAAGCGTTTCGAGTTTTATCAGGTTCCCAATTACCTGGGGCAGGGGGCCGGTCAGGTCGGGATTGCTGCCCAGGTTAAGCGAAGTAATGTCGGTAAACGACCCGATTACCTCGGGAAGTTGTCCTTTCAGTCCGAATCCGCTCAGATTCAGTTTAGTTATTATTCCATCGGTTACGGTCACTCCGCCCCAGGTTTCAATAGGTTCTGCGGAGTTCCAGTTTGTTTTTTTTGCCTCGGCCCAGTTTGTCCCGCTTAACGCGTCGTACAAGGCCATCAGGTCCGTACGCAGAGGGTTCTCTTTCTGGTTAAGGGTTATGTTCTGTGCAGCGGCAATGCCCGCATTGTCTTTTATGGTAATGATACCGGTCCGGGCAGGCCCCGTGTTGGCCGCCACCTGGAAAGCCAGCGTGGCGGAAGAAAGCGCTTTGGTCCCGGTATACTGGATCCAGCTTTTTGCTGACTCTTCAATGGTTACCGTGTAGTTGGTATTGTATTGAAGAGTTATGGAATAATTGCCTCCGGCATGTTCGATAGTGTTGTTACCGGAGGCAATAAGTGTATTCTTTGCACCCTGGGTAATGGATATGGTCGCCTGCAGAGTCCCGCTCTTGACAGTAAGAGTGCCCTTTTGCTCATCGGCAGAAGTAGCAACCGCGGCGGTCAGCGTAAGCGTTGTATTTCCCGACCCTGAAGTGGGAGACACCGAAAATCCTTTGCCGGATACCGATGCCGTCCACGACATACTGTTAGTTGTCAGATTAATGGTTTCTGTCCCCCCTTCCTGCGTGAAAGTCACGGTGGTGGGATTGGCCTCCAGATGAGGTTCGTCCGGTTTGCAGCTGGTTGCGTTGAAAACCAGTGCAGCAAAGACAATAATAATGGAAGGTATAAATTTTTTCATAGCTCAAAGACGCAAAAAGGGAAGATTTAGCTGCTTATTCGATAGCAGCTAAATCCAGAAACACATTATTTTGTTGAGTACGGATATAGTGAATATCGGTGTTAAGTTTATAACTGTCCCATTTGTCGGATGTCCACGAGGGATGGTTTTGAACAGCTGCCGGTACGGGTTGGGTGAGTTTGTTCCCATAAACGCGCAATTGCTTGGAAACCTGTGGTATATTGCCCCAAGAAGCCGGAATGCCTCCCGTGAAATTACATTCGTACATATGGATGTTGAATATTGAGTTATCTGTGGTCATGGTGCCCAGTCCTTCGGGCAGCGGTCCGCTCAGGTTGGGATTGTTATTCAGGAGTATGGATCCTATGTGTTTCCACCCGGTAAAAATAGCCTCGGGCAGCGGTCCCGATATTTTGGTGTTGAACATTCCAAAACTTTTGAGAGCCGTCATGCCGGCCCATTCGGCCGGAAGGGTACCTGTTATGTTGTTATTGTTCAACTGCAGATTCGTGAGCTTGCTCAGATTTCCCATAGAGGCCGGCAGCGGTCCTTCCAGTCCGGTGGTAACAGCCATGAGAGCGTCCAGATTTATCAGATTCCCTATCTCATTAGGCAGAGGTCCGGTCAGATTGGGGTTGCTTCCCAGGTTCAGAGAAGTAAGATCGGTAAAAGAAGAAACCAAAGCGGGCAGATCGCCTTTAAGTCCAAATCCGCTTAAATTCAATTTGGTCAGTTTCCCGTTTTCAATGGTTACGCCGCCCCATGTCTCAATGGGTTCTTCTGAGTTCCAGTTGGTTTTTTTGGAAGCTGTCCAGTTTGCCCCGTCCAGTGCGTTGTACAGAGCCATGAGCAGTTCGTATTGAGATACGGCCAGATTGAGGTATACACCGTTTTGCTGTGTACGGACATAATGTGTGTTGACATCTTTCATTTTATCCCATTTATCGGCGGTCCATGAAGGATGGGCCTGGACAGAGATAGGAACCGGTTCTGTCAGTTGATTTCCGTAAATGTACAGCTGCTTGGAAACATCCGGAATATTTCCCCAGGATTCGGGAATTCCTCCGGTAAAATTACAGTTGTACATCTGGATATTGAAGATTGTGTTGTCTGTTGTCATATTACCCAGGGCTTCGGGCAGCGGGCCGTTCATGTTTTGGTTATCGTACAGCAACAGGGTGCCAATGTGTTTCCAGGAAGTGAAGATGGCCTCGGGCAGCGGAGTGGAAAGGTTTGTGCTGTACAGACCAAGATTTTTAAGTTCGGTCATCCCCGCCCACTCGGCAGGAATGGTCCCGGAAATATTGTTTTTACTCAGCTGCAGGTTGTTCATCTTTGTAAGATTACCCATACTTGCCGGTAATTGGCCTCCCAGACCGGTAGTGACAGCCAGGAAAGATTCCAGGTTAACCAGGTTTCCCATATCGGAGGGCAGCGAACCGGTCAGATTGGGGTTGCTTCCCAGGTTCAGAGAAGTAAGATCGGTAAAAGAAGAAACCAAAGCGGGCAGATCGCCTTTAAGTCCAAATCCGCTTAAATTCAATTTGGTCAGTTTCCCGTTTTCAATGGTTACGCCGCCCCATGTCTCAATGGGTTCTTCTGAGTTCCAGTTGGTTTTTTTGGAAGCTGTCCAGTTTGCCCCGTCCAGTGCGTTGTACAGTCCCAAGAGGGCAGTGCGCAGGGGGTTTTCTTTCTGAGTGAGCGTAATGGTCTGGGTGGCAGCAATGCCGGCGGCATCTTTTACAGTGATCACCCCGGTACGTTCGCTTCCATTGTTAGCAGCCACCTGGAAAGCAAGAGTCGCACTTGACAGTCCTTTGGTTCCGGTGTACTGTATCCACGCTGTGGCAGTCGGTGCAATTTCCACCTGGTATGTCGTGTTGTATTGCAGAGTCACCGTATAGGCACCTCCGGCTGCGTCAATGGTATTGTTTCCTGTTACGATAAGCGTATTCTTCGCTCCCTGGGAAATCGTTACGGTGGCCGACAAGGTCTCGCTCTTTATAGTCAGCGTACCCGTCTGGTCATCGGGAGAAGTGGCAGCATCGGCTTTCAGTGACAGTACGGCATCGCCCGTTCCGGAAGCGGGGCTTACCGAAAAGCCGTTCCCCGTTACCGTAGCGGTCCATGTTACATTGGAAGATACCGAAATGTTTTCGGTACCTCCTTGCTGAGTGAACGAAATAGACAGAGGTGTCACCTCCATCCGCGGATCTTCCTGGCAGCTTACCACGCCAAAGACCACAAAAAGTGCTAATACTATTTTTTTCATTGTTCCAGTAAAGAAATTAATGTTTGAGCCAATTCCCGGAATGCAACAGCAGCCGGATGGTCTTCATTGGCCACCGGAATGCCGGAGTCGCTGCGGTCGCAGATACCCTGTACTAAAGGAATACGGGCAAGCAAAGGCAGGTGGTATTTTTTTGCAAGGGCTTCACCTCCGCCTTTCCCAAAAATATAGTATTTGTTTTCGGGAAGTTCTTCGGGTGTGAACCAGGCCATGTTCTCTACCAGACCGTAAACACGTTTGTTAAGGTCTTTGTGGAAGAACATGTTCAGGCATTTTTCCACGTCCGCGACGGCAACCTGTTGAGGTGTAGTTACAACTATTCCCCCGCTCAGTTTGATATCATGCATAAGGCTTATATGGATATCTCCTGTTCCCGGGGGGAGGTCTATGAGAAGGAAATCGAGCGGTCCCCAGTTTGTTTGCAGAATCAGTTGTTTGAGCGCATTGCTGGCCATTGGTCCGCGCCATATAAGAGCCTGTTCGGGTGATGCAAAGTAACCAATAGAGATCCATTTAACGCCATATTTATTTATAGGGTTAAATACCTGCATGTTGGCGTCAATGACATCTACCGTTGGCTGCTCACCGGTTGTGCCGGTAAGTGTTGGAACGGAGGGCCCGTAAATATCTGCATCGGCAAGACCTACGCGATATCCCTGCAACGATAGTGCTACAGCCAGATTAACGGCCACAGTGGATTTTCCCACTCCGCCTTTTCCGCTGGCTATGGCAATAACGTGTTTTACATCTTTCAATCCTTCATTCCCCAAAGGGGGAATATCTTCTTTGTGTTTGTTCGCTTTTGGTTGAACAGGCTTCATAGCCTTATAATCAACGGGATTCATTTTTTATTTTTTTATGTTTAACTCATCCAGCAGGTACCCTGCTTCTCCGTATTTATCCATGATAAACAGAACATAACGAATATCAACGGAAATACAACGCTGAAGTTCCGGTTCAAAAATCACATCTCCGCTCATGGACTCCCAGTTACCATCAAAAGCCAGGCCAATAAGTTCGCCGTCGGCGTTCAAAACAGGAGAGCCGGAATTTCCTCCGGTAATATCGGTATTGGCAATGAAACCGGTAACCAGTTCTTTGCCGGGCTCTGCATATTGTCCGTAATCTTTTGCCTTATAAAGTTCTTTGAGCTTTTCGGGTACAATAAATTCCCAATTATCGGGATCTTCTTTTTCCATAACGCCGGTCAGCGTGGTGTAATAATCATAAATAACAGCGTCTTTTGGCTTGTATTTAAGAACGTTACCATAGGTAAGACGCATAGAAAAATTCGCATCGGGGTACATGGCGTTGCCTTTTCGCATTTCCGTCATGCCGGCTATAAAATTCCTGTGTCCCCTATTGTATTGTGCAGCAAAAGGTGCAATGGCTTTCTGGCATTCTGCCATTTTAATATTTACCGATTCTCCCAGTTTATAGGCCGGGTCATCCTTTATGATATTTATCACGGCCTCCTGTCCGGATTCGCCGGCAGCATACTGAGCGGCAAGATCGTACACCTTTTGCGGATCTGCAAACAATGACCTGGCAAACAGGTCTTCCACATAGGCGTCCGAATTGCCTGCATAATCTTTCTCTATAGTTTCATAGACAGAGGGATAATGTTGTTTGTCCACTCTCAGCGCAAAGATCTTTAACATTGCTTTGGCAACTTTTATGTCCGTGGGCATGTTGTAGTTGGCATAAAAGCGGTCTATCTGAGACTTAAGTGCATCTGCGTCTGCTTTTGCGGTCTGGCGCCCGAAAGGACGGAGAGCAAAGCTGCTGATTTCTATATTGCGCAGCGATTCCGACAGATACCTGCTGACGTATTGCATTTCCCACTGACCTTTTATAGACTCTTCAATATCCTGTAATGCGGTCCCGTATTTTTCCCTGCGGCTTTTCTTTGCTTCCACCCATTTGGTGAAAGCTGCTTCTTCGCCTGCTCTGCGTGCTTTTACACCCAGTTTGTCAAACGTCTCGTTCATTCCGGTCCATTTCTTCCAGGCGTTGGTACTGCCGGAATATTTACTGGCATACTGCAATTGCACTTTTGGATTGGCAAGCATATCTTCCAGAAGCACATCCTGGCGGATTGTGCGGACTTCAATCCCAATGTTATTGGTGAGTTTTTCCTGACGGTCAACCTCTATGGAGGTCATAAAACGGGTAGTCGTGCCCGGGTAGCCCAGTGTCATAACAAAATCGCCCTCTTTTATGCCTTTGAGGCTGATAGCAAGGGAGCGCCCGGGATGGTAAGGCAGGTTTTCTGGAGAATAATCGGCCGGTTTATTGTCCGGTCCTGCATATATACGGAACATAGAGAAATCACAGGTATGGCGGGGCCACATCCAGTTGTCGGTATCGGCTCCGAATTTACCTATTGAAGACGGTGGCGCCCCAACAAAACGTATATCGTTATAAATTTTAAAAACGACCAGGTAATAACTGTTTCCGCCGTACATACTGTAGAGTCTTCCCTGGCAGTCGGGGTATTCCTTCTTAGCCTTTTCGCTCCATTCGCGGCTGAGTTTCATTTCTGTTGCCGAGCGTGAGTCTTCAGTCGTACAAGTGTCCAGAACAGCCTGTATCTCTTTGGTCACATCGGTCATGCTTTCCATGAAAGAAACGCTCAGTCCGGGCGCAGGCAATTCTTCTGCCCTGTTTTTTGCCCAATATCCGTCTTTCAGGTAATTGTTTTCCACAGTACTTAATGCCTGGATCACACCATACCCGCAATGGTGATTTGTCAGCAACAGACCTTCGTCGGACACAACTTCCCCGGTACAGCCTCCGCCAAAAATAACAATGGCATCTTTGATGCTGGAGTGGTTAATGTTGTAAATGTCTTCCGGGCTCAACCTAAGGCCTGCATCTTTCATTCCTTTGGCGTTCAGTTGGTTAATAAGAGGAAGGAGCCACATTCCCTCGTCAGCGGTAGCAGTGCCTCCCAACAGGATGATACTGCACAATAGTAAACTCAGTTTTTTCATCAATAGAATCATAATATTATCTTGCAAATGTAATCATTATTGCCACTTAAAACTCTTTCTGTGGTATGGGCTGGGCCCGAATTCCGCCAATGCTTTCCGGTGTACCGGAGTAGGATATCCTTTATTGATATTCCAGTTATATTCCGGATACCGGAAATGAATGCCTTCCATATATTCGTCCCGGCAGGTTTTGGCCAGGACCGAGGCGGCGGCTATCGGGGCAAAGCGGCTGTCGCCTTTAACAAAACAACCGTGCGGGATACAGGGATCAGTAATACCGCATCCTCCGCCGGGGTGGTAGTTATAAAATTTATTACCGTCTACGAGTATAAAATCGGGTTTTATGGACAGGCCGTCAAGGGCCCTGTGCATGGCCGTAATAGAAGCGCGCAAAATGTTCCAGAGGTCAATTTCTTCCGGAGAACAAAATGCAACGCACCAGGCCACTGCATTGTCACGAATGTATTCACGAACTTCCAGCCGGTGTTTTTCTGTCATTTTTTTGGAGTCGTCCAAAAGAGGATGATCGAAACCCTCAGGCAATATTACCGCAGCTGCAAATACAGGTCCGGCCAGACACCCTCTTCCGGCTTCGTCGCATCCGGCCTCCAGACGGCCGGGGATCAAACAGGGTTTCAGTTTCACGTATGCAAAGGTAATATATAGCGTCAAACACACGTTTGTACAATGAAATTTTATTACCTTTGTCCGCTTATAAGATCTGAAAATACAATACATAACATATTTTTTTCATGAAAACTTACTCAACCGAACAAATTCGCAATGTGGTTTTGATGGGTAATACCAAGTCCGGGAAGACCACTCTGGCGGAGGCTATGATGATGGAAGGCAAAGTGATTGACCGCCGTGGAACCGTCGAAGCCAAAAATACCGTTTGTGACAATACGGAAATAGAACAATTGTATCAAAGGTCTATTTATCCGACACTCTTTTATACAGAGTTTATGGATCACAAACTGAATTTTATTGATACCCCGGGTTCCGATGATTTCATTGGCGGTCTTATTTCTGCATTCAAAGTTGCCGATTCAGGCGTGATGCTCATTAACGCACAACAGGGTGTTGAAGTGGGAACTGAAATTTTCTCCCGTTATGCCGAGCAGCACAGAAAACCCCTTATTCTGGCCGTTAATCAGCTGGATCATGAAAAAGCTAACTGGGAAACCACACTCGATTCTTTACATGAGTGCTTTGGAAATAAAGTCTGCCCCCTGCAATTCCCCGTTTCTACCGGAGCCGATTTCAACTCTTTCATAGATGTGGTCAGCATGAAAGAATACCGCTTTACCGATGATAACGGTGCTTTTGAGGTGGTTGACATCCCTGCCGACCTTAAAGAAAAAGCAGATGAAATGCATGCGGCTCTTGCCGAACTGGCGGCCGAGGCAGATGAATCCCTTATGGAGGTTTTCTTTGAAAACGGAGGGTTGAAACCAGAAGAAATCATTAAGGGTCTTGTCATAGGATTTCAGAAATGTGAGATCATGCCGTTACTTGTTATATCCGGGAAGAAAGATATTGGTGTAAAACGCATGCTCGAACTGATCACCCTTATTGCACCGGATCCTTCGGTAACAGTCAGCAAGACGACCTCGGGCGAAATCATTCCATGCGATCCCAAAGGCGTTCCCTCGTTATATATTTATAAAACAGCCCTTGAACAACATTTGGGCGATGTGGCTTTCTTCAGGGTAATGTCCGGAAAGATCACCGAATCGATGGACCTTATTAATGCCAATAACGACAGTAAAGAACGCCTGTCGGCCATTTTTGCCGCTGCCGGAAAGAAACGTGAAAAAGTAACTGAACTGATGGCCGGTGACATGGGTTGTACCGTAAAGCTCAAATCGGCCAAGACAGGTCATACACTTAACGGGAACGGCAAAGACTGGCAGTTTGAGCCCATTGTATTTCCTCCCTCCAAATTCCGTACAGCCATTAAGGCAAAATCCGAAAAGGATGACGAAAAACTGGGCGAGATCCTCAACCGGGCCGCCGCCGAAGATCCCACTATTGTTGTGGAATATTCCAAGGAGCTTAAACAGATTATTCTGAGCGGACAGGGAGAACATCATATTAATACCCTCAAATGGCAGATCAACAACACCCATAAAATGGAGATTGACCTGCTTTCACCAAAGATCCCCTACCGTGAAACCATAACAAAGATGGCCGCCTCCAGTTACCGTCATAAAAAACAATCGGGAGGCGCCGGACAGTTTGGAGAAGTACACCTGCTCATTGAACCTTATATTGAAGGAGCGCCCGATAATAACCGCTTTAAAGTGGACGGAAAGGATTTGGTGCTGAACATCAAAGGCAAAGACGAATACATTATGGACTGGGGCGGCAAGCTCATTTACCACAACTGTATCGTAGGCGGTTCCATTGACGCCCGCTTTATGCCTGCCATTCTGAAAGGGGTTATGGAGAAAATGGAAGAGGGACCCCTTACAGGATCTTACGCCCGTGATATAAAATGCTATATCTATGACGGAAAAATGCACCCGGTTGACTCCAACGAGATCTCGTTTAAGCTGGCCGGCAGGAATGCTTTTAAAGACGCGTTCAAAAAAGCCGGGCCCAAGATCATGGAACCTATATACATAGTCGAGGTAATGGTTCCGTCCGACTGTATGGGAGATGTCATGAGTGACCTTCAAAACCGCAGAGCCCTTATTGAAGGAATGAGCAGTGAGAAAGGTTTCCAGATCCTGAAAGCAAGAGTGCCCTTGGCCGAATTGAATAAATATTCAACCACGCTGAGCTCCCTGACTTCCGGACGGGCAAGTTTCACCATGAATTTCCTTGAATACGCGCAGGTTCCTTCGGATGTTCAGGAAAAACTCCTGAAAGAATACGAAGAAGAGGAAAAAGACGAATAATACTATTTCCGCCGATGATTAAAGCGGACTACATAACCAAATCGTTCGGCAGCGTGCAGGTCCTCAAGGGCATATCCCTTCTGGTGGCACCTGCCGAAGTGGTTTCTGTAACAGGTGCCAGCGGAGCCGGAAAAACCACTTTTCTTCAGATCCTGGGTACTTTGTCCCGGCCGGACTCCGGTCAGGTATGGATTGGCGGTACTCCGGTCTTTGAATTAAAAAAAGACAAACTGGCCGAATTCAGGAACAGGCAGATTGGCTTCGTATTCCAGTTCCATCATTTGCTTCCTGAATTTACCGCACTTGAGAACGTCTGCATTCCCGGGTTTATTGCCAAAGATCCCGTGGACCAGGTTAAGGAACATGCCAGGGAACTTCTTGAATTTCTAGGACTTGTACACAGGATGGATCATAAACCGTCCGAGTTGAGTGGCGGAGAACAACAGCGTGTTGCTGTTGCACGTGCCCTCATAAACCGTCCGGCGGTTCTCCTGGCAGATGAACCTTCCGGGAATCTCGATTCCCATAACAAAAACGAGCTTCACCAACTTTTTTTCCGTTTAAGGGACACTTATGGTCAGACAATAATCATAGTCACGCACGATCAGTCGCTGGCCCGGTTAAGCGACCGCAGCCTGACCATGCGCGACGGTTTATTTATCGATCCGTAATGGGACCATTTTGTTTTAAACAATTTTCTCTGAACCACGAGCGTTCTGCGATGCCTGTAAATACAGACGGCGTATTACTTGGGGCCTGGGCTGGTCTCTACGGCGCAGACGCTTCCTTGCGTATTTTGGATGTAGGGACCGGTTGTGGAATAGTGGCATTGATGATGGCTCAACGATTCCCCGAGGCCACGATAGATGCGTTGGACATAGATTTGCCCTCGGTTGAGGAGGCAGCAGAAAATGCGGTCTCTTCACCCTGGAGCAGCCGCATAGCTGTATATTGTTCCGATTTCAGAAACTTCGAGGCCGAGCATCCCTATGACCTGATTGTGTCTAATCCGCCTTTCTTCCTGGATTCTCTTAAAACACCCGATGCCCGCAGGACCAACGCCCGACACAGTCATTCCGGGAGCCTTCCCCACGGAGCGCTTCTCAGGCGCGCGGCCGCCCTGCTCGGTTCGTCAGGTCAATTCGCGGTTATTCTCCCGGCCGATCAGGCAGAATCTTTTCTGGAAATGGCAGCTTTGGCCAAACCTTTTCCGCTGTATTTGAACCGTCGCACCAATGTTTATTCTCATAAAGGAAAGCCTGCTTTCAGGGTCCTGCTTAGCCTGGGCAGGGCAAAAGAAAAACAGGGAGAAGACGCCCTGTTTATTTACAATGAAACGGGTGCGGAATACAATCCCGTATATATCCAGCTGGTTAAGGATTTTTATCTTTGGGCTTAAGCCGGCCGGCTCATTTCTCTTCCGCTCTTTCCGAAATCTTTTTTTCTATGTATTCACGGAATAATTTATTACTGAAATGTTCTTCGGCCAGATAAAACCGGGCTACTTTTTCGGTTGACAACACTTTAAGAAATCTGGTATGGTATTCGGCCCTTACCTGATTTTCGTCTTTAAAGGTATTCAGGTATGTTCCCAGGTCTTTGTTCAAAGATGATTTGTTCACCGATTCCGGTGCAAGTGCCTTATACATATTCTTTTTGGAACGACCTCTAAGGTGTGAGATGTCATTTATTTTTTTCTCCATCTCATTATAAAGAGGCCAGAATTTTTCTGCTTCATCTGTTGTAAGGCCTGTTTCCTGTGTAATGAAAGCAACCTTCTGGGCCTGGATGGTCTCTCTTTCCGCCTGTCGTTCCTGATCTGTCTTTCGCTGGAGATTCTTCTCCTGCGCCTGTAATCCAAAAGGTAACAGGCACATCAACAATAGGGCAATAACTGTACGGTTCATGGCTTTGATTATTCGTTGTCAATTTGTAAAGATTCTATATCTATTCCGGGATAATTCATGTATTCAATGAGCTCATCCAGGTCGAGGTCAGTTTCCGGAGCCGGTTCACGGAATTCGTCCATATCGGTAATAAAGAATGAAGATACGGTCTGGTGGGACAATCCCAGCTCCGACAGTTCGGAAAACAAAGAGTATTCTTCCGTCTGCTGCGAGTCCGCCCTGTTTCTTCCGGTAAGCATAAACAGGGCATATCCAATACCAAAAAGCAGGGCAAAAGAAGCAGCAAACTGAAACAGTGATCTTAGGGAAAGGCGCGGATGTTCCGGTTCGACTGTTTGTGCCACGGCCGATTCCATTTGCCACTCTTCCGTTACCATCCGGAAATAATCCTCAGGTACGGTATAGGGATTCTGTTTCAAATGCGGATCATTTAACATTTCTTTACTCATAACGTCTTTTAGATAGTTATCAATGCTTAAGGTTTAAAGCAGCATCGCTTTTAATGACTGCTCAACCTTTTGTGCCGCGTGATGATAGGAGGCTTTGAGGGCTCCCACCGAGGTTCCCAGTATGGTGGACATATCTTCGTATTTTATCTCATCGAAATAACGCATGTTAAAAACAAGCCTCTGTTTGTGAGGCAGCTGCAGGATTGCTTTTTGTAGCGCACGTTGCATGGCATCTCCGTCAAAGAGGACGGCTTCTGAATTAAGCCGCTCTTCCAGTGGAAAATTTTTAAGGGACTTGTTCTTTTTCAAAAAGGTCAGAACTTCGTTGGTGGCAATCCGGTACAGCCATGTAAAAATTTGTGATTCCCAGCGGAATGTAGGCAGTCCTGTCCAGGCCTTCATGAGCGTATTCTGGAGCAGATCATCGGCATCTTCGTGAACGATGACCATTTTCCTGATATGCCAATAAAGACGCTGACCGTACTGTTGTACCATCTGCCCGAAAGCGCGCTGATATTGTCCGCTTTCACACCATTCCTGTAACTCTTTATCTGAGTTCACAAACTTTTGCTACAATATTGGCCGCATTAAGTCCGTACACATTCATCAGTTCTGCGGGTGTGCCGCTCTGCCCGAATCCATCTTCCATGGCTACCATCCTCATTGGAACGGGACAATGCCTGGCCAGTACCCCGGCAACCAGCTCTCCCAGGCCTCCGGCCACCAGATGTTCTTCTGCGGTGACCACAGCTCCTGTCTTACGGGCCGAGTCAATAATGGCTTGCATATCCAGGGGTTTAATGGTGTGAATATTTATCAGCTCGGCTTTAATTCCTTTAGCGCCGAGAATTTTTACGGCCTCGAGGGCTTCCCATACCAGGTGACCGGTAGCCAGAATGGTCACATCCTCACCCGGCTCCATCAACCAGGCTTTCCCAATTTCATACGGCCCGTCAGCCGGGGTAAAATTAGGCACCGAAGGGCGCCCGAAACGCAGATAAACAGGTCCTTTCCATTCTGCAGCTGCCATTGTGGCCAACCGGGTCTGATTGTAGTCGCAGGGATTAATGACTGTCATATGCGGCATGGCACGCATAAGCGCAATGTCTTCCATAGTCTGGTGGGTTGCACCGTCCTCTCCCAGTGTGATGCCCGCATGCGAAGCAGCGATCTTCACGTTGGTTTGCGAATAACATATAGATTGCCGTACCTGATCATATACACGACCGGTGGCGAATTCGGCAAATGTTCCCACAAAGGGGATTTTCCCGGTTACCGCCAGACCGGCAGCGGTCCCCATCATGTTGGCCTCGGCAATGCCGCATTGAAAGAACCTTTGGGGAAAGGCTTCGGCAAAAGCTTCCATCTTCAGGGATCCTATAAGGTCTGCACAGAGAGCCACTACCCGTGGGTCCTTTTTTCCTATCTCGTATAAACCGGCTCCGAATCCGGAACGGGTGTCTTTATTTCCAGTATTTGTCATAGAAAAATGCTTTTAATAATCTCCAATTGTTTCTTTAAGTTGAGCCAGGGCCTGTTTTTCCTGTTCGGCGGAAGGTGCCTTCCCATGCCACTTATGGGAGTCGAACATGAAGTCAACACCTTGTCCCATATTAGTATGCATCAATATCATAACCGGGCCTTCCTGCGGCTCGTTTGCTTTGGCATAAGCCTGCCGGATCTCATCGTAATGATGTCCGTCACAAGTAATCACATGCCATCCGAAGGCTTTCCACTTGGCACACAGGTCTCCCACACCCCCAATCTTTTCTACAGGACCGTCAATTTGCTGCCTGTTCCAGTCGGTCATGGCAATGAGGTTATTGATCTTGTGATGGGCTGCAAACATGGCAGCTTCCCAGACCTGTCCTTCTTCACTTTCGCCGTCTCCGAGCAATACATATACTTTATGATTATCTCCGTCAATTTGTTTGCTGAGAGCCGCGCCGCAGGCAACGGACAAACCCTGGCCCAGCGATCCGCTGGCCACGTGTATACCCGGCAGACCGTTTTCCACACTCGGGTGTCCCTGCAACCTCGACCCCAATTTCCGAAAAGTAGCCAGTTCTGACACCGGGAAATACCCCATGCGTGCCAACAGGCTGTAAAATAAGGGGGAAATATGTCCAATGGATAAGAAAAACATATCCATATTTCGTCCGTCTCTGGACCATTGGCCGGGAGTCTGTTTCAGGCATTCTGCATACAGTACGGTCATGAAATCGGTACTGCTGAGAGATCCCCCCGGGTGACCGCTTGTTGCGGAGGTCACCATCCGAATAATGTCACGCCGGATTTGAGAAGCATAATCCGGGACCGAATAAGGAGCTTGTTGCATAATTCTTTGTTGATTTTGATTAACAGGCAAAGATAAAAAAATAATTACCTTTGCGCCACTTATGAAGCACATTAGGAATTTTTGTATAATAGCCCATATTGACCACGGTAAAAGCACGCTGGCAGACCGGCTGCTGGAGTTGACTCATACGCTGGAACAGCGCGACATGGAGGCTCAGGTGCTGGATAGCATGGACCTCGAGAGAGAGAAGGGCATTACAATTAAATCCCATGCCATTCAACTCGATTATACCCATAACGGCCAGCAATATGTACTCAATCTTCTGGATACTCCGGGCCATGTGGATTTTTCATATGAAGTTTCCCGTGCCATAGCCTCGTGTGAAGGAGCGCTTCTGGTGGTGGATGCCACTCAGGGGGTTCAGGCTCAGACTATATCCAATCTATATCTTGCTATCTCGCATAACCTCGAGATCATACCCATTCTCAATAAAATAGATATGGATGCTGCTATGGTCGATGTGGTTCGTGACCAGGTGGTCGATTTGCTGGGATGTAAGCCCGGGGAAGTGTTACTGACAAGTGCCCGGACCGGAGAAGGAGTCGCCGAGGTTCTTGAGGCCATCGTGGAACGAATACCGCCTCCAACCGGAAACTCAGAAGCTCCTTTACAAGCCCTGATATTTGATTCAATATTTAACTCATTCCGCGGCATTATTGCCTATTTCAAAGTGGTGAACGGTGTAATCAGGCAGGGGGATAAAGTTAAATTCTTTAATACGGGAAAAGAATACGATGCCGACGAAGTTGGTATCCTGCGGATGAAGATGTATCCCCGTCAGGAAATTGGTACCGGCGATGTGGGTTATATCATTTCCGGTATCAAAACGGTTTCTGAAGTCAAGGTGGGAGATACCATAACACATGTGGCCGTACCCTGCCGCCAGGCAATTGCCGGGTTCGAAGAGGTTAAGCCCATGGTATTTGCCGGTTTGTACCCTGTCGATACCGACGGCTACGAAGACCTTCGCTCCGCTTTGGAAAAACTCCGGCTGAATGATGCCTCGCTTACATTCGAGCCTGAGTCTTCTCTGGCTCTCGGATTCGGCTTTCGTTGCGGGTTCCTTGGATTGCTCCATATGGAAATCGTACAGGAACGACTTTTCCGTGAGTTCGATGCCGATGTTATCACTACAGTTCCCAATGTATCATATAAAGTCTATACTACCCAGGGTGAAATAACCGATGTACACAATCCTTCAGGTCTGCCGGCCCTGACGCTCATAGATGAAATTGAAGAACCTTACATCAAAGCGCAGGTGATCTCCAAGGCCGATTATTTCGGTCCTATTATGAAGCTTTGTCTGGACAAGAGAGGAGTCCTTGTGAACCAGCATTTTCTTACCTCGGACCGGGTGGAGCTGACTTTCAAAATGCCTCTTGCCGAGATTGTCTTTGATTTTTACGACAAACTAAAAAGTGTCTCACGAGGCTATGCATCATTTGATTATCATCTGGCCGGGTATGAGAAAGCCGATCTTGTAAAGCTGGATATTCTTCTTAACGGAGAACCGGTCGATGCCCTTTCGAGCCTTATCCACAGGGATCATTCTTACGATTTCGGCCGCAAAATGTGTGAAAAACTGAAAGAACTTATTCCGCGGCAACAATTCGACATTGCCATTCAGGCCGCAATAGGAGCCAAGATTATTGCACGCGAAACGGTTAAGGCTGTTCGCAAGGACGTTACGGCAAAATGTTACGGAGGCGATATTACCCGTAAGCGGAAACTCCTTGAAAAGCAGAAGAAGGGGAAACGCCGCATGCGCCAGATAGGCAATGTGGAAGTTCCCCAGTCAGCTTTTATGGCTGTATTAAAGCTCGATTGATATTATTCGCGCGTATACATTTCTTTTATTGCCACTTTGACTTTGTTGTTAATACGTCTAAAAAAAGGTGTAGCAAGGAGTATGGCAAAAGCCATGGTCATGCTGAATCCTGTGCAAAAACCTTTTGAGAAGTCAACAACCGGATTGGGAGTGAAATGTTCCAGGATGAGTATGCCCACAATACACGCGGCAATGCAGGTCACGAACAGATTTCGCAGTGTATTGAAGAACTCCTGTAATTTGAGCAGATGGGTCAGATTGTATAAAGGCCTGTCACCCGGATCGAATCGGCATTCTGCTGTTTTACAGCGCAGGTATACCCAGTTGTTACATTCTCCAACAAGTTCAATTCCAGTTTCTTTTAGGAAAATCAGATATGAATTGCTTTCTTTTGAATTCATGCCCTTGTCCAATAGCTCTACCCTGTATGTATATTTTCCCGGAGTTCCTTTTTCGAATACATACTTCCTGAACCCTGTGCGGATGAGCATCCAGCCTTCACGCGCCATTTGATTGATCCATTCTTCTTCCTTTTCATATTCCCAAAGGAAGAATAGTTTTCTTACCGTTTTTGTCATGATGTGATATGTTTGTTTTTATTCAATGATTTTTGTGCCGTTTTCCACCAATTCCCGGAGCCGTGTCAACTCGGTGCGGGCTATGCATTTGCCCAGATCCGTTATAACATATTCTTTACGGCGGCTTTCCTCTTCGCCCGGCAGTGCCCTGATCCATCCTTTTTCAAGCATGGACGAGATGGCTCCGTATAGCGTTCCGGCAGAAAGTCTGAGCCTTCCGCCACTCATTTTTCCCGTTTCCTGCATAATGCCATATCCGTGAAGCGGACTGTACAACGCCAGCAATGTATAGAAAACGGCTTCTGTCAGTACGATATTGTCTTGTGGATTCATATTCTTTTATATTACGTCTGGCGATATATCGGAAGACGATACAAAGGTAGCCGATATATTTTAATATCCAAAAAAAAAGACGCTTTCAAACTGAAAACGCCTTTTTAAGAAATATAGTTAGGTTTGATTAGCGGTATTTTGCAAATTCAATATCCTTTGCTGCTTTAGCGGCCAGAGCAGGAACTTTATTGATCTTTTCCATAAGTTCATTTACCTTCGAAGTCTGTCCCTTGCGTGCAGCAATAACTGCTTTCACATATACGGTTTTCATACAGGTACATTCGGAAAGTGCTTCTTCTGCTTTATCGAGATTCCCGTTCAGCAACTGAGCCAGGCAGGCGTTCATATGTTTCTGGCCATTTAGTTTGACAAGAGCATCTTTGTATTTCCCGTTAAGGATGTCAATGGCGCCGGAATTGTACTTAGCCTGGTCACATCCCGATTGAGCAAAATATTGTGCGGCCTTATCGAAATTTCCTTTACGCATTTCAATAACACCAAGGTTGTTGGCAACGACAGGATCTTTGGCATCGCATTTAGCCAAAGCGGCAGCAGCCTCGTTCACCTTATTGGCAGAAAGGTAGGCTACGGCCAGATTATTGAACCCTCTTGCAGAGTTGTATTTTTCGGCAGCTTGCTTGTACAGGCTGATTTTGGTGTCTTTGTCCTTAACAAGGGTAGCGGCATAGAGCAGCGCTTCTTCGTCGAGAGCATCTATGTTGCCTGAAGCCATCTCAATGAGTTCTTCGTCTGAATAATTAGTGAATTCAATGTTGGCAACAAGACGGGCCCTTCGAAGTTCAGGGAGTACTTTTTCTTCCAGGGTTTTGTATACAGCAGACATGTTTCTTATTTCACGTTCGCGGACAACAGGGTCTGAATACATCGATAAAACACGCAGGATAAGATCTTTGTCTCCAAGGTTGGTCTTACCAACCAGTTCCTTGAACCCTTCCCAGTCTTCACCAAAAGTAGAGGTACTCAGGGGTGCATCTGGTTTGATTTTTTTGGTGATCTTGTCGTAGGCTTTCTGAGCGCTCTTCATACGGTTGCTAGATAATTTCTCATTGAAATCAATGGGGCCTTCAGGTGAAGCATAAGCCAGGATCTCTGTGCCGGTAAGAGTCCTTCTTTCGTCTGCGGGCAGTTTTTTAAGGAAATCCTGAAATTCTTTGATCTCTGCTTTGGTAAGCTCTTTGGAACGAACCTGGGCCGAATTTTTGGCATACATGATAGCGGTTTCCTGAGCTTCCGCAATAACCTTCTGGTAGTTGTCCTTCATCAGCACGGGAACGCCTTCCAGTTCTACCCATTTATAGGTAATATTGGCTCCGTCGGCAATTTTATAGGCAACAGGGATATCCCATACGTTGTCCTTATAGATTACCGCACTGCGGAGTTCAAGATGCGATTTGGCCATGCCTTCTACATAGCCGAATTGTACCTGATGCTGGATATCTTTCCCTGCCAGGGGAATTACATTGTAGTTATCCAGAACTTTCTCTCCCTGGAGTTTCAATACGGGAGCGGCAACTTCACCTCCTTCGTATACCAGGACAGGGGTAACTTCCAGAATGGCTTTTGGATGGAAATAACCTTCTGGGAATTTAAGCGTATAGGTAACGTCAATTTTGTCGGCAACAACTTCGAGCACAGCCGGGTTGCAGGTCTTTTCTACATCATCTGCGTATTTGACCATATCTTTGGGATTGCTGCAGGCCATAAGTACGACACCCAGGGTGGCTATACTTAAAACGCGGAATAAAGATTTTTTCATAGTTAATTTTTTAATTAATATAGGTGTACAGAATATCTTACTAATGTAACGCACTGTTATTATCTTACAAATGTAGTACAAAAATTGTATCTTTGCAAAGATGGATATTACGTCAATTAAACAACGTTTTGAGATTATCGGGACCAGTCCGCTGCTCGACAGGGCTCTCGATGTCGCGGCACAGGTAGCCGCAACAGATCTCTCGGTATTGGTAACCGGCGAGAGCGGAGTGGGAAAGGAATTCATTCCCAAGATTATTCATGCCAACAGCGCACGGAAACATGGCAATTATTTTGCCGTGAACTGCGGGGCTATTCCTGAAGGGACCATCGATTCCGAATTGTTCGGACATCAGAAAGGGTCATTTACCGGTGCCCACGAAGACCGTATGGGATACTTCGAAGTTGCCAACGGCGGGACCCTTTTTCTTGACGAGGTGGCGGAACTGCCTCTTTCTACCCAGGTGCGTCTTCTGCGTGTGTTGGAAACCGGTGAATTCATAAGGGTAGGTTCGTCCAAGGTACAGAAGACCGATGTGCGGGTTATTACTGCTACAAACATTAATCTGCCTCATGCCATAAAAGCCGGAAAGTTCAGAGAAGATCTCTATTACCGTTTAAATACAGTTCCCATAGTCATTCCTCCCCTGAGAGAACGCCCCCAGGACATTCATCTCCTGTTTAGAAAATTCGCAGCCGATTTTGCAGAAAAATACAAAATGCCCGTAATCAGACTAACAGATCCGGCCCGTTCCTTACTGGAACACTATCGGTGGCCCGGGAATGTACGCCAGTTAAAAAATGTGGCAGAACAGCTTAGTATTCTGGAACATAACCGTCTTGTGAACGATCAGACGTTACAACATTACTTGCCCCAGGACAGTCCCATGCATCTTCCGGTGGTGTATAACACGCAATCGTCACAAAACGAAGACTACCTCACCGAACGGGACATCCTGTATAAAGTTCTGTTCCAACTCCGTTCCGAGGTAGATGAACTTCGAAAAAAAGTGGAGCTTATGGACAACGTGGCTCCCTGTCCACCGGCCGGTGCGGGTAAAATCCTGCCTCATACAGCTGTACCGCAGCCTCGTCCCATGGAACCGGAAGAGGATGACGTTACCGAAGGGGAGATCCTTCCCATGGACACGCCCGTTGATATTCCGGCTCAGGATTATTCGCTGGATTCACTCGAAAGAGAACTTATTATGAAGGCTTTGAAAAAACATAATGGGCACCGGAAGTCCACTGCCAGTGAATTGGGTATTGCGGAACGAACTTTGTACAGGAAAATAAAAGAATACCATATTGAATAAGATGAAAAAAGGAAGATATGTCCTTTACGCCGGATTAATGTTGCTAACCGTTCTCTGCTGTACGCGTTGCTGGTGGTATTCTTTTTCCGCGACTACCATAGATCCCGCGGCAGAAACTATAAGTGTCGGGTATATTGAGAACAGGGCCGAGCGCATAAACCCTTCCCTGAGCAACCTTATGACAGAGGGCCTCAAGGACAAATACACCAAATTAACCAGACTGTCTGTTATTTCCGAAGAAGGAGACTATGCTGTTGAGGGAGAAATTACAGGATACTCCATTGCTCCAATTGCCGTAACGGCAGATGAAGTAGCCTCCAAGAACCGGTTGACCGTTACGGTTAAAATTCGGTTTGAAAATACTCTTAACCCAAAAGAGAATTTTGAAAAGAATTTTTCGGGTTTTGAAGATTACGATTCAACCATATCCTTTGACGCCGCTGAGGCTACCCTTGTGGATACCATTCTGGAAAAAATCGTAGAAGAGATATTTAATGCCACATTGGCCAACTGGTAATAAAGAAACGGGAACGAACAATGGATGTCAATTCATTTTATGAAACGTATATAAATGCCGGGCCTTCCGATCTGGCCTCCCGCGGTTACATTCTTCAGGAGACCGTACGTCAGCATCCCTGGTTTTCACTTGCACGCTTACTTCTGTTCAAATCGTTATGTGGCCTGGGCGGAGAGGCTTATTTGTCGGAATCTGAGAGAACGGCCGCTTATGTCTATTCAAGGTCACAGTTGTTCAATATCCTGGAAGAAGCAAAAAAGCAACAACTGGCATTGGGTGACGAAGAATTTTTTACACTCGACCTGACGCAGGATATTGAAAAAGATGAAACCCCGGCGCCTGAACAGGAGCCCGTTTCTACACACATGGACCCCCTGAAGGAGATCGTGCTGGAAGACACACAACCCCGCGTCTTCATGGTGGGGGCCGATTATTTCGGGAAGGCCGAGATGGATACTGTTTCACTTGATGTTTCGGCGCCCATTGACCGGTTCATCAGTGAAAAACCCCGCTTTACGCAGGTGCTCAGACGGACGGGCGACGATGTGGATACACGGGAGCAGGAAACCCCTCCTACTTTAGTGGATGATGAATTTGTAACAGAAACCCTTGCCCGGATTTATGCCGAACAGGGCTATTATAAGTTAGCCATAGCCTGTTACAGCAAACTAATTTTGTTATATCCGAAAAAAAGCGCTTACTTTGCGGCCCTTGCCCAAGAAATAAAATTAAAAATAAATCAATAAAGACCATGTATACAGCTACTGCCATTCTTATAGTCATCGCAAGCATTTTGTTGACACTTGTCGTGTTGGTGCAAAACTCCAAAGGGGGCGGTCTGGCAGCAAATTTTGCTACCGGTAACAATACTTTTGGCGTACGTCAGACAGCTGATTTTCTGGAAAAAGCAACCTGGACGCTTGCCATCGCCATTCTGGTTCTTTGTTTATTGGGAACTACTTTTATCTCTACCGGAAGAAACAAAAAGAATTCAGATCTTGAACAACGGATAGAACAAACACAACAACCCACCGGCCTTCCGCAATTTCCTGCAGAAGGCAGCGCACCTGAGCCTGTGACTCCCGTAGAATAAAAGACAGAATAGCTATCATATGACCGTCCCGGGTTTACCGGGGCGGTTTTTTTTGTAATTTTGGGCGGCTAAAAAAACAGGCTATGTATACTAATTTTCAAAAATACCTTAAAGAAGAACTGGCCGGCATTCAGGAAGCCGGTTTATACAAAAACGAACGTATTATTACTTCACCGCAAAAAGCGGCTATTCAGGTGGGTCATCAGGATGTGCTCAATTTTTGCGCGAATAATTATCTGGGACTTTCCAATAACCCTGAACTTATTTCGGCCGCAAAAGAAGCCCTGGACCGGCGCGGCTACGGTATGTCGAGCGTCCGTTTTATTTGCGGGACACAAGACCTGCACAAAGAACTGGAACAAACCATCGCTGACTTTTTCGGGACCGAAGACACTATCCTTTATGCCTCGTGTTTTGACGCCAACGGAGGCGTTTTTGAACCGCTCCTTTCCGAAGAGGATGCCATCATTTCAGACGCGCTCAACCATGCATCCATTATTGACGGGGTCAGACTGTGCAAGGCAAAGCGTTACCGTTATGCGAACGCAGATATGAGCGAATTGGAAACATGCCTTCAACAGGCACAGGAACAGCGTTTCCGTATTGTTGTCACCGACGGCGTGTTCTCTATGGACGGCAATGTGGCTCCTGTAGACAGGATTTGTGAACTGGCCCGTAAGTACGATGCCATGGTTATGGTTGACGAATCACACTCTGCCGGTGTAGTGGGGCGAACCGGACGGGGAACCACGGAGCTTTTCAATCTGCGGGGCCGGGTAGAGATTCTTACCGGCACGCTGGGCAAAGCTTTTGGAGGAGCCGTAGGAGGTTTTACTACCGGCAAAAAGGAGATCATAGATATGCTTCGACAGCGTTCCCGCCCGTATCTTTTTTCCAATTCCATACCTCCCATGGTGGCTGCTGCGGGAACGGCGGCTTTCAAATTATTAAGCAGAGATAATACATTACAGGACAAACTGCACTCAAATACCAAATACTTCATTGAACGGATGCGGGAAGCCGGTTTTGATATCAAACCGTCACAAAGTGCCATTTGTGCCGTTATGCTGTACGATGCCCGTTTATCACAGGATTTTGCCGCGCTCCTCCAACAGGAAGGTATTTACGTAACAGGGTTCTATTATCCGGTAGTACCAAAAGGTCAGGCCCGTATCCGCGTTCAGATTTCTGCGGGACACGAGCCTGTTCAACTGGATAAGTGTGTAGATGCTTTTATTAAAGTTGGCAGGCAGCTACACGTAACAGGGCAGTGATCAGAAGTCAAAATCTTTAAAGATCTTTACTTCTTTTCTTGGCGATACTCCAAATTCGTGCTGTACCGGATCGCGGACAATGACTGTCATATCGTGAGGTACATAGAGTCTGATTTTACTCAGATTACCTTTCCAGGGATGTTCTTCTGTTGCCGTAAAAGCATGAACAGACAGCACATTGCCTTCCTGACTGAGAACAGGCTTGCTCTCTTCTGCCGAGATTTCAGCAACCCGTTCCGAGCTGCCGAATGCCTGAGATTTGATCCGGACATAAGGGGTTTCTTCGTTGGACTGACGGACAACGGTAACGCCCGGAAATGCGGTAACACTTAGGTCTTTACGTTTGCCTTCAATCCAGCCCAGGCGGTAGTGCGATTCGTCTGCTTCCAGAAGATAGTTTTCGTGGGGGAACTCGCGGTCCGCTTTAAGTTCAATATAAAGGGTATCTGAGGTAAGCGCCAGATCTATGGTTTCGTTGAACTCTGCAGTACGGCGGAAATTGTTAAGACCGTGGGCACTTACAGCAATCAGTCCTAATATGGAAGCAATCCATAAGATGATCATGCTTACACCCAGCCATTTGTGTCCCCTGATATTAAACAGCAATACACAGCCAAGGTAAATCAGGCCAATCAGTGGCAGGCCAATTACCATAAGTATGAAAATCTTAAATAAGACAGGATTCCCGCTGAATGCGATCAGGTCTAGGAATGAAGTAGGTACGGCACTCAAAGCATATCCGCCGGCAAAGAAAGCCACAACAAAACCAATAAGTACAGAAGTGCTCACCAGGAGGAAAAATCCTCCAATCAGAATGGCAAAAATCCTTCCGATAACGTACCAAAACCTGTTGCCGCCCGATCTGTTCACTGCGGTGTTTTTACGTTCATATTCATAACGATAAGGCCTTCTTCTGCGTCTGTTATTCTGCACTTCCCTGGCAGACAGGGGCTCACCTCTCATGGCGTATCTGTCTTCCACACTGCGGGCAGCCGGAACTATAATCCACATGACAATATAAACCAGCACTAACAGTCCGGAAAGGCTAAAGGTGATATTATGTAAATGATCGTTAAACATGGCGTATTTAAAGGCCGAAGAACCCAGGACAAGAGCAATAAGAAGCACCCTTACAAGAATTGTGTCAATATTGAAATAAGCGGCAAGCCCGGAACAGACTCCGCCTATTACACGGTGTTCTGTGTCGCGGTAAAGCCTTTTTGGGATTCTCTTGGTATCTGACGTAAAATCATAAGAACGGCCGGCCGCTTCGTCCGAAATATCTTCAATGACCTCGGGTGTTCCCATGATCTCCAGCACTTCATCTACGTTGGCCTTGGAGACTACTTTGTTTCCCATTTCGGTCCGTTCGGATAAAAGCTCGGCAATGCGTTCTTCTATCCCGTCCATGATTTCGGCCCCTCCATCCTCTCCTGAATAATAACGACGCAGGTGATCGAGATACACTTTCAAAACGCTGTATGCATCTTCGGCCAGCGTGAAAGGTGTCTTATTGATACTGACTTTTATTACTTTATTCATTTTCGTAAGAGTTCAAGTGTTTCAACAATTTCTGTCCAGGCTTTATCCATATCCTGTAACACCTCACGCCCTTTGTCGGTGAGGGTATAATATTTTCTGGGAGGTCCCTGGGGAGATTCTTCCCACCGGTAGGTTAACAAACCCTGATTCTTTTGTCTTGTCAAAAGAGGATACAGTGTTCCTTCCACCACGATGATCCTGGCATCTTTAAGCTTCCCAATCAGTTCAGAGGCGTAAGCGTCGCTCTTGTTAAGCACGCTCAGAATGCAATACTCCAAAACGCCTTTTCGCATCTGCGACTTAATGTTATCTGTATTATTCTCGTTCATGATCTCAAAATTTGATTAATAATATATTGACGGAATTAACGGCGTCCGCCATACCTGCGCAGGTTTTCCGCTGTGACGGGTAACCCGCGCATTTCCAGTTTTTCAGAAGCCGTACGTGCCTTGGGGACGGCAATCCATAATATAACATAGATCCAGAACCCTGCACTGCCAAGGAATAAGGCAACAACGGCAATTACACGCATGAGAACGGTGTCTATATCAAAATAAGCTGCCAGACCGCTGCAGACACCACCTATCATGGAGTCGTCGGGGTCGCGGTAAAAACGTCTGCGCGGTCTCTGACCTACACCGTCGTATTTTTCGTACCCGTCCGCAGTAGCCGAATGACGACGTGTTTTTTTACCAGATTCGTTTTCTTCTGCAGAGTCATTTGGGTACCCCAATTGTAAAATAACCCGTTCAACAATGGCAATAGTGACTACCTCGCTTTTCCCTTTTGTATATTCATAAAAAAGTTCGGCAATGCGTTGTTCAACGTCTTCCATTACCTCTGAAGCCTCCCGGGTATCCATTTCACTACGGAAACGCTCCAGATACAGATCAAGCTTTTGGTAGGCATCTTCTTCAATTACAAAGCTGCTGCCTCCGATTCCGACATTTACTACTTTCTTCATTTGTATTGGTTTTTTAGTATTTGTTTCTTGTTAGAATTTTACGACGCAAAGATATGTAAAATTTTTGATACCTTGTATAGCAAGGTACTGAATTTTTAATAAAATATGAGAAATTTCTTTTGTGATGGCGTATCTTTGTCGCATGGAGAGTATTAAAGAAATATTTAAGATCGGCCACGGGCCTTCAAGTTCACATACAATGGGCCCGAGGAAAGCGGCGTTGATTTTCGGAGAGAAAAATCGGGAAGCGGAACGTTTTATTGTAACATTATATGGTAGCCTGGCAGCTACAGGAAAAGGTCACCTTACAGATCTGGCTATTATTTCGGCCTTTGAACCCAGACCTGTTGAGATTATATGGAATACAGATGTTATTCCCCGACCTCATCCCAATGGGATGGAATTCGCGGCTTATGACAATTGGGGCAACGAATTGGATCGATGGCTGACCTTTAGTATTGGAGGAGGCGATATTTCCGATACCGGCGTACGGAACAATAGGCATGTTATCTATCCTCTCAGAAATATGGCTGCCATCCTGGATTATTGCAAGAGTAACGGCATTCATTTCTGGGAATACGTGGCCCAATATGAAGACCGCGATATATGGGATTATCTGGCCACAGTATGGGATACTATGCAGCAAGCCATTCAGAGAGGGCTTGAAAACGAAGGCGTCCTGCCGGGCCCTCTTCATCTGGCGCGGAGAGCCACATCTTTTAATACGAAGGCCCAGGGATATAAAGGATCCATGCAGCGACGGGCGCTTGCATTTTCCTATGCCCTTGCCGTTGCCGAAGAAAATGCTGCCGGAGGATTAATTGTCACGGCTCCCACCTGCGGGAGCTGCGGCGTGATACCTGCCGTCATGTATCTCGATAAAACTTGTTATTACTTTTCCGATAAGCGCGTCATCAGGGCTCTGGCTACGGCCGGTCTGGTAGGGAACCTGATAAAAACGAATGCCTCTATTTCCGGTGCCGAGGTGGGATGCCAGGGAGAAGTGGGCTCTGCCTGCTCCATGGCCGCTGCCGCGGGGGTACAGCTTTTTGGAGGCAGTATTGCCCAGGTAGAATATGCTGCAAGCATGGGAATGGAACATTTTCTGGGTCTTACGTGCGATCCGGTTTGTGGTCTGGTCCAGATCCCCTGTATTGAAAGAAACGCCTTTGCGGCCACCCGGGCCATAGATGCCAATATGTATGCGTTATTGTCCGACGGGACACACAGGGTGAGCTTCGACAATGTTATCCAGGTAATGAAACAGACGGGGCACGATCTGCCATCTTTATATAAGGAAACATCTGCTGGGGGACTGGCTGTTTTGCACCATTGAAAATGTTTTCTTATTTTTACATAAAGATAAAACTATAATTAATATTTAATTTATTATGAGCCAAACAGTAACAGATGCGAATTTCAGTTCGGTGGTTTTAAAATCACCCATTCCCGTATTAGTGGATTTTTGGGCTACATGGTGCGGTCCCTGTCGTCAGATAGCCCCTGTTGTGGATGAAGTTTCTCAGGAATTCGAAGGAAAGGTTCTCGTATGTAAATGCGATGTGGACGCTTCTTCGGAAACTCCTGCCAAATATATGATACGCAGTATCCCAACCCTGCTTTTTTTCAAAAATGGCGAATTGGTGCACAAAATTGTAGGTGCCACCAACAAGCAGACCATTGTTGAAAAACTTAACTCTTTATTAAATTAAACGTTATGAAAAAAATCTTGTTCTCGCTGGCGCTCCTTTTGTGCATGAGTCTGACCGTTAATGCTCAAAGTAGTTTTGTGGTCAAGGCCGGATTGAATTTAAATAAACTGGAAGATATTAAGATCAACAATCTGGAACAATCCTGGAATTCACAGACCGGTTTTCATGCCGGTATTGGCGCTCAATACAGGATACCCCTTGTAGGTCTTTCGTTTCAGCCAGAAATCCTGTACAGCCGTATGCGTACCGATGTTTTCGGGGAAGTGGGTTCTGAATCATACCATTTCCGTATAGATTATCTGGATGTTCCCATTAATGTGCAGTGGGGTATCAATATCCTTTTCCTGCGTCCGTATGTATTCGCTGCTCCTTATGTAAGATATGCCATCTCAAAAGGAGAATTTCTGGATCAGGTGGAGTGGGACGATCTCAACCGGTTCGACTACGGATTAAGCCTGGGCGCCGGACTTGAGATCTGGAAATTGCAGATATCGGGTAAATACAGCTGGAGCTTCGGTAAGCTGGCCGATAACGGGTCCATTCATATAGACTCGGACAATTGGAAACTCGACGACGCCAACATGAGAGGATTTGAACTCTCTGTTGCGTTCCTTTTCTAACCAATGCATGATTTCAATAAGATAAAGCTGTCTTTGCACCCTCACTGGGAGGCGTTTGAAAACCTTTTCAAGACAGCTTTATCTTCTTCCGATACCCTTATTTCTACCATTGATGCCTACTTGCTTAACAGGCCGGGAAAGCAGTTGCGGCCTGTTTTAGCTATTCTTTCTGCCTATGTTTGCGGAACTCCGGGCCCTCTGACGCATGCCGTGGCAGCTGTGGCCGAGATGCTCCATACGGCCTCGTTACTTCATGATGACGTGGCAGACAACGCCGACACGCGTCGCGGAGGATGGAGTGTTCAAAAACTTTTTGGAGCACAAGCCTCCATTCTACTCGGTGATTTCTGGTTTGCAAGGGCTTTTCAGCTATTACTCGATTATGAAGGAAGGGATTTGCTGCCGTTATATGCAGAAGCCATAAGGGGCTTGAGCGAAGGTGAATTGTTCCAGATGGAGAAGGCTCAGACGCTCGACATAAATTGCGAAGAATACTATAATATATGTGCCGCCAAGACGGTTTCACTATTCAAAGCCGCAATGGTCTCAGGGACGCTTTCTATCCCGGAGAAAGAGGCTGCCCGGCACGCTGTTCCCGTTATAGAGCAAATAGCATATCACATGGGTATGGCCTTCCAGATAAGGGACGATATGCTGGATTACCGGCCCGAGATCAGTTCGGGGAAACCGGCTTATATAGACATCTCTGAATCTAAAATTACCCTTCCGCTTCTGGGGGCCCTGGAACAGGCAGGAGACAAAAAAAACAGACCATTGGTTGCCGAATGGATAAGACAGACGGTAGCAGGGAGCAATCTGGCCCTGCAGCAGATCATTCAATTCGTTGATACCTATAAAGGAATGGAATACGCTCACCGGATCTGCAGGCAGCATACAGATAAAGCCGACGAGTTGATCAACCGACTGCCTCCGTCTGTGTGGAGGGATTATCTACTGCAAATTTCAGATACGTTATAGCTTTCCCCTGTGCCAGAAAATGGCTTTCGTAATAGGTTCTGACAGAAAGAATCTCCCGGACGGGCATTTCTCCGCTGCGATATATATCCGGGATTGCCTCCAGGATTCTCATATCTTCTCTTTGCTGTACCACCTCTTTAGTGTAATCAAATAATTCCCGGCTGTCCGTTTTCAGATGAATGACTGCTTCCGGCCTCAGGAAGGTCTTGTATTTGTTCAAAAAGGGAGGGGCCGTGAGTCTTTTGTTTTCTCTTTTGGGCTGAGGATCGGGGAAGGTGATCCAAATCTCCGAGATTTCTTCCGGACCGAAAAAACTTTCAATAAACTCTATACGTCCGCGGACAAATGCGACGTTGGAACGATGTTCTTCAAGAGCCGTTCTGGCTCCGCGCCATAAACGGGCTCCTTTTATATCCATGCCAAGAAAATTCATGTCCTCATGCAATGCCGCCAGGGCCAGTGTATATTCTCCCTTTCCGCAACCCAGTTCCAGGACAATGGGATAATTGTTACCGAATACATGCTCTCCCCAGCGCCCTTTCAGTTCATAATCCCGACGAAAGACATCATCAAAAGAAGGTTGATAGAGGTTGTGGAAATTTTTATTTTCTTCAAATCTGCGAAGCTTATCTTTTCCCATGTATCAATCAGATGTTTTTTCTATAAGCAAACCTGCGGAGGTCACTCCTTCCAGAAGGCTATGCGGCATATTGTGGAATAACCGCCACTGGACGGGATCTCCCGGATGCATCACCAGCGAATCACGGAGAACAAAACGGTAATCGTTGTAAAGTCCCGATGAAATCACAGACGATCCGGTGAGCGGAAGCCAGAATGTATCGGAGAGAAAGGCGGTTTGGATTTTTAATGATAAATATTGGTAGTTGTAATCCCGGGTCAGGCGTACGTCCAGCAGTAAACGCCATATGGCGGAATCTCTGGGCGTAAGTGTCAGTTCAACAGGTCGTGCTTTTTCCCATCCCCCGGCGGGCAGATAGGATTGCTTCTGATAGGAATCGGGCAGAGAGCAGGCATTTAGGGCCGGCAACAAAAAGAACAAAAGAAAAAAACAGATATTTCTATTTTTGCTGATGCTGACCATTGTTTTTTCGTCCCGGTTTCTTGCGTTTGTTTTTGGCTTGTTTGTCAAAACGGGTAATACTGTCTTCTCCGGCGGCCGATTTGAATCCGTTATCTTCACGACTGTTGTTGGGCCGTGTCAGCAGAGAGGGGACCTTTTCACCTTTTTTATTGGCAGCCAGCATTTCCTTTACATTTTGAACATCTACCGGCTGCATGTTAGTCATGCTGTGCGGATCGTAACTGAACCACATGATCCCTTTAAGAACGTCCGTCTTTACAAGATAAACAGGTCCGTCTTCAGTCTCAATAGGATGGCTGACAGGGGGCATTTCTTTGTGGGCATCCATGTAGACAGCCGTTTCGAAATTAATGCAGCATTTAAGTTTGGAACACTGTCCGGCCAGTTTCTGAGGATTCAGGGAAAGATCCTGAATCCTGGCCGCCTGGGTCGTAATTGAATTGAAATCGGCCATCCAGCGGCTGCAACACAACTCCTGGCCGCAAACACCCAGTCCCCCAATCAGACCGGCTTCCTGTCTGGCCCCGAATTGACGCATCTCTATTCTAATGGCGAATTCGGAGGCAAATAACTTGATAAGCCGACGGAAATCAACGCGCTCATCTGCAATATAATAAAAAATGGCTTTGGATCCGTCACCCTGAAACTCCACATCGCCAATCTTCATTTGAAGTCCTTCATCGGCAGCAATCTGCCGGGAACGGATCATAACGTGATGTTCCCTGGCAATAGCCTCCTGCCATTTTTCCATATCAAGGAGCTTGGCTTTACGGTAGATCTTTTTGAATTCATAGGTCTCCGGGTTAATATGTCTTCTGACCATTTGTTTGGCTACGGCAGCTCCGTCCAGATTAATGATGCCTATGTCGTGTCCGGTGGTCGCTTCAACAGCGACAATATCCCCAACGGCCAGCTGCAGTCCCGAGGTGTTGCGGAAATATCCTTTATGGGTATTTTTGAAACGGATCTCGTAGATATCGGAATATTTACCGGAGGGAAAACCTTCAAGCCAGTCGAAAGTAGCCAGTTTGCAACAACTATATATCATCTTGCACTTGAGGTCTCCCTGCGGAATCCGTTCTACGGTACAGCCCCGGGAACAGTCCCATTGTAATGTTGAATCTTCCATCTGATCAATAATCTACTTTTGCAAAGATACGAAAAAGAAGAAAGCAAGGGAACAAAACAGCGGCCGGGCGTTTACGTTACGTTCTATTTGCTCGGGGATAGCATTTAACTGCTCGTAGGCTTTCGGGAAAAAATCACTGTTCATGCGCGCAATCCGTGGCATTGCAACGATCTGTTGCTCCCGGTGCAGCCTTACCTGATCCGGCAGATCTAAATAGATCATAAAGTATTCACGAAGCAGACGCAAAGACTGATTGACAAAATTTTTCTGGTATTCCCGGCTCCTGACTGCCATATCTTCGGCCCAGTCCAGTACAAGGGAAGCTTTTCCCGCAAGGCACAAATCCAAAAGTTCTTCCACGTCCCGGATACTCTCTTTATCAGGCGCTTTAAGATGGCCCGGGGGTACCTGAATATTCATGCACCGGCTGCGGATGGTAGGGAGTAAAAGGTACGGATGTTCGCTTACAAGAAAAAAATAAGTCCCGGCAGGCGGTTCTT
>ERZ1645192.156-NODE-156-length-49731-cov-11.094210_pt1 | contig 49731 bp, 35 predicted proteins | sample MGYA00575354_ERZ1645192 | MGnify/ENA primary metagenome ERZ1645192 (study PRJEB40844, sample SAMN11349763) | freshwater sediment metagenome | isolation source: river sediment | host: Sediment | place: India: Faizupur Khadar , New Delhi | collected 2017-02-21 ... | reverse complement strand
CGTGGGTTGTACTGGATTCGAACCAGTGACCCCTACCCTGTCAAGGTAATGCTCTAAACCAACTGAGCTAACAACCCGTACGCGAAGGGTCAATGACCATTCGCGGTGCAAAAATAGAAAATAAATTCAAATCTCAGACAAAATTTTCACTCAGAGCATAAACTTGAGTAAAAAGAGGGCAGCGAGCACCCAGGTGGTGACCGTGACTTCCTTCACCCTGCCTGTGATCAGTTTGAGTAACACATAAGATACCACGCCGAACATGATGCCCTCGGAGATGGAGAAAGACATAGGCATCATGATCATGGTCAGGAAGGCGGGGATCGATTCGGTGAAATCCTCCATGGCGATATTCTTCACCGGGGTCATCATCATGGCGCCGACGATGATCAGGGCCGGTGCGGTAGCCACGCCGGGGATCATCAGGAAAAGGGGCGCCAGGAAAAGGGCTGCCAGGAATAACAGGGCCACCGTCAGCGCGGTCAGACCAGTCCGTCCTCCTTCATTGACCCCAGAGGCACTCTCCACATAAGTGGTCACGGTGCTGGTTCCCAGCATGGCTCCCACGGTGGTACCGATGGCGTCGGCAAAAAAGGCCTGTTTGACCCTCGGAACCCGGCCTTTCTCATCCAGCATATTGGCCTTGGAGGAAACCCCTACCAGGGTGCCCACGGTGTCGAACATATCCACAAAGAGGAAGGTGAAAACCACCAGCAGCATGTCAAGGGTGAAGACCTGAGCCCACTCGAATTTCATGAGGATAGGTGAGAGCGACGGCGGAGCCCAGTTGGCTGTGGAAGGCAGGTGGGTGAGCCCCGCAGGTATTCCCAACAAGGCACCAGCCACAATACCGATTAACAGGGCTCCCCTGACCTTCATGGCCAGCAGGGCTCCCGTCAACAGAAGCGTAACCAGGGCAATGGCCGGACCGGGATTCTCACCAATTGCGGCGATGTCGCCCAGGGCCAGAAAAGTAGCGTCGTTGCTCACCACAATACCGGCATTCTTAAGTCCCATAAAGGCGATGAACAACCCGATCCCAACAGATATAGCATGCTTAAGGTTTAGGGGAATCGAATTAACAATCATCTCGCGGATGTTACCGGCCGTGAGCAGGATGAAAATCAATCCTTCCAGGAAGACGGCCGTCAGGGCAAATTGCCAGGAGTGACCCATCCCCAATACGACGGTGTAGGCAAAAAAGGCGTTCAGCCCCATCCCGGGGGCCAGGGCAAAAGGCAGTTTTGCCCAGAGGGCCATCACCAGCGTGGCGATAGCGGAAGAGATCACCGTTGCGGTGAACACAGCCCCTTTATCCATTCCTGTGGCACCCAGAATATCAGGGTTCACGGCCAGGATGTAGGCCATGGTCATAAAAGTGGTTACACCCGCCAGAAGCTCCGTCCTGACTGTGGTGTTGTTTCCCTTTAAGTTAAAGTATTTCTCCAGCATGGTTGTTGCTTTATAAGGTGTATTTCAAACCCAGGGTAGGATTCACCTTGAAGCCCTTCTGGCCTGCAAAGTTGAGGGCGCCTTCCACTTCACCGCCCACAGAGAAGTGAGGATTGAAGTTGTACCAGAGCTGGGGCTCCGTCAAAAAGACGAATTTGGTGGTCTCATCTCCGAAGAGCATGTCTTCCCGCCAGAAATCGGCAAAACCCGTGAAGGAGAGTTTACTCTTCAGCATGTGGACATACCACACGCCGGTGAGCTGCCAGGCGAAGTCATGTTTTCCCTGAATATACTTGTGCATGGCCTGCAGGGTTAGACCCTTTGAAAAATCCTGAGCATTGATGGAATATTCTACCCCGTTGAGAAAAGCATCGTTGATCTGATAAGCCCCCTTTGCATCTCCCGCACTCCATTGGCCGAAGCCCCCGTTGTATTCGGTATGGAAAGCTACCGGCGCATCCCAGAACTTCAGACCACGGGCAATCTCCCAGTAGGCCAGGGATACGCCCTTTACATCCGGCACACTGCCGTAATCCATGTCGATGAAGAAAAAGGTGCTCCCATACTTGTCGGGTTTGAACATCTCCACCGTAGAGGTCATATACCCCCTCCCCTTACCGGCATCATAATGGAGCTGGACATTCTGTGCAAGAACTCCCGTCACGGGACTTAGAAACAGGAAAAAAATCAGCAGTTTTCTCATAAAGTTATGTTAATTAAATAAGTTAATAGACGCCGGCAAATAAAACACAAAAAAATAAAAGGAAAAATTGTTTATCTTGAAACCGCTAAAAATATAAGGTATGAATAAGATAGACCGCCGAAGTTTCATCGGGAAAGGGGCTGCCGGGCTGGCAGGTTTGACTCTTCTGGGCGCAGGGGGAACGCTGGCAGCTGCCAGCGGCATCGTGTCGGAAAACGTGTTTTTGCATGATCAGTCCATTTCTGCCGGTGCGGTAATGGACAGGGTGATCCTGGGCCAAACGGGTCTGACGGTGCCGCGGGTCGCCCTGGGGACCGGGTCCATCGGGGGCAACCAGCAGTCGAACCAGACCCGCCTGGGAAAGGAGAATTTTAAAAAGGTGGCCAGGCATGCCTGGGACCGGGGCATCCGGTTCTTCGACATGGCCGACTCTTACGGGTCGCACCCCTACGTCAGGGAGGTCCTGAAAGAGATTCCGCGTGAAGAGACCACCCTGCTCACCAAGATATGGACCACCGACACCGGGTGGCAGAAAAGCGGGGATGTGGCCCTGACCCTCGATCGCTTCCGCCAGGAAACCGGCAGCGACTATTTCGACATCGTTTTAATGCATTGCCTGGTCCGCCCGGGATACCGCACGGAGAAGAAGCTTTTTATCGAGGGGCTCACCCGGGCTAAAGAGAAGGGAATCATTAAGGCGGTGGGGGTTTCCTGCCACAACTGGGAGGCGATGAAGGAAGCCGTCGACGACCCCTGGGTCGACGTCATCCTGGCCCGCATCAACCCCTTCGGTGTCCACATGGACAACACCCCGGAGGAGGTCTCGGCATTACTGGCCCTGGCACAACGCAGCGGCAAAGGGGTCATCGCCATGAAGATCTTCGGGAATGGGGATAAGACCACCGAAACCGACCGGGAAACCTCCATCACCTACGCCCTGAAAAAGGGAAATATACACTGCATGACCCTGGGCATGGAAAGCATCGCCCAGGTCGATGACGCCGTGGAACGGGTGATGCGCATCGCCCGCTCCTGATCAGCAAATCAGATGGCTGTGGCCACTCCACATCAGGTGAGTGTACAACCCGGAAAGCCTTATGTCCAATCTATCACCGGGCTTTAGCCGCCCATCCGTCATCAGACCCCCGTTGATGTCCAGCATTCCGGAGAAAACCGGCAGTAATTCTTGTTAGCAAGAAGTGCGCCTGCCCCAATAAAGGCTGCAGGAATGAGCCTTTACAAATACTGGTCCAGCGCCTCGTTCAGAAAGCGGTTGAGTTTGGCCACCTCCCTGAACACCTCCAGGGAGACCTCCAAAACCTGATTGCCCAGGAATTTCTCATCGGGCAGGTTGATGCCTACGGCATATGACTTGGTTCGTAACAAATCGATATGGGGAAAGTCGGCCGGAAAACCGGCCGGCGCCTTCTTGAGCTTCTCTCCGTCGAAGTCAGTGAAGTATTTCTTAAAGCCCGGCTCCTCCAGAATGGCCCGCATCTCTTCGGGATGATCGTATATGGCCGTCCGCAATGCTTTCAACACATCTTTGGGCGGCATCCAGATGCCCCCGCCCAGGTAACACTCCCCGGGTTGTACATGAAAATAATAACCCGCCCGGTTACTCTTGAAGCCCCCCTTCGAGATGAAACTTCCGAAATGGGTCTTGTAGGGCCGCTTGTCGGGCGAAAAACGAATATCCCTGTAAATCCTGAACAAGGCATCCTTGGGATCCATCAAAGGAATCTCCGGATCTATCTTCCTGACCTCACTGATCAGAATTTCAGTGATCACCAGGACCTTGTCCCTGGCCGACTCATATGCATCGCGGTGCGCATTGAACCATTCCCTGTTATTGTTGCGTTCCAGGGCTGTAAGAAAGTCAAATACCTGCTTCATTGGGATGTTATTCTATAGATAGTTATCAGAGAGATTGTTACTTTTGTAAAGGCACCGCAAGTTACCTTTTTTCAGGGGTGCCTGAACCGGAGGAATGGAAAATTTCGCATTGATCGTAGCGGGAGGATCGGGGACCCGCATGGGGCACCAGCTTCCCAAACAGTTTCTGGAGGTGGCCGGGAAGCCCGTGCTGATGCATACCATGACCATTTTCAGCGATTTCGACCCGGCCATGCAGCTCTTTCTTGTCCTCCCGGAATCGTACCATGCCCTGTGGCAGGAGCTCTGCCTGAACTATGGCTTTCACCTCTCCCACCGGGTGGTCAGCGGCGGCAACACCCGCTTCGCATCGGTGAAGAACGGCCTGGAGGCCATCTCCAGCGAAGGGATTGTCTTTATCCACGACGGCGTCAGACCCCTGGTCAGCTCCGACACCCTCTCCCGCTGCCTCGAAACAGCCACTCTCTTCGGAAACGCCATCCCCGTGGTCCCCGTCAGCGAATCGGTCCGCCGCATGGAAGGAAACACCACTTCCCGAGCAAATCAGACAGGTGACACCTTTGCAGGGGACTCCATGGGAAGAGATATGAGAATAGGCAACGCCATTGCAGGGGACTCCACGAAAAGGGATAGCAGTGCGGGCATCGCCAAGGCAGGGGAACTCAGCCATCCTATCGACCGCACGGGACTGGTCCTGATCCAGACCCCTCAGACCTTCCGGCTCTCATTGATCCGCGAAGCCTACCAACAAAAATACACCCCGGAGTTCACCGATGACGCCTCAGTGCTCGAAAAAACCGGTGAAACCATCCGCCTGGTCGAAGGAAACCGCCACAACATCAAAATCACCTGGCCCGAAGACCTCCTCCTGGCAGATACCCTCCTTAAAAACCGCTTTTAAGCAGAACCGCTTGAAATCCTCTTATTATTCACTTTTTAATTATTTTAAAAAGAGAAAAACCTTATCTTTAGGCAGGCATCAACCCATAAAACAAAGCAATAAAAGAGAGTGTTATGACAAAACATGGTATTATCGCACTCCTCCTGGTTTTTCTGCTGGGAGGGATGCTGTCGGCACAGGAGATTCCCGAATGGCAGGATGTAAAGGTAACTGGGGTCAACAAGGAACCAGGGCGGGCCACTTTTACCACGGTTGACGGTGACGGTGAGGCGTACCGGCTCTCCCTCAACGGGAAGTGGAAGTTCAGGCTATCAGACCGCCCGGCCACCCGGCCTGAAAAATTCTTCCTGCCTTCCTTTAATGTCAGGAAGTGGAAGGAGATCCCGGTTCCTGCCAACTGGGAGATGCAGGGCTACGACGTGCCCATATATGTCAACCATCCCTACGAGTTTGCCGACCGGCGGACGCCCATCACCGAGTTCAGAGACGGTCCGGAACCCCCGAAAGTACCTCTCACCTATAATCCTGTGGGCTCCTACCGCCGCGACTTCCAGGTGCCGGCCAGCTGGGTGGGCCGGGAAATCTTCATTTACCTGGGGTCGGTGAAATCGGCCTTCTATATCTGGATCAACGGAGAGAAGGTAGGCTACAGCGAAGGAAGCAAGCTCCCGGCCGAATTCAACATCACCCCATATGTAAAGCCCGGAAAAAGCAACACCGTCGCCCTGGAGGTTTACCGCTGGAGTACCGCCAGCTACCTCGAATGCCAGGATTTCTGGCGGATGAGCGGCATTGAGCGGAGCGTAGAGATCTACAGCCGTCCCAAATTGCATATCCTTGACTTCGAAGTGGTTTCCACCCTCGATGAGACTTACCGCCATGGTATCCTGAAGCTTTGGGTCACCCTGGCCAACCGTCAGGACACCCCGCTGAAGGGTACAATGGAGGTTTCTCTTTTTGACGGGGGGCAAAAGATGCTGACCGTTACGGGAGCGGCGCAGGTGTCTGCCGGCGGGGAAACCGAAATCAGTTTGGAGGAGGCCCTCCGCCCCTTCCTTCCCCTTCAGGGCATCCGGCCCTGGAGCGCCGAACACCCTGCCCTCTACACCCTGGAACTCACGCTGCGCAACCCCCGGGGGGAAGCCACCGAAAATACCAGGATCCATATAGGCTTCCGGAGTGTGGAAATTAAACGAGGTCTTTTACTGGTCAACGGGGTCCCCATCACCCTCAAGGGGGTCAACATGCAGGAGCACAACCCCGAAACGGGCCATGTGATGACCGAAGAACTGATGATGAAGGACATCTTGCTGATGAAGCAGAACAACATCAATGCCGTGCGGACCAGCCATTATCCCCAGCCTGAGCGTTGGGTCGAATTGTGTGATGAATATGGTATTTACCTGGTCGACGAGGCCAACATTGAATCCCATGGCCTCTATTACGGGGAGCGTTCGCTGGCCAAAGACCCGACATGGGAGAATGCCCATGTGGACCGGATGGTGCGGCTGGTGCAGCGCGACAAAAACCACCCTTCGGTGATCATCTGGAGCATGGGGAATGAAGCCGGCAATGGCGTAAACTTCTACGCCGGCTACCGGGCTATGAAAGCCCACGACCGCACCGGAAGGCCGGTCCAGTATGAAAGGACCGAAATCGGCAGCCGTTTTGCCCTCGAATTCGACTGGAACACTGATATCATCGTTCCCCAGTATCCCGATCCGCGGACTTTCGAATGGTTCGGCCAACGGGTGCTCGACCGTCCTTTTATCCCTTCAGAATATAACCACACCATGGGCAACAGTGGTGGCAACTTCCAGGATTACTGGGATATCATCGAGCGATATCCCCAGCTCCAGGGGGGATTTATCTGGGACTGGGTTGACCAGGGGATCTGGAAAACCGGCACCGACGGCCAGCGGTTCTATGCCTATGGCGGCGATTATGGCACCGGTATGCCCAGTGACGGCAACTTCCTGATCAATGGCATCGTCAATGCCGACCGCACGCCCCAGCCTGAACTGGCAGAAGTCAGGAAAGGACATGAATGGATCAACTTCAAAATGCTGCGCGTGAACGACCACACCGCCCGCCTGCTTATTGAGAACCTGTATGATTTCACCTCCCTGAGCGATTACAGGATGGAAGCCATCGTCATGGCCGACGGGAAAAGCCTTAAAACCCTGGAACTCCCGCCTCTCGACATCCCTCCACACTCGAGCCGTGTGGTCGAACTCGATTTGTCGGGCATCCCCATTGAACCCGCCACCGAATACTTCCTGAACCTGGAAGCCCGCACGCGACAGGCCTCCAAGGGTATCCCTGAAAACCACTCTGTCGCCCGCGAACAACTGAAACTCCCCTGGTACCATTGGGGTGAATATACCCTTCCTGAAGGAAAGATCACGATGACTCTGGAGAATGGAGTCTTCCTCCTCACCGGGGAGCACTTTAAGGCTACCTTCAGCAAGACAAATGGCCTGCTCACCAGTTACCTCTTCAAAGGCACCGAATGGCTCCATAATGGCCACGGTCCCCAACCCGATTTCTGGCGTGCCCCTACCGACAACGACTTCGGTAACCGGATGCCTTTCAACAATATCAACTGGAAAAAGGTGACCCTGAATCCCCGGCTGACCAAGATCAGCAGCTTTAAAAACGAGAACGGCAGCTTTACAGTCACCGCTGAATGGGAATTGACAGAAACCGCCTCCACTTTCACCACGCAAACAACGGTTTTCGGCGACGGATCCCTGCGTTATGAGTGCCGGTTGGAGGCCTCCGCCACAGAAAATTCTGACATCCCCCGCATCGGGATGCGCCTATGCCTGCCTGCAGATTTTGACCAATTGACTTACTATGGCCGCGGGCCCCATGAGAACTATACCGACCGCAATGTGTCGGCATTCGTCGGTCTTTACTCAGGGAAAGCGGAGGAGCAGATGGTTCCCTATGTGCGGCCTCAGGAAAACGGCAATAAAACCGGCGTTCGCTGGGCTGCCCTCACCAATGGTGCAGGGTCAGGATGGCTGGCGGTCAGCGGCCAACCCGTCAAAGGATTCGAAATGACAGCCATGCCCTGGCTTTCCGAAGATTTCGACGCCCGCACAGACACCGATTACGGCTCTATCGAAAAAGAACAGAAACACCCCACCGACGTCCAACGCCGTGATTTTATCCGCTGGAACATCGACCTGGGGCAACGGGGTGTCGGCGGCGTCGACAGCTGGGGGTCTATGCCCCTCGAAAAATACCGCTACCCTGCCGGCCATACCTACGAATATGCCTTTACTCTGGTTCCCATTGAAAATACCACTCCCGAAAACAGAATCGGCCTGAGTAAAAAATACGCCTCCTCACCAAAGCCCAAAAAATAACCCGTAAGAACCGGTTATAACTGGTCAGTATATCAAAAAGAGCAGGCGGTTTTATCGCCTGCTCTTTTGATATCCCCCAACCCGGCACCATGGAATTAAGCTATAAATCCCTATATCGGACTTGCTCCGTCAGGGTACACGCCATGCACGGCGCACAAAAAAAAGGAGAGCTCAATAGCTCCCCTTTTTCAAATGTTAACCCCCAAACACACAATGTCAGATCTATATCTGACGTGAAGTACTACAAAGGTAAACGTTATTTTGATTTATCCTTCAACTTTTGAAAAAATTTTTTAACTTTTTGGAGCACCTAACAATCAGCGGAATGCAGTGGTCAAAGTACGTACGGTGAGCGCTTCTTTCAGTTTTTCGGGGCTCATAGAGCTCTTCAGGGTGACCCTTACCGTCGAGGAAGGCAGCATATCAAAATAGTTGTCGGAGAAGAAACCCTCTTCATCTCCACATTGCAGGTAGACATTTCTGGCCAGTTTATCGGTAGTCAGAAGGATGTCATAGCCTTCGGCGGTTTTCTCCGTAGTGATGGTAACAGCAGGTTCCGGAAGTTTCAGTTCCTTGAAAGGTTTGAAGTAAAGCAGGTTGGAGGAGCTAATTTCGTCTCCCTCTATCAGTTCTGTTACCAGGAAGCACTCCTCAGGATGGGCCCCGCCCAGGAATTCGTTCAGGTTTTCACTGAAGAGCACTGTACTCGCATTGGCAGGCACCGTCACCTCGTTTTCAACCTTACGGACTTCCCTCCCTTCAAAATCAAGCAGTCGCAACCGCAACACTCCATTTTTTTCTGAAAGATGATCGTTGATGACCGCCACCTTAAGCGCCTCTCCTTCCCTGAAGGGAGAAACCAGCAGTGGTTCAAATCCTTTTTTCACATAATACTGGAGCGCTTTCCACCGCTGGTAGTAGTCGGTAGAGCTCCATGAGGCGACCGGCCATACATCATTGATCTGCCAGTAGAGGCTCCCCATGTTATAGGGGGCGGCACGCCGGTGCCCCTCCAGTCCGAACTTGATCCCCTCGGCCTGCAAGACCTGACCCACATAGAGGAACGACTCAAAATCCTTTGGCTTTTCATACTCCTTGAGCATATAATACTCAATGGTTTCATTGCCTATGGAAGAGCGCTGGTGCGACTTCATCACCTCCGAATAAATGTCATGATCTTCGGGGGTAGTATATTTGCGCACCGTAGCTATTTCGGGGAAGGACTGGAAGCCGTATTCGCTCATGAAGCGGGCCATGTGGGTGGCATAGGTCTCAAAGGGTTCTTTGCCCCACCATACCCCCCAGTAGTGTTCATCCCCGTTGACCAGGTCTGCGGGAATACCCATGCCGGAGGAGGGACTCGATGCCCAGTAACTCCGTGCCGGATCCAGTGCGCTGACCACCTCCGGAAGAACCTTGTGGAAGATATCCTCATAGGCTTTCCAGATCAGGTCAGCATTCTCCTGGCTTTTGGCCTCCTCAGCCCGTTTCCACCCCCAGCCATACCAGGCCGAGAGAATCTCGTTGTTCCCGCACCACAGTCCAATGCTGGGGTGATTACGCAGCCGTTTCACGTTATCAGTGGCCTCCTGTCTGACATTCTCCAGGAACTCCTCATCACCGGGGAACATCGCGCAGGCAAACATAAAGTCCTGCCATACCAGAATACCGGCTTCATCACATAAATCATAAAACAGATTATCCTCATAGACGCCGCCACCCCATATCCTGATCATGTTCATATGGGAGACACGGGCGGTTTCGACCACCTTCCGGTAGTTGTCGGGGGTCACCCGGGGCAGGAACATGTCGTTGGGAATATAGTTCACCCCTTTCATGAACACGGGAACCCCGTTGAGCTTGAAATAAAAGGAGGTCCCCTTGTCGTCTTTCTCCCTGACCAGTTCGAGGGTACGCAGGCCGATCCGGACCAACCGGGAGGCCGTTCCGCCATCTACGGCCACCGTTCCGGTGAGGTTGTACAAATGGGCCTCCCCCAGTCCGTTGGTCCACCAGAGGATGGGATTGGCAATCTCAAAGGGAGCATCATATCTGTTCACGCCCTTTTTCAGGTCTACGCTGACCGTAGCCAGCTCCATACCTTCATGGGCAATGGTCAGCCTGGCAGGGCCGTCGGCCTGGGCATCAATTTCAAAGGAGGCGTTCATAACGGCTTTTTGCTGGTCGAGGCTTTTCTGCTGAATATGCAGGTCGGTAATAGAGGCCTCGTCCCAGGCTTCCAGATACACCGGTCGCCAGATACCGCTGGTCACCAGCCGCGGACCCCAGTCCCAGCCAAAATGGTAACCCGCCTTGCGCGTGAAAACACTCACCTTCCTGCCCCCTTCCACCTCACCGGTCACCGCCTGGTCGTTATCCGACACCGGAATGACATAGGGCAGGGCATCGTGCTTGCGAATCCCTTCCACAATGGGAGAGCGAAAAAGGATATGGAGTTCATTGTCGCCCACCTTCAGCAGCGATTTCACCTCTGCTTTCCACTCCCTGAACATATTATCAGCTGACAGCACAGGCTGACCATTGAGGGTCACCTCCGCATAGGTGTCAAGGCCTTTGAAGTCGAGCGCCACCCTGTCACGGGCCAGCAGTTCCGGAGTCACCGTCAGGATGGTCCGGTATTCCCAGTTGACCTTGTCAATCCACTGGACCTGCCGCTCATTCATCCGGAAATAGGGATCTTCGATCTTGCCATGGGCCATCAGATCGGTGTGCACCGTTCCTGGTACGACAGCCGGAAGCCATGCGGTATCTCCCGCCTGGCGAAACTGCCAGTTCCCTTTCAACTCTTCAATGCTCATCAGTTCTTGCTTTTGTGGTGAATTGCATCCCGGCACCAGCGCCAGACCCAGGAGTGCAAAAAATAACAGATTCCGTTTTTTCATATCATTTATGTTTGGTTATTTATGGTTGCTCCGGAAACCGGAAACCCGTCAAGGAGAGTGGCCCGATCCATAAAAAGGGCCCTCTGAACGGGTGTTTACCCCCGGTCAGCGGAGGGTGGCACGGCCCTGAAACATAAAGAGGTTGCCCCGCAACAGGAACAACCTCTCTGTTAAAAGCCGGCAGGGATCACTTTTTAATCTCAGTGTTCATTTTAAAGGGAAGGTAGAGCGGACAGAACCTGAATACTCCGGTCAGCAGAGGAATCAATCCAATCAAACCCCACCAGTTCCTGTAAATCAATCCCAACAAAAGGATGATCAGTCCGGCGATGATTCTGACCAAACGGTCAGTAGCTCCAACATTACATTTCATGTCATTCAGTTTTTACGTTCATCGGGTAGAATGCATCAGACTCTTGCCTATTCCCGGGATTCTTTTTGCATGGATGGTCCGTTCTCAACGATCGCAAAGAATGGCTTCGGGCATTCATCCCTGGATTAATCTACCTCTTGTAACGTAAAAGGCTGGAATAAGTTCACCTTCAGGGGGCTCTTTTATCCGCGCACGGCTGAAACACCGGGAAGGTCACGTCCTTCGAGGTATTCGAGGAGCGCACCTCCTGCCGTGGAGATGTAGGAAACACCATCGGCAAAACCGAACTGGTTGACGCAAGCCACGGAATCACCGCCACCCACCAGGGAGAATCCTCCCTTACGGGTCGCTTCGACGATGGCTTCGCCCACGGCCTTGGAGCCAGCGGCGAAGTGCTCCATCTCAAAGACGCCGACAGGGCCGTTCCAGAGGATGGTACCCGAATGGGCGATCACCTCCCTGAAGCGGGCGATGGAATCAGGGCCGGCATCGAGGCCCATCCAGCCTTCGGGGATTTTTCCGGCGGGGCATACCTGCGTATTGGCATCGTTGGCAAAGGCATCGGCAGCCACCACGTCGGTAGCCATGATGATATTGACCCCTTTGGCTTTGGCCGTCTCCTCGATCCGCAAGGCCGTTTCCAGAAAGTCATCCTCACAAAGCGAGTTACCGATCTGGCCGCCTTTGGCTTTGATAAAGGTAAAGGTCATCCCTCCGCCCAGAATCAGGTTGTCTACCTTGTCGAGCAGGTTCTCGATGATGGTGATCTTGGTCGACACCTTGGCCCCGCCCATGATAGCGGTCAGCGGCCGTTGAGGATTCCGCAACACCTTATCGAGGCTCTCCAGTTCACTTTCGATGAGGTAGCCAAACATCTTGTCATTGGGAAAGAACTGGGCCATCACTGCCGTGGAAGCGTGGGCCCTGTGGGCTGTACCAAAGGCATCATTCACCCAGCAATCGCCGTTCTCAGCCAACTGACGGGCCATCTCCACATCGCCCTTCTCTTCTCCCTTATGGAAACGGAGATTCTCCAGCAGCAGCACCTCACCGGGTTGCAGGGCATGGCACATGGCCTTTACCTCTTCACCGATGCAGTCGGGAGCCAGCTTCACGCCCACCCCCAGCAATTCACTCAGATGCCCCACCAGGTGACGCATCGAATATTTATCCTCCGGGCCGGCCTTGGGACGACCGAAATGAGACATGATCACAGGCGAACCACCGGCAGCCATCACCTTGCGGATAGTGGGCAGAGCAGCCCTGATGCGGGTATCATCGGTAATCACAAACTGGTCATCCAGGGGAACATTAAAATCTACGCGGATCAACGCTTTCTTCCCTGAAAAGTTGTAGGTGTCTATCGTCTGCATATGAAAGTTTTAGATGATTTGTTTGATCAAAGGTAGAAAATTTCGGGCAGAATCACAGGGGCCCCGGCAGGCTCCACCCGAATTTAATGTACAAATAACCTGAAAATTCCGGCCAAAACCCCTATTTTTGACCCTTCCCCGTCAGGAGCAATGGTCAGCTCCCGCGAGGAATAATGAACCAGCAGCCGCAGATCATGTTTTTCAGAGAGATCATTGGTCAGGAAAAAATCAGGCAACGGCTGATCCGGTCGGTACAGGAGCAGAGGATCAGCCATGCGCAACTCTTTTCGGGGCCTGAGGGTACCGGAAAGCTGGGGCTTGCCCTGGCTTATGCCCAGTATATCTCCTGCCGCAACCGGAGTGAAACCGACAGTTGCGGGGTATGTCCCTCCTGTCATAAATTTGCCAAACTGGCGCACCCCGACCTCCACTTCGTCTTTCCCATTTACAACAAAAAATCCTCACAGAAGGCGGTCAGCGACGACTTCCTCACCCAATGGCGGGAGATCCTCCTGGCCTCACCCTATTTCAATCTGAGCCAATGGATGAGCGCCATCGAAGCCGACAATGCCCAGGCGATCATCTATTCGCATGAGAGCGAATCGATCATCCGCAAGCTGAGTCTGAAACCCTACGAGGCGGAATTCAAGACGATGATCATCTGGTTGCCTGAAAAAATGCACCCCTCCTGTGCCAACAAACTGCTTAAGATGATCGAGGAACCTCCGGCGAAGACCCTGTTCCTGCTGGTCACCGAAGAGGAGGAGAGCGTTTTGCCCACCATTCTCTCCCGCACCCAGATCATCAGGGTTCCCGGCATTGACGATGCCAGTTTGCTGGAAGCCCTGCGCAACAGGGGCGAGGAGAACCCTGAAATCCTGGCCGGCATGGTTCACCGTGCCGGAGGAAATTACCTCAAAGCCCTGGAATATACCCAACCCGGCGAAGATAAACTCTATTACTTCGCCATGTTCCAGAAAATCATGCGCCACGCCTGGAAAGCAGAGGTTCTGGAACTCCTCACCCTGGCCGAAGAACTGACCGAATTGGGAAGAGAACGCCAAAAGGAGTTCTTCCTCTATCTCCTCCAGCTGATCAGAGAGTATTTCACCATGAACCTGGGAAACCCCTCCCTCCTTTATCTCACCAGAAGCGAAAAGGAATTCGGGGTCAAATTTGCCCGGTTCATCAACGAAAGAAACATCATCCCTTTCAAGGAACTCTTTGAGGAGGGGTATCGCCATATCTCCATGAATGGCAATGCCAGGATCATCTTCACTGACACCCTGTTGAAAATCGTCAGGCTCATCAGAAGATGATTTATTATTAATTTTGCAGTCGCACGGTCATTACCTGTCAGGGATAAGATGTGCCTGAGCATAAATTTGATTGAAACGAATGGAATCATACATAGAAAGAGGAATTTTCGGAGAGCGCAAGGCGGGCTGTTCCCGGCTGGGGATCACCGATTGGCTGGCCGATGTGCCCAATGTACGGAATCCCGGGCAGATCGTGGAAGTGCGGTTCAAGAATACCCGGCGCGATTACTTCCGCAACGTCAATGATCTGAAGCTGGAAACGGGTGATCTGGTAGCCGTGGAAGCCAACCCCGGCCATGATATCGGTGTGGTCAGCCTCATCGGCGACCTGGTGTTCGAGCAGATGAAAAAACACAAAGTCTCCTTTATCAACGGGGAGTTCCGGAAGATCTACCGCAAGGCCAAGCCCGTTGATATCGAGAAGTGGCGGGAGGCGATCCTGTTGGAGCACCAGACCATGATCAAGTCACGGCAGATCGCGGCTGACCTGCGGCTCAACATGAAAATCGGAGACGTGGAATACCAGGGCGATAAGACCAAAGCCATCTTCTATTACATTGCCGATGAGAGGGTCGATTTCAGGCAGCTCATCAAGATTCTGGCCGATCAGTTCCGTATCCGTATTGAGATGAAGCAGATCGGGGCCCGGCAGGAAGCCGGTCGTATCGGCGGCATCGGCCCCTGCGGAAGAGAACTCTGCTGCTCTACCTGGATCAACAATTTCATTTCGGTGACCACCAATTCGGCCCGCTACCAGGATATCTCCATGAATCCTCAGAAGCTGGCCGGCCAATGCGGCAAACTCAAATGCTGCCTCAACTTCGAAGTCGACACCTACCTCGACGCGCAACGCGACTTTCCCCCGACCACGATTCCTCTGGAAACCGAAAAGGGAAGGCTGATCTTCCAGAAAGCCGACATTCTCAGCGGCATCTACTGGTATTCGGCACAAAACGGAGAGGCCGCCCCTACCCTGGTGCCCATCCCTGTGAGCAAGGTCAAGGAGATCCTCCGCATGAACAGCGCCGGTAAACGGGCCGACAAGGTCACCCTGGAAACCCAGCAACCGCGCGACAAAGAACAGGAGACCTTCCAGAATATGGCGGGGCAGGAGAGTATCAGCCGTTTTGATTCTGCGGAACCTTCCCGGAAAAGAAAGAAAAATTCCAGGAAGCCCGGGAACAGGAGGGGACCCCAATGAGACCTTCAGGAGCCGGGCTCATCACCGCGCTGGTGCTGGTCGTGGCGGTGGCCGCCTGTGACCCCGCACGGGTCTTCGACGAGTACCGGCCCATCCCCGGGGCGACCTGGGCTACCGACTCCGTCCTCTCTTTCAGCTTCAACATTGCCCGCACCACCCAGAACAATAACATCTGGTTCAATATCCGCAATGACCAGACCTATGAATACAGCAACCTCTGGCTGTTCGTGACCCTGGAGTCCCCCTCAGGCAGCGCCGTCACCGACACCGTGCAACTGGTCCTGGCCGATCCCTCGGGCCACTGGCTGGGTAAAGGATTCAGCGGCACTTATGACAACCGCCTGATATACCGGCGCAATGTCTTCTTTCCCGAATCAGGCCGTTACACCCTTCGCCTGAGACACGGCATGAGAAATGACCTCCTCCGGGGCATCACCGACGCTGGCGTTCGCATCGAAAAAATAAACTAACTGTCTGCCAGTGGGAAAAAACAAACTTTCGAAATTCGCCGAAATGGAGCATTTCAGCAACCTCTTCCAGCCTACCTATGAAGAGCTGCTGAAGGGGGATTTTCCGTACCGGGGAAAGTGGGGCCATGATTACTTCCGGAACCCCCACCCCATCGTGGCCGAACTGGGCTGCGGAAAAGGGGAGTATACGGTGACTCTGGCCGGCCTTCATCCCGGAAAGAACTATATCGGCCTGGATATCAAGGGAGCCAGGATGTACACCGGAGCCCGCGAAGCCCTGCATCAAAGGCTGGACAATGTGGCCTTCCTCCGTACCAGGATCGAGAACACCCCCCTTCTCTTTGGTCCACAGGAAATCAGCGAAATATGGCTCACCTTTCCCGATCCCCAGTTGAAGAAAACGCGCAAACGACTGACTTCCACCTGGTTCATTCGCAAATATCTCGAATTCATGCGCCCAGGCGGGGTGATCAGGCTCAAAACCGACTCTCAATTCCTCTATGCCTATACCTCGGCGCTGGTGCGGCTCAACCAGTTTGAGATTCTCGCCGATACCCCCGACCTCTATACCTCGGATCAGGCCGACGAAATCCTCTCCATACGCACTTTCTACGAGAAACAGTGGCTCGACAGGGGCATTCCGGTGAAGTACCTGGCCTTCGTTCCAGAAGGGGACAGAACACTACTGGAACCGGGTGAAGATTTTGAAAAAGAGGAATACCGGAGTTTCGGCCGGAGCGCCCGCACCTGAAGATCAATGAGATGAACGAACGTTACAACCACATATATGACATTGTCAGGCAGATTCCTCCGGGAAGGGTGACCACCTACGGGGCGATTGCCGCCTGTGTGGGGACTACCGGGGGAGCCCGTTTGGTGGGGTGGGCCATGAATGCCTCCCACCACCTTCCTGCTTATATCCCTGCGCACCGGGTCGTCAACCGCAACGGACTGCTCACGGGCAAGCATCATTTCGGAACCCCCGACACCATGCGGGAACTCCTCGAAAGTGAAGGGCTCACCATCGTCGACGACCAGATCACCGGCTTCGCCAAACGGTTCTGGGATCCGGCAAAGGAACTAAATCCCCCCTGGCCAGGAGAAAGAGAGGCAGGCGGCCCTGGCCACACCCTAAAGGAAGGGGCCGGATGAAGGGCCGGCAAAGCGCGGCTGCAGATGGGACATCCAGGCTGCACAGCGGTTCAACAATAAGAATAATTAGGATACCAATAAGTCACAATGATGAATGAAATGCCCAGAAAACTCATTATTCCCAAGAATGTAACCGACGCCCTGCGGGGGGTCCTTTATCCGGGAAGCAACCAGGATATCGTTACCCTGAACATGGTTCAGGAGATCAGGATCGCCGGGCAGCAAATCAACTTCACGTTGGTCTTCCAGCGGTCCGATGATCCGGCGATACCGGAGCTGGTAGACGCCGCAGAGAAGGCCATCGAACAGCAACTGGGTTCGTCGGCTGCCATCCGGGGAAATATTGCCGTGAAATATATCCACGATATGGAACGGCCACTGCTTCCGGGCGTGAAGAATATCATTGCCGTGGCTTCCGGAAAGGGAGGAGTGGGTAAATCGACCATAGCCGTCAACCTGGCGGTAGCACTGGCCAACAGTGGTGCCTCGGTCGGCCTGATCGACGCCGACATCTTCGGGCCCTCTATTCCCAAAATGTTCGGCAGCGAAACGGTCCGCCCCGCTTCCCGGAAAGAGGATAAACGCGATCTGATCGTTCCGGTGGAGAAATTCGGGGTTAAATTCCTCTCCATCGGCTTCTTCGTGGCTCCTGAGAGCGCCCTGATATGGAGGGGGCCAATGGCCTCCAACGCCCTGAAACAGCTCATCGCCGACGGGGACTGGGGAGAACTCGACTACCTGCTCATTGACCTGCCTCCCGGAACGTCAGACATCCATCTCACCCTGGTGCAGACCATCCCGGTGACGGCTGCCGTGATCGTGACCACCCCTCAGGCGGTGGCCCTGGCCGATGCCATCAAGGGGGTCAATATGTTCCGGAGCAAGTCGATTGATGTACCGGTACTGGGCATCGTCGAGAACATGGCCTGGTTCACTCCCGAAGAACTCCCTGACCATAAATATTATATTTTTGGAAAAGAAGGGGGCAAGCGATTCGCTGACGAGGAGGGGCTGGTCTTGTTAGGTCAGATTCCGCTGGTACAGAGTATCCGCGAAGGGGGCGATGACGGGCTACCTTCGGCGGCCCATCCAGACACCATCACCGGGCAGGCCTTCAGGGATCTGGCCGGGGAGGTCATCCGCGAAATGGAGATCAGAAATTCACGCCTGGCCCCTACGCACAAGGTGACCGTCTCCCGTAAGTAGATCGCGGGCGACCGCCGGGCAGGATGGGCCTGGCTACACGTTGCGGGCCAATCACACGGCCCATGCCGTTTTTCATTGGGAAACGGGCAATATTTTAAATGCAGAAGAGTTTATTTGTACAGGAAATTCAGGATCTGTTTGAAGAGGAGTTTTTACTATACCGCGCTGATCATCTTGCTGGCTGTGGTGTTCCATGGTTGTTCCACGGAAAAAAACACCAGGGCCTCACGGGCTTACCATAACGTAACCTCGAAGTATAACATTTACTTCAACGGCAAGGAGAGCATGAAGGCCGGCCTCAAGCGTATTGAGGATAACGTTCAGGATGATTTCACCCGGATCCTTCCGGTCTATATTGAGAGTTATCCATCAGCAGGCAACACCTCACGGGCCGACATGGACAATACCATCCTGAAGGCCACCAAGCTGATCCAGATCCATTCCATCACCAAAAAACCCAAACGACAGCGGATAAGAACCCGTGCCTACCAGCAGTTTGCCAGCCAGGAGGAGTTCAACAAATGGGTCGATGACAGTTATCTGCTCATGGGGAAAGCCTATTTCTACCAGCACAATTTTGTGTCGGCAGCGGAGAATTTCTCCCTGGTCACGCGCAAATTTCCGCAGGGAAAAAGCAGGTACGAAGCACTGGTCTGGCTGATGAGGAGTTACAGTGAGCAGGAGCGTTATGCCGAAGCCCGGGAGATCATGCTGGCCATGGAGTCAGACCGTCTCTTTCCCCGGAAGCTGGAGAAGGAGCTGGCCAAGGTGGCTGCCGATATGTTCCTCAAGCAGAAGGAGTACCAGGAAGCCCTGAAATACCTCGATATAGCCCTGAAAAAGAGCCATAACGGCAAGGAGAAGGCCCGGTTGCAATATATCATGGCACAGCTCTACCTCGAAACCGGCAACGAGGCAAAGGCTTCCGAGGCCTATCGGGCGGTGGGCAAATACAACGCACCTTATAAGATGGCTTTCAACGCGAGAATCAATGCCGCTGGCATGTTCTCGGGCCAGGGCGATCCTGAAGAACTGAAAAAGGAGCTGCGCAAACTGCTCCGGGATGAGAAAAACCTGGAATTCCGTGATCAGATCTATTTTGCGCTGGGCAATATTTTCTTCAAGGAGGGCAACCAGGAAAAAGCCATTGAAAACTGGCGTGAGTCGGTAGCCTCGAGTGTCGATAACGACCAGCAGCTCGCCCTCTCGGCCGTCACCCTGGCCGATCTCTATTTCCAGGAGAAGAGCTACAAGGAGGCCCAGGCTTATTACGACAGCGCGGTGATGGTGCTCAATGAGGATTACCCCGGATATGACCGCCTCAGCGAACTCCATGGAAGCCTTACCCGCCTGGTGGATCAGCTCACGGTGGTCGAGGTCCAGGACAGCCTCCAGAAGCTGGCGTTGATGCCTGAGGCGGAACGCGAACAACTGATCGGTAAGTGGATCGCTGACCTGAAGGAAAAAGAGCGCCAGGACGAGCTCATCGCCGCCCGGCAGCAGTCACAGGCCGGCTATTACCGGTCGAATGAATACCGGTTTGGTTTGGGCCGGAGCAGCGAAGGAGGTGGGTGGTACTTCTACAACCCGCAGACCGTTTCCTACGGGAAAGCGCAGTTTCAGCAACAATGGGGTCGGCGCAAACTCGAGGACAACTGGAGGCGCATGAACAAACAGACCGTCTCTGATGAGGAATACGGTGAGTTCGCCGACCTGGCCGACTCCACCAGAGCGGTGGTCAGAGAGACCGATCCCATGGAAAAAGCCTTTTATACCCAGGACCTGCCCCTGAACGACTCCCTGATGGCCCTCTCCCATGAGAAAATCAGAGACGCCCTTTATAATGCAGGACGCATCTTTAAAAGCGATTTCAGCGATTACCCCCGGGCCGCAGAAACCCTGACCAACCTCAACCAGCGCTATCCTTCGAACATCTATCTGCTCTCCGCCTGGTTCGAGCTCTATGACGCCTATGAACTGATGGGTGACCATGCCCGGGCTCTCGAATACCGCGACCTGATCATCAGCAGATACCCCGACAGTAATTATGCGCAGTATCTCCAGAATCCCAATTTCTTCGCAGAGGCAGAAGCCCGGAAACAGGAGATTAACATGATCTACCAGGAGACCTTCCGCGAATACAAGGCCGGCAGGTACCAGGAAGTGCTCACCCGCATCGCCGGCATGAAGAAGATGGACCCCGACAGCGCCCTGATGCCCAAAATCGACTTCATGGAAACCATCGCCCTGGGAGCCGGCAATGATATGGCCGCCCTGGGTGAGAAACTGAAAGGCTACATCACGACCTACCCCAGGGAGGAACCTACCCCCCTGGCCAAAGAGATCCTGACCCTCATCAGCGACAGTACCCTGGCCGACTATCAAAAACTGGTCGATATGGGTTACCTGCACGATGAAATACGCAACGAAGAGGTCACCGCGGGTGACCCTTCAGAAAACGATGAATTCGGAGGAAAATTCAGCTACGACGAAGACCTCCTGCACTATTTCGTCATCGTGTACCCGCGCGCGGCCGGCATTGACATCAACCGCCTTAAGTTCGACATTGCCAATTACAACCTCGACCACTATACCCGGCTCGATTTCGACCTGGCCGAGGAAGCCCTCGATGCTTCGACCAACCTGTTGACCGTCAGGTCACTGGCCAACAAGGAACAGGGGTTGATCTATTTCAGGGCGATCATCAGGCAACCGGAGGTCTTCCGGACCCTGGGCACTACCCCCTACCACAACTTCATCGCTTCCTCGACCAACTACCGGCAGATCCTTGCCGATCAGTCGGCAGGCGATTATCTCCGGTTTTTCCTGAAGAACTACAGCCGTTTTATCGGTCCTGACTTTACTCCGGAAGATCAACTCGGGGAAACGCCCGAAGAACTGATGGCCAGGGCCCAGCGGGAAGATGAAATCCTTCAGGAAAAAGGGCGCTTCGTCACCGTTGACGTTCCCGTGGTCTCCGGAATGTTTGACACCCATACCGACACCACCCAGAACTTCGTCCTGGCGGTGATGGACAAAAACCTCCCGATCAGGACCATGCTTAACCAGTTTGCCGACTTCAACCGCGACCAGTTCAGGATATGGAACCTGGCGCTTCAGATCAAGCAGGCCGGTGATTACCAGCTGATGGTCGTCAGGGGGCTTCCCGGGTTTACCGAAAGCCTCTCTTATTTCAGAAAGGTGATTCTGGAGCGTTCTCTTTTCCGGACGCTGGGCCAAACGACTTACCGGAATTTCATCATCACCGATGAGAACCTGGCCCGGCTTCTCGAAAAAGGGGATGTCAACGGCTATCTCGAATTCTTCAGGGCGAAATACATCCAGCAGGCTTCTGAGGGCAGTCAGGTGCCGGCCGCTCCCGGCCAGCCGGGGTCTTCCCGTGCGCCTCAGGGGGTCCCTGCCTCCGGATCAACCCTTACGGCACCGGGGGGCACCGCTACCAGCACCTCCGTGACCCCTGCGGAACCTTCACCTGCGGTTAAACCGTCAGGGGTAACCCCTACAGGGAGAACAGGAGAAACCACCGGGGATACAGTTGCCCGGGCCGTCGCCACGGCAAGAGCTGCAGAGCCGGCAGTGGCCTACAGCGGAGCCTACAATCAGCATGTGGAGGGAGACCATTATTACCTGATCATCGTCCCTTCACAGGGCTTTGCCAGGGAAACCTTTACCGCCGCCCTGGCTGCCTTCTGCCAGGAGGAACTCCCCGGAGCCGGCATCACCGTTGACGAACAGCCCCTTGATGATTTCCGCATCATGGTCAGGGTTCTGGGATTCCACGGAAAAACAGAAGCTGCGGCCTTCCATGGCAGGGTCACGGCCCGCCGCTCCCTCTTTGCACCGCTGGGAAGCCTCACCTACCGCAACTTCATGATCACCCCCGAAAATTACAATATCTTCCTCCAGCGTAAGAATATCACCGAGTATCTCGATTTTTACAAAATCGCCTATCCCGGCATGCCGTAGTGCCCTCCCCTGGCCCAGGGGTTAAAGTTTGTTAACCCCTTAACCCGAGGCATCATTTTTGGTATCTTGTCCCTTGAGAAACATGCCCTATGAGAAAAATATCCATCCTCTGGACCGACGATGAGATCGACCTGCTCAGGCCGCACATCATATTTTTACGCGAGAAGGGCTACGACGTCGATACCGCCACCAACGGTTCCGACGCTATCGACCTGGTCCGTGATCATTATTATGATATTATCTTCCTGGATGAAAATATGCCGGGGCTCAGCGGGTTGGAGACGCTTTCCCGGATCAAGACCCTGGTGCCTCATGTACCGGTAGTGATGATCACCAAGAACGAAGAGGAGAGTATCATGGATGAGGCGATCGGATCCAAGATTGCCGACTACCTCATCAAGCCCGTCAACCCCCGGCAGATCCTGCTCTCCCTGAAAAAAAACATAGAGAAGAAAAGGCTGATTACGGCCCAGACCACCTCCGACTATCAGAATGAGTTCATGCGGATCAGCTCCCGCCTCAACGACCGGATGAGTTACACCGAATGGACAGAACTCTACCGCACCCTGGTCTATTGGGAGCTGGAGCTGAGTGGTTCAGATGACAAGGCCATGGACGAGGTGCTGGCCATGCAGAAAAGCGAGGCCAACCAGGCCTTTTTCAGATTCATCAGAGATAATTATACCGGCTGGTTCAGGAAACCCCTGGGTGAACGCCCCCTCCTGTCGACCGACATCTTCCGCCAGAAGGTCTTTCCGCATCTCGACAACGGAAAAAAAGTATTCGTTCTGGTGATTGATAATCTGCGTCTTGACCAGTGGAGAGTCCTGAGCCGAATCATCAGCGAGTATTACCATACCGGCGAAGAGGCCCTTTACTTCAGCATTCTGCCCACCGCGACCATGTATGCCCGGAATGCCATGTTCGCCGGCCTCCTCCCTTCCGAAATCGAAAAGATCTATCCGCAACTGTGGGACGACGACGACAACGAGGGCAATAAAAACCAACACGAAGAAGAGCTGCTCCGGAAACAGATGTTGCGCCTGGGCCGAAAGGAAAAACTCTATTTTGACAAGGTCTCCAACCTCAAGAGCGGCAAAAAGATGAGCGAGACCGTGACGGCCGTCCAGGAAAACGACCTGTCGGTTCTGGTTTTTAACTTCGTTGACATGATTTCCCACGCCCGTACCGAAATGGATATGATCAGGGAACTCGCCTCCGATGAAAAAGCATACCGGTCGCTGACCCTGAGCTGGTTCAACCACTCCTCCCTCCTTGATCTGCTCATCACCCTCTCCTCTCTGAATATCATCCTGGTCATCACCACCGACCACGGCACCATCAAGGTCGACAATCCCGTGAAAGTCATCGGCGACAGGGAAACCAATACCAACCTCCGCTACAAGCTGGGGAGAAACCTGAACTACAAGTCAAAGCAGGTCTTCGAAGTGACCAATCCCAAAGAGGCCTTTCTACCCTCCCGCAATGTGAGCACCAGCTACATCTTTGCCCAGAACAACGACTTCTTTGTCTATCCCAACAACTATAACTATTACGCCAACTACTTCAGCAATACTTTTCAGCATGGAGGGATCTCCCTGGAAGAGATCATCATTCCGGCGGTCACCCTCTATCCCAAGAAATAAGCGGGCCTGGCGGGTGGCCGGCATCTTCCTGGCCGGAAAGTCAGACTGATCCAGGCAAGCCCAGGGTTCAGGCCTATTGCACAGCCGGTCTCAATGGGCGTCAGATTCCGGCAGGGTTGCACAGCCGGTCTCAATGGGCGTCAGATTCCGGCAGGGTAAGGTTGCAGTATTACAGGGCAGAGTGACAGAAGGGAAGAGGCGACCGGTCAGGCCTCCTTGTTTTTTTCCTTTTTCATCTGGGCGTAGAGTTTATTGGCGAAGATGAAGTCTTCCAGGATCTGGTTTTCAGAGTGGAGGATATTGTGTCTGGTTCCCTCCCAGCATTTCTCTCCATTGTGAATGAAGAGGATGCTTTCGCCGATCTGGATGACAGAGTTCATGTCATGGGTATTGATGATCGTGGTCATGTTGAATTCGCGGGTGAGCATCTGGATCAGGTCATCGATAAGGGTAGCGGTTTCAGGGTCGAGGCCTGAGTTGGGTTCATCGCAGAAGAGATATCGGGGGTTAAGGGCGATGGCCCGGGCAATGGCCACCCGTTTCTGCATGCCGCCGCTGATTTCCGAGGGGTAAAGGTGGTTGGCCCCCGAGAGGTTAACATGGTCGAGACAGAAGCCGACCCTGGAAGCCTTCTCTTTGGTTGTCATCGTGGTAAACATATCAAGGGGAAAGCGGACATTCTCCTCCACGGTGAGGCTGTCGAAGAGGGCTCCCCCCTGGAAAACCATACCCAGCTCCCTGCGGACCTCCTTTCGCTCCTTCACCTTCATCCGGGTAAAACTCCGCCCGTCATAAAGAATTTCCCCCTGGTCTACTTCATGGAGGCCCAGGATACATTTGAGCAACACGGTTTTCCCCGAGCCGCTGCGGCCAATGATCAGGTTGGTCTGCCCTTCCCTGAACTGCATCGAAATGTCGCTGATGGCTGGTTTTCCATCAAACAGCTTAGTCACGTTTTTGATCTCTATCATGCCGGTGGTCGCGCTTTAAGTCAGTAAGAGTCTTGTCAGGATCAGGTCAAAGAGCAGAATAAGGATATTGGTGTTGACCACAGCCCGGGTACTGGCTTTTCCCACCTCCAGGGCACCCCCCTGTACAAAATAGCCAAAGTAAGCCGGCACCGAGGAGACCAGGAAACCAAAGAAGAGGGACTTGATCAGGGAAAAGGTGACATAATAAGGCACGAAAAGGTACCTGATGCCGTCAATGTATTCGGTCAGGGTGACCACCCCCACAAAAGGCCCGACGATCAGACCGCCTATCAATCCGAAGAAAATGCTCAGGATCACCAGAAAGGGAAAAATGAAAACTACGGCCACGATCTTGGGAAGAATCAGGTAGCTTATGGAATTTATCCCCATGATTTCAAGGGAGTCGATCTGTTCGGTGACCTTCATACTCCCGATTTCGGAGGTGATGTTGGAGCCTATTTTCCCGGCCATGATCAGGGCCAGAATGGTGGAGGAGAATTCCAGGATCAGCACGTCGCGTGTGCCCAGCCCGATCAGGTAAGAGGGGAAGATGGGATTCATCAGGTTGTAGGCAAACTGGATGGTCATGATCCCCCCCGTGAAAAGGGAGATAATCACCACGATGCCCACCGAGTTGACCCCCAGCCCTTCTATTTCGTGGAAGAGCTGTTTGACATACATCTTGTGTTTCTCAGGCCGGGCAAACACCTTGCTCAACATCCAGAAATAGCGTCCTATATGAAAAAAGTAGTTCATTGAAGCTTCTCTTTGGCCCAAAATTACAAAGTTATTCACCCCGCAGGAACTTTCGGAGTGTGAATTTGGGGGGGGGCTTTTATTTCAGGTGAGGGCGTATGGAAAATTTGGGTATTTTTGGAGGAGTTGAAACTTGCTACCCATGAATAATAACTATTGCATCATCATGGCCGGAGGAATTGGTTCCCGATTCTGGCCCCTCAGCCGTAAATCGATGCCCAAGCAATTTCTCGACATCCTGGGAACGGGACGCACCCTGCTGCAACAGGCCTATGACCGGTTTTCAAAAATCATCCCTCCGGAGAATTTCTTTGTTGTCACCAGCACCGATTATGCGGGACTGGTTCTGGAGCAGTTGCCTGATCTGGAGAGCCGGCAGGTGCTTGCCGAACCGCTCAGGAGGAATACCGCCCCCTGTGTAGCTTATGCCGCCAATAAAATCAAAACCATCAACCCGGAAGCCAACCTGATCGTAGCCCCTTCCGACCACCTCATCCTTAAGGAGGAGGAATTCCTGAAACAGATCTCCAATGGGCTGGAATTCGTGGCTTCCCGCAAGGTACTGCTTACCCTGGGCATCCATCCCAGCCGCCCCGAAACCGGCTATGGATATATCCAGACGGGTGAAAAAGCGACCTTCGGAACCCTTGACAACCTCTACAATGTCAAGACCTTTACTGAAAAACCCGACCTCCGGATGGCCGAGATCTTCCTCGACAGCGGCGAATTCTTCTGGAATTCAGGGATCTTCCTCTGGTCTCTGCCCTCCATCCTCACTGCCCTCGAAGCCCACCTCCCTGAAGTAGCTTCCCTTTTCTCGCAGGGTGAACACCTTTACAATACCCCCAGCGAACCGGCCTTTATCAGCAAAATCTACTCTGAATGCATGGGCATCTCCATCGACTACGGCATCATGGAAAAATCAGACAACGTCTTTGTGCTGACCGCCGACTTCGGGTGGAGTGACCTGGGAACCTGGGGATCCCTCTACGAAAACAAGGAAAAAGACGACCAGGGAAACGTCATCACCGGCAACGGCGTCTTTACCTACGACTGCACCAACTCCATTATCAATGTCAATGGTGAAAAAATCGCCGTCCTCCAGGGCCTTGACGGCTATATCGTGGTCGAATCCAAAAATACCCTCCTGGTCTGCCGCCGTGAAGATGAGCAACAGATCAGGCAATTCGTCAATGATGTACTGATCACCAAAGGACCGGACTATGTATAATCTTGAAGATTAGAAGATTAGAAGGTCGGAATAATCTGGAATCAGGAGTCTTGAATCTGGAATCTGGAATCTGGAATCTTCCCGACTGAGTCGAGACTCCGCTTCGCTACGTGAGTCGGGGATGAGGAATCCGAAATCAGAAATCAGACGTCGGGAGGCCGATTCGAATCGAAAGCATTGAATGACAGATTATTCGTAAGATATTCAGAGGGTGCGATAGCGCTCAATCTTAACCCCAGTCTCCACCTTTTTTACAGTGTGTTTTTCATGGCAGGGGGTTTCCTGTGGAGGGAAGCCTGTTCGAAGGCATAGGCCAATTTGAGGAGGAGGGGTTCGCTCCAGGCCTTTCCGAAGAAGGAGAGCCCCACGGGGAGGCCATGGACAAAACCCATAGGTACGGTAATATTGGGATAACCGGAGATGGCTGCGGGAGAGGAGCTGCTGCCGCTGAAATGGTCGCCGTTGACAGGGTCAATGGTCCAGGCAGGTCCGTTGGTGGCCGCGATGATGGCATCGAGGCGGTGATCAGCCATGACGGCGTCGATGCCTTCGGCTCCCCATCCTTTTTTCGCTTTGGCCAGGGCCTCCAGGTATTCTGGAGTGTCAAGGTCCCCTTTGGCTTCCGCCGCCAGAAAGATCTCCTGTCCGAACCAGGGCATCTCCTTCTCCCTGTGGGCCTCGTTAAAGGCAATGATACCGGAGAGAGATTTCACAGGGGCATTGGGATGGGCAGCCAGGTAGGCATTGAGGTCGGCCTTGAACTCATACAGGAGAACCTGATAGGAAGCTGCGCCGGCTTCCCTGGCTGCCGGGAAGCGGATGTCATCGATCACTTCGGCGCCCCGTGTTTTAAGGAGTTCAACGGCCTGCCGGAACAGTTCATCCACAGCAGGATGGAATCCCAGCATCTCCCGGGCGATGCCGATACGGGCATTTTTCAGTCCGTCAGGATCGAGAAATGGGGTGTAATCGTTGAAGATTGTGCCGCGGGGGATATGAGTAGGGGCATCCTGGTCGTCGAAGGCCGCGAGGGCGCCCAGAAGCAGGGCGGCATCTGTCACACTCCGGCCCATGGGACCGGCGGTATCCTGGCTATGGGCAATGGGGACGATCCCCCTCCGGCTCCAAAGCCCCAGGGTGGGTTTGATGCCCACGATACCGTTGACTCCCGACGGACAGACGATCGAGCCGTTGGTTTCCGTGCCGATCCCGAGGGTGCAGAGGTTGGCCGATACGGCAACAGCTGTTCCGGAGCTGCTACCGCACGGACTCCGGTCCAGGGCATAGGGATTCCTGGCCTGCCCTCCCCGGCCACTCCACCCGCTGCTGGAGAGGTCGGAACGGAAATTGGCCCATTCGCTCAGGTTTGTTTTTCCCAGCAGTAGGGCCCCGGCCTCCCGCAACCGGGCGACCAACGGAGCATCAGCAGCCGCCCTGTGCCCTTCCAGGGCCAGCGATCCCGCGGTGGTCTGCATCTGATCGCCTGTATCTATGTTATCCTTGATGACCACGGGAATGCCATGCAAGGGTCCGCGAACCTTACCCTCCTTTCTCTCCCGGTCCAACCGACGGGCCATCTCCAGAGCTTCGGGATTGACCTCCATGACCGCATGCAGCAAGGGATTCAGGGTGGCCATGCGGTCGAGGTATTGCGCACATAAACTTTCGGAGGTGATTTCTCCTGAGGCCATCATCTCCCCCAACCGGATCACTCCCAGCTCCTCCAATTCAAAGGGGGAAAGGGCCTTCTCCCCCGATGGGGAACCTCCGGGAGAAGAGGTGCAGCCGGTCACTCCAGGGATACCGGTCATAGCCAGGGTGGCCATTCCTGCCGCAGAGGCAGTGAAAAAACGACGACGTTTCATAGTTCTGGTTTTAGTGGTTTAAAGTTAACAAAGGATGGTTGGAAATGCCTATTTCCGTCGCCGGTAGCATGAAAAAAAAGAGACTGCACCATGACGGGCAGTCCCTTTTTCAACTTAAAACTTCTCTCTCTATACTCTGTGAAGGTTACCGGCTTGAGGTTACTTTTCAGCAGTGGGTTCGGAAGGGGCCTTGGTGCTCCAGCAACCGGTTGCGGTCATCCAGGCTTCCAGGGAGAGGGGTTCCTCGGTGGCTGGAGCGATGTAAGGAAGGGCCTCCCAGGTGGGCACGCTGGTCATCCATGTTGCCAGGCTCATGGGGCTCTCTGTTTCGACGGTAGAGAAGAGGCCGGCATGGAAGGTTCCGACACCGGTCATCCAGGGTTCCAGTTCCAGAGGAGCCTCTGCTTCTGTCACGAAGCTGGCAGGGTTCTCAAAGTTCGCCGTATTGGTCATCCAGGATTCCAGCACCAGCGCCTCGTCATAATCGCGGGAGAGGCAGTTGAACTCCATACACTTCCAGTAACATTCATTGACCATCCAGTTCTCTATGCTCAGTTCATCATCTGTGGCATTTTCGATGCAGATAGCCGCTTTGGTTTCCCTGCCTTTGGCCGTTGCTGCACCCGAGAAAAGGTAACTTACTGTCAGCAACATAAGGGTGGAGAAGAATACTCTTGTTTTCATGGCTTTTCTGTGTTAATGTTTTCTGTTTCTAGTTTCTGCTTTCTGTTCTGTTTCTGTTTCTGTTTCTGATCACTCTAATAGACTCTTTACAGACACAAATGTTACACTTAAAACTCCCCGGAAACAGAGTTATCCTGTGAACATCGGTTGAATACCGGTAAACGGAGAAAAGGGAGGAGGAAGGGAACAGGACAAAATGAGGGTCAGGCCGGTTTTTGCCGGCAAACCGGCTAACGGCGACAGATTCCGGTCCCTTCTCCGGATCGTCCGGAAGGGCACAAATAAATCCTCATCAGGAATTCATTTCACTGATTTTATGATACTTGCATATTCTCAGGACGCTTGACAGCTTTCCGGAGGGGCAAGAAAAGGCATTTTCCTGGTGGAACAACAGGGAAGAGCCAGGCGGATTGGATCAGGAAAGGCGAGGCAGGGCGGTGCGTTCTACCTGGCAGGGAGGTATGTTCTACCTTTTAATGTACTGCTCCTCGTAATATTTAAGGTAATCCCCGCTGGTCACGTTATTGAGCCATTCTTCATGGGAAAGGTACCAGTCGATGGTTTTCTCGAGTCCCTCTTCGAATTGGAGGGAGGGGGTCCATCCCAGTTCGTGTTGCAGTTTGGAGGAGTCGATGGCATAGCGGAGGTCATGGCCGGCCCTGTCTTTGACGTATGTGATCAGTTTTTCAGAGGTGCCGGGTTCACGGCCGAGTTTGCGATCCAAAATTGTGCACATCAGCCTGATCAGGTCGATATTTTTCCATTCGTTGTGACCGCCGATGTTATAGGTTTGGCCCGGAGTTCCCCGATGGAAGATCACGTCAATGGCACGGGCATGGTCTTCGACCCAGAGCCAGTCGCGTACATTTTCACCTTTGCCGTAAACGGGAAGGGGTTTGTTGTTTCTGATGTTATGGATAAAGAGGGGGAGCAGTTTTTCAGGGAACTGGAAGGAGCCGTAGTTGTTAGAGCAGTTGGAGATCACCACCGGAAGCCCGAAAGTATCGTGGTAAGCCCGCACAAAATGATCGGAGCTGGCTTTGGAGGCTGAATAGGGGCTGTGGGGATCGTAGCGGGTCTCTTCCGTGAAGATTCCTTCCCGGCCGAGGGATCCGTAGACCTCATCGGTCGACACGTGATAGAAGAGTTTACCTGCTGCATCCTCGTTCCATAAATGGCGGGCGGCATTCAGGAGGTTGACCGTACCGATGACGTTGGTAAAAACGAACTCGGTGGGGTTGGAGATGGAACGGTCAACGTGTGATTCGGCGGCCAGATGGATCACCCCGTCGAAGCGGTATTGCCTGAAGAGGTTCAGGACCAGTTCACCATCGACGATATCCCCTCTGACGAAGGTGTAGTTGGGGAGATCCTCGACATCTTTCAGGTTGGCCAAGTTCCCCGCATAGGTTAGTTTGTCGAGGTTCACCACCCTGTATTCGGGGTATTTATTGACGAAGAGCCGCACGACGTGGGAACCGATAAATCCGGCGCCACCGGTGATCAGTATGGTTTTCATATCCTTTTGGTTTAAAGACCGGGGCAGTCGTCAGAAGATTCAGTCCCGGTTATTATTTCTGGTTTTATAAAGGTCATTCAGTCCGGCCCCGCGGAGGATCATCGGGGCAATCTTCACCATGCGGGCCACACGGGTTTTGTCCTTTTGCATATCCCGGTATTGCTCCTTTGACAGGCTACCGTGATGCAGAGCTGGGTTTACACCCTGAGTTTCACAAGCCTCTGATCTTTTTCTCCCAGTTCCAGGCCGAGAGGAGGGTCTCCTCCAGGCCTTTTTCGGCTTTCCATCCCAGTTCCTGGTTGGCCAGGGTGGTGTCGGCCCATATCTTCTCGATGTCTCCCGCCCGGCGGTCAACGATTTTGTGGCGGAGGGGCTGTCCGGTGACCTTTTCAAAGGTGTGGACCATCTCCAGTACAGAGCTGCCCTGACCGGTACCCAGGTTGAAAACCTCATAATCCGCTTTGTTTTTGCCCTGCAGCAGCCTTTCTATGGCCACCACGTGGGCTTTGGCCAGGTCTACCACGTTGATATAATCCCTGATGGCCGATCCGTCGGGCGTATCGTAATCGTCACCAAACACCTTGAGCTCATCGCGCAATCCCGCGGCAGTCTGGGTAATAAATGGAACCAGGTTCTGTGGAACCCCCAGGGGAAGTTCACCGATCAGTGCGGAAGGATGGGCCCCGACAGGATTAAAATAACGCAGGGCAATCCCTTTCAGTTGGGGATGCGCATGAATGGCATCCCTGAGGATATCCTCATTGACCCGCTTGGTATTCCCATAGGGGGATTCGGCATCCTTGCGGGGCGTTGCCTCGGTCACCGGTAATTCGTCAGGCTGCCCATAGACCGTACAGGAGGAGGAAAACACAATATTAGGAATATTGTACTTCAGCTGACCATCCAGGATATTCAGCAGCGACACCAGATTATTCCGGTAGTAATGAAGGGGGATCTGCACCGATTCACCCACTGCTTTGGAGGCCGCAAAATGGATAATCGCCCCGATGTCATGGTGGCGGTTGAAGAAACTGTCGGTTTTGGCAACGTCTGACAGGTCAAAACGGGAAAAAGCCGGTTTCTTTCCGGTAATCTTTCTGATGTTATCCAGAACATCTTCTCCCGAGTTGGAGAGGTTATCAACAACAATAACCTCATATCCAGCTTCCTGTAATTCGACAACGGTATGACTTCCGATGTAACCGGTACCTCCGGTGACCAAAACCTTATTTGACATGGTTGTTTTTTTGCAAAGGTAATATATTACCAGTCCGCCCCTTTCCTTATTTTTGCAAAAAAGCTCAAGTGGATATTTCAGAACACATCGCAGAATTGCTGGAAGATCATGACTATGTGATTCTTCCGGGTGCCGGAGCCTTTATGGCAGCCTACCGTCCGGCCCGTCCGGATTCCGATTCCGATTCCGATTCCGATTCCGATTCCGATTCTGCGAAGGGGAGCGGGATTGAGAGCCGGAGCGGAAATGGGGACGGAAGCGGGAGCATAAGAGGAAGCGGTTTACTGCTGCCCCCCTCCCGGGAAATCACCTTTCAACCTTCCATGAAGAAGGACGATGGCGTGTTGACAGGATACCTTATGAGGCAGATGGGGCAGACCCATCAGGAAGCCCGCAAAAGGGTTACGGACTACGCCGATGATCTTCTTTATCGGCTTCATCAGGAGGGGCAGGTCCGCCTTGACCATTTGGGCACGCTTACCCTCCAGGAGGGAGTGATGGGCTTCACCCCCCTGGAGGCCCTGGAAAGGCTGCCCGACGCCTATGGTCTGGCTCCTGTGGCCTATGGACCACCGCCCGTTGACCCCGTGGGGGTTATTCCGGCCGGTAAACCATCTGCTGATACTCCTGACCCGGTAAAGTTGGAACATGCAACCCTCCCGGAGAGAAGATTCCGGAGAAAAACACTCATGCTCCTTCTTCCGGCAATGGGAGTGGTGGCAACCGCCCTGCTCTTCTGGATTTTCTATTCCCGGGGGGGGGCTTCCCCGGAATCCTCAACCAGGAACAGCCGGCAGGAGGTGTCCCAGACAGGGAATGAGATCACAAGCCCATCCACTTCCCGGGAAGTGGGAGCCACTCCCGGGACCCTGACGATGGGAGATCAAAACGACACTGCTGACGCTATCACCCGTCAGATCGCAGCAGATCTGGATTCCACCGGGAAAGGAAGGTCGGGTGTAGGCGAAGGGTCGGACGGGAAGGCCCTATCGGCACCACCCAAGACGGCGGCAGGAGCTTCCGCAATAGCCCAACGCCCCTATTACCTGGTCGCAGGCAGTTTCAGGTCTGAGAAAAACGCCGGGGATTTCATGCAGAAGCTGATCAGGGAAGGGTATCAGCCGGTCAACCTGGGCCAGGTTGGGAGCTACTTCATCGTAGCAACGGACAGTTTTATGACTGAACGGGAAGCCGTCAGGGCCGCCAACCGTTACAATGAAGAGCACCCCGGAAGCGAAGCCTGGATTTACCCATCCCGCCGGTAATCATAAAAGAGGCTGCCCGGGTGGGACAGCCTCCAGAAAGCGAAACAGAAAAAGCATAAAACAAACAGAATCCATTAAACCAAGCTTTTACCGGGAAAAACCTACATGAGTAATGCAAAGGACATGCCAAACTCATGAGCGCTTCTGCAGCCTTCTGTGACTTGACATAAAAGTTCCGAAAATCAGTATATTTGTTAGTATGAAGCGGCAGATACTGACTCCTGTACTTTGTTTTCTTCTGGTGGTGATCCCCCTTATCCCCAGGGCAGGGATTAAAAGCATCGGTATTCCTGCCATCCGTAATTTTCCCAGGAATCTCTACCGGGCCTCCACCCAGAACTGGGCGGTTGTGCAGGACCACCGCGATTTTCTATATTTTGCCAACAACGACGGCATCCTGGAATTTGACGGCACCTCCTGGGTGCTTCATCAGTTCGCGGAACCTGCCATGACCCGCTCACTGGCTGCAGCAGATAACGGCACCCTTTACATGGGCATGTACAACGAATTCGGCTGTGCCCGCCCCGATGCCCGGGGAAAACTGCAATTCACCTCCTTTCGGAAGGGACTGAAGGATATTCCGGAAGATCTGGGAGACATCTGGAAGGTGTTCATTACCCGTGAAGGGATCTTCTACCAGTGTTACTCCTATCTGTTCCAGTTCAGTGAGGAAGGAGAGCTGATCCGCAAGTTCTCCTCTCCGGGGAATTTCCGGTTCTCCTTTTTGGTCAACGGACGGATCTACATCCAGGAAATGGGTCAGGGATTGTATCTTCTGGAGCAGCAGAAGCTGGTTAAGCTGCCCGGCTTGGAGGCTTTGAAAGAGAAGGAGATCTGGGCAATTCTTCAGGGCTATGGGAATCAACTGGTCATTGCGACTTCAGCCGACGGGGTTTTCAACTATTCTGACAGCGGTTTAGTCCCGTGGACTACCACGGCCAATGAATTACTGCGCAACTACCAGGTTTTCTCTGCATGTCCGGTAGATGAAAACAGCTTTGCTTTCGGGACGATCCGCGGGGGAGTGGTCGTCACCACATCGGGGGGTGAACTGATCCAGCATCTGGATAAGACCAATGGTCTTCAGAACAATACCGTGCTGAGCATCGCCACGGACCGGCGGGGTAACCTCTGGATGGGCCTCGACAATGGCATCGACTATGCCGAGATCAGTTCACCCCTTACCTTCCTTTACTACCCCGGAGGATTCGGCACCGGTTACGCCACGGCGATTCATGACGGGTACCTCTACCTGGGGACCAACAACGGGCTGTTTGCTGCGCCATGGCCTCCTCCGGGCAATGGGCTCCAGCCTGAATTCCAGCTGGTACCCAAAACGGTGGGACAAGTATGGCATTTGAGTATCCATGAAGATGTCCTGTTTTGTGGCCACGACAACGGTACCTTCATCGTCAGGGGCATGGAAGCTACCCCTATTTCCACCATAAAAGGGGCCTGGACCTTCATCCAGCTCTCCCGCTTCCCCGGCAAACTGATCGGCGGGACTTACGAGGGTCTTACCCTTTACCACTATCTTCCGTCACGCCAAACCTGGGAGTTCAAAAAACTCCTTCCCGGTTTCCATGAATCCTCGCGCCTGCTGGAGGAGGACCGCGAGGGAAACCTCTGGATGACCCATGGCTTCAAGGGCGCCTTCAGAATAAACCTCAGCAACAACGCCGACTCTGTGGAGCAGGCAGAATTCTACAACACTGAAAAGGGATTCATCACCAACAACTACATTAACGTTTACAAAATCGACGGGAATCCCGTGTTCACTGCAAGAGAGGGCATCTTCAGCTACAATCCCGAATTCAACCGCTTTGACAAAGATACCCTGCTTCAATCCAGATTTGAAACACGCGAACACATTTCCTACATTCACCAGGATAGCAAAAGAAACATCTGGTTTGTGGCCGGCAACAAACCGGCTCTGCTGCGGTTGGATGAGGACGGTCACTACGTCCTGGTGAAAGCGCCCTTTGAACTGATTCATCAGCATATGGTAGGCGGTTTCGAGATGATCTTTCCCTGGAACAGCGACCATATTTTCTTCGGTCTCGAAAACGGCTTTGCCCACTATACCCCAGGCATGGTGCCTTCAGGAGAGCAACCCTTCAGGGTGTTTATCCGGAGGGTGGAAATCGGCCAGTCCCTCTTTTTTAGGGGCAATGGAGAGGAGCGCTTCCGGGATGAAGAAATTCCCTTGATTCCTTACAGGGAAAACGGTTTAAGAATCGCTTATTCGGCCCCCCGATACGACGGTAAAAAAGAGATGGAATACAGTTACAGTCTCTCTTCCGATCCGGGGGCGGAATGGTCGCCCTGGTCCTTGTCCACCTCCTGTGAGCTGACCAACCTGCGCGAAGGCGAATACCACTTTTCTGTCAGAGCCAGGGATGCCCTGGGGCAGATCAGTTACCCCGACACCTTCCGGTTCAGGATCGCGCCCCCGTGGTATCGCTCCCGGCTGGCCATCTCAGGCTATCTGCTTTTGGGTCTGCTGCTGCTCTCCCTGGTGATCTGGTTCATCCTCAAACGGATGGAAATCTCACGTCGCAAGGAAAGACTCCGTCAACTCAAGAACTACCGCGCCAGGGAACAACAATACCAGCGCGATGCCCTCATCGCCGAAAAGGAGATCATGAACCTCAGAAACGAAAAACTGAAGGAAACCATGATCTACCGGGACAAGGAACTGGCCAACCAGACCCTTCACCTGATCAAAAAGAATAAATTCCTGTGGAAGCTCAAGGAAGAGCTGCGTAAAATGGAACTTCAGGCCCACGATGAGACCATCAAGACCAAACTGGCCTTGCAGATCCGCCGAATCGACAAGGAGATCGATAACGAAAAACAGTGGGAAGTATTTGAAACCGCCTTTGATGAAGTTCATGAGGATTTCCTCAAAAGAGTCAAAGAGCGGTTCCCTTCCCTCACCCCCCGTGAAATGAGACTTTGCGCCTATCTTAAAATGAACATAAGCACTAAAGAGATTTCCACTTTAATGAACATTTCCATCAGGGGCGTGGAGATCAGCCGCTACCGTCTTCGCAAAAAACTGGGTATTGGCAGGGATATCAACCTTACATCATTTATTCTGGAGTTGTAAGCTCTGAAATGGCCAACCGATGAATTGACCAACGGGGCAATTAATAGGGCTATTTATCTGTAGTATAGACATATGGACATATACAGGATGTATTTTTGATGTATTCCGGAATCGTTTGTGTAGTATCAATTATGTAACCTTTTGTTTTTTTGCGTTAAAAAAGTGCTCTAATTTCGCAACTAAATAAGCACAAACTATGTTAAAAGTTTTAACACTATGAATTAAAACACGATCTATGAAAAAAGTCATTTTGCTTTATCTGTTCTCACTTTTATCCGTGGGTTTGTTTGCCCAGGGTATCAGTGTCTCGGGAAAGGTCACTTCGGCTGAAGACAACCAGCCACTCCCGGGAGTTTCGGTTGTCGTGAAGGGGACTACCACCGGCACCATCACTAATTTTGATGGGGAGTACATGCTGGCGAATGTTCCTGCCAATGCCACGCTGGTTTATTCCTTTATAGGGATGAGATCAAAGGAGGTCGCGGTGAACAACCAGCGCACCATTGATATTGTTCTGGAGAGCGATGTCATTGGGGTCGACGAGGTGGTGGTAGTAGGTTACGGGGTGCAGAAGAAGAGTCTGGTGACGGGAGCTATTGCCAAAGTGGACGGGGACCAACTCCGGAAGGCCACCGACATGCGGGTCACGCAGGCTCTGCAGGGAAAAACTGCAGGGGTGGTGATTGCCAGTAATTCTGGGCAGCCCGGGGACCAGATTTCTGTCCGTGTCCGTGGTACAGGCACCAACGGGGACTCCGAGCCCTTGTACATCATCGACGGATTGCCCATGAGCGGTGCCGGCACCGATTTTCTCAACTCGGGCGACATCGAGTCCATTGAAGTGCTCAAGGATGCAGCCTCTGCAGCCATTTACGGAGCCCGTGGGGCCAACGGTGTTGTGCTGATCACCACTAAGACCGGCCGCAAGGGGACTAAGCTCACGGTCAACTATGACGGTTATTATGGGGTACAGAATCCCTGGAAAAAACTCAGCTTGCTCAACAGCAGCGAATATACTATGATGATCAATGAAGCAGCCCTCAATGGCGGCGGGGATTTCGCCTTTTCACCTGCTGCGGTAGCCGGCTTTACTGCCAATACCGACTGGCAAGATGAGATGTTCTATTATGATGCTCCCAAGCAGAACCACGCCCTTAGCTTCACCGGAGGAAGCGATAAAATCGAATACTCCTCCTCCCTCAACTATTTCAAGCAGGATGGTATTGTCGCCAAGGGCAAGTCCAATTTTGAGCGTATCAGCTACAGGCTGAGTACCAATGCCGATCTGGGAGCCGTTAAGGTAGGGGGAAATGTGAACCTGGCCGCTATCACCAGCCGGGGAGTAGCCACCAACGACCGGTATGCCCTTGGTCTGAACCAGGCCCTCAACATGCCTCCCATCATTCCGGTTTACAATGAGGATGGCAGCTATGCGACGCCTGAACAGTTCGGTATCGGCATGCAGGAGATCACCAATCCGGTGGCGCTGATGGATTATACCACCAATTCCAAAACCAGGACCAGCAAACTGATTGGCGGTGTCTTTGGAGAGCTCAACTTCGGCAAACTGGCCCAGGCCCTCACGGGGCTCACCTTCCGCACCTCCTTTGGCGGAGAGTTTTCCCTGGTCAACAATGACAACTATACGCCCTATTATTACCTCGATGCCCTCCATTTCACGGTCACCGACCAGGCGGGGAAAAGCATGAACCAATATTCGCGCTGGAACTTCGAGAATGTCCTCACCTATGATAAAACTATCGATGTCCATCATTTCACCCTGATGGCCGGTACTACCGCCTTCAAGGATATGTGGGAGTCCATTTACGGTTCCAAAAAGGATGTGATATTTGATGATTTTGAGCACTCCTTCCTCGACAATGCGACCGATCCTGAAAGTGCCAGTGTAGGTGGCGGGGCATCGGAACATACCGTGGCCTCTATTTTCGGCCGTGTCAATTATGACCTGCTCGACCGCTATATGTTTGCGGCCACCCTCCGCCGCGACGGATCATCCCGCTTCGGTTCCCAGAACAAATACGGCTACTTCCCTTCGGCCTCCCTCGGATGGGTCATTTCGCGTGAGAACTTCATGGGCGGGCTGTCCAACCTGGTCGACATGCTGAAACTGCGTGCCAGCTGGGGACAGAACGGTAACGAGAACATTGGGGACTTCGGATACACCTCGATCATCGGCACCGGCGCCATTTACTATTTCGGGGACAGCAAAACCCAATATAACGGGGCCGCACCTTCCAAGATCGCCAATCCTTCCCTTAAATGGGAAACCTCAGAACAGACCAACTTCGGGATTGACCTGATGAAGGCCGGGTTCAGGGCTACCCTCGATTATTATATCAAGACGACCAAAGACTGGCTGGTGACCGCTCCTGTGCCCATGATGGTGGGCAACTCGGCCCCCACGGTCAATGGCGGGTCGGTGCGCAACTCAGGTTTTGAAGCGGAATTCGGCTATCGCAAGAAATTCGGCGATCTCAGTTTTGACGCCTCCATCAATGGTGCTATTAACAAAAACGAAGTCCTCGATATCCAGAACTCCGAAAAAAGGCTCCAGGGCGGTGACGGAGGTTTTGGCCAGGCCGGGATCCTCTATGCCGAAGTAGGGAAACCCATGGGGGTCTTCTACGGAATCAAAACCGACGGGATTTTCCAGACGGCCGAAGAAGTCGCCAGCTACAAAAACAAAGCGGGTGGACTGGTTCAGCCCAAGGCCGTACCGGGTGATATCAAATTCATTGATTACAATGGTGACGGACAGATTTCTGACGAAGACCGCCAGCAGATCGGCTCCCCCTATCCCGACTTCACGGGAGGTCTGAACATCAACCTCGAATGGAAGGGCTTTGACCTGAATATGTTCTGGTATGCAGCCCTGGGCCAGGAGATTTTCAGAGCCACCCGCCGTTACGACATGAATTTCACCAATTATACCTCCGAATGGCTGAACCGCTGGACCGGCCCGGGCACCTCCGACCATTACCCGCGGGTGACCTTCGTCGATGACAACGTCAACATGAAAACGGTCAGCGACTTCTTTATCGAAGACGGCAGTTTCGTCAGACTCAGGAATTCAAGCCTGGGGTATACCCTTCCTTCCAGCCTGACCAACACCGTGAAGATAAGCAGGGTGCGCTTTTACGTTTCCGCTGAGAACCTCTTCACCTTTACCCCGTACAAAGGCTACGACCCGGAAATCGGCGGCGGCGTCTTTGACAACGGCATTGACAGGGGGATTTATCCGCAAGCCCGTACCATCATGGGTGGTGTGAATATTACGTTTTAATTCAGCCAATCATTAAAATGACACATATTATGAAAAATATAAAAATAAACCTGTTGGCGATATTGGCTTTGATGCTGGGATTGGTCTCCTGCTCGGATGAATTTCTGGAACTGGAACCCAAAACCGGCCAGGTGGAAGCCAACTATTACAAGAACGAAACACAGGCCCTTCTGGCTGTTGCAGCCGTTTACGATGCCTATTCGGTACAGAACTGGCAATTTATTCCCACCATGTCGGACATTTACTCCGACGATGCATTCGCCGGCGGATCTGACGTGACCGATATGGCGCAGTGGCAGGATATGGAGATGTTCAAGATGGAACCCGAGAACAACTCCGCAGCCGACTTATGGAACCGCTGTTATGCGGCCATCTACCGCTCCAACCTCTACCTTCAGAAACAAGAGCTGGTGGAGTGGAAAACCGACGGAATGAAGGAGAGGCTCGAAGCGGAAGTGCGTTTCCTCAGGGCTTATTTCTACTTTGACCTGGTTCGCCATTACGGATCGGTGCCCATCATTACCGAAGTTCTCCCGAATGTGGAAGATTATAAAAACCTGAAGCAGAATTCACCACAGGAGATCTTCACCCAGATTGCCACCGACCTGCTGGCTGCCATACCTGCCCTGCCCGTGAAGATAGCTTCGACCGAAAAGGGGAGGATCTCCAAAGGTGCCGCCCAGGCCCTGATGGCCCGCTGGTACCTCTATCATGAGGGGTTTGCCAAACCAGTGCTGGGCGTTTCCAACTGGTCCAACGGCACTACCACCATCGACAAGGCTTATGTGCAAAAAGCCCTGGATGAGGTGATCGCGTCAAAAGAGTATGAACTGCTGCCTAGTTATGCCGATGTTTTCAACTGGAACAACCAGAACCATAAAGAGTCCCTGCTCGAGATCCAGTATTCGGAAAAAGCATTGTCAGGAGACTGGGGCGGGTGGAATATCAACGGCAACTTCTCCAGTGTCTGGATCGGCGTGCGTAATCCTGTCGGCGACAACGGAGCGATCTTCCCGGGATGGTCTTTTGCTGTGCCTACCTGGAGCCTGGCCAATGAATTCGAAAGCGGAGACCCCCGCAAAGACGTCACCCTGTACAATGCTGAGGAAAAACTGACCTCCTATACCAGGGCCTTTATGAATACCGGCTACTTCAACTGGAAATACATGGCCAGGAATGCCTATATCGGACCCGGAGGAGACCCGAGCCACAACTTCCCCCGGAATTTCATCGATATGCGTTATGCCGACGTGCTGCTGATGGCAGCAGAACTCTACCTCACCGACAATCCGACGAAGGCACTGGATTATTTCAACCAGGTGCGCACCCGTGCCCTGGGCACCGGCAAGGCGAAAACCGCCATCACCCTGGATGATATCTACCATGAGCGGCGCGTGGAATTTGGTGGCGAAGGATTGCGCAAATGGGATTTGCTCCGCAGGGGCCTGACCTATGCCGGTGAAAAAATCAACGCCAGCTTTGTTCTTCCCCAGGGAATCCCAAATGCCTCCCATTTTGTAGGCCGCACCTTCAAGGCCGACACCTGGGGCATGTTTCCCATTCCTGCCAGCGAAATCCGCAACGTCAACGCGGGCGTACTGAACCAGTTTGTTCCCGCTTACAAGAAATAAGCTTAGTCATTGAATATGATCACCTTTAATTTTCCGGAAATGAAAAATTACAAATATAAATTCCTGGCATGGGCTATCGCCCTGGCACTCTTTGTCGCCTGCCAGCCCATGGAAGAAGACAAACCCGAAGCCGGGCAGGTGACACCTCCCGATGCGGGATCACTTGACTTCACGGTCTCTCCCCAGGCCGACGGATTTCGCTATGCCCTGCAGTTCACCCAACCCCAGATCACGGGGATTTACCAGGTCTCCTGGAGCATGGGGAACGGTTCTGTGGCCACCGGTGAAAAAGCCACGGCTTATTATCCCCTGCCCGGGACCTACACGGTGAAGATGACTATCAAAACCAACATGGGCAGCACCACCAAGGAAAAGAGCATCACCACCACCAAAACCGACTATTCGATCTTCAACGATCCCATTACCATTTTCCTGAGCGGCGGGGTGGATGCCCTCAACGGCAAGACCTGGGCGGCTGACAGTATGGCCCGCGGTCACATGAGCGTAGGACAGGCAGGTACTGACGGTACCGGCTGGTGGGTCGCCAGTCCCCTCGAGAAAAAAGATGCCAAGGTCATGTATGACGATCTGATCACCTTTAAACTCGACGGATTTAAGGTGATCTATGTTAACCATGGCCAGAGCTTCGTCAAAGGACCCCGCCGTACCGACCCCGCCTACAGCAATCCTGTGAACACCACGGGCGACTGGGCCGTCGACTATCCCAATCCACAACCCGGAACCTGGTCCATCGAAAAACGGGGCAACAAGAATATCCTGAAACTCTCGGGTCCAACGCCAATCTTCCCAATCTATGACTCGGGGGCCAAGAATGGAGAATATGAAATCGTCTCCATCGATGAGAACTTCCTCGATCTCCTCTGCACCGATATCGAAGGAAACGCCTGGAGGACCAAACTCATCAGGGCCGGGTATGTGAAACCGATGGTGACCCTCGATGCCGCACTGACACAGGAGGCCGCTGTCAACACTTATAAGGTGACCATCTCCAATGTGGTGATTCCCGACGGGGAGTCGATCACCGGGGTAAAAGCAGACTTTGGTGACGGCACCATCGTGGAATCGGCCGATTACAACCTGCCTACGACCCATACTTATATGCGCAAGGGGAATTACACGGTCACCCTGACGGTTCTGGCTTCTTCGGGAAACATTGTCAAGACCTTCCCGGCCCCCGTTGCCGCCAACCATCCCGACTATGTTCCCTTCCTGCTCGACCAGATGGTAATGTACCAGGATTTCAGTGAGGTATCCCTGGCCCCCATGCTGGTCCAGGACGGCTCACTGAGTGTGGTGGCCAACCCCGACAAGACCTATCCCAACAAGAGTTCTTTCGTGGCGATGACTTCCAAGAGCAACAACCAGTATTCCAATGCATACATGAAGTTGCCTGCAGGGTACCGTTTCGATATCCGCACCCAATCCAAATTCAGGGTGATGGTCTATGGCAAAGCCGGCGAAGTGGTGTTGATGAAGCTGGAAAATACCGACAAGGCAGAACCCTGGCAAACGGGAACTGAAAAATCCTATACCATCAAGAAGGATTACACCTGGGAAGTGGCCGAATTTGACTTTGCAGGCGTACCTGCTGGGTTCGACTGGGGCTGGTGGTCCAACCCCTTCAGGCCCGACGTCACCAAGGACGATGAATTCAACCATGACTTCTATGATGTGGTCAGACTCTTCATCAACTCAGGAGTCGGCGAGGGCAGCTTTACCCTGTGGTTTGACGAATTGGCCGGGCCTCATGTCGAAGGCCTCAAATCGGCCAAACGCTGAGATCAACAGATTCTGATATCAACAACATGACGGAGGCAGGCAGACAACTGCCTGCCTCCTTGTTTTTTAAATTGTCCATCCTATCACTTCATTATTGAAATCCATGAATAAGATTCTCACTCTCTTTGTTTTCCTGGCCATTGTCCTGATGGTGGGCTGCCAGCCCAAAGCCACTGCCCCCGAATACCAGTTGGTGTGGAGCGATGAATTCGACTACGAAGGGCTTCCCGACTCCGCGAAATGGAGTTTTGACACAGCCGGGAATGCCCATGCCTGGGGCAACAATGAACTCCAGTATTACACCGCGCACCGCCCTGAGAATGCGCGCGTTGGCAACGGTGTGCTCACCATCACCGCCCTCCGTGAGCCCATGGAAGGCCGGGAATACACTTCGGCCCGTCTCATCACCAAAGGAAAAGGGGACTGGCTTTATGGCCGGTTCGAAATCAGCGCCAAACTGCCCACGGGAAGAGGCCTCTGGCCTGCCATCTGGATGCTTCCCTCCGGCAGTGAATATGGCGGCTGGCCTGCCAGCGGCGAAATCGACATCATGGAAAACGTGGGGTATGACCCCGACACCATCGTGGGCACCGCCCATACCCAATCTTACAACCACTCCATAGGCACTCAGAAAAGCGGAAAACTTAGTGTCCCCGATTGCCATGAGACGTTCCACGTCTATGCCTTAGAATGGGAACCCCAGGAATACCGGCTCTACGTCGATTCCATCCACTTCTATACCTTTAAAAATGAAGGAACCGGATTTGCCGAATGGCCTTTCGACAAGCCGTTCCACCTGCTGCTCAACGTGGCCGTTGGTGGGAATTGGGGCGGTAAGATGGGCGTCGATACCACCTTCTTCCCGCAACAAATGGAAGTCGATTACGTAAGGGTCTTTCAGAAGCCGGTCAAAGCGCAACCAGAACCCGTAAGGTGAACTGAATTCCCGGGCACTCCTCCCGATTGTAAAAAAGGTAATATTAACCACATTAAGAGACCACCACCATGATCAACAGACTCTCCCTTATAGCTGCCGTCATCACTCTGCTGGCAGGAATACCTTCTGGAGGGAGTGCGCAGACCGGATGCGCCCAACTGGTATGGGGCGACGAGTTCAACGTGGACGGTGCTCCCGATGCTGCCCGGTGGAATTTTGAGACCGGTGGCGGCGGATGGGGTAACAATGAGCTCCAGACCTATACCGACAGCCGCAACAACTCCTATGTGAGCAATGGCACCCTGAAGATACACGCCCGTAAGAACAGTAACAGCTGGACTTCTGCGCGGATGGTGACGGCGGGCAAAGCCACCTGGAAGTACGGCCGTTTTGAAATCAGGGCAAAGCTGCCTACCGGTAAAGGGACCTGGCCTGCCCTCTGGATGATGCCCCAGAACTCCATCTACGGAGGATGGCCCCAAAGCGGGGAAATTGACATCATGGAACATGTAGGCTACGACCCCGGAAGGGTCTATGGAACCGTCCACACCGAAGCCTATAACCATAAACTGGGCACCCAGAAGGGGGGCAACGTCCTGGTCAGCAACTTCAATACGGAATTCCATCTTTATGCCATTGAGTGGACTGAAACGGAAATCACCTGGTATGTCGACGGCAAATCCTACTTCACCTTCGTCAACGAAAAGAAGACTTACAAGGAGTGGCCTTTCGACCATCCCTTCTTTTTGATTTTCAACATTGCCATTGGTGGGGACTGGGGGGGTGCCCAGGGGATTGATCCAGCCCTTACGGAAGCGGTGTTGGAAATCGACTATGTCAGGGTTTACAGTAATGCCCTGCCCCAGCCTGTGGTCCAGGGGCCCGCGTTTGTAACGCCAGGCCAACAGGCGACTTATTCTGTAACCCAGCCTCTTCAGGCGGAATACCATTGGATTTTCCCCGCCGGGGTCACCGTGCTCTCCGGGGGAGGCACTGCAGCTATTACGGTCACCTGGGGCAACCAGGCAGGAGAGATCATCGCCGAAGTGCGCAACAACTGTGATACAGTAGCCTCAACACCCTTTGCGGTTGGGCTGCAGACCAGGCCTGAAGGGGAATTCTGGTCTATACCCTTCACCGGCCCCGGGAATCAGCTCCTCTGGAGTACCCAGCCCGGTGACCAGAACCAGATCACCCTCAGGGCAGAGAATGGGGAGCTGGTGGTGACCTATAATATCCAGAATCCCTCGGGAAACCCCCATATCTTCTATCAGTTTCCCTCGGTCACCGACCTGACCCGTCATAAGCAGATGATCCTTCAACTGATGGCAGCTGCAGGGGCGGAGCCCTCCAATATACGTATCGACCTCATCGATGCCGCAGGGGCCAACGACCTGGGTGATCTCTTCAAAATCGATGGTTACACCGGTATCGGCCAATTCACCTCCCATAGCAGGACCTTCACCATGAATGCCAATGCAGGGTGGGCCCCCTCGCGTATTGCACAGGTCAGAGTCTATTTTAACTATGGCCTGCTGGGGAAACGGGGAGCCGGTGAATTCCGGCTGAAGGATATGAAGATGCACGACCCTAATTATACCCGAACTACCCTGAAAGCTGAAAGACAGGAACTCCTAATTTTTCCTAATCCCATTGCAGGGCCCGTAGAAATCCGGTCTGCCCGGCCTTTCTCCTCACTGAGGATCCATGATATGGGGGGAAGAATGGTCCTTCATCTTGAGTTTTCCACCCAGACCTCCGTGCAGGCAGACCTTTCCCGCTTATCCCCGGGATATTACCTCATTGAAGTGGCCGATGGGAAAGGGTGGAATGTAAGGCGAACCGCCATAAAACGTTGATCTGCAGTATTTTATTCCCACTGGTAGATTCTGACATAATCTACCCGGTATTCCATAGGAAAGATTGAGTCGTCAATACCCTGTTGGCCTCCCCAGGCTCCCCCGATAGCCAGATTGATCAGCAAATACTGGGGAGACTCAAAAGGCCACTCTCCAATACCCTCCCCTTTCCTGGGGCAGGAGAAATATAACTGGTCATCGAACCAGAAGTCAAGCCGGTCAGCATGCCAATCAACGGCATACACATGAAAATCCTCAAATGGCTTCTGGGTTTCAAGCTTACCGCCTCTTCCGGAACCTTTGGCATGATTGTAATCCCTGGTGTGGACGTTGGCATACACTACATTGGGTTCATAACCGACAAATTCCATGATGTCGATTTCTCCACAGGCTGGCCAGCCGGCCTCCCCAATATTGGCACCAAGAGTCCAAATGGCAGGCCAGGTACCCCGCCCGTGCGGCAATTTTGCCCTGACCTCAATGCGGCCTCCTGTAAATTCATATTTCCCCCGCGTGTTGATGCTGGCTGAGGTATAATGGCCGCCCTGAAACTCCTCTTTTATTGCCGTTATGATCAGATTCCCATTCTCTACCCTGGCATTCTGCAGCCTTTCCCTGGTATAGTATTGGGCTTCCCTGTTCCGGACAAAACCGGTTTCATAACCCCATTTCAGCGAATCAGGCCTTCCGGAATATTCAAACTCATCAGCCCAAACCAACTTTTTTGCTTTTTCCGGTTTTGATTTTCCCTCACTCCACCCCATGAAGGGTAGGATAAGCAGCAATAATCCAACCAGTTTCTTCATAAATTCTGTTTTGTATAAATTAGTGAAAATTACGGTTAAAATAACTTTTCTTTGTCCATCATTTTATAGCCATGCAAAATAATCTGTTCGACGGTGTCCGAAACATCATTTTTGACCTGGGAGGGGTATTGATTGACCTCGACTTCACGGCCCCGGTCAGGGCATTTGAAGCGATAGGGCACAACAGCGGGCACCTTGACTACCGGCAGGCCATCAGGGATCCTCTTTTTACCCGTTTTGAGACAGGAGAAGCCACCGCAGAGGAGTTCCGCGCCCGTATCAGGGAAATCATCGGCAATCCAGAAGCGAGTGACGCCAGCATCGATGCGGCCTGGTGCTCCATGATGGATACCATCCCTGCGGAAAAAATCACGCTCCTGCGCCAGTTGTCGGGCCGTTACCGCCTTTTCCTCTTCAGCAATACCAACACCATCCATATCTCTTATTTCCTGGAGCGCTTTGAAAAACAAAACGGTTATAACCTGGAATCGCTCTTCGAGCAGTGTTTTTACTCCCATCTCATCGGCGATCGCAAACCCCTGCCCACGAGCTTCGGGAAGATCCTGAACCTGGGAAACATGCTTAAAGAGGAAACCCTCTTTATCGATGATTTTGAGGAGAATGCCCTTGCTGCCCGGAATTTCGGTCTCAGGGCCATCCATTATCTTCCAGGCACCGATCTGGCGGATTATTTTAATGGAAACAGGGATAACAATCCGGAAGCATTTTAAATTATCCGATTTTAAAATAAAAGTGTTGGAGAATAAAATAAATCAATTTACATTTGGCCAACATTAATAGAGGTATGATCTGTTCAGTTATTCATAATGGCAATTGGTGGTGGTGGCACAGCGATGTGATGACCACGTAAACAATTTGTCCGAACTGAAAATACCTGGGGAAGAGGGATTTGTTGTTTACGCAGCAAGTCCCTCTTCTGTTATAAGCGTTCTTAAGCAGAATTAAATGAAGTGAACAGGCTGACAGTCCCGATGTGCTGTCCCGACCATATTTTTTTAAACCTTTTAAAACAGAAGTACGATGACACTACAGAAAAAAATCATGCTGGAAGATTCAGAGCTGCCAAAGCAATGGTATAACCTGGCCCCCGATCTGCCCACGCCGATGAATCCTCCGTTGGGTCCCGACGGGAAGCCCATCACTCCGGAAATGCTGGCCCCTGTTTTCCCGATGAACCTCATCGAACAGGAGGTGAGTCAGGAGCGGTGGATTGACATTCCGGAGCCCATCAGGGAGATGCTGGCAGCTTACCGGCCCATACCGCTGGTGCGGGCCTACGGGTTGGAGAAAGCACTGGGCACCCCGGCCAAGATCTATTACAAGAATGAGAGTATTTCACCGGTAGGGAGCCACAAGGGAAACACGGCCATCGCCCAGGCGTGGTACAACAAGCAGTTCGGCATCAAGCGGCTGACGACAGAGACGGGGGCCGGCCAGTGGGGCAGCGCCCTCTCCTACGCCTCTGCCCTGATTGGCCTGGAATGCAAGGTCTTCATGGTGCGGGTCAGTTTCAATCAGAAACCCTACCGTAAGATGATGATGCAGACCTGGGGGGCCACCTGCGTCCCCAGTCCCAGCACGGAAACCCAAGCCGGCCGCAATATCCTGGCCGAGTTTCCCGACACACCGGGAAGCCTGGGGATCGCCATCAGCGAAGCCATCGAGCAGGCCGTCATGGATCCGAAGGGGGAAACCCGCTATTCCCTGGGATCGGTCCTCAACCATGTGATGCTTCACCAGACCGTCATCGGACTGGAGACCAAGAAGCAGCTGGCCAAGGTGGGGATTAAGAAACCAGATGTGGTCATTGGGTGCTGCGGTGGTGGAAGTAACTTTGCCGGGCTCGCGTTTCCCTTCATCTATGACAAGATCCATGGCAGTGATATTAAGATCGTGGGTATCGAGCCCTTCTCGTGTCCGACGCTCACCAAGGCGCCCTTTGTCTATGACCATGGCGACGTGGCGCGGATGACCCCGCTGCTGCCCATGTACAGCCTGGGGCACAGTTTCATTCCGGCACCCATTCATGCAGGGGGACTCCGTTACCACGGGATGGCTCCGCTGGTGAGTGCCGCCCTGCGCGACGGCCTCATGGAAGCCCAGGCCGTCCACCAGAGCGAATGCTTTGAGGCTGGCCTTCTCTTCGCCAAAACCGAAGGGACCATCCCCGCTCCTGAAACCACCCACGCCATTGCCGGTGCCATCCGCGAAGCCAAACTGGCCAAAGAAGAGGGCAAGGAAAAGATCATCGTCTTCAACTTCACGGGCCACGGCCTCCTTGACCTTGCAGGCTATGAAAAGTATATGACCGGACAGCTCACTGACTATGAATACCCTGAGGCAGAGATCACGAAAAACCTCGAAGCCATCAAGGGATATCCGCTGCCCAAATAACCGGAATGGCCCTATCTCCCGGCAGAGTGACCTGAACATGTGCTTGCCGGAATTCTAAAAATCCATAATCAATCACACAGGTATTCCTTTCAGCCGGCCGGGAGAAATCCCGTGCCGGCTTTTTTTTCGCCTTTTTTTCGTAACTTGAGTGATCAAAGGTGGTGTGCATTCATTGGATAATGATCCCCTTAAAAACTGAAAACCATGTTACGGATTGAAATGATGCCTGCGGAATATGGCGATTGTATCTGGATAGAATACGGGAAGCCTCAGGGCAGGACCTACCGGGTGCTGATTGACGGCGGACTGGCGGAGTGCGTGAAACTGCTGCGCAAGAGAATCAAGGTGTTGCCACCCGGGGAGAGGCGTTTTGACCTGGG